>WNFH01001086.1_pt1 | contig 18199 bp, 10 predicted proteins | sample 5400411 | NCBI WGS metagenome assembly WNFH01 (sample SAMN13153347, study PRJNA577476) | soil metagenome | isolation source: 200 cm saprolite under Douglas fir tree site 2 hole 3 | place: USA:California | collected 2015-04-18
ATGAAGTCCGATCCGGTTCGATCCGCAGTCAGGACCTCAGCGTTTGAGGGCGTGCCGGTTTCGGCTTCCGGCGACATGGCTGGCGGAATGCTTCGCCGCAGCTCGGCTTGCTGCGCGGCGACTGTTCCGGGAGCCGCAGCCAATGCTGCCGCGCCCGCAGCCGCACTTTTCAGGAAATTCCGGCGATCGACTGCTAATTTCTTTGGTTTGGCCATCGCATCCCACCTCTGCTTTGCGCTTGCTCCCACTTTATATCACCGCTCGAAACGCACCGCCACTCCGTGCGTGAGCGCGCGTGGCGTAATACACAGATTGCTTTGAAAGATGTCCACGACGATCTGAGGGAGTTTGCTGAGTAGGACAGACACTCTTGTCTGTCCGGTACGATATCGCCACATCACATGCGGACAGGCAGGAGTGCCTGTCCTACTAGAACCTGCAGCGGGGAAACTGATCCACTACCCGATCTGAGATGAGATTGACACCAGAGGGAGTCTGGCATATCGTCCTGCTCAAAGTTAAAAAAGTTGAAAATATGAGGTCGATTCGGCGTTCGAGTGAGGAGGGCAGCCGTGAAGAAGTCTTTAGGTTTTGCCTGGCTGACGTTTGGCACCATTGTCATAGGCCTGTGTTCGTGGGGAGCGTGGGCGCCGTTGGCCGCAGAGCCTCACAACGCCCGTGCGCGGGAGGTGCCCGTGTTTCAGGTGGACCCGTCTTGGCCGAAGATACCCAACAATTGGGTCTTCGGCGAAGTCTCCAGCGTTTCCGTCGATGCGCAGGATCACGTCTGGATGCTGCAGCGCCCTCGCACCTTGAGGCCCGCACAGAAATCCCAGGCCGCTCCGCCGGTGCTTGAGTTCGATGCCGCGGGGAACTTCATAAAAGCCTGGGGCGGCTCCGGCGACGGCTATGAATGGCCCCTGAACGAGCATGGCATTTTTCTGGATTACAAAGGGAACGTCTGGATCGGGGGCAACGACAAGTCGGACAATCAACTTCTCAAGTTCACGCAGGACGGGAAGTTCATCATGCAAATCGGGCATAGCGGGCAAAGCAAGGGAAACAAGGACACCAACAATCTCAGCCGGCCCGCGGACGCGTTCGTCTACCCGAAAACGAATGAAGTCTTCGTCGCGGACGGGTATGGCAACCGGCGAGTGATCGTGTTCGATGCGGATACCGGTGTATTCAAACGGATGTGGGGTGCGTTTGGAAATCAGCCCGTGGACATCGATCCGAACCAGGCCGGTGAGCCATCGGCCCGTGGGAGCGCGGACCCGGCAGCGATTCATCCTCATGACCCTAAAGATGACCTTGGCCCGCAGCAATTCAATCTCGTGCACGCGGCGAGAGTGTCAAACGATGGGCTCGTGTATGTCTCCGACAGAGGCAGTAAGCGTGTTCAGGTTTTCACGATCGACGGCAAGTTCTTGAAGCAGGTGTTCATAGGCCGGGACTGCGAGGCGCCAAAGTGCGGCAATGGCACCACCGCCGCCAGTACGGCCTTTTCGCCGGACCCGCAGCAGCGGTTCTTGTACGTCGCCGACAGGAGCGAGGGACGAATCCTGGTGCTGGAGCGCAAGACGCTTGAGATTCTCTACTCGTTTGGAAAGCTGAGCCAGGCGCCCGGGGATTTCAATATTCTCCATCACATGTCGATCGACTCGAAAGGCAATCTCTACACGACGGAAGTGAACGATAATTTTACGGCCGGTGAATGCTGCCGGCGAATTCAGAAGTTTGTGTTCAAAGGGATGTCGCCGGCGCCCACGAATTGACGGAAATGTTGTCGAACATGCTTTCACGGAATCATTGAGGAGGACGCAGTGCGGAAACTACTCTGTGTGGCGTTTGTGACGCTATTTCCAGTTGCCGGATTTGCCGCTGCGGGCGGAACGATTGCCGGGACAATCAAAGGGCCGGATGGCGCTCCATTCAGAGCGGCATTTGTCCGGGCCCGGAATGTACAAACTAAAACCACCACGATGGTGTTGTCGAACAATCAAGGGAAGTATTGGGCGGACAATTTAGCCCCCGGCTCGTATGAAGTTTCGGCAACGGCAATCGAGTACAAGAGCGATCCTGCCAGACAAGCCGATGTCAAGGTGGATGACGGGCAGACAGTCACCATAGATTTTACGATGCAGAAGGGCACGCTCCAATGGAGCCAGCTTACGAGGTACCAGGCCGGGATGCTATTGCCACAGGCAAAGGCAGGACCGGAGGCGAAGGGAAGAGACGTATTACTGCAACAGTGCTTTGGTTGCCATGGCATGAGTAAATGGGGAATGCGAGTCGATCGCGACGGCTGGACGAATGCTATTGGCGTGATGCGGGAAGTGGGAGTCGCTGACATCAAGCCTGAAATCGCTGACTCGGCAGCGACCTATTTGGCCAGCGTCTTCGGCCCCGACTCCGACACTCCGCCATCGCCGGCGCAATTAGCCGGATACCAGGATGTGAGGCAGGGACACGAGCGATGGAGCGATGACGCCCTGAACATCATTTATGTAGACTACCAATTGACCGGGAACCCTAAGGATCGTCCAGGGACCGGAAGACCTGACAGGTACGGAAACATTTGGCTGGCGATGGGGGGCGGACTGTCCAAGCTGAATCCGGATACCGGCGAATTCAAAACCTTCCGATTGGATGATCCCACCCAACCTGACATCCATGAAGTATTCCCCACGGAGGACGGCTCTTCCGTCTGGCTCACCGTGACCAATCAAAACGCACTGGCGCGATTCGATACCCGCACGGAAAAATTTGATCCGGTTTACAAGGATGTGTATGACGGAGTGAGGCCGGTGCAATCAAACACGATCGCTCCCTGGCCCCAGTTCCGGAATTCCACGACCCCATCCATAGGGGACAATCCGAGAACGCACACGTCCCTCATGGATCTGGAAGGAAATATCTGGGCCTCGGGCCGGCCGCTGAAGAAGTTCGATGTAGAGACAAGGAAGTATACGAACTTCCCCGACGTCCCGGATACGTATGGCATCTCTATCGATAAGGCGGGAAATATATGGGCAGGGGAGTTCACTGCCAGGGATTACCGTAAGCTAGTCAAGGTCGACCCTAAAACAAACAAAGTCACGAAGTATGAGCCGCCCAATTCAAATGGACAGGATGGCGCGCCCCGGCGCGTGAAAGTTGACTCTCAAGGATACGTATGGTGCGCGGATTATTTCGGCGGGAATCTGACGCGGTTTGATCCCAAGACCGAAACCTTCAAGCTGTATAAAATCCCGGGCCCAACCCCGACGCCCTACGGAATGGGGATCGATCACAACGACGACATTTGGTATACGTCGTTCTACACCGACGTCACGGGACGGTTGGACCCCAAGACTGGCAGGTTCACCGAGTATCCCTCGCCATATACAGAGAGAAGTACTAGGGACCTCTGGCAGGATTCTCACGGGCGAATCTGGTATGGCGCGGAGAACTTGTTCAAAGTGGGTTATTTCCGTCTGCGAACTCCTTCTGAAATGGCCGCGGTACAAAACAATAAATAGGGCCTACCCCCTGATTCCGTGGGCGTTGCTTCGACCGAAGCTGCGCCAATTGCGGAAAGGGCCATGCTTCGAAATGTAAGGACCAAGATCGTCATTGAGCAGCCATCGCTTTTGCTGTTAACGTGAACAGCGTGAAACGGTTACATGAGAATTGCGATATGCGCCTGGGCCGGACTGAATTCAGAAATGGCGGGAGAATTGGCCGTACGCAGGCAATCCGCATGTCGATTCCTTATCGGGTTCCTCGCAGCGACTCCATGGGTAGAGCCTGATCGCGTGCGTCTCGGCGTTGCTCTTGCGGAACATTGCACTTCGGCGCCGTTGACGCTCCTTCCACCGGGGGTTATGTTGAATCTAGAACTATTTATGGTTCCGGCGGTTCCCCTGGGGCAGTAATAGCCTCAGCGCCGGTTTGACTTGATTCTGGCGGGCTCCACGCCCCGGTCAGCCGGGGCGTTCCACGTAAAAGCGGGACCCGCGTCCGTAGCATCTGAATGGTTTCCGCCAGTTCCATCGATGCCGCTCCTGCTGACCGGCCCAGCCGGTTCGCAGGGCAAACGCAGTGTGCCCTCGTTCCAAGACAACTGTGCCCACCCTAACCAAAGCAGGGCGTTACGAACTTCGCGAAGAGTTGGGCCGCGGCGCCATGGGTGTGGTCTATCGAGCGCACGATCCGGTGATCGGCCGGGACGTCGCGGTCAAGACGATGCACCTGTCGGAAGCGGGGACGGGAATGTCGCGCGAGGAATTGATTGGCCGGTTCCAGACCGAAGCGCGCGCCGCAGGACTCCTGACCCACCCGAATATCGTCGTGGTCTACGATGCAGGCGAAGAGCAGGGCCTCTTTTACATCACGATGGAGCTGGTGGAAGGGCGGAGCCTGCAAACGATGCTCGACGCGCGCCAATTGTTTCCATTGCCTCGAGTCATGAGGCTGATGCAACAAGTCTGTTCGGCGCTTGATTTCGCCCACCAGCGCAACGTCGTCCACCGCGACATCAAGCCCGCGAACCTGATGCTGACCGCTGACGACACACTCAAGATCACCGACTTTGGTACGGCGAAAATCCTCCAGTTCGGCACGGCGCAGACCTCGCACGTCATGGGAACGCCATCCTACATGTCGCCCGAACAGGTGAAGGGCAAGCCGGTGGACGGACGCTCGGATATTTTTTCCCTGGGCGTGATCCTCTACGAATTGATGACCGGCGAAAAGCCGTTTCCCGGACAGAACGTTACGACTGTCATCTACAAAATCATCAACGAAGAACCGATCCCGCCGCGCTCGCTGGATTCCTCGATTCATCCGGGACTTTCCGCGGTCATTACACACGCTCTGGCGAAGGAGCCTGCGGCGAGATTCCAAAATTGCCAGGAATTGCTGGAGGCCCTAAAAAATTACCACGACCTCGGGGGGCCCGAGGCAACGGCAAGGATGTCTCCTGCAAACCATCTGACGGCCGGCGCAGGGGTTCGTGTGGCAGCTCAGCCGCTCCGACCGTCCTTGATTCCCTCGAATGCGCGCACGAATGCATCGGAGGCCGCCACGCGGCCTCTTCTGGCTATCGAAGTGGAGCGCGAGGCTCCGAAAAAAAGCGCGAGTTTCGTGTTGACTCTGATTTTGCTTGGCATCATCGGATATGCTGGCTATCGCGTCTGGCCTCCTGTTCTGGATATATGGCAACGCATGCATCAGCCGGCGGAAGCGCCCGGAACTCCCGTGAAGGCCTCGCCTGCGGCTCCGGCGGCAAATACGGGCGAGCCCGATGCAAAACCCGAAGACGCGTCCCCGGCTGCTCCGCTCGTCCAGAAGGCGGCGCCCGTGGCAGCAGAAGAAAACCCTGCGCCAACACAATCCTCGGCTCCGAAAGCTCCCGCGAAACTTGCGGAATCCGCTGCGGCCGTCGCTGCCGTAGAAAAAGCTACCTCGCCGCAGAAACCCGCAGCCTCTATTGAGACGTCCGCGGCCAATTCATTAAAATCAACTTTAGGATCGCAATTGGCGGACATTTCACTGGCGAGCAAGGTGAAAATGCAAGTAACCGGCAATACCCTGACCCTTTCCGGGCAAATAACTTCGCGCGAACACAGCAAGGTGCTCACTCTTCTGCATGATGTGCCCGGGGGAGTCCGGGTGATCGACGATATCGGGTATGCTGACGAGCTGAAAGAGACTCCTGCGGCGGCAGAATCCGCCTGGGTATGGATCCGGTCAACGCCTCCGGGCGCGAAAATTTTCGTGGATGGCAGCGACACAGGGTTGCACACCCCCGCACGAGTTGAGTTGTCACAAGGTCAGCACGAGGTACTGTTATCGCTTGGCGGATTTGTCAGCTCGCACCGTTCGGTTCTAATCAGGCCTGGTCAAAATATGCAGTTCACCGAGCTACTCGGGCAGCCCTAGATCTCGCGCGATGGCACGAGACGTCGGCGCGTGGGATGTGTGAGACAGCACATTCAAGGCGCGCAGCGCAGGCTTTCCAAAATAGAATCAGGCTCCCGTGCTTGTAACCTTCCTACACACAACCTGCCCGGAGGTTTATTGATAGGCGTCCTGGGCCCGGCAATCCTCTTTATTTCAATAACATAACAGCGCATTCTGGCGGCAGGCAGCTTGCTCTCTATTTAGGGAGATTGGCCCCTTGGGCAGAACGAATGGCGACCCCTAGGCCCCGTCCGGAATTCTCCGCCTTCGCTACGTGGAACAAGAAGTCTGGCAATTCACGCGCACTCGATACATCACTCGGTTGAGCAAGTAAGAAGGAACCGTCGCGAGAATGAAAATCGTACGCAACGCGAAAGTATCGTCGGCTCAGGAAGCGCCATTTGTGGAGGCCACGCCAATTGGTTCTCTGCGCGAAGAAACTTCACGCGCGCGTGTGGCGCCGGGACGTTCGACAGGATCGAGCAGCGACGCTGCGGCGATCAATTTCTTGCGCCAGTTCCGCGTGTTGGTGGGCGCAGCACGGCTCTACCAACGCAATCATCCTCGTCTGATGGAAATTCTGGCATCCGCGGAGCAACAGCTTCGCGTGGTCCTCGCCGCGCAGTCTCCTCTGGTATTCGCCGTCGAACGGAACGGGATCATCTTGCCGCGGTACGACGCGAAAGCAGGGGAATTACTGAACGACCCGCGCGGTGAGTTGAGTGTTCTCGCGGAAGAGCTGCTTCGCAGCGGAATTTGCTCGCTCTTGTTCACGCCGCAGATCAACATCGGAGAACTCGATCTGTTTGTGCATGAGATGAGCCAAGTCCCGCGCAGCGCGACGCCCGGCGATACGTCTTCGCGAACGGCATGGGACAAGTGGCTGCGGGACCACCGGGTGGCCGGAATCCGCCTGAACGTTCCGACCGAGAGGTACGATTCCTTGCTGCTGGCGAGCCTCGTGTCGGCGGTGCTCGGGTATGATGAGACACCTCACCGTTCCCTTCACTCTCGCGCAAAGATTGCGCAGCCGGCGGCAAACTTCGAACAAGCGTCGGCGGCGTTGCGGATTCTGGCGAAGCTCGCCCCGCCTCGCGATCCGGATACGCAAACTTCGGGTGAAGACGTAGCGCGGCGCGCTCATTCGCTCTTGTCGGGCAGCGATCGGATCGCGGTTTCACTGGTCGTGTACGGCGTTTCCAATGTGAAGCCGCGCGAAGGCGAAACCCTGGAGCCGTATCTGGACCGCCTGGCCGATGCGCTGATGCTGGCCTTCGTACTGCAGGAGTTCGAAGCCGGCCGCACGACCGCCCTTGAACTAACACCTTTGGTGGTCCGGATCGACCGGGTGCGGAACGAGGCCATGAACGCCGGCACCCTCCGGTTCGGGAGTTCTCAACACGACGAAACGCGCGTGGCCGCTCTTTGCGAAAAATTCTGGAACACACTCCCTGCCCGGGTAAAAGCGAAGACATTGCGCGGCGGTTATGCCTGGTGCGTGCCCGCAACCGTGGTGTCGAAGTTCCTTGAGCCGCTGGCCCAGGCGGCGGAGAAAGACAAAGCCGAAGCGGCAGGACGCGAAGGACGCTCCGTGCTGCTGGCTTATACGCGTTCCCTGGAATCGGAGCAAGGAAAGGAACGCAGGGCCGTGGCCTCCGGCCTGGCGGAGCTTGCCCCGCAAATCGAGCGTCTCTGGCCGCATCCTTCGATAGCCGATTTCGGCAGGGGAGTCGTGCAGGCGCTGCTGATGGAAACCTCGCCGGGGATCGCGGGACTGCTGTCAGCTGTGGTCGAAAGCCTGGCGCGAGTGTCGCTGAAGAAGCATGAGTATTCCGAGTTCGAACGAATCCTCGAACTTCTTGAGCTGTCGCCCCGGGATGACGAACACGCGCATATCTCCACGCTGGTGGGGCGCATCCTCAACGACGACCAGTGGCTCTATTTGGTGGAGGAAGCCCTTGCGAACCGCCCGCTCCATCCTGTGATCCCGCGCCTGCTGAAGAGATGTCCAGATCGTCTGATCGACCGTCTCGGTCTTCTGCTGACGGCTGCTAACGGAATCGATTCCCTACCCGCGATGGTGCGTTTGGTCCACGCAACAGGTGAACCGGTCCTTGGCGCACTGGAATTGCGGCTGTATGAACCACGGCGTCAACGCATCGCCACCGCGATTTACCTGCTCGCATCGGCCGATCCGAAGCGTCTGGCAGGAGCTTTGCCGCGCGCACTGCCAAGCTGGGAATGGAGTTTGCAAGATCTTGCTGTCAGCGAACTCGCGCGTTGGACGAATCCGCCAGTGGTCGCGGCCTCCTCAAAGGCGTTTCTGACTACGCTGGTCGAAGCGCACGCCATGGTCGTTCCCTGCATGATCGATCATCTTGGGTCCGCGAACGAGACATCCGCCATACCGTTGTTGTTGAAGGTGGCCACGGGCGAATGTCTGGGGTTGCGTGACATTTATTTTCGCATCAAGGCGGTCGAAGCACTCGGCAGAATGCGCGTCGCCGAAGCTGCTCCGCTTCTTCTGCGCATTGTCAGGGAACGCAACGGCCTGGCACGCAGCGAGCCCGCCGCACTGCGCGCAGCTGCCGAAGAAGCCCTCGGGCTGCTCGAAGACAAGCCATCGCCCACACGAATGCGGACGGCGGAAAAGGCTCTCCCCAAATCCGGCGTGGCGCACGCGCGCCCACGCCGATATCTCCGCGCGCACCTCCCGACGCCTCTTTCGGCGACCATTGTCGGAACGCACGGCGGCGCTGCCCGCGTGCGAACCATCAGTCTGGGCGGGGCGTTCCTGGAATCCGACCGTCGGCTCGCCGTGGGTGAGTCGTTGCGCGTCGAGATGCGCGCCGGACTGCGGCGAATTCAATTTACCGCGGTCGTACGCAACGTCACACCCAGCGGAACCGGGGTGGAATTCGTGCACATGAAACACGAAGACCGCGAACGGCTGAGACGCCTTGTGGCGCAATTCCTTCAATAATTTTCCGCTCGGACTTTCCCCCTAATAAATCGCCCACAATATTCCGTTACCTTGCATATATGCAATCCCGGCGCGTAGCCACGTAGGCCGAAACGCGTTAAAGTGGCTTCGCAGAAGAGTCACCAGGGGATTTAAGGAGATCGCGAGGGCAGGATGAATTGGGGTGTCATCATCGTAATCACCGTGGTGGCCGCAGGCATCGCAGCTTGGTCGGCAGCCCGGTGGGCGGAACGGCGTGCGGAAAGAGAGACCTCCGGTCTGCGGCAGGAAATCCAGAGTCTCCTGGCAACACAGGCGCAGGGTCTCACGGCCCAGCTCGGCCAACTGAGCCAGGCGGTCACGCAACAACTTGGGCAAGTCTCGCAGCAGGTCCAGAACGGCATGGCGTCCACGGGAACGTTGGTTTCGGACGCGCAGCGCGCCGTGTCGGTGCAATTGCAATCCGCGACGACGATCATGGGCACGCTGCAACAGCAGCTTGGAAAAGTAGAACAATCTGGGCGCGATCTTTCAGATGCCGCGAAGGCCATTGAAACTGTGCTTGGCGGCGCGAAAACACGCGGCCTGCTTGGTGAAGTGGTGCTCGAGCGCATGCTCGCGGACACGCTCCCGGCCAGCGCATATGAAATGCAACACCGCTTTTCAAACGGTGAAATCGTGGACGCGGCCGTGCACTTCAACGGAAAATTGGTTCCCATCGACTCAAAATTTCCACTGGATGACTTTCGCCGCATGGAAGAAGAGGGAGAAGAAGCCCGCAAGGGCTTTGGCGCAGCCGTGCGCACTCATGCCGACGCCATCGCCAAGAAATATATCGTGCCCGGAGAAAATACGCTGGATTTCGCGCTGATGTTTGTGCCTTCGGAAGGTGTCTACTACGAGCTCCTGATGTCCGCCGATTCAAAAGGCGTGCCGCTGGACGCTTACTGCAGGCAGAAGAACGTAATTCCGGTTTCGCCCAACTCGCTCTACGCGCACCTGAGTGTGATCCTGATGGGCTTGAAGGGGCTGCAGATCGAAGAAAATGCCCGGCGCTTGCATTCCAGCCTCTCCGGGCTCAAGACGCAGTGGGACAATTTCGCCGCCGTGTATGAAAAGCTGGGAACCCATCTGCGCAACGCGCAGCAGAGCTACGGCGACGCCGATCGCAAACTGGAGCGCGCGCGAGACGCTCTCGATCAGATGGCCCAGGGCGCTCTGCCCGAAGCTCCCGCGAAGGCGCTCGAAGCGCCAAAGGAATAGCCCTCAATTGTTTCTCTGGAACTCCTGCCAGGCCGACTCCAGCAGAAATGCAAACTCACCGGAGGGTTTGTCGTCGAGCATCCGTTCGAGTTCCGCGCGAATTTGCGCGATGTCCTCGGGCGCCCTGTCGATTCGACGGATCACTCGGTCGGCTCGCGAAGCCCAACTTCCGGTCACAAGCGCGCGAGCGGCAACCAGTTTCTGACGCGCCGCTTCGAGATCGGGCAGGCCGGAAACGGTAGGGATGAGCCGCGCCGTCACCATATAGTCGCCGGAGGCGAGAAATTTCGTTTCGATTTCCGCTGCATTCCGCTCGCCCCCGGACGTGGTCACGCGCTCGACGTTCCCGCGCGGAAGCTGGATAATTTCCGGCGACGCATTGCGGACTTCGACGGCCAGGCGTTCCCTGGTGCCGAGCGCGCGGACGGTGAGTTTGCCCTGAGCGCCCGCACGGGGAGCCTCCGCCGGACCGCTGAATTCCAATAGGACCATCACGACGGGATTGGATCCCGCGTCATGTCCCGCGACAGTTACTCGGAGGGTTATCGTTCCGATCGGAATGTGCAGTCCGGGAAGAACCACAAGCGAAACCGGAGACGACGCAAGCACCAGGCACGCCTGGCCGGCCAGAAAAACGCGATTGGCATCCGCATCGCCGCGAAAACCGGAGCCTGCCATCGTGAATCTATCGTGAAGCGATATAAAATGGGGATACGCCAGCACGCGCATGGCTGTGGATGGGCTCTCGGCTGAAGTTCGCGGGTCAGGGTCAGCCGATTTCACGACGGGTGCGGATGCGGAGACGTCCTGGCCGGGGATCTGGGCGGTCAGCGCTCCTGGTTCACTGGGTGCGGCGAATAACGCCCGGCCCGTGGCGTCCGTGGTGACTTTCTGTCCGCCCGAGAGTTCCACGACAACATTGGGCAACATGCGGCCGGCAGCATCGAGCACGGCAAGCGTGGCTGGCACGCCGGCAACCATTTTCTGCGGGAGGACAATTGTGCGCGGCGCAGCGGCCTGTACCCTGGGAGCCTCCTGGACCCCTGCAAGGACCGGAAATGTGGCCACAAGAAGCAAAATGCCGCGCGTAAGATACTGTCTGCCGCAAATGAGACGGAGCGACACGGGGGTTGGATTCTACCGCGAAGAGTGCCCGGCTAGGAAATAGACACCTCGCGGGGTCTTGTCAGGCCTATGGAAGCCTTTTCTCCGAAAATGAATCAGTGCTTGTCCGTAGGATCGAATACTTTCGCTTCGAGGAAAAGCCTGTATAACTCAGGATCGAGTTCGTGCTGTTTAACGGACATATCCAGAATGTCCAGCGCGCGCTCCGCCGGCACGGCCTTCTTGTAGGGCCGGTCAGAGGCGGACAGGGCATCAAACATGTCACAGATGGTCATCATCTTCGCCTGGACGGGTATTTCGTCGGACCTCAATTTGTAGGGATAGCCCGTGCCGTTCAATTTTTCGTGGTGTGCGCGGGCAATGCGCGGAATCTCGCGGAATTCCTTGGTCCAGGGAATCTGCAGGAGAAAATTGAAACTGTGAACGACATGCGATTCGATCTGAACCCGCTCGTCGGCATCGAGACTCCCTTTCGGGATCGAGAGGAAGCGCACTTCTTCCTGCGTCAAGACCGGACGTTCAACGCCGCGCGGGTCGCGATAGGTTTGGCGAGCGATTTCAAACAGGCGGTGGAATTGCCCCGAGGGCAGCAGCGTCGGCTCGTTCGAGCTGACGATGGCCCGGAAGGAGTCCTCGAGCTCCACCCGGCGCATGCGGTATTCCTCTTCGAGTGTTCTTACGCGGGAAAGCGCCTCGGCTCTCTCAAACTCGAGCAACGCCTTGAACTTTTCATGTTCCAAGCGCGCCTCAAGATCCTTGTAGAGGTAATCGAAGCGGTGCGCGACGATATCCATTTGAAGCGGATAAAGTTTCTTGGCCTTGATCAGTACTTCTTCACGCACGCCGACTTTCCCGAAATCATGCAGTAACGCGGCGTAACGAATTTCGTTCATTTGCTCGGGCGTGAAGCGAGTCCCGGCATAGCTTCCTGTTTCAGTGCGGTCCACGGTCTCCGCAAGTCCCACGGTCATCCTGGAAACGCGCTGGGAATGGCCTGAGGTGGTGGGATCGCGTTGCTCGATCGCGGTCACAGCGGCCTGCACAAAACCCTCGAACAATGCCCCGATGTCCTGATACAGACGGCTGTTTTCGTAGGCGACGGCGGCCTGCGATGCAAGCGACAGCGCTAGCCGGACAGCGCGTTCGGAAAATGGCCGCACTTCCCGCATCACGGACTCCGGTCTGGTCAGCCGCGCGGCGGAATGGGTCTTGCAGTTAATCAGTTGCAGTATTCCGATGACCTCGCCACGCCCATTCTTCATCGGAAGAGTAAGCAAGGAGCGGGTGCGGTACCCAGTCTCCTCGTCGTAATGCTCGTTGAACCGGTATGGACGGCCACGCGGAATGCGATAAGCATCGGCGAGATTGATGACTTCCCCACGAATCGCCGAACAGCCCGCCAGGGAATCTTCGCGCAGCGGGAGCACAAATTCCTCGAAGGGAAACTGAACGCTGTCGTTCTGCGTGAGCATGAACCGAAGATGGCGCTCCGCTGGGCCCACTTGGAGCGCGTCGGGGCGTGTCTCCTCGACCAGGTAGAGGGAGCCCGCGTCGGCCCTCGTGATCTGGCGGGCTTTCGCCAGAATCATGTCGAGCAGCGCGCTGACGTCGCGAGTCTCCGAAAGGGCCACGCCGATGCGGTTCAGTTCCTCCATCTCGCGCTCGGTACGCTTGAGTTCCGCGCGGGTGCCGCGTTCGCGCTGGGCCAGTTCGATATTGTCGAACGCCGCAGCGACTGTCTTGCGAACCAGGGCGGAAGCCGCCTTGCGAGGCAACGTCGCGAAGCATCCGGCTGTGTGCTCGCCAACCGCGCCGTTTCGTGATATGCCAATCAGGCGAACGCGGGGTTCCCGGCGCGCCAGACGCCGCAAGAGGGGAAGATCGTTGCCGCCCAGGTCCGCAAGGCACACAACACGGGCTTCGCCGGAGCTCGGCAGGATCGCGTGCCTGCCACGAGATGTACGAGGCAGCGCGCGGAGCTCGTACCGCCGGCTGAGCGGACGTACCAGCGGAGCGGCCACGGACCGTTCGAAATACCAAATTTGTCCACTGTGCGCCATGAGAGAGGGTGCAGGATCGGCAGCGGTGGGCTTTCTGCGCTCCCGCAAGGTGGAAGTATACCGGAATCAGGCGCTGCCGCCTAGCGGAGCCCGGGGCGCTTGGCAGTGGACGGACGTAACCATTTGCCTCACAAGGTATTGCATGCGCAGCACCGGTTTGTTAGCCTGATTTCTAGTGGGGTAGTCCGCGGGTTGGGACAGGTGCGTCAGTGTGGCCGCCTGTAGAATTCGAGGCGCGTAAAACGTTTGGCTAATCGCATGAGGCCCCTTTGCGTATAGAAGCCGGGGCGCGCACCGACCTCGGGCGCGTTCGAAAGAACAACGAAGACTGCTACCTAATTGAGCCCGCTCTGAACTTGTACGTTCTGTCGGACGGTATGGGTGGCGAAGCGCACGGCGAGGTGGCAAGCAAGCTCGCGGTGCAAACAATCGTGGCCCATTGTCAGCAGGCCGAAAACAGCCACGCGACGCCGACCTTCGGAGAGCCGCAGCCCGATGTTTCGGAACGCACGAATCGTCTGGCGAGCGCGATTCACCTGGCCAACCGCAAAGTTTTCGAAACGGCGAGCGCCAATCCCGGCCATAAAGGCATGGGGGCAACGATCGTCGCCGCGTGGATCGATGGACAAAGGCTCTCCCTTGCGCATGTGGGTGACAGCCGCGCGTACCTTCTGCGGGCCGGGTCTCTCGACCAGCTTACGGCCGACCACTCCCTGGTGGCCGAAAAAGTGCGCATCGGCATCCTGACGCCGCAAGAAGCCGACGCCAGTGAGTTGCAGAGCGTGCTGACGCGAGCTGTGGGAACCAATGAGAACGTCGGAGTGGATGCTGACGAACAGATGTTGCTGGTTGGCGACTCCCTCTTGCTGTGCTCGGACGGATTGTCGCGCATGGTGACCGACCCTGAAATCGCGAGCACGATCCTGACAAGCACGTCGGCCCAGAACGCAGCGGACCGGCTCGTCGATCTGGCCAACGAATACGGCGGCGTCGACAACGTCAGCGTGATCGTCCTGCGCATGCTCCCGAAATCGGAAGGGGTGCTCGATCGCCTGAAGATCTGGAAGCGGAACTCCGGGTAAGGTTCGTTCGGCTTCGGTTGGAGGAGGGTAAAAAAAGATGTCGAGACTCGTCCTGAAATTTGAGGGCGCGGTATTGAAGGAGGTCCCGCTCGGGACCCAGCCGATGACCATCGGCCGCGCGCCGGACAACGACATCCCGATCGACAATCTTGCCGTCTCGAATTACCACGCGCGCGTATATGTCGAAGCCGGATCGTTGGTGGTCGAGGACCTGAACAGCCTGAATGGATCGTTCCTGAACGACATACGCATCGAGCGCGCCATGCTCAAGGACGGCGACGCCATCCTGATCGGCAAGCATCATATTTTCGTGGACCAGGCGCACGACGTCGCCCTGGTCACGGATACGTGGCACAAGGCTCCGGCCCCGCGCGTAAATGAAACGATGGTGCTCGATACTCGCCAGCGGCGGGAGATGTTCGAACAAGCAGCGGCTGCCGGCGAGCGCTCTCAGCTCGCTCCGGATCGTTTGCGCGTTCCGACGCTTAGCGTTCTCCGCGGGCGCACGGACCAAAAAGAATACCGGCTCGCCGGGAAGCTGACCGTGATCGGCCGCTCGAAGATGGCGACCGTCCGGCTCCGTGGCTGGTTCACGCCAAACATCGCCGCGCAAATCAACAAGCATGAGGACGGCTACTACCTGGGCCGTGGGGACGACGTGCCGAAGATCAATGGAATCGAAATCAGCGGCCTGACCAAGCTCAATGACGGTGATCTGATCGAAGTGGGCCGCGTGCGGCTGAGTTTCCTGTTTCGCGATTAAGCCGCCGCCGAAAACCCAGGGAAAAATGCAGGATCATGCCCGGAATTCCCACCGAGGGTAAATCGCGCCGCACTTTCCGCGCCCTGAGCGCGTTGCTTCGAGCCTGGTGGCGCCGCCGCGTCCCATTCCTAATCAGTCTGGGTCTCACCGCCTTCGCGCTGTTCATCTACTCCTACACGTTCGTCGGCGACCGGCCGACGGCCGTATTTTCCTTCATCAACCGCCTGGAACTCGATGCGCTTGATTTCCGATTCCGCACCCGTCCGGACCGCTACAAACATCCCGACCCGCGCATCATCATCGCGGACATCGACCAGCGCTCGCAGGAGGTCCTGGGGCGGTGGCCGTTCTCGCGCACGCACTTCGCGCACATGCTTGATGCTCTGCGCGAGGACGGCGCGAAAGTCGCGGCCTTCGACATCACATTCAGCAAGCCCGATGAAACGGCCGCGCCGATCCGCGAGCTGAGACGGACTGTAACCGAGCGCCTAAAACAGGGCGGCCAGATGGATCCCCGCGTGATGGCGGACCTCGACCGGCTGGCGAAAGAGTACGATGGCGACGAACAATTCGCGCGCGCGATTGAGCGCTTCGGGAATGTGGTCCTCGGAAACTTTTTTCTGAATTCCGAATCCGACCTGAAGGGCGTGGACGCCAAGACGCTCGACCGCTACGCCAACATTCTTGCTGATTTTCCACTCCCGAAAGTGTGGGCGGCGAATCCCCAAACCGGAAAGCGCGATCTGTCCAATCTCATGCAGAGCTTCGGCAACCCATACGGGCTGCTGTACAAGGGCACACAGGCGAATATCGAAGTCCTGAGCGACGCGCTGCGCAAGGCGCACGGGGCCACGGGTTTCTTCAACGTGGAATCCGATCCCGACGGCGTCGTGCGCCATTCACTTCTCGTGCTTCCGTACGGGCGTTCGCAGGACTTCAACGATTGGGACCTCTATGGGTCACTCGACGTGCAGGCAGTGCGGTTGTTTCAGGGCTTGCCCGATCAGCAGACGGTGCTCGATTTCAGCGAGACCGGCGTTACGGCGCTCGAGTTCGGACCGTCCCTGGTCGTCCATCCCGATGCGATCGGGCGAATGATGATCAATTACGAAGGAGACGTGAACACGTATCCGTACGTCTCCATCGCCGACGTTGTGAATCGCAAATTTGCACCGGGAACATTCCGCGGGAAAATTGTGCTGGTGGGGGCGTCCGCCACGGGAATCGGGGACCTGCGCTCCACGCCTTACGCGGGGATCAACTTTCCCGGAGTCGAGATACACGCCAATGTGATTGACAACATCCTGAATCGCCATTTTTTGCTTCGTGGTGGCGACCAGGTGGCTGTGGACCTATTGCTGGTTCTCCTGTTCGGTGTGCCGCTGGGAATGTGGCTGGCGCTCGCGCAGCCGCGGTCGATGCTGTATGGTTTGCTGCTCCTGGTTCCGTTCGGTTTCGGATCGTGGTATGCGTTCCTGCACGGCTGGTGGCTCAACTTCATCGTGCCTTCCGGAACGCTCGTCGCCAACGTTGGCTTTGTAGCGATGTACCGCGCCCTAGTCGAGGAAAAAGAAAAACGCAAAGTGCGCGGCGCGTTCCAGCAATATCTGAGCCCGGAGGTGATCCGGCGGTTGCTGGAAAGTCCCGACTTGGTCAAGCCGCGGAAAACAAAAATCACGGTGATGTTTAGCGACGTTCGGGGATTCACGACCATCTCGGAAAAGCTCGACGCGCAAGAACTCGCCGCCTTGCTGAACGAATATCTAACCGACATGACGCAGATCGTCTTTCGCCACAACGGGACGCTCGACAAGTACATCGGCGATGCGGTAATGGCGTTCTGGGGAGCGCCGTTTGAGCAACCCGGGCACGCAACGAATGGATGCCACGCCGCTCTCGAAATGATCGCGCGCCTGAAGGAAATGCAGAATAGATGGAGATCCGAGGGAAGACCTGTGCTCGACATTGGCGTAGGACTCAGCACAGGCGTCGCGTCGGTGGGCAACATGGGTTCGGCGCTGCGCTATGGCTACACGGCGCTCGGCGACACCGTGAATCTGTCCGCCCGCCTCGAAGGGCTGAACAAAGAATATGGCTCGCACATCTTGTTGAGCGAAACGACCTACGAGGAAGTGGAAGATCCGCTCCTGATTTTCCGCGAACTGGATTTGATTCGCGTCAAAGGCAAGCTGCAACCAGTCACGCTCTATGAATTGATGGGCTCACGAGGCGCCCCGGAAGGCGACGCGCCGGGGCTGGAGGACCATCTTGAACTTTTCGCGCTGGGCCGCGCTTGCTACCGGAAGCGGCGCTGGCAGGACGCGCGGATTATCTTTGAACAAATACTTGAGCGCTGGCCCGATGACGGTCCGGCACACATGTACGTGAATCGCTGCCGCGAATATAACGTCGCGGGCCCCGAGCAAGACTGGGACGGCGTCTACGTGATGACCCACAAGTAATAAGGGAAAATCAGCCTGTACAACACTCCCTACGTGATACAGCACGACCCGAATAGATTGCGGGGAAACTTGGACCGGGCAAGAAGCCCGTCGCGCGACTTCTCAGCCTGAGCCTTGATTCGGCTCAGGTCCACCCCTACGAGCTTGCCCTGCCACTTCACAACCTTGCCGGCGATGAACACGTTCTCGACGTTGCTGGTGTCCATCAGCGTCACGATGGCGCCCGGCACATTGTTCAACGGGAAGGTGTTGAGCCGGTCCGTTGCCAGCATGACGATATCCGCTTCCTTGCCTGGGGTCAGCGAGCCGACCTTGCTATCTAGATGGGCGACTTGCGCGCCGTCGATCGTCGCAAACTCGATGACGTCGCGGCAAGTGATCAAGGCGGGCGCGTTCTCTTCCTTCGCTATGATGCGTTCATTGGCCAGCGCACGCTGCATGGTGAACGCCGCGCGCATGACCGAGAACAGATCGGCGGTCATGTTGCATTCGACGTCCACGCTGAGGCTTGGCCGAAGGCCGTGATCGAGCGC
>WNFH01004097.1_pt1 | contig 18163 bp, 15 predicted proteins | sample 5400411 | NCBI WGS metagenome assembly WNFH01 (sample SAMN13153347, study PRJNA577476) | soil metagenome | isolation source: 200 cm saprolite under Douglas fir tree site 2 hole 3 | place: USA:California | collected 2015-04-18
TAATAGGTCTCGCGGGCGACGCGCTCCTCGACCTTCTGGATGCCGAACTCCTTCCCGGCAGGCGCCTTGCCCTGCACGAACTTGCGCAGCTCGATGCCGTCCTTCGCGCGCAGGTAGGGGGAGGTGACGAGCGCCCCGCCCGCGCCTTCGTAGCGGTCCCAGTCGAGCGTGATGCCGGGCGGCAGGTCCTTGAGCTGGGTGAGGCTGCGATCCTCGTCGTCGACGATCTTGAACTCCAGCTGCGCCGTCTTGCCGAGCAGCTCCTTCGCCTTCTCCGGGTTGGAGTAGCCGGGGAGCTGCACCAGGATGGCGGAGGCGCCCCGCTTGGCGATGGTGGGCTCGGACACGCCCCACTTGTCGACGCGGTTGCGGATCGCCTTCACCGCCTGGTCGACCGCGCTCTCCTTGAGCTGCTTGATCGCGTCGTCCTTCATCGACAGCTCGAAGGCGGTCGCCCCGGTGCGGCGGATGTACATGTCCGGGTAGTCGTCGGAGAACCGGTTCTTCGCCTGGGCGAGCGCGTCGCCCTGCCCGCTCACGGTGACGATCCCCGTGTCGGGGTCGCCCTTCACCTCGACGCCCTTGATCCCGTGGCGGTCGAGGTCGGCGGCCAGCTCCTCCGCCCGGCGCACGGCCTTCTCGCGCACGGCGCGGTCCACCTCGACGTCCATTACTAGATGTATGCCTCCCTGCAGGTCGAGGCCGAGGTTCAAGTGCCGCGCCGGCGCCCACCTCGGCCGCGCCTTCTCGAACACGCCCGACTCGTTGCGCTGGTCGGGCGGCAGGCGGAAGTAGGTCCACGACGGGACCAGGGCATAGATTGCCGCCACCGTCACGGCCACGATCAGGCCGGCTTTCCAATACCAGGAGCGATCCATCGATTCTCCCTACTTCTTGGCCGCGTCCTCGGCGGCCGGGGCGGGAGGCTCCTTCACCACGAAGGGCCGGTTCACCTGGTCCTTGAGCACGCGGACGCGCACGTTGTTGGCGATCTCCAGGGTGAGGACGTCGCCCTGGACCCCCGCGATCCGGCCGATCAGGCCGCCGTTGGTGACCACCTCGTCGCCCTTCTTCAGGCTCTCGAGGAACGACTTGTGCGTCTTCTGCTGTTTCTGCTGGGGCCGGATGATCATGAAGTAGAAGATGCCGAAGAAGATCGCGACGAGGAACAGCATGTTCCCCGGCCCGGCGAGCGGGGACTGGGCAGGCGCTTCGGCCTGGGCCAAGAGCAGCGAGAGCACGGAAGACTCCTTTGCGAAAGCGGGCCGTTCTAACAGAGGCGGGCGACTGCTTCAACCCGTGAGACGGCCGGTTTCGTCCAGCTTCCGCAACGAGTCCAGCAGCACCTCCTGCGTGTTCAGCGGCGGGAAGGCCCGCGGCACCATCCCGGCGGGCCCGCGCAGGAAGGTGAAGGTGCCGCCCGTCTGCTGGCTGAGCAGCCCGAGCACCGCCGCGCGCGCGTCGTCCCCCTCGGCCCTGGCGGTGGAGATCGCGAGGACCACCTCGCCGCTGACGAAGCCGAACAGCCGTTCGACGCCCTCCCGCTCGATGAACAGAAGCCCGGTCTTGGCCCCCTGGGACATCATCCCCAAGAGCTCGGTCGGGTGGACGGCCAGGAGCTCGCCCCAGAGGACGGCAACGAGCTCGGGCGCGACCAGGTCGCGGACGCGCTGGTGCTGCGGCCTCTTCGCTTGGCTCACGGCTCTCTGCCCCCGGGCAGGAACTGTGGCCCAGGCGGCGGGGCCGTGCAACTTCAGTCGGGTCCCTCCCTGAACGATTCGAGCAGCCGTTCCGTGTAGTTGCGTGCCCCACCCGCCTCGATGGCGGCCCGCAGCCCGGACATGAGGTCACTGTAGAACGTGAGGTTGTGCAGGGTGTTCAGCCGGAACGCGAGCAGCTCCTGCGCGGCGAAGAGGTGGCGCAGGTAGGCGCGTGTGAACGTCCGGCAGGTGTAGCAGCGGCACCCGGGGTCGGCGGGGCGCGGGTCACGGGCGTAACGCGCCGCCTTGATCTGCAGCCGCCCCCGGCGCGTGAAGAGCAGGCCGTTGCGCGCGACGCGGGTGGGCAGCACGCAGTCGAACAGGTCGACGCCTGCGATCCCGCACCGGAGGAGGTCCTCGGGCGTGCCGACGCCCATCAGGTAGCGCGGCTTGTGCGCCGGCAGGAGCGGCGCGGCGTGCGCGACGCCTTCCCACATCTGCGCCGGGTCCTCGCCGACCGAGAAGCCGCCCAGCGCGTTGCCGGGCAGGTCGAGCGCGGCGATCTCGGCGGCGTGCCGCTCGCGCAGCTCGCGGTCGAGCCCTCCCTGGACGATCCCGAACAGGTCGCCGCGCGGGTCCTTCAGCCACTCCTCCTTGCAGCGCACCGCCCAGCGCGTGGTCCGGGCGACGGCCTCCTCGTGCTCCTTCCGAGAGGCGCGCGCCGGAGGGCACTCGTCGAAGCACATCAGCACGTCCGGGCCGAGCTGACGCTGCACCTGCACCGCGCGCTCCGGGGTGAGCAGGTGCTTGCTCCCGTCGAGGTGGCTGCGGAAGAGGGCTCCCTCGTCCGTGATCTTGCGCTGCTCGGCCAGCGAGTAGACCTGGAAACCGCCCGAGTCGGTGAGGATCGGTCCGGGCCAGCCCATGAAGCGGTTGAGCCCGCCCATCTCCGCGACCACCTCCGGCCCCGGGCGCAGAAGCAGGTGATAGGTATTGCCGAGGACGATCTGCGCGCCGATGCTCGCCAGGTCGTCGGGAGCGATCGCCTTCACCGAGCCCGCCGTCCCCACGGGCATGAACTGCGGCGTGTCGACGCGGCCGTGCGGCAGCTCGAGCACGCCGCGGCGCGCGGCGCCGTCCTGGTGGCTGATCGTGAACGAGAGCATCCCGGCGGTTCTTACACGATCAGCATGGCGTCGCCGTATGAGAAGAAGCGGTACCGGCGCGCCACCGCCTCCCGGTACGCCGCCTGGATGCGGGGCAGCCCGGCGAAGGCGGAGACCAGCATCAAGAGCGTGCTCCGGGGCAGGTGGAAGTTCGTAAGCAGGCCCTGCACGGCGCGGAAGCGGTAGCCGGGGCTGATGAACAGATCGGTCGAACCCGGGCCTTCGCGGAGCGCCTCGCCGTCGTGCGCCGCTTCCAGCGTCCGCAGCGCGGTGGTGCCCACCGCGATCACGCGCCCCGTGGCCGAGGCGACCGCGTCCGAGGTGCCGGCGGGCACGTGGTAGCGCTCGCGGTGCATCCGGTGGTCCTCGACCCTGCGCGCGCGCACCGGCAGGAAGGTGCCCGGGCCGACGTGGAGCGTGACCTTTGCGACGCGGACGCCGGCGGCCCGCAGCTCTTCGAGGAGGCGCGGCGTGAAGTGCAGCCCCGCGGTCGGGGCCGCCACCGCCCCCCGCTCCCGCGCGAAGATGGTCTGGTAGCGCTCGCGATCCTCGGCGCGCGCAGGCCGCTCGATGTACGGCGGAAGGGGCATCTCGCCGGCCTCGTCGAGGTAGCGCCACAGTGCGTCGCCGTCGAGCGGGAGGCGGACGACGATCTCTCCCTCTCCGCGCGCTTCGACCACGGTGAGCCGGGCCCCGTGCGCCTCGATGACCGCGCCCGGCCGCAGGGGCTTGCTGGACTGCGCCAGCGCGAGCCAGTCCGCCCCGCCCAGCGGCTCCACCAGCAGGACCTCCACCTTCCCGCCGGTCCCTTCCTTGCGCCCGCGCAGCCGCGCCGGGATGACCCGGGCGTCGTTCACCACCAGCAAGTCGCCCGCCCGAAGCAGCCCCGGCAGGTCCCGCACCATCCGATGCTGCGCATCCCCCTGCTCCCGCGGCAGCACCAGCATCCGCCCCGCATCCCTCTCCGGCAGCGGCTCCTGCGCAATCAACTCCGCCGGCAATTCGTAATCGAACTCCTCGACATCCACACCGCGCCCTCTATCATGCCAGGGCAGATCCTGGCCGTGCTTCGGGTCAAACAGCGGAACGCGGAGACGCGGAGACGCGGAGTTGTTTTTCTAATCCGATCGGACGCCGGTGCTCGATCGGGCACCCGAACCAAACCCTCCGCGCCTCCGCGCCTCCGCGTTCGCTTTTCGCCCGTCACAGTGAGCGCCGCGGCGCGTCAGGCGGGCGGTTGGTTGGCTGTCAAGGGGGTCGCCGGGCGGTCTCGCGATGCGAAGATTGCGGAAACATGGACGTGCCTGTCTTGCACTTGGTGAACCGCTTCTGGATCGGCGGGGCCGAGCGGCAGTTCGTCGAGCGGCTGCGGCTGCATCCGCCCGGGTTCGGGGCGCTGGTGGGCTGCCTGGAGCTGTCGGGGCCCATGCTCGACCAGGTGCGCGCGCTCGGGTACGAGCCGGTGCTCTTCCCTCTCAAGGGATCGATGCTGCGGGCGAACACGCTCAAGCAGATCGCGCGCATGGCCGCGCTGATGCGCGAACACCGGGTGCGCATCGTGCACGCCACCGATTTCAACACCAACCTGCTCGCCTACGCCGCCGGCCGGCTGGCGGGCGCGAAGGTGATCGTCAGCCGCGTCGACCTGGGCCACCTGCGCGAGGGATTCGGCAAGTGGCACCGCCAGGCCGAGAAGTGGAACGCGCGTCACGCCGACCTGGTCGTCGCCAACGCGGACGCGGTGCGCGAGGTGTGCATCCGGGACGAGCGCTGCAGCCCCGGGCGCGTGGTGGTGGTCCGCAACGGGATCGACCTTCCGCGCTTCGATCGGCTCGCCGCCCAGCCGCTGCAGGCGCCGCTGCCGATCGGACCGGACGACGTGCCGGTCGCCGTCATCGGCAACCTCTGGCCGGTGAAGGGGCACCGCACGCTGGTCGAGGCGGCCGCCCTTCTCACGCAAAGGCTCCCCCGCGTGAAGTTCCTCTGCGCGGGAGAGGGCCCCGAGCGCGAGGTCCTCGAGAAGCGGATCCGCGAGCTGGGCCTCGAAGGCCGCGTCCTCCTCCTCGGGCACCGGCTCGACGTCCCGGCCATCCTTGCGCGGGTCCGCGCGGCGTGCCTGTGCTCGAGCGCGGAGGGTCTCTCCAACGCGCTGATGGAGGCGATGGCCGCGCGGCTCCCGATCGTCGCCACCGCGGTCGGCGGGAACCCCGAGCTGGTCCGGCCCGGCGAGAATGGCCTGCTCGTCCCGTATGGCGACCCCGGCTCGCTGGCGGACAAGCTGGTCGAGCTGTTCTCGGACGAGGAGCGCGCCGCGCAGATGGGCCGGCGCGGGCGTGCGCGAGCCGAGGCGGAGCTGACGCTGTCGCGCATGGCGGAGGGCTACGGCGCGGTCTACCGCCACCTTCTGGATGGCGCGCGGGCCCCGCAGGCAGCGCTCTCGCCCCAGGTGCCGTAGAAGGGCGGGATGGGCCTGCTCTCGGACGCTGCGGCGATGGCGCGCGGCCGCGCGGGAGGCAAGCCGGCCGAGGAGCTGCGTCAGTACATCCGCCGCACCTCTGAGCCTGGATAGTAGTGCGCGAGGATCTGTCGGTAGGATTCCCCGCGCAGCGCGCGCGCCCGGGCGCCCCACTGGCACAGGCCCACCCCGTGGCCGTTGCCGCGCCCGCGGAACACCGCCGCGCCCGCCTCGATCGAGACGTCGAAGAGGAGCGAGGGCAGCGCGCTGTAGCCGAGGATCTGCCGCAGCTCGACTGCGGCCAGGCTGCGCGCGCCCGAGGGGGTGTCGATGCGCAGCGTGCGCGCCCGGCCGCTGCCCGTGCGCGCCGAGACGCTCACCGAGGTCACCTTTGCGAGCACCCGGCCGGCCTTCCGCAGCGCGGCCGAGATCTGCGCCAGCGGCTTGCGCACCACCCAGGCGCGTCCCGCGTCCGCGTCGTCCTGCTCGGACACCAGATACGGCGTGCTGCCCCCCGCGAGGTTGAACGCGTCCTCGCCGGTCTCGCTCCGCCCGCCGCACGAGGCGCTGAAGTACGCCGCGATCGGCGCGGCGCCGTAGGTGAGCACCTCGCCGGCGGTGGCGTGCGCGGCGCGGAGGGCCCCGCTCGCCGGATGCGCCGCCCCCGCGTAAACCTGGTCCAGCGCCGAGGAGCCCAGGTGCGCGCGCGCCGCCGGCCCCTGCGCGATCTTCTGCGCCACGGCGAAGGTGCGCGCCGCCACCGCCTGGGCCTCCAGCGCGGCGTCCGGCCAGTCCCTGGGGACCTCGCTCGCCACCACCGCCGCGACGTAGTCCTCCAGGTCGAGCGCGTTGACCAGCACCAGGCCGCCCGGATCGGCCCAGGCTTCCAGCCGTCCGGGGAGAGGCCTTCCGTCCACCCGCAGCCGGCCGGACCCGGGGCGCACGATGAGCGGCTCTCCGCCCTCCAGCTTGCGTCCGTCGACGAGGAGGACGCCTCCTCGCGCGGCGACCTCGTGCAAGGGCCCTGGGACCTCGAGGACACGCCCGCCCTGGCTGAGGCGCGCGCCCGGGCCGTCGAGGCGCGCGGCCGGTCTGCCGCGCGACAGCTCGATCCGGATCTCCTCGGCCGCCGCAGGCAACGCGAAGAGCAGCAGCGCTGTCAGGACCCTGCGCACCGACGCGAGCCTCTGCCGGGGGAATGCGGCGCGCAACTTTCCAAAGCGCGATCCGCAACGTTTCGGACCCCGCGCGAGGCGCGGCGGGGAGCGGATGGTAGAATAAGAAAGTGCTCTCCCGCATCCGCCGCTCGGTCGCGCTGAAGCTGATCCTCGCTTCCGCAATCCCCTCCGCCGTGGTCCTGCTGGTGGGGCTGGGTGCGCTGATCGCCTACACCGAGGACGTGGCGCGGACCGACCCCGTCCTCGCCTTCCACATGCTCAAGCAAGGCGCGGTCCTCGGCAGCCTGCTGACGCTGACCTTCGCCGGGATCGCGGTGGCGATCACTTCGCGCAGGTTCCTGGTCAAGCCGGCGCAGCACCTCGGCGCGACCATGGCGCGCGCCGAGATGGGCGACATCCTGGTGCGCGCGAAGGTGACCGGCGACGACGAGTTGGGCCGGCTGGCGCGCGCCTTCAACACCATGCTCGCGCGCGTCACCGACATGGCGGCGCACGAGATCGAGACCGAGCAGTCGCTGGAGACCCTGGGGCGCGAGCTGACCCTGCAGCGCGAGCTCAGCTCGGTGAACGCGCGCCTCGCCGCCCACGTGCGCGAGATGGAGCTCCTGCTCGACGCTTCCAAGGCGCTCAGCGGCACGCTCGATCTTCCCGAGCAGCTCGAGCAGCTCGGGCGGCTGGTGTGCGCGGCCCTGGGCATCGAGGAGTTCTGCGCCCTGCTGCTCGAGGAGTCCACGCACCAGCTGGTCATCGAGGCCGTCGTCGGCCAGCGGCTCGCCGCGGCGCGCGGGATGCGCTTCCGTCTCGGCGAAGGCGTGAGCGGCACGGCGGCGGCGCAGGGGAAGACCATCTACGTGCCCGACGTGCAGCGGGATCCGCAATACCTCCACTACAAGGGGCTGCGCCGGACGACCGGCTCGTTCCTCTGCGTCCCGCTGCGCGCGAAGGGCCGCATCGTGGGCGTGATGAACCTGAACCGGCCGGCCGTGGACGGGTTCTCTCCCCAGGAGATCCGGCTCGCGGAGGCCCTCTCCGCCCAGGCCGGCCTGGCCATCGCCAACGCGCGCCTCTACCAGCAGACCCGCGACCTGTCGTTCACGGACCCGCTCACTGGCATCCCCAACCGCCGCCACCTGTTCGCGCGCCTCGAGCAGGAGCTGTCTCGCAGCCTCCGGTTCGGCGACGAGCTGACCGTCCTGATGATGGACCTGGACCTGTTCAAGCAGGTCAACGACGCCCACGGGCACACCGTCGGCGACGCGGTGCTGCGCGGCATCGCCGTGGCGCTCCAGCGGAACGTCCGCAAGGTGGACATGGTGGCCCGCTACGGCGGCGACGAGTTCGTGGTGGTGCTGCCGCGCATCGCTCGCGAGGAGGCGATCGAGGTCGCCGCTCCCGGCGCCCGCGGGCGGTGGACCTTTGCGCGTGACCGTCTCGGTGGGCGTGGCGGGCTTCGGGCACGACGCCACCGACGTGGCCGGGCTGATCGAGAAAGCGGACGCCGCCCTGTACGAAGCGAAACACGCCGGCCGCAACCGCGTCGCGGCCGCGCAGGCGAACGCGCGCGCGGCCTCCTGAATCGCAGGCGGTTTCTTCCGCCGTCCGCCCGGCGACAGCGGCCTGCCGAACCGGTTGCCGACCGCCTTGCGTATGCGCACGTTCGCCCCCGGAATGCACGCCCGTGCAGGGCGCGCGGGATCCGGGGGAGGTCCACATGGTGGCGGTGGCGCTGGCGATCCTGGCGACGGCGGCGGCGGTCGATTCCACGGTCGAGAAGCGCCGGGGCGACTCGGTGCAGTCGCTCCTGCGCGAGGAGAGCCCCGACGTCTTCCTCGCCAAGGCGACGCTGCAGCAGTACCTGTCCCGCATCGTCCGCCGGGACTGGGACGGCGTGAAGCGGCTCACCCACCCGAAGGCGCGCCTGTCACCCTGGGCGGAGCGCAACGACGAGCTGAAGACGTTCGAGTTCAAGGACGCGCGGCCGGCCGCGCCCGGCGCGGTCGCCATCGAGATCGCCGAGGACGTCTACCACCGCGACTCCCAGGAGATGTCCACCGGGGATCCCGCCGTCTACCTGCTCTTCAAGTCGCGCGGGTCGTGGCGGGTCGGCGACCGCAAACCGGGCGCCCGCCTCCGCAACGTGTCCAACGACTCGATCCGCACCCGCTACCCCGGCTGGGTCGACAGCCAGGGATTGGCGCAAGCCCGCCGCGCCGACCCCCTCTCCGGCAAGCACCGTTAGCCGCGCTGGGTTCAAAAGATCAACGCGGAGGCGCGGAGGCGCGGAGGATTCGTTGGTTCGTCCGATCGGGCGCGTGCGGTCGATCGGAGCAGCCAAACAAATCTCCGCGTCTCAGCGTCTCCGCGTTCTGCTTTTTGACCCCTGACCGGCCCCCTAGTGGACGGAGGCGGGTAATTCGGCGGAGGCGATGTAGCCGACGTGCTCGCGGGCCTTGGCGATGTCCGCTTCGTACTTGAGCAGGGTGGACAGCGTGTCCGAGACGAGCTGCGCGTCGAGAGAGGCGGCGTTCAGCAGCAAGAGCGCGCGGATCCAGTCCAGCGTCTCCGCGATGGAGGGGAGCTTCTTCAGGTCGAGCTTGCGGATCGCCTGCACCGCGGCGACCACCTTGCGGGCGAGCTGATCGGCCACGCCCGGCACGCGCTCGCGGACGATCTCCAGCTCGCGCTGCGCCGTGGGGAAATCGATGTAGAGGTGCAGGCAGCGCCGCTTGAGCGCGTCGGACAGCTCCCGCGCCGCGTTGGAGGTGAGCACCACGCGAGGCGTGTGCAGCGCGCGAACCGTGCCGATCTCGGGGACCGTCACTGAGTAGTCGGCCAGCACCTCCAGCAGGAAGGCTTCGAACTCGGGGTCGGCCTTGTCGATCTCGTCGACCAGGAGCAGCGCCGGGTCGGGGCTCCGGATGGCGGCCAGCACCGGGCGCGGCAGCAGGAAGCGCTCGCTGAAGAACAGGTCGTCGGACCCGGCGACGCGGTCGGCCGCCTCGCGCAGGGTCCCCGCCCCCGCGATGGTCTCGGCGATCTTGTCCTTGAGGAGCTGGGTGTAGAGCAGCTGCTTGGCGTACTCCCACTCGTACAGCGCCTTCGCCTCGTCGAGCCCCTCGTAGCACTGCAGGCGGATGAGCCGGCGCCCGGTCGCCTCGGCGAAGGCGCGCGCCAGCTCCGTCTTGCCCACCCCGGCGGGCCCTTCCACCAGCACCGGCTTCTCCAGCCGGTCCGCGAGGAACACGCTGGTGGCGATCTCGGGCGAAGGCAGGTAGCCGGCCGAGCGCAACCGAGCCTCGACGTCCTGGATGCTGGCCAGCGAGACGGCGCTCATGCACGGCTTTTAACATGCGGAGGTGCGTAACGCGCTTCGCAGGTGGCACCGCTCCTGCACAAGCATTCCGTCGTGAACCGCCGAATCGCGCTGGTGCTCGCGGCCCTGATCGTCCCGGGTGGTCTCGTCGTCCTGGTCGGGGCCGTGGTGGTCAAGGCATTCTACCGGAGCGAAGCCGGCCGCAAGGCTTGGGGGCGGGTCACCCACCTGTTGCGCCGGCCGGTAGCCGCGCTCCACCCGTTGCGAGAGGCCGCCTGACCGCCGGTCGCGGCGGGACGCGGGAGGAACCGCCGTTCCCACGCGGGGGTCCGCGCTTCCCAACGTCCGGCGGCGGCGAAGCGGCGGCGGTCAGTCCTCGGAGTTGCCCGCCCCGACCTCGATGCGAAGCGCGAGCGGGTCTCCGCGGGTCTCGGTGACGGCGGCGAAGCAGCCCTCGCCGGTCCGGGTGAAGTGCAGCGACACGCGCGAGTTCCCGATGCGCATCCCGCGCAAGGTCACCTGGCTCGCCCACTCGGGCAGGTGGGGGTTGACGATCTTCAGCGCCCGCCGGGGTCCGTCGGGGTAGAGCCCGAGGCAGGCGCGCAGCATGAGGAACATCGCCCCGGACGACCACGCCTGCGGCGAGCACGAGACCGGATAGCTCACCGGCTGCTCCTGGTCGGCCCGGTCCATCCCGCAGAACAGCTCGGGCAAGCGGTAGTGGCGGAACCCGCGCGCGGCGGCGTAGGCGCCGCTCAGGATCTGCAGCGCCTGCCGCTGCATCCCGTAGTGCGACAGGCCCATGGCGATGAGAGAGTTGTCGTGCGGCCAGACGGTCCCGTTGTGGTAGCTGAGCGGGTTGTACGCCTTCTGCCCGCGCGCCAGCGTGCGGATGCCCCACCCGTTGAACCCTTCCGCCGAGAGCAGCGCCCGGGCGACCCGGCGCGCCTTCGCGTCGGGGATGGCGCGCGACCAGAGCAGGTGCCCCATGTTGGAAGCGATGCTGCGCACCTGCTTCTTCTCGGCGTCGAGCGCGAGCACGTACGTGCCGGTGCGCTCGTCCCAGAACGCCTCGTCGATGCGCCGGGCCAGCTGGATGGCCTTGCGCGTGCACCGGGCGGCGTCGTCCCGCCGGCCGAGCTGGCGGTAGATGCGCGCCATGCGCCTGCGGGCGTCGACGCAGTAGCCCTGCACCTCGACGAGCGCGATCGGCGGCGTCGCCGGCGTGCCGTCCGCGTGGGGGACGCCGTCGCGCGAATCCTTCCAGCCCTGGTTGATCAGGCCGCGCGGGGTCTTGCGCTGGTACTCGACGAAGCCGTCGCCGTCCTTGTCGCCGTATTCCTCGATCCAGCGCAGGGCCGCCTCCGCCGCGGGGAGCAGCTGGTCGCCGGTGGCGCGGTCGTCGGTCCATTGTAGATACTCCGAGTAGAGGATGATGAAGAGCGGAGTCGCGTCCACGCTGCCGTAGTAGGGCGTGTGCGGCACTTCCCCCGCGCGGGCCAGCTCGCCGCGGCGGATCTCGTGCAGGATCTTGCCGGGCTCCTCCTCGCGGAAGTCGTCGACGCGCTTGCCCTGGTGGGCGGCGAGGAAGAAGAGGGCGTCGCGCGCCACCTCCGGGTTGACGGGCAGCGCCTGGAACCCGGTGATGAGCGCGTCTCGCCCGAACGGTGAAGCGTACCAGGGGATGCCGGCGGAGATGACGCGCCTGCCCTCCCAGTAGATGTTCAGCGCCTTCAGGTCCGCCACCGCCTGCTCGAGGGACCAGTTGAAGGCTTCCTCGGTGGTGTGCACGTGGGTCGAGCTCTCGGCCCAGTCGCGGTAGGCGGCGCGGGCGCGGCCCAGCCTCTCCTCGTACCGCCGCGGCGGAGGCGGGTCCGATTCCTGGTCGCTGCCGGGATAGCGCCAGCCGCTCTCGGGCAGCTCGCCCAGGAGCGGCAGCGGCCGGAACTCCGGGCTACGCCCGGCGTCCGCCGCCTCGCGCACCGAGACGCCGGAGCGGAGCGCGTGCAGCGAGGGAATGCCGTGCAGCTCGATCTGCGCGCTCTCGTTGGGTCCCAGGTGGAAGCTGAAGCGCGCCCTATCCGAGGCCAGCTCGTCGGGCGCGCGCCCGGGGAAGAACACCTCCGACCGGTACACGGCGCCGTCGCGCCCCTGGTACGCGAACACCACCCGGTCGCGGGTGACCCGCGGCCGGAAGTAGGTGCCGCGGTCGCGCCGGCGCGCGCCGCGCACCTCGAACTGGTCGGCGAAGTCGGCGGCGAACTCGTACTCGATCCAGTAGTCCACCTCGTGCACGAGGAAGTTGGTGAGCGTGAGCCGCTCGACGAACTGGTCGTCCATCAACTGCTCGCGCCGCAGGTGGAGGAAGTTCACCGGATCGGCGAAGAGCCCGCCGAACAGCGTCGAGGTCACCGTCAGGTCGATCTGCGAGGTGTACTCGGAGGTGTTCTGGGTGGAGAGCACCACCGGCGGCCCGCCGGCGACGGTCAGCTTGAGCTTGCTGAGGAACCGGGTGTCCTCGAAGTACCCTCCCTGGTCGCGCGCCCCCGGCGGGAAGATGTCGCCCAGCCGCCCTGTGACCGCGAACAGGTTGCCCCGCTTGAGGACCAGCTTCTCGGTGCCCGTGGACTCCGGCAGCTGGGTCAGGTCGTCGTAGCCGAGCAGCTCGCTCGCCGCGATGGGAGTCAGCGTCCGATCGGCCACGTCTATCCCGCGTACCCGGCATCGGCGGCTGCGAAGCTCTCGGCCGCGGCCTGCCGGTACAGCTGGAGGTAGTCCGACGCCATCCGGTCGGCCGACCAGCGCTCCGACGCCAGCGCGCGGATGCGGGCCCGGTCGAAGAGCTTGCCGGCCACGCGCGCTCCGGACACCAGCTCGGACGGATCGTCCGCCGTAAGGCCGGTGATGCCGTCCTGCACCACCTCGGGCACGCTCCCGCGGCGCAGCGCCAGCACCGGCACGCCGGAGAGCTGCGCCTCGATCATCACCAGCCCGAAGGGCTCGTCCCACTGGATGGGGAAGAGCAGCGCGCGCGCCCGCGCCAATAGATTCGTCTTGCGCTCGCCTCCCACCGCGCCCAGCTCGAGCACGCCGTGCCGGCGGATGAGAGGCAGGACCTGCTCGAGGTAGTAGTCCAGCTCGTGCGGCTCGCCGGCCATGACCAGCGGCAGCCTGGCGCGTGCCGCGACCTCGATGGCGAGGTGCGGCCCCTTCTCCCGCGAGTAGCGGCCCAGGTAGAGCAGGTACCCCTGCTCCGGGAGGAAGGGGAAGCGTTCCGGGGAGAGCCCGTGGTGGATGACGGCCGAGACGGGCGCCTCCTCCCGCCGGGCCTGGCTGCCGCTGATGGCCACCAGCTTTACCTGAGGGTTGGCGCGGTAGATGCGCGAGAGCTTCTCGTCGCAGTTGTGGTGCACGGTGGCGACCGCGGGGTACGGGCAGAGCCGGGACAGCTCGACCGCCGCGCAGCTGTGCAGGTGCACCACGTCGAAGCCGCGCGGATCGCGCCCGATGTCGCGCAGCGACCAGGCGGCATGGGTCGCGTCCACGTCGGCGTTGGGCGGCCACTGCGCGGACGGGAAATAGGAGCGCACCTCGACGCCCTCGGGCCGCGAGTCGCCGGTGGCGTACACCACCACCTCGACGCCGCGCCGCCGCAGCGCAGCCGCCAGCTCCGCCACGACCAGCTCCGTGCCGCCGTAGCGCGGCGGCGGGACGGGCACGAAGGGCGTGGAGACGAGCGCTACGCGCAAACGGATTCCCTCCCGGGTCGGGGGGAATCTGTGCATTCGATGACTGTCCGGACACGCCCGCCGGTCAGGCCTGGGGACGGTACACGCGGTAGTCGATCTCGGGGAACAGGTTGTCCCGCGCCTCGACCTGGCCGAGCCAGCGCTCGTCCACCTGGTTGCCCTTGAGCTGGTCGTAGAGCCGCGTGAAGCGGAGCAGGTGCTCGCGCGTGCGGCGCACCGCGTAGTCGACCATGGTGCCGGTCTTGATGATGAAGGCCCAGTCGCTCGACTGGGCGAGGAGCAGCTCGCGGGCCGCCTGGTTGAGGGCCCGCCGCTGGACGCCCGACGCATCGTGGAACGAGCGGGCGAGCTCGATCATCCGGTCGGCCGCCTTGTGCAGGTACCGGTAGACCCAGTCGTTGGACTCGTCGAGCCACACGCCCGCGTACCCGCCGGCGCCCCAGCTCGACATGGGCGGCTGCGACACCTGCTGCTCCGGGTACATGGCCAGGTAGTCGATCGGCGAGAGCATCTGCAGGACGTCCTGGTCGAAGGCCGCCTTGCGGATGAGCAGGTCGAGGAAGGCCGGCCCCTCGTACCACCAGTGCCCGTACAGCTCGGCGTCGTAGGGGCTGATCACGATCGGCGGCGGCCCTTCGCCGAACGCCTGGCGCAGGTACTCGACCTGCTTGGTGCGGTTGAAGAGGAAGTTGCCGGCGTGCAGGTCGACCTTGCGGCGCGCTGCCTCCGGGTCGTAGGGCTGCTTCTGGTCGAGCGGCACCTTGCCGGTGATCTTGTAGTACTTGATGCCGACGTTCTTCCGCGCGCCCGTCGCCTGGATGTACGGGCGGATGTATTCCCAGTCGGCGTCGTAGCCGATGTCCCGGTAGAACTCGCGGTAGTCGGCGTCGCCGGGGTACCCGTAGTCGGCGCTCCACACCTGCATCGAGCTCTCGGGATCGCGGGCGAAGGCGGCCACCCCGCTGGGCGTGTACACCGGCGCGTACACGCCGCGGCGCGGGCGCGGCGCGGCGTTGGCCAGGGCGTGCGCGTCGACGAAGAAGAACCGGATGTTCTCCTCCGCCAGGTAGCGGTCGACGCCGGGCGCGTAGCCGCACTCCGGCAGCCAGATGCCGCGCGGGTCGCGACCGAAATGCATGCGGTAGTGCGCGGCGGCCACGCGGATCTGCGCGCGCATCGCCTCCGGATGGACCATCAGCGGCAAGAACCCGTGGGTCGCGCCGCAGGTGATGATCTCGAGCGCGCCGTGGTCCTGCAACCGTTTGAAGGCCCCGACCAGGTCGCGCTTGTACCGGTCGTGGAACAGCCGGCGGAGGTGGTAGTGGTGCTCGCGGTAGTGCCGGGCGAGGGGACCGAACTGCGGGTCGTTCCGCAGGCGGTGGACTTCCTTGTCGGTCAGCTCGCAGAGCGAGTCGAGCCGCTTCGCATAGCGCGAGAGCAGCAGCTCGTCGCGCAGCATGCCGACCAGGGGCGGCGTCAAGGTCAGCGTGACGCGGAACGGGATGCCGTCGTCGACGCAGCGGTCGAAGACCTCGATCAGCGGCAGGTACGTCTCGGTGATCGCCTCGTAGAGCCAGTCCTCCTCGAGGAACTCGGGGTATTCCGGGTGGCGCACGTACGGCAGGTGCGCGTGCAGGACGATGGAGAGGACGCCGCGAGTCACGGCTCCTCGTCCTTCTTCTGCAGCGTGCCGCTCCAGGGCACGTTGCCGCCGCTGCGGCTGGTGGCCGAGTAGCGAGGCTGCATGCGCCGTTCCCAGCCGGGCGGCGCGGCCCCGGACTTCCACGCGAGAGGCCGGCCGCCCGCGACCGGGTCGCCGCGCAGCGCCGATCCGAGCGGCAGAGTGGCGTACACCTCGTCGAGCACGTCGCTCGGCTGCGCAGGGGGAAGCTTGATCGGGCGCGCCGCGCGGAGCATCCGGGCGCCGCGATCGCCCAGCGCCCACAGCTCCACGCGCAGCTCCAGCGCGCTCGGCAGCTCGCGCACGTACCAGCCGCGCGACTCGAGGTGCACCTCGACCTCGCGCAAAAGCTCGTTGCCGCGCACGTTCCACACCTTGAGGCTGGCGCGCGCGGTCCCGAGCCCGCCGAAGGCCTGCTCGATCTGCTGCTGCGAGAGGTCCCAGTAGACGTAGATCGTCTGCGGATCGCGGATGAGCGCCAGAAGCCGCCCGTCGCCGTAGGTCCAGGGCAATTCGCCCAGCTCCTCGACCAGGCCGTGCTCCTTGGGCGGCGCCGCCGCCGCCGGGCTGTGCGTGCGCACGTCCGACTCGGGGACGATCCCGGGCGGAGCGAGCGGGACGCCGGGGTGGGCCGGCAGCTCGTGGTGCAGGTTTCCGTTCTGCGGAGCGGGCTGCCCGGCGGAGCGCGCGATCTCGCGCGCCTCCTCGGTCTGGGTGCCTCCACCGGCGGGCTGCTCCCGCCCGTTCAATTCCTGCGGCTCGTCCTCGAGCGCCGCCCGCCGTGTGGGATCGACCCCCTTGCGCTGGGCGGCCTCCTCACGGCCCGTCGCGGAAGGTCGCGGCCGCGGTGGTGGAGTTTTGTCGGGCATCGGCGAGCCGTCTCTACCGGGACGCCGGCAGGGGATCAAGCCGTCCGCGGCAGGGGCCGAATAGTTAGGGCCGCGCGGGGTCCGCCGCAACTCCGAGCGCAGCCAGGTGTGCTGAAGCGGGCGGGGGGACTGTCACTTGCGCGACAGCGAGTCCGCCGTCTGCTTCGCGTAGGCCTTGAGATTCGGCTGTGCGTCCGGAGCGTTGCTCTCGGCGAACGCGCGGTACATCTCGATGGCCCGGGGCGCGTCGCCGAGCTGGCGGTAGGCCTCGGCCAGCCCGAACAGGGGGGCGGCGAGCGCCGGGTCGGCCGCGCGCGCGGCAGCGTAATCCTGGGCGGCCTCCTGGAAACGGCCCAGGCTGATCTGCGCCGAGCCGCGGGCGATCAGCGCGTTCGCGTACGCGGGGCGCAGGGCGATGGCCTGGTCCAGCTCGGCCAGGGCGGGCTCGTACTTGCGATCGTGGATGAGCGCGACGCCGGCCGAGTAGTGCCGCCGCGCGGACGCTTCATCTCCCGACGCCGGCGGCGTCGGGCTGGCCGGGGCCGGCTTCGCGGCCGGGGCAGGGGTTGGAGCCGGCGCGGGCGCCGCCGTGCCCGGCTGCGCCACGGTGACGATCGTCGTCCCCTGGGGTGCGGGCCTCCGCATCTCGCGGCGCGCGAACGCCGCGCCCAGCGCTTCCTGCGCCTCGGCGTTCGAGGGGTCCAGGGCGATGGCCTTGTTCCATTGCTCGATCGCCTCGGGGTCGTGCCCCATCTTCGCGTAGACGTGCCCCGCCTTCACCCGCGCGGGGACGCTCTTCGGGTCGGCCATGATCGCGTCCTGGTACGCGTACAGGGCCATGCGGAAGTCCTTGGCGGCCAGCGCGCTGTCGCCTTCGGCGATCTTCGCGCCGACGTCCACCGGCACGGCGACGGCCAGCTTGCCGGTCGGGGCGGGCTCGCCGGCGCCGTGGACGATGGTGCGGGTGCCGGACGCGCCTTCCGAAGTGGCGGGGGTCGTGCTCGCGGTGGAGGCCGCGGGCGGGGTCGTGTTCGCGGGCGGGGTCGGCGTGGCGGCAGCGGCCGGCGGCGTCGCGGAGGCCAGCGCCGCCGCGGCCTGCTCCTCCATGTCCGCCTGCGGCTGCAGCTCGGCGATCCGCTCGTTCGCGCGCTGCACCCACTTCTGCTCGCTCGGTCGCTTCTCCTTCTCGAGGTACTGCCGGTACGCCGCGACGGCGCCGCCCGCCTGGCCCGACTGGCGCAGCGACTCGGCGAGGCCGTAATAGCCGTCCGGATCCTCGGGAGCGAGCGCGGCGTAGCGGCGATACGACTCGGCCGCGTCGGGGAACTTCTGCGCCGTGCGCTGCGCGAAGGCGAGGTTGTACCAGGCCGACGCGTCCTTGGGCTGGAGCCGCACGGCGGTGCGGAAGTGCCCGATCGCCTCCTGCACCTGTCCCCTGCGGAACAGGATCTTCCCGATCTCGTGGTGCGCCACCTGGTCGTTCGGGTCGGCCTCGACGGCGAGGCCGAAGTCCTGTAGAGCCTCGTCCTCGCGCCCGGCGGCGATCGCCGCCAGGCCGCGCTCCCGCATCTGCGCGGCGCGAGCGCGCTTGGCCGCCGCCGCCTTGCCGGTCGTCTTCTTCGCCGCCGCCGAGACGGGTCCGGCAGCGATCCCCAGTGCGCACAAGGTGAGAGCGAGTCGCATGCCAATCCGCATGCCTGGACGATACACCAGCGCATCCGACGCTCTACTTTTTGGAGCCGGTACGGCTGTCCCAGGGATCTCTCGGTGCGCCACCCTGGCCAGGTGCCGCTCCGGCGCGGCGCCGAAGGAGCCCGGGGAGGCTCATAGGAGCCTACGCTGCGGACTTGTCCCGGGACGAGTTGAGGAGCGCGATGACCGGGCTCGTTCCATGAACGCCTTCCCGTAAGTTTTTTCCGCGGCGAGCTGGTTGTGCGCACGGCAGAGCAGCCGGATCCGATCGGCCTGGTGCAGATGCGTCTTGGCGAATCCGTCGACGTGATCGAATTCCAGGGCACCGGTCTCCGGGCACCTCCGGCCATCCTCGCCGGT
>WNFH01001089.1_pt1 | contig 18149 bp, 16 predicted proteins | sample 5400411 | NCBI WGS metagenome assembly WNFH01 (sample SAMN13153347, study PRJNA577476) | soil metagenome | isolation source: 200 cm saprolite under Douglas fir tree site 2 hole 3 | place: USA:California | collected 2015-04-18
AATCGCGGCGATCAATTCATTAGGCGTGACATCGAAGGCAAAGTTGTGAACGGTGACGCCGTCGGGCGCGAGCTGCTGATCGCGCACGTGCGTTACTTCCCTGGCATCGCGCTCTTCGATCGGAATTTGTTCGCCTGACGCGAGCGAAAGATCGATGGTTGAGATCGGCGCGGCGACATAGAAAGGAATGTTGTGCTGTTTCGCGAGCACAGCCACCATGTAAGTCCCAATCTTGTTCGCGGTGTCGCCGTTCGCGGCGATGCGATCCGCGCCGACCACTACGCAATCAACCTTGCCCTGCTTCATCACATGACCCGCCATGTTGTCGGTAATGACGGTGACGGGGATGTTGTCTTTGGCCAACTCCCATGCGGTCAAGCGCGAGCCCTGCAGGAACGGCCGCGTCTCGTCGGCAATAACGGCGACGCGCTTGCCGGCATCGATCGCGCCGCGAATGACTCCGAGCGCCGTGCCGTAATCGCCGGCCGTGGCCAGCGCACCCGCGTTGCAATGCGTCAGCACCGTTGAACCGTCGGCAATCAACTCGCCGCCAAATTTTCCCAGCGCGCGATTCGATTCGATGTCTTCGTTGTAGATCGCCTGCGCCTCGATGACCAGACGCCTTTTGACCTCTTCAACGTCATGGGTCTCTTTTTTAGCTTTCTGAAGCGCGGTGCGCATGCGCTCGATCGCCCAAAACAAATTGACGGCGGTCGGGCGGGTCGCGCTCATGACTTTGCACATGAATCTGAAATCGTATTCAAGATCTGCGATTGAGGTGCCCACCGATTGATTTGCACCCAGGGCCAACCCCATCGCCGCCGAGACGCCGATGGCCGGCGCGCCGCGTACCACCATCTTCTTGATGGCGTCGGCGACTTCTTCGTAAGAACGCAGCATCAGGTATTTTTCTTCGGTCGGCAGCAGACGCTGATCGAGCATAGAGACGCCTTCTTTGGTCCATTCGACGGTTTTGATCATTGGGCCCCGAAATCTTTCTGGTTGAAGTTCAGCGCGAATCTTACTTGACCGGGTAGCTGATGGCAACGCGATGGCCAACAAATCTTAGCTCGCGCCCGCGGCAGTGTTTGAGCCGGCATTCAGCTGTGCCGCAATCTCGCGTACCTGGCCCGTATGCCGGGTCTCGTGACTGCCAACGAACAGCGCCCACTGATAGAGATTGATCGGACCCAGCACCGGATGCGGTTGCACCACTTCGCTCAAGGCCAGACCGTCGCCCGCGAGGATTGCGGCGCGGAGAGCCGCTCGCGTTTGTTCCAATGCCGTCCATGCCGAGGCCGCGTCGATATCACCGCGTGGACGGACCTCTTCCGGCGCGTTTCTCCGCTGACTGCGATCGGCAATTAACTGAAGAGGAAGACTGTTCAGGATCGATGACGTTTCGATCTCCGGGCCGAGCCCGCCCGCCCGCGCATCGCCAATCCACTTGGTCATGCCCATAGCTATTCGTTTCTCGATGATGGCGAGGTGTTGCAGCACCTGCGCGACCGACCAGCGATCAGGGCCGGGCGCCTGGTCCCGAAACTCGGGCGAAACAAGTTCGACAGCTTCGCGCAGCGCGTTTCGTTCGGCGTCGAGATAATTAAGCACTTCTTCTATTCGAGGGTGCATATTTAGGTTCTCCTTATGCCTTTTGAGTACCATTACCGAAACTCTCAGGTCAAACTGAGTCGCGCCGACTAGTTTTGACTTCGGCTGCCGCCCCGTGTTAACGTGCGCGCAAATAGCAGGAACTTCACGTTCCTAGTTCTTTCAAATGCGTTCGGGTGTCCCGCGTAAAAGCGGGAAGAATAGGGAAGCGGGTGAAAATCCCGCGCGGTCGCGCCACTGTGAAGAGAATCGCTTGATTACGAAGCGATGCTCAAAGTCAGGAGACCTGCCCGGACGCTGTTGCAGCTTTTGAACGCCCGCGAAAAGGTGTTCAGGCCGCAGGGAATTTTTCCTTTCCGGAAGAGGTCCCGTCGCCAGCCTGTCGCTTTCGTGTGGCAGGAGAGGTGGCGGGATTTTGTATTTTCAGCCTGATTTGGAGTGCGCCGGCAGAGCGAAGCGGCGACGGCGCTTTGGATTGTTGATTCGACTTACATCGATTTATCCAAAGCGGCGTCGCGCTACGCTTGCCGCCGCACTCCAAACTTTGTCGATCGCGGCGCTGACGGTCATCGCAATGGCGTCGTGTGCCAACCGGCCCGTCAACACCTCGACCTCCGATACAACCCGCGAAGTTACCGACGAAGCAGGGCGCCGCGTGCGTCTGCCTCAGCACATCGATCGCATAGTCTCGCTCGCGCCGAATCTAACTGAAATCGTTTATGCGGTCGGCGCTGGGGATCGTCTGGTCGGCGACACGGAATACTGCGATTACCCGGCCGAGGCGAAGAAGGTCGCGAAAATCGGCGACACGCTGCACCCCAGCGTCGAGCGCATCATCGCGCTGAAGCCGCAGATCGTTTTGGTTTCGACTGCATCGCAACTCGAAGCCTTCACCAAACAGCTTGATCAGCAGCAGATTGCCGTTTACGTCACCAATCCGCAGAGCCTCGATGATGTGTTTCGTTCCATTCAGACTATGGGCGACTTGTTCGGCGAACACGATCGCGCAGCTACTGTGGTCGCGGAATTGCGCAAACGCGCCGACGCGGTCGAAGCAGCAACGAAGCAAGTCAAACCGGTCAAAGTATTCTACCAACTCTCAGACGAGCCACTTTACACCATCGGGCGCGAATCGTTCGTGACTGATCTGGTGCGGCGTGCGGGCGGCGTTTCGGCGACGGCCGATGTGCCCGGCGCTTTTCCGCGCTACAGCGACGAAGCGGCACTTGCGGCGCGGCCGGACGCGATCATCTTGCCGACCGGCGGCCCGATGGGAGATGCGAACTCAACTGTTGCCGCGCCGTTGCGGAATTCTCCCGCCGTCTTGAACGGCCGAGTTTACAAAATCAACGGCGATCATCTCTCGCGTCCGGGGCCGCGACTGATTGAAGGTCTGGAAGAGATGGCGGGCGCATTACACCCGGAGGTTGCTTCACAGTTTGGCAAGAGGCGGGCCGATTGACCGATATGCAGGAGCAATCAATTACAACGGGACATATGACGTTGAGAAAGACACTCGGCGTCTGTGGCTTCCTGTTGGTTCTACTCACAGTCGTGCTGGTCATTGCTTCGGTGATTGGAAGTCAGCGTCTGCCGCTTGCGGCCTCGCTGTGCGCGCTGACGGGCAGATCGAACTGCGGTCTGTCTTCGGAGCAGCAGGCGATTCTCTTTGACATTCGCGTGCCACGCATTCTATTGGCAGGAGCTGTGGGCATGTGTCTGGCATCGGCCGGCGCGGGCTATCAAGCTCTTCTGCGAAACCCGCTCGCTGAACCTTACTTGCTTGGCGTGTCGAACGGCGCGGCGGTGGGAACAATGACGGCCCTGGTTTTTTTTGGCGCGCACGAATGGAGCCGCCCCGTAATGGCGTTTGCCGGCGCGCTGGCGGCGACTTTTGTCGTTTACCGTCTGGCGCGCGGACGCGCGGGGGCGACGCCTGAGCGTTTGATTCTCGCGGGCGTGATCGTGACGACCTTTCTTTCGTCGGCGATGGTTTTTATCACGACGCTGATGGACGCGACCCGAATTCGCTCGTTCACGTTCTGGTTGCTGGGCGATCTTTCGGGCACCACGACGAGTTTGCTGAGCGTGGCGCTGGTCGCGGCCGCAATTGGCGTGATTATTCTGGCACTGAATGCGCGAAGTTTGAATCTGATGATGCTGGGCGAGCGCGACGCTTTCGATCTAGGCGTTGAAGTCAGCCGCGTGCGAGTCACAGTGTTCGTAGCCGCGAGTTTGCTCGTGGGCGCGTCGGTAGCGTCGAGCGGATCGGTCGGATACGTCGGACTGGTCGTGCCGCATCTGGTGCGGCTGAGTTTCGGCAGCGACAACCGTCTGGTGATCATCGCGTCGGCTTTGGCGGGCGCGGCGTTTGTCATAGTTGCCGACACGATTGCCCGCACGATCATCGCGCCGCGCGAACTACCGGTTGGGGCGATCACCGCGCTGATCGGTGCGCCGTTGTTTATTTATTTGTTGAAACGGTAGTAATGCTCCCTCTCCCTTTTGGGAGAGGGCCGGGGTGAGGGCACTACTGGCGCTTCGCCAAGCCCTCTCCCAGAGGGAGAGAGAACATAAAAACGGCAATGCTCGAAGCGAAAAACATAACCGTGAACTACGGCCCGCGGGCAGCGGTCGCGAGCGTTAGTTTGCTTCCGAAACCCGGCGAAGTGATCGCCATCATCGGTCCGAACGGAGCAGGGAAGTCAACACTCCTCCGCGCTCTTAATGGCGCGCTGCCGGTTTCGGGCGGACAGGTGCTCCTGGATGGAAATCCGTTGAGTTCATTGGCGCGGCGCGCAGTGGCGCGACACATCGCAGTCGTCGCGCAGGAATCAGATCTGCGGTTTCCGGTCACGGTGATGGAATTCGTTCTCGGCGGCCGGCACGCGTGGACGACTGCCTGGGGATGGGAAACCGAACGCGACGTCGACATCGCGCGCGCAGTCTTGCGCGAAACCGAACTTGAAGATTTCGCCGCGCGATTCATGAACGAATTATCCGGCGGCGAGCGTCAGCGCGCCGTGCTCGCGCGCGCGCTGGCGACGGAAGCCAGCGTCTTTCTGCTCGATGAGCCGACTGCGAATCTCGATCTGGCTCATCAAGCGACGATGCTGCGGCTGGTACGCGCGCGTTGCGACGACGGGTCGGCGGCGGCGGTGGTCGTGACTCACGACGTGAACCTGGCGGCGGAGTTTGCCGATCGCGTCCTGCTGATGAAAGAAGGTCGGGCGATCGCGTCTGGCCCGCCCAGCGAAGTGCTGACGCCTGAGCTGCTGCGCAAAGTTTTCGATTTGGAAGTTTTGGTGGACGCGCATCCGATTTCGGGCTCGCCCAGAATCACACCGGTACATGCAAGACCAGAATGAAAGATGAGGGATGAAGAATGAAAAGAACTCTATTGCTAGTCATCGTGATCTTGATGATCTCGACTTCGACTTTGGCTCAAAGCGTGGCATCAGTCCGTGGCCGCATTGCCGACGAGCGCGGCGCCGGTGTCGCCGGGGCCGAAGTGTGGTTGCGTTCGCGCGCGGGAGCGCATCTGCTCCTGGTTACCGACGACAACGGTGATTATTCATTCAAATATGTCGTGCCGGGCGATTATGTGATGGAAGTTAAGGCCAGGGGCTTTGCGACTTTCACTTCGAAAGAGCTGAGGCTGGCGCGCGGCCAGTCGATCAGCAACGACGTTCGCCTCTCAATCCAGGCCGTCAGCGAAAGCGTTGTCGTTACCGCGACGGGCACGGCACAGCGAGCTGACGAAACGTCGAAAGCCGTGAGTCTGCTGGACAATCAATCAATCGAAACACGGCGCAAGCTGACGCTGACTGAAAGCCTGCGCGGCACACCGGGACTGCGCGTGCAGCAACAGGGCTCACCGGGCGCTTTGACCACGCTGCGTCTGCGCGGCCTAAGGAATTTCGATACGGCGATTTTGCTCGACGGCTTGCGCGTGCGTGATTCGTCGGACATCAATGGCTCAGCCGTTTCGTTCATCACTGATTTGTTGCCGGCGGATCTCGATCGCGTGGAAGTTCTGCGCGGCTCCGGCTCTTCGATTTACGGGACGAACGCGATCGGCGGCGTGATCAATCTGGTGCCGGAAGCCGGAGTGGGCAAGCCGCATTTCGAGTTCGGCTTTGACGGCGGCAGCCTCGCGTTGTTTCGCGAGCGAATCAAGGGCGCCGGCGGAATCGGTAAACGCGCCGGCTTCAGTTTTGGCTTGACGCGCATCGATGTGCGCCGCGGCGTCGATGGACAAGACCAGTACGGAAACACAGTCGCCGCGGGGCGCTGGCAATTCAATGTCCGGCCCTCGATAACGATCAGCGCTAATTTCTACGGCACGATCTCAAACGCGCGTCTGAACGACAGTCCGTTTGCGCTACCGGCCGCATTCACCAGCAGTGCTCTTTATCCCTTAGCGGTTGAGGGCAGCACCTTTCACGCGGACCTCAACAATCCTGACGAGGGCCGGCGCACGCGGGTGTTGGTTGGTTCGGTAAGACTTTCGCAGCAGGTCAACGACAAACTTTCTTACTCGATTGCTTATCAGCACGTCGGCACGCGGCGTCGCAACTACAATGGCCCTCGCTTCGATCCAAAGTTCGCGGCGTTTTATCCGTTTGGAGACTTCGAGTTCTTAAGCGTCAATAACGGGGGGACAGATACTCTGGACGGGCGCGCGAACCTGCGGCTTGGCCGGCACAATCTGGCGACCGCGGGTTTTGAATACGAACACGAATCGATTTTTCAATCATCGATGCCGTCTTTCAGCTCAGTTAACAACACGACCGACCGGCAAAGAACCGTAGCCGTGTTTGGTCAGGATCAAATCTTTCTCCTCGACGATCGTTTGCAGATTTCGCTGGGCGCGCGCGGGCAGTTCTTCAGCGTCAGCGCCGCTGATCGCCCCGGTTTTCTGGGCTCGATTACGCCCGAGAGATCTCTGACTGGCGATGGCTCGATCGCTTATTTCCTGCGCTCGACAAACACAAAACTCCGCGCGCACGTCGGCAACGGCTTTCGCGCGCCTTCGCTATTCGAAAGATTTGGACAAGGGACTTTTGCGCGACTGGGCTTGACGCGGTTTGGTGATCCGACCCTGCGCGCCGAGCAGTCAATCAGCGTCGACGCCGGATTCGATCAGCGGGTGGCACGCGACCGCGCGCGGTTTGGGGCGACGTATTTCTATACGCGCCTGCAGCGCGTGATTGCCTTCAAGGGTTTTATTGTCGACCCGCTCGGCCTGGGAAGGTTTAGCGGTTATGTCAATCAACCGGGCGGCATTTCACGCGGCGTCGAGACTTACGTCGAGGCCGCGCCCTGGCGCGGTGGCGAATGGCGCGCGTCTTACACCTACACGAACAGCGACCGTTTCGTGCCGGCGAAGGGAATGCAACCTGAGTACGTAATTCCGAAACATCTCTTCGGGATGACTTTGAATCAGCGATATCGATCGTTCCTGCTTAGCTTCGATCTGAATCGCACCGGCGCTTACCTTGCGCCAGTGTTTGAAAATGACTTTCCTTTCCGCACGGCGGAGCTGACTTTTCCTGGTTACACCAAGGCGGATCTGTTCGGAAGCTACGAGCGCGCGATATCTGAGCGGGTCGTGATGACGTTCTTTGGCGGCGCGGAGAACCTTTTTGCGGCGAAGTATTTCGAGAATGGTTTTCGCGCGCCCGGAATTGTCGGGCGCGGCGGGATTAACTTTCGGTTCAGGTAAACGAGACTCGGTCCGGTTTCGGAGAAAGGGCCGGAAGCCGATACGGAGGGACCAGCACGCGGCGCCATCGCGCGCCGGCCCTATCGGTTCAAAAACGGCCCAACGAAAGCGGAGACGACTGCTATTCGCTTTTGCTCAAAGCCCCACCGGCGAGGAACACAACTCCCAGCAGGATGTGGATGATGTGATCCATCTTCCCGAGCATCAGGAACGTGCCGATATTGAACATGTGATCGGCACCAGTGCCCAGGAACCAGCCGCACAGACCCAGCGCCAGATAGACCAGACCGAACAGAAAGCAGAATCCGCGCGCGCCGCCCGCCGATCCGGCAAAACCAAAGTACAACGCGACCAGGCCGGAGACGATATGGACCGCGTTATGCGCCGCATAGGCAGGTCCGACGTGGGCTCCCAGAGAGTCCAGCAGATGAGTGAATCCCAGGACTCCTACCAGCAACAAAACCAAACCCAGAAGTTTACAAACAGTCTTCGCCATGACTTTTTCTTTCTCCTGCGAAACGGTCAATGCTTCATGCGGACATGCGCAGCCGTGTAAAACGCGCTGCCGCCGACGAGTTGCGAGGGGATGTTTCGGAAAACGGCGCGGATTGTATATCAAACTGGCAAGATGATGACAAGGTTTTTCGTGTATCGGATCGCTTGATCTTTGAGGCTAGTCCGGGAGTATAATGCGCCCCCAATCTAAGAACCATCGTCAAGGGGGTAGCGACCATGAAGTTATCTGTCGCCTTCTTACTTGTCCTGACTACCTTCAGTTCGGGAGCAGTTGCTCAAGGTCAAACTCCGCCTCGGAGAACGAACCAGACTGGCGTTAGCCGGCCGCGAAGCGAAACAATAAGAATTTGTCAGGGCCTTCCCATCCCAGACGGGTACGTCATTATGGCGTACATGACCTCGTCTGCCTGCTCTCATGGCGCATATGTGCTGAAGAAGCAGGATGACTACGAGAGTTCATTAGCGGTTAACGGCACCCCGGGACAGCCTGCTGAGGAATCGGCAGAGACTGCGAGGACGTCGGCAAAGCCACCGAGAGCGAATGCGCGGTCGCCGAGACGCTCTACGCAACCAGTACGAACGTCTGCGCAGCCAGCAGCGACCGCTGGACGAGCAGAAACCAGCGAACCGGCCGTCGGAGGCCCTCCTAAGCTTCCGGGAACATCCGCATCCATTTCGCGGCCGCGACGGGTGGGCGCGACACAATCGCAGGAAGGACCCCCTACATTAATCGGTGTTGAACCTGCGCCTGCACTGGGGCCGCCGACTTTGGCCAACGCGGGCAGTTCCTCAGTCCCCTCGCAGGAGAGTCCATCTTCCGCTGCCGTTGCCCCAGCGGGGCCGGAAGAAGTTGAGGAAGGGGACGTGATCCGCGTGAACACGACGCTCGTCACGGTGCCGGTAAGTGTCCTTGATCGACAAGGGCGTTTCGTCCCCAATCTACGGCGCGAAGACTTTACCGTCTTCGAGAACGGGATCGAGCAATCAATCGCCTATTTCGAGCCGGCAGAGAAACCTTTTACGGTAGCGCTTCTTCTGGACACTTCGGCTTCGACACATTTTCATCTCTCGGAGATCAGAGAAGCAGCCATCGAGTTCGCGAAACAACTCCGCCCGCAGGATCGGGTACTCATTGTCAGCTTCAATGATGAAGTGCTCCTCCTCACCGAGGCGACAAACGACCTGAACCTCATCGAAACCGTGATTGAAGAGAACGCTAACACGGGTAACTCAACGCGCTTGTACGACGCGGTGGATCTCACCATTAAGGAGCGGCTCAACAAGATCAAAGGCCGCAAGGCGATGGTGCTCTTCACCGACGGCGTCGACACCTCGAGCCAACAGGCAAGTTATCAGAGCACGCTGCGTCAGGTGGAAGAACTCGATGCGCTCATCTATCCCATCGAGTACGACACGAGTGATTATCTGAACGCGATGCAAGGCGTAGGCAATGGCACAGTGACAGTGACCACCAGGAGAAGCGGCCTCTTTGGCACGACCAGCTCGCAACAGACCTATAACGTTCCGGTGAACAATGGCGTTCCCTTGCCGGGCACAACCAAGGCCGATTACGACCGTGCAGATCACTATCTGCACGCATTGGCAGACAAAACTGGCGGTCGGCTCTATCAGGCCAATGATACAACGCAACTGGCGCAGGCGTTCACGAGAATTGCCGAAGAGCTGCGCCGTCAATACGGCCTTGGCTATTACCCCAAGACCGACAACTCGGAAGCAAGCGAGCGGCGGCTGATCAGAGTCAAGGTGCGGCAACCAAACCTCGCCGTGAAAGCGCGCGATAGCTACGTGAAATCTACTGCTCCGAGTCCGAACAAGTAGATGTACAAGTCTTATAACTTACGAGGCATATTTTGAACGTTTTGGCCGAGTGCGGCCGGCCAAATTCCTAACTGAAAGAAAGTGACCAGGAAAAGGGAGGGTCCTACCATGTTGAATCTTTCGCCGACAAACGAGTCTCACCTACGAAGCGCATTGCGAAACTTAACAGCGACCGTGCTGCTTCTTTTGGCGTGTGCGGTGACGGCCAGCGCATATACGCTGGTCTTTCGCGATGGCCGACGACTGGAAATACCTTCGGAGTTTACGCTGACGAGGACGACGTTGACTTACGAATCTTCGCCTGGCTTCAGCAAGACAATGCAACTGATCTTGATTGATGTGGCGGCCACCGAGCGCGCCAACCATGAAGCTCCCGGCAGCTTCTTCAAACACGCAGAAGAGACTCCGACAGTCACTCAGCCTGCGCCGCAGGCCAGGCGGACGCTGACTAACCGTGATCTTGCGGCGGTTCGACAGCGGCGTATCCAGAGCGAGCAGGCTTACGAGAAGCGGCGGTTGGAATTGGGTCTGCCTACAGTCGAAGAAACGCGCAATCGTCAGGAAGCAGAGGGAGCGGTTCTGCGCGCGCAGCTTCGGGAGGGATCCGTAGCCAAGGCGCGCGAGGAAACCTATTGGCGAGAGCGAGCCCGCCAGTTGCGTACGGAAATCGCGACGGTTGATACCCAGATCAATTATTTGCGTGGGCGAGTCAGCGAGGCCAATGAATCTTCGTTAGCCAATCGTAGTTGGGTAACCGGAGTCTATCCCTTGTGGCCGGACGATCGTCCATGGTCAGGAAATGGGCGACGGGGATCTTTGCCGAATCGGGGGCTTCCTGGATATCGGCCCGCGCGTCCCGTAATAGGCTTGGGACTCCCAAATCCTTATGGTTATCCGGGCGGCTATGGCTACCCAGGCACCTATGGCTACCCGGGAGGCTATGGATATCCGGGAGGCTATGGATATCCGGGAGGCTATGGATATCCGGGAGGCTATGGATACCCGGGAGGCTATGGATATCCGGGAGGCTATGGATATCCCTCGGGACCGTTTGATAACAATGGCTTCTCATCCGATCCTGCGGAACTCAATAGTCGCCTTGATGACTTACTGGTAAGGCGCGCAGGTTTGGCGGCCCAGTGGCGAACGTTGGAAGACGAAGCGCGCGACGCGAGAGTACCGCAGGTTTGGCTCGAACCTTAGTTTCAGGTTTCAAGTTTCAGGTTTCAAGTTTCAGGTTTCAAGTCTTATTATCAAAGCTGCCCATCCTTCTGGTCGACGCGTAGCTGTGGGGACATGAACCTGTAACCTGAAACCTGAAACTATGAACGCCTGGGAAACCATCATCGGCCTCGAGATCCATGCGCAACTGAACACTGCGTCGAAAATCTTTTGCGGCTGCTCGACGCATTTTGGCGACGCGCCCAACTCGCACACGTGTCCCGTGTGTCTCGGTTTGCCGGGCGCGCTGCCGGTGCTGAATTGGCGCGCGGTCGAACTCGGCGCGCGCGCAGCGCTGGCGCTGGGACTGCACATCAACGAGCGATCGATCTTCTCGCGCAAGAATTATTTTTATCCCGACCTGCCCAAGGGCTATCAAATCTCGCAATACGATCAGCCGTTTTCGGCAAACGGCACGCTTGAGATCATGACCGCCGATCGCGACGAAGCCGGCCACGCGCACGACTGGCGGCCGATGACCGTGCAGATCACGCGCCTGCATCTCGAAGAAGACGCCGGCAAGAATGTTCACGAAGGATTGCAGGATGTCGATCGCTTTTCTTACATCGATCTGAATCGCTCGGGCACGCCGCTGGCGGAAATCGTGACTGAGCCTGACTTCCGTTCTTCCTGGGAAGCCTACGACTATGTCAACCACGTGCGCCGCGCTTTGCAATGGGTCGGCGCGTCCGAAGCCGACATGGAAAAAGGGAATCTGCGCTGCGAAGCCAACGTCTCGGTGCGTCGCAAAGGCGATCAGAAGTTTGGAACCAAGGTCGAGCTGAAGAACCTGAACTCAGTTCGTTTCATGCAGCGGGCGATCGAATTTGAAGTCGAGCGGCACATCAGGACTTTGGAGTCCGGCGGTCACCTGGTTCAGGAAACCCTGCTTTGGGACGAGCGCGCCGCTGAGACGCGGCCGATGCGTTCGAAGGAAGAAGCGCACGACTATCGCTATTTCCCAGAACCTGACTTGCCTCCGTTACTTGTGACCCATGAATTCATTGAGCAAGTGCGGGCGTCGTTACCTGAATTGCCCGGCCCGCGCGCTAAGCGATTCAGCGAACAATACGGACTGTCATTCTCCGATGCTTCACAACTAACCGCCGAACGTTCGCTCGCTGACTATTTCGAAAGCGCGGTCGCAGCCAGCGGCGGCAATGCGCGCGCGACCGCCAACTGGATTCGTTCGGAACTGCTGCGCGAGCTGGAAAATGCCGCGATTACCGCGGACAAGTCTCCGGTGTCAGCCGCCGAGCTCGGCGCGCTGGTGCGCATGATTGACGAGGGCAAGATCAGCGGCAAGCAAGCCAAGGAAGTGCTCGTCGAAATGTTCGCGACCGGCAAACCCGCGGCGGCGATTGTTGCAGCGCGCGGCATGGTGCAGGTCAGCGATACCGGCGAAATCGATCGCGTTATCGACGAAGTGATCGCGGCCAGCCCGAACCAACTCGAACAATTTCGCTCAGGCAAGGAAGCGCTGTTTGGCTTCTTCGTGGGCCAGGTGATGAAGGCTTCCAAGGGCAAAGCAAATCCAAAGATCGTGAACGAGCGGCTCCGCGAGAAGCTGAAGTGATTTGGAGTGCGCTGACTTGTCAGCGCTTTAGTAGGCGGCGACTTGTCGCCGCCATATGATTAAACAGGATTCTCCTGGAACCGCGCTGACAGGTCAGCGCTTCGAAAGCGCCGACAAGTCGGCGCACTCCAAAGCGCCATCGCCGCTGCGCTCTGCCGGCGCACTCCATAATCCGAATGAACCTCAACAACAAAACTGCAATCGTCACCGGGGGCACGAAAGGCATCGGGCGCGCGATCGCCGAGGCGCTGATCCGCGACGGTGCGTCGGTGTGCGTTACTGCCAGAACACAAGCGGAACTTGAGAAGACTGTCAGGCAACTCACGCAGGGATTCCTGAAAACGGGACAGCGGGTCCGTAGTAGGAAACACGAAGGTGTAGTCCTGGGCCTCACACCAACTAACGTACGCGTGCGCTGGGACGGTGAGTCGAAGGAAACCTATATTTATCCGGAAAGGCTCACAATTCATGGTCGGAGGCGTGTGATTGGTCTTGTTTGCGACGTTCGAAAATTTAGACAAGTTAAAACCCTAATCGATCATACGGTCAAAGAACTCGGCGGCCTCGACATTCTCGTCAACAATGCCGGCATCGGCACCTTTGAAACCGTGGAAGAAACTTCGCCGGAAGATTTTCGCGCCGTGCTGGAAACGAACCTGTTTGGCGTCTTTTACTGTTGCCACGAAGCCATTCCGCAGATGAAAAAGCGCGGCGGTGGCTATATCATCAACATCTCTTCGCTGGCCGGGGCGAATCCGCATCCACGGATGGCGGCTTACAACGCTTCGAAATTTGGCCTCAACGGTTTCAGCGAAGCCTTAATGCAGGAAGTGCGTCACGACAACATCAAAGTCAGTTACATCATGCCCGGCTCAGTGAACACCGAATTCGGCGGCGACTCGCCAAACGACGAGAAGAGCTGGCAACTAACTCCAAAGGACATCGCGCGTGTCGTTGTCGATCTTCTTCATTACGACGACCGCGCCTTGCCGAGCCGCGTCGAGATTCGACCGAGCCGGCCGCCGAAGAGCTAAGCTTATGAAGATCCCTTTTTCGACAGCCATGATTGTATGTTTCCTCATGTGTTTAATGTTCGCCGCGACAGGAGTCGCCCAAACACCTCCATCAAGCCAGACATCGGAATTAGTTGAGTCGCAAAAGCTGACCGCCAAAGTACTCAAGCTCTACGGCGAGTGGAAGTATGATGAAGCGTTGCCGTTGGCCAAGCGGGCACTCGAGCTGCGCGAGGCCGCGCTCGGCCGCAATCATGAAGACCTCATACCGTTACTGCTTAATCTCGGTGAATTGTACAAAGCCACAGAGAAGCTAAGTGACGCTCATTCGTCTTTTGAACGCGCTTTGCAGATTAGTGAGAAAGCGTTCGGCGCAGATGACTTGAGAGTTGCCAGAATTCTCGACCGGCTGGCGTACGTCACATACGCGCAGCGAGATGAAAGAAAGGCTGAGAGTCTCTTCGCGCGTTCCCTCGCGATTAAGGAAAAAGCTGTTGGCCTCGAGAGTCCCGACCTTGCTCAAACGGCTTTTGCCCTCGGCGAACTTTATCGTTTCCGCCGCGATTATCCGAAGGCGGGGCCGCTTTATCAGCGAGTGATTCGCATTAGAGAAAAGTTGGGGCAAAAAGACGATCCGGAGTTGCTCAAGGCCTTGCAGGGTTATCTCATAGTTCTGTTTGGCCAGAACAAAACAGACGAAGTCGGGCCGGTGCAGAAGCGAATTGCCGAACTGGTCGGGGACAAGGGACCGATCCAGGGCGGCGTGCTGAACGGTAAGGCCATCTCTCTTCCTGTGCCTGAATACCCGGCAGCCGCTCGCTCGGATCATGCGTCGGGTCAAGTGCGGGTCCAGGTACTTATTGATGAAACCGGCAGAGTCATTCAGGCGAGAGCGGTAAACGTTAGCGGCACTCACGGGGCTTTAATAACTGCGGCTGAGAATGCCGCTCGCAGGGCCCGGTTCACGCCTACTCTTCTGTCCGGTATGCCGGTGAAAGTCAACGGCGTGATCATCTATAACTTCTTTGGTCGATAGATCTGCAATGCGAGCCGTCGTCCAGCGCGCCACGCGCGCGTCAGTCACAGTCAATGGCGAGATAGTCGGCGAGATTGGCAACGGTCTCGTCGTTCTTCTGGGCATCGCCCGCGATGACACTGAGAAAGATGCGAGTTATCTAATCGAGAAGATTGCCGCGCTGCGCATCTTTGATGATGAAGCCGGAGTGATGAACGTGTCAGTCAGGGATGTCGGTGGCGCGGTGCTGATCGTTTCGCAGTTTACCTTATACGGCGATGTTCGGCGCGGCTTGCGGCCTTCGTGGATCGATGCCGCAGCGCCGGAAGTTGCCGAGCCGTTGTATGATTTCTTTGTCGGGCAGGCGCGTAGGCTTATTGAACGCGTGGCAACGGGCAGCTTTCGTGCGATGATGCAGGTCGAGCTGGTCAACGACGGGCCGGTGACGATTCTGCTTGATAGTAGAAAATTGTTTTGATTTGCTTTGCGTCTTTGCGCCTTTGCGTGAACCGATTTCATCACCGAGGCCTGGGTGCCCGAGTCGGGTTTCACGCAAAGGCGCAAAGGTGCAAAGGCGCGAAGACGAAAAGCAAATAGGGAGGCAACCGCCAGTGAAAAAGTCACGAACACTTTTAATTCCATTTACGCTCTTATTGCTTTTTCTGGCGGCCTGTAATGACAACAACTCAAGTACTACCAGCAACACCAACGCCGGTGAACCCAAGACTGCCAGCGTCAAGACCGGAGTCAAGCCTGAACCCGACGCCCAAGTCGCGGTGATCGAGACAGCGGACTATGGCCGCATCGTTATCGAGCTGTATCCGAACATCGCGCCGCAGATGGTCGAGCGCTTCAAGAAACTAATCGGCGAGAAGTTTTATGACGGCACGGCGATTCATCGCGTCGACGTAAGTTTGGGAATTATTCAGGGTGGCGATCCGAACACCAAGGAAAACAACGTCGCCATGTACGGTATGGGGAATTCACCTTATCCGAACGTGCCGGCAGAGTTCAGCGACATTCTTTACGATCGCGGCACGTTGGGAGCTGCGCGCACCCGGGACGTCAACGGCGCGAATTGTCAGTGGTTCATCACTCTGAAGAAGCAGCCGGCGTTCGATAAGAAATACACTGTCTTTGGCCGGGTGATCGACGGGATCAAGAACGCTGAGGTCATCATGTCGGCGCCGACAGGGAGGCAGGGATGTGCTCCGACTGATCAGGATCCCGCGTGCTCGCGACCCGCGGACAAAGTTGTAATCAAGAGTGTTACCCTGCAGCCGCGGTCGAGTTTTCCGGCGCAGTAAATACAACTCCTTACAACTTCGGAAACAGAATTGGCAGCGCCAATTCCGCAGTGAACATGCAGCGCGCGTTGTGGCCGCACAGAGGGATGACGATCGCTTTGTGCTGTGCCTTGTATTTGGCGTTGACGTAAGCCGCAAAACTCTGGCCACGCGCCAGACGCGTCGGACCCTGGGCCATCGCCGGGCACGATGAATCAAAGCCGCCCAGCGGCAGAATATCGAGTTCACCGAGCAAGTAAGTCACCGATCTCGACGCAAGCTGTTGCTTCATTTGATCGTCGCTGATCTTCGCAGTGTAGCCGCTGCGACTTTTCAAACCGTAAGGCCACTTATCATAGGTCGTGCAGTTGCGAGCGTCACCGAATGGACGTAGTTCACTGTTTGCACCTGCGGGGCGTTCTGGATCGAGGTAAGCATAGCTCGACGGGTTGGAAACGACGTAGGTAATCGGAACGCCGAGCTTGTCGTGAACCTGGTTGGCCATCTCGTAGCGCGTGACATACTGGCCACCCGCGGAATGACCGCAGACAACGATTGCTTTCAGGTTTGGGAAGATGTCTTTCCGCGCCAACCGGCGCAAAATCACGTCCATCAAATCATACGACGTCAATTCCTTGTTGCTGGCTGAAACTCCGCCGGATCGCCAAGTGTCTCCGGAGCAACTCCAATTGATTTCGTTTGCAGCCAGGGTATCCCTGCACCCACGACCGTCGTTGGACGCAAAGCGCGGGGCGATCACGATTGTGTCATTGAGCGCGCCGGCGAGAAATGCCGCGGCCAGCCCGGTACGAAAATAGTTATCTGCATCGCGTCCGGCGCCATGGACTACGACCAGCGCTCGAGTGATCTGTTCGTTTTTCTTATCGACCGGATAGGTGCGATAGATCAACGCTTGCGCCTGGCCGCCGAGACTCACCCATTCAGTACATTCGGGCGTTGCTCTTGTGCAGGTTTCGGCGGCGATGGTGGAAACGAACGTCGCAAAGAAAACGAGGAGAAAGAGTGTGCGCAACATGGGCGCGAGGATATATCCAGTTCGGCACGCGACGCAACTTTTCCAGGGAAGCGATAATGTCCTAATTCGAGGTCTTCTCTGCGCGTCCTTTGCGGCCTCTGCGTCTATGCGGTGAGCTTTGTTTCGCGGCTAAGATTCACCGCAGAGACGCAGAGAACGCAGAGAACGCAGAGATAAATCAAAAACCCCGACACTCCAGGGAAGGGGATCGCGCACATTATCTTGACGAGATTGAGACTGTGCAGTGACTAGATCGTATCCTCGCGCGTTTTCGATTGCTCTTCCAGTTCGTATCGATCGCGGTCGCGGCGCTCGATCTTATCGAAATCCAGCTCTTCGTTATCTTCAAAGTTGATGCCCATAGCGTGGGCGTTCTCTTCAACCATCGATTGATCGGGCGTGGGACTGTCTCCGGCGAACGATTCGGACCCGCTCTCATTCACGTCTTCCCAGGCGGCGTCGATGTCGCCACCGGCATCCTGCGGTGAGGCGGCCGTGTTGTTGCGCAGACGCTGCGCCAGCAAGTCCGAATCCTGCGGCGCATGCGCGATCTCTTCCTCCATGAACTCTTCGATTTCCGGATCGGACACGTACTCAGGATTGTTACTCAAGTAATTGAATGATTCCGGCGTTTTCGTTGGCATGATGATGCTTCCTTTTTCGAGAGACTACATTTGTCCGAACGCCTGAGCCAGGCGGCCGTCGATCCGTCAGCTAATCAGAGGGGGACGTGCTGAGCGGACTATAACACAAATCAGTAGAACGCAGGCAACGCGCAAATCGATCGAACGCGCGGCATTTCGTCGCGACCGACGCGCTTGACGATTACGAAGCGCGCTTCTAAACTTGAATTTGATCAGCCAGAAACAAAAATCGTTCCCGAGAAGCTCGGAGCTTCTCTTCGCCCGTTTGCGCTTTGTACCCGCGCGCTTGATAAACCATGCCACATAATCTTTTCAATTCGCTCCAAACATTCGCCCCGGCATCGGGAAAAACCGGACAGCTTTATTCTCTGCCGCAACTGGAAAAAGAAGGCGTCGCCAAAGTCTCAAGACTGCCGGTCAGCATTCGCATCGTGCTCGAATCCGTGCTGCGCAATTTCGACGGCCAGAAGATCACCGAAGACGACGTGCGCAGCGTTGCCAATTGGCGCCCCAATGCGGAACGCACTGAAGAGGTGCCGTTCGTGGTCGCGCGCGTGCTGCTACAGGATTTTACCGGCGTGCCTTTGCTCGTAGGTTTGGCCGCGATGCGTTCGGCGGTGGTGCGCCTGAACAAGAATCCCGGCGTGATCGAGCCTCTGGTCCC
>WNFH01001095.1_pt1 | contig 18119 bp, 18 predicted proteins | sample 5400411 | NCBI WGS metagenome assembly WNFH01 (sample SAMN13153347, study PRJNA577476) | soil metagenome | isolation source: 200 cm saprolite under Douglas fir tree site 2 hole 3 | place: USA:California | collected 2015-04-18
AAAAATCTTATGTCGTTCCGTCTACCCTAAAGCCCGGGCTGCGTAGCGTCCACTGGCTCGTTTCCCTGTAAGCAACTCGAGCAAGCCTGGCACGCTCACCTCCGGCAATGGGCGGTCACTGATATCCTCACCGGGGAAAGCCTCCTGGTGCATCTGCGTTCGCATATCACCCGGATCAACCCAGTACACCCGCAGGCTGGGATTTTCAGCGGCAAGTATGTTTGAAAGTTGTTCAAGCGCCGCTTTGCTTGATCCATATCCACCCCAGCCTGAGTAAGCCTCGACACCCGCATCGCTGGTCACATTGATCACACATGCACCTGGCTTCAACTCGTATCGAACTGCTTGAATGACCGCAAGTGGCGCAATCACATTCGTACGATAGACGCGCTCGAGCACATCAAGCGGGTAGTCGAGCAGGTCTGGCTGCGGACTGGGACCAAGAAAGCTCGCATTATTAACAAGGGCATCCAGTCCCCCAACGCGCCGTGCGGTTGCAGCAAGCGCCTGGCGATGCGCTTCATCGGTTATATCACCTGGAATGGCAATCACATCGGTCAAGCTTGCCAGCTCAGCGCGCGCTGCTTCAAGCGCCCCCGCACCGCGAGCATCGATAATAAGCGTCCAGCCGTCTCTGGCGAGTTGACGCGCAAGCGCGAGGCCGAGGCCACGGGAAGCGCCTGTAATCAGGGCTGTACGCTGTGAGTTCATTGTCAATTTATGTTCTCCTCTCAGGATATTTGTTGAGTTCTGCGACCACCTGAAGCCTAGCGACCCTTGCGGAACCCTGTCTGGGGGACAGGTATGCCAGGTCCTTACGCGGCACAGTAGTTACCTGGTATCACTCTACAACAAGAAGCGGGTCTCTTGCTTCGTACAATAGGCCAGTCTTTTTCACTGTACGAAAGAACAGAATTACTCCTTGTCCGCTGCTCCTTTCCTGTGGTACACTCATCGGTGTTGGGTGTTTGGGTGATTGGGACGGAAACACACAACAACAAGGGGTCTATGCCGAAACCATCTCTGCATGTGCTCCTCTGGTCAGAAGAGCACCAGCACTATGAACTTTATACCTCTGGACACCTCCAACAGCGTTTTGGGCCAGAAGACGAGCAGCCCTGGCAGGACTGGCTGACCAATCACACCTCCTTTGCTTTTCAGGGGCAAGCAGGGCATTTGCGCTTGCTCCAACAGGAGTGCCTGCAAGTACAAGATCTGCTTGATCAATTAGACTGTCAAATTTCTGTTGCGGCATACTCTTCTCTCGACCTCTCTTTCCTCTATTATATGTGGAATCAGTTAGAAAAGGCGGATGTCTGCCTCAGGCTAGCAATACGACATGCACGTCACTGGCAAGATACAAATTTGCTCGTGTGGTGCTACTGTACCTACGTGAAGGTGTTTCTTGCGTCTGGTAAGATGGCAGAAGCTGAGCAGACGTTACGGGAGGTGCAGCACCTCATCCAACGCACCGGTTTTACGGTCTATAACCCTGAAGTGACGGCTGCTCAGGCATCTCTCTGGTTAGCACAAGGAAATCTCTCCGCCGCAGGAGCGTGGGCTTCTCGCTTTATCTTCAACCCGAACGTGCAGGAATACATCCGTGAGGAAGAATATTTAGCGCTGGCTCGTGTTTATCTCGCACAGCAGCAGTATGCGCAGTGCTTGCAGCTGCTTGCACAGTTACTTAGCAGGATGGAACAAGTTGAGAGACGATGGGACATCATCCATATCCTGGCGCTCCAGGTCGCGGCCTTGCAAGCCTGCGGGGAGATCACTCAGGCCAGGCAGGTTGCAGTTCGCCTGCTCACCTTGACAGAACCAGAGGGCTACATCCGCGTGTATCTGGATGTAGGCAAACCCATGCGACAGGTGCTCCAGGCCTTCCTGGACACACCAGATGAAGAGGTTTCCCTCTCGTATGTCTCGACATTGCTCGCGGCCTTCGAACAGGAAGAGAGGAATCGCTCGCTGAGGGCAGAGGCACGGCGGGCATACCTGTCCCCCAGACAGGGTTCCACGAGGGCCCACCCATCCATCCCACACCCCGCTCGCCCATACGGACTCGATGGGCACGCTCCACTGCAAAGTGCTTCTCCCACCGCACAGCTCCTTGAGCCGCTCACTCCTCGCGAGCAGGAGGTCCTGCGCTTGCTGGCCGAGGGGACCACCAACCAGGAGATCGCCAACCGGCTGGTGGTCTCGCTCACGACCGTCAAGAAACATGTGGGCAATATCCTGATGAAGCTGGCAGCAGAGAATAGGACTCATGCGGTAACACGAGCACGCGAGTTGTCCCTCCTCTAGCCCGCCTCTTGTCCAGGTTCGTTCCCCGTCCCCACCTTGGACTCCATCCCACTGCGCGCAGGTATCCTTCTTGTTCCGAGGGCATACCTGTCCCCCAGACAGGGTTCCACAAGGGCCCACCCCATCCACCCCACACCCCGCTCGCCCCTACGGACTCGATGGGTACTCAGAAATGGTACCCCAGAGTAGACTTTCGGCTCCTGTGTTCTCCGCTCCTGTGCGGTATGCTTCTCTCAAGCCAAACAACCGGAACGGAGGAACGCACGAGATATGCGCTGTCGCATCCGCATCAAAGGGCATCTGGACCATTCCTGGCAGGAATGGTTGGAAGGATTAGAACTGGTCCATGATGTCACAGGCACGACCGTACTTCGCGGAACGCTGCGGGATCAAGCAGCGCTGTATGGCGTGCTGCTCAAGATCCGCCGGTTGAATATGAGGCTACTCTCACTGGAGACCATCGAAGCGTTACAAGACGAGTTTCCATTCTACTGGACTGTGAACTGCCTCCCCGTAAAACGGGGAGGCAGTTCACATCCCAATCACTCGCCTGGAAGGAAAGTTCAAGCTGAGTCAGAACCGCTCCACAAATGACCAGGTGCGGGTTGTCGCCGCTTTGGAGGGGAAAGCCGATCCACCAAGTGCAGATGTCGCGGAGTTGATGAGCAAACGGAGGAAGAACGAGGTTGGATAGCCACTCTTACAGAGGGAATCACGAGATATTGAGTAGCTGCTGCAATGTTTGCCAGTGAAGTTCAGCGAAACCGTGAATAATCATGTCTGCCTTGGAGAGATCTTGTTCCTCGTTGAAGCCATTGCGGAAGCCAATGCAAAACATGCCGGCGTTTTTGGCGGAGAGGACACCGTTTTTCGAGTCCTCGATAGCGATACAGCTTGTGGGGCTTACGCCAAGTCGTTGTGCAGTGAGGAGATAGATTGCCGGTGAAGGCTTGCCCTCACCCTCTAATTCGTCTGCGCTTACAACTACTTTGAAAGATGACTGAAGGCCAAATCTACGTAGCATGATGTTGATCCAACTTTTTGGAGAGGAAGAGGCCAGAGCGACGGGGATATTGTTTTTGTTCAATGTCGTTAGTAGGTCTGAAAAACCGACTATGAGCGAGACTTTTTGTCCATAGATTTCGTTTGCCATTTCCTGGTACAGCTCCAGGAATTGTGCCTTTGTTTTCTGCAAGCCGTACTGGCCGATGAGTAGTGTGTAGAGATCGTGCACACCAAGGCCGATTATTTTGTCCTGATCGCTGCTGCTCCACGTTGGAATGAGCGATTGCAAAAAGTACCCTTCGAGTGTCTTCCACTGGATTTCACTATCTACGATGACGCCGTCCATATCAAAAATCACAGCATTCATCATTTACTTGTCCTACTCAATGGGTTCTGGTAGTACATATAACCGACGAGCAACCCATAGAGCAGACTAGTAACAATGAATAGCATGAAACCATAGGGGCCAGGTGTTACATGCCCTACGATAGTTCCAAGCAACAATACGAGGATCACAAACCAGGCAACACCCAGTATGAGGCCCGCTATGATAGCGCGAGTGAGCGTGGACGCGATAAATCGGGTCCCTACGCCACGTTGAAATGCGCCAAAGGCCAAACCAAATAGCCCTCCCAATATGAGGAGCAACACAAATCCGATATATCCACCTGCATTCTTGCTATCCAGGCCAAACCACTTCGCAACAGTATGCAGATTAGTTCCCGGCCCGTAATCTACACAGTAGAGCAAGGCCAGCACCAGGCCAGCAGTCAGCCCTGCAAACAGGCCCTTACGAAGACTATCCATCGTTTATTCTCCTTACTTAAACCAACTGAGAAAAAGTGCGAGAAGATTTCGGCTGGCTACTGCTTGCAAGCGTGGCGCGATAAACTGATTGAGTCTGAGGCGGTGATCAGCCGGAACAGTAGCCCGGAACAGTAGCAATATAGAAACCGTGCTCCTTTGTTACCATAGAGAATGTTTACACGTAATGAACACGCGGGAAAGCTCTTATTTTTGCACATTACAGCGCTATGCAAAAGAATGATATTCCTGTTCGTGTTGAGTTAGAGAGAACTCACCCTGCACCAGCATATTGTAGCATCGAGTGCCAGCCATGTAGCTGGCACACCATACACACCTATCATCTTGTCACGATGATGTACTGGTGCCCCTTGCGGGTGCCAGGGGGCAGTCATAAAGAAGGTTTAAGTACTTATGTCCACATTACAAGCAATACCTCCTGAGCCTTTAAAAGATATTCCTTATGTTCCTATTCCTTCCAAACGCCCCTGGTGGCGTTCTTGTTTGCTGTTCGTGCTGCTCCTGTTCTCAATCATCATCTACGTGGCGTTGATTGGCGCAGTTCCAAAGGCTGATAACCGTATTATGCCATTCTTGTACGTTTGGATAATCAGTTTCCTGCCCTATTTTATAGCATGTGCGTTGGTATTGGCAACGAAACCAGCCTTGGGACGCTGGCGATGGGCAGAACTGGGCATCATTTTTGGGGGGGCGCTTGTTTTACGCATCATGCTGCTGCCGTTACCACCAGGCCTGTCACATGACTCCTGGCGCTATCTCTGGGATGCGCGGGTCATCCTGCATGGCTATAGCCCGTACGTGTATGCTCCATTGGATGGGAAGTTGGCAGCACTGCGTGATACGCTTATCCTTGGCAACAGCCGTTTTCGCAATGTACCAACAATCTACCCGCCAGGAGCGCAGGCAGTCTTTGTGTTGAGCTACCTGCTTGCACCCAGCAACTTATTCGTGCTGAAGGGCATATTTGTTGGTTTCGACATGGTGACCTGCGGTGCGTTGGCACTGCTACTGGCACGCCGGGGACTCGATCCTCGCCGCGTCATTCTCTATGCCTGGTGCCCGTTGCCCATCGTTGAATTTGCCATCCAGGGCCATGTCGATGTGATCACTCTCACGTTCACCGTCCTATCCGTGCTGACCGCGACCAGTACTATGCGTGGTGCTCGCGCGCTGACGGGGATATTAATTGGTCTGGGCACGCTGACGAAATTTTACCCCATCCTGCTGCTGGTCGTGCTGTTGCGCCGCCGCGAATGGACTTTAAAACAGTCGGCTTTGCTTGTAGCCTGCTTTGCAACTATTATCCTGGGGTACATTCCCTTTCTCATCCTGGGGCATGGACAGGTGCTGGGCTTTTTCTTCACCTATGCGGCAGAACAAGGTACAAATGCTGGCGTTATACAACAGATGGTACACTGGATCAGCTTCTATCTTGGTCTGACACTGGCAACGACGATCTTGCTCGAACGCATCGTTGACCTGGTGTTGTTGGGTACTGTTTCGCTTGCCGTGCTTATACTGCGCTTGCTCGAACGCATCAGTGTGGAAGCAGCGACATTGTTGTTGATCGGCATCTTCCTCTCGATCTCTTCGCACGTCTTCCCCTGGTATACCACCGCGCTCTTGCCCTGGGTGGTGGTGTTGGTTGGTCCTTTATGGACACGCAAGGGACTGAATGGCAAAGGCATCGCCATTGCGGCAGTCTGGTATTTCACCACTACCTCATTGCTCGGCTATTTCTTCAACTACACATTTGACTGGAGCCTTTATTACGCACTGGTGTACGGTGTCGTAATGGGAGGTCTGGCATTAGCGGTGACAGTGATTGTTAGGAGCGGGAGCGTGGCACCTTTGATTAGCCCGACTGCCGCAGCAGGTCGGGATCATCAAACTCCTTCTGAAAAAGATGGCCTGCACATCCGTGACAATGTAACAAAGCGTTCACATCCGTGACAATGTAATAAGAAGTACAGAGGATGTAGCTTCTTGCCCTGTAGTAAAACACGTAAAGAAACGGATGAAAGATAATCATGCAAAACTCATTCTCTGCTCCACCATCCCGCCATTTGTGGAGCAAAAACCTGGTCATTTCTGGCGTATCTGCGTTGGGAGCCGGATTAGCGGCGAGCCTCATGGCTGTCGTGTTGATGGGTATATTGCGCCTGACAGCAGGTATACCGACGCCGGTAGAACTCTTCGGCGACCACGTTCTCAAGCTCTTGTCTACGGGAACGTTCCTACGTCTTCTGATCGCATTTGGTCGTAACGCCAAGACCGAACCGCTGGGACTGGCCCTATTGGGTATGATCGGTGCTGGCACAGTGTTGGGCGTGCTCTATGCTCCCCTGGTCCGTTTGAGGCTGCCGATTTCAGGCTATTGGCCAGCGTTGCGTGAATGGCTTGTTGCGGCTGCATTGGCCATCGTGATGACATCAGCTGGTGTGATACTGTTCTGGGGCGAACTCGGACAGAACTTCCTGGGCCTGCCTGTTGGTTGGGCCATGCTAGTGACCGCCCTTTCCATGCTCGCTGAGTTTGGCTTGTACGGCTTGACGCTCTGCATCGCCTACCGAGCGCTTCTGCCCAAGCAGACCGTCGCCAAGGTTCCCGTCAAATCACAGGGGCGGCGGCAGTTGCTGGCACGCGCCGGTGTTGCAGTGTTGAGCGTGGGTGCTGGCGCTGGCACGCTTGGGTTGGTTCGTGGCTACTTGACCGACCCCAACTTCACCTTTTACGATGGCCAGGTTGCAAGCGCGCACAACGGCGTAACACCCGCTATCACGCCAAACAACGAACACTATATAGTGACCCAGAATGCGATTGATCCCACAGTCAACCTCGACGTGTGGCGACTGGAGGTCACAGGTCTGGTGGGCAATCCAGGATCACTTACCTATGAGCAACTGCAAAATCTGCCTTCAATATCAAGAGCTATCACACTTGAATGTATCGCTAACGGTCCCGGCGGACGACTGATCAGCACAGCGATCTGGCATGGCGTGACACTGCGTACGCTGTTGGCACAGCACGGCGGGGCACTGCCAAATGCGCGTTTCGTGGCGTTCTATAGCGTCGATGGTTACTCTGTCAGTCAGCCGCTCGATGAGGTGTTAGCGGTGGATGCATTGTTGGCATGGCAAATGAATGGAGTTACGCTCCCCAACCGGCATGGTTTCCCTTTGCGTGTGCTCATCCCTGGTCGCTATGGCGAAGAGAATCCCAAGTGGTTGACGCGAGTTGAGTTGACCGATCATTTCGTGGGCGGTCTCTACTCCGACCAGGGCTGGTACAATGGCCCTCTGCACACCATGAACCGCATCGATCGTCCGCGTGGTCATCTCCCGCTTGGTCATCCCATCGAAGTTGGCGGCCTGGCTTTCTCCGGCGCACGCGGAGTGCAAAAGGTGGAGGTGAGTGTTGATGGTGGCATCACCTGGCACCAGGCGACGCTTGAGCCGCCGCTCTCTCAAGATAGCTGGGTGCTCTGGTCCTGGCAGTGGACACCTCTGTTGCCTGGGCAGTATACACTTGAGGCGCGTGTGACCGATGGTACGGGGGCCGTGCAGACAAGTGACAAACAGGGGACGGTGCCCAATGGGTCGACGGGATATCATATTGTGATGGTAGAGGTGGGATAACTTTTTGCTTTGATTAGCCTGGGTGCGAAGCAGCCCAGGATCATCAAAAGTTTGATGATACCAGGCTGCTGCGGCAGTCGGGATCATCAAACTCAAGATGCCTCATAAACAAAGAGGCAGAAGAAGGACGCTCTCATGCAGCAGAATACAGAAACTCAGATATCAGGACAGTTGAGCAATGGAGATGACAGCACCGTTGAACTTGGATTCTTGAGTACCTTCTTTGCAGTGCTAACCACTCTGCTTGCCCTGGTTTTTTTCGTCTGGCACGTAATGATTTTCTTCGTCTTATGGATATTGCCTCTTTCAGCACTTTCAACGTTCATTTTCGGGTGCACCATCCTCTTCAAAGCAAGGAAGAGATTTGCAATGAGGGGATCTGTTCTCGTTGCCTTCCTGTCGCTGGCGATTGGCCTCCTCTCCCTCATTGGCTTTCTCTCCACCCTTTTACCAATGATGCATTAGGGATCATCAAACTTTGATTAGCCCGACTGCCGCAGCAGGTCGGGATCATCAAACTCAAGATGAACGCGAAAGCCTTCTCTAGACTATTTGTAACATCCACGCCCGGGATGATACTATAGATCAGTCGTTGTTTCTATGCTATAGAAAACGAATTGACCAGTGAAAGGAACCAACATGCCATATACCAACATCAAACTCTATGGCACAAACTGGTGCAGCGATTGCAAACGCAGCAAGAGATTCCTGGGAGAGCAGCGCATCCGCTACGACTACATCAACATCGAAGAAGACCTGGAAGGCCAGGCATTCGTGCAAAAGGTGCAAAATGGAGGACTCACCATCCCCACCATTGTCTTCGATGACGGTTCGATCCTCATTGAACCATCAAACGCCGAACTGGCGGCAAAGCTGGGACTGGAAACCAGGGCCAAGTGTCAATTCTACGACCTGGTCATTGCAGGCGGGGGTCCCACCGCCCTGACGACCGCCATCTACTCCGCTCGCGATGGCTTTGACGTCCTGGTGATTGAGCGCAGTGGCCTGGGTGGGCAGGCAGGCATCACCGAGTGCCTTGACAACTACCCCGGTTTCCCAGAAGGAGTGACCGGTGCAGAGTTTGCCGAACGCATCATCGAACAGGCCAAACGTTTTGGCGTAGAACTGCTCTCCGCCCAAAACGTCGTACGCATCGCCAACGATGAACGCGACCACGTCGTCTACACCGATTCTGGCCACGAGTACCCTGGCAAGGCCGTCCTGATCGCTACTGGCTCAACGTATAAGCGCCTTGGTGTGCCGGGCGAGGATGACTATATTGGCGCAGGTGTGCATTTCTGCGCGACCTGTGATGGCCCCTTTTATAAAGGACGCGAGGTAGCCATCATCGGCGGTGGCAACAGCGCTGTTGAGGAAGCGGCCTTCCTGACCCGCTTCTGTCCGAAGGTTACTATATTGGTGCGCGGCTCCGAACTGACGGCAAACAAGCTATCTGCTGATAAGGCGCTGAACTCGTCTCAGATCGAGGTGCGCTTCAATACCCAGGTCGTCGAGTTCAAAGGGCAAAAGAACCACCTGGATACCGTTGTTGTCAAGAACAACAAAACGGGTGAGACGGAGGAACTGCACGTACCTGGGGTCTTTGTCTTTATTGGTCTGAAGCCAAACAGCAAACCATTCAGCGATATCGTTAAACTCGACGATCAGGGGTTTATTTTGACGAGTATGGATTTCCAAACGAGCACGGAGGGCATTTTCGCGGCCGGTGATGTGCGTGCAGGCAGTACAAAGCAGTTGGTCAGTGCCGCCGGTGAAGGTGCTGCGGCAGCGATTGCTATTCGCGAACATCTACGTGGTCATGATATGCATTCGATGGAAGCTGCGCTCGCCGGCGCGACGAAGCAAGCATAATTGTGGTATGGACGACGCGCCGCGTCGCCCATACCTACGGACGCGATAAATCGGGTCCCTACAACAACCCTTTACTCATTAAGAAGGCTGTTGCGACGTCTTTGACCGCCTGGCTCACAGACTCGCCGCTTGCCTTCTTCATCGCTACCTGCTGCTGGAGCATAATGCTCACATCAGTGGTCAGAACCGGTGCAAGCGGGTTGAGTGCAGTCGCGATGCCAGGATCGCTCTGTAACACGGAGTCACGCACAATTGGCGCGGGATGGAATTCTGGGAAGCCATGCTTATCATCCTGAATGAAGATGAAGTTTTGTGACGTGACCGAGCCATCGGTAGTGTAGCACTCCGTTACATTGGCATCCCCGCTCTTCACGGCAGCAAAGCCGATAGCATAGTCAACCTTCTTCACTGCTTTGAAGCTACTTGTTTGGAAGCCGTAGGTTGCCTTTAAATCATCGAAGAAGGTAACGCCATCACTCTGAGTTGCCAGCGTCAACTGCGGTACCTTTGGAGCCAGCTGCGAGAGCGTGGTGACACCGAGCTTCTGAGACTCGGCCTGTGATGTACAAAGAGCGTAACCATCATTCAAAGGCGCTTCATCGAGCCAGGTAATATGGTATTGTTGCTCGAAGTCGGTCTTGACAGTCTGATAATCCTGAGTTGGATTGAATGATGACTTGACACCCAAAATATTCAGTCCTGTCGCAGTAAACTCTGGATAAAGGTCAATCGCACCGCTCTTGAGTGCAGCGAACACGGTAGGTGTCATTCCCAGAGCTAATTTTGGGTTCACTGTGAAGCCAGCCTTCTGAAGCAACAAAACATACATCTCACCAAGGAGCTGGGCTTCGGGATCGAGTTTGCTCCCAACCGTAATCGGTACCGTCGATGGCGCACTAGTAGCACTTGGACCACTTGGACCACTAGCGGTACCACCACATGCTGCTAAGACCAGCATGGATATGACAGCGAACAGTACAAGGGATTTCGCTCGTAACGAGTGACTGAGAAGAGCCATTGCTTCCTCCTTAAAGTTACGCGGACGCGATAAATCGAGTCCCAAGGACGCGATAAATCGGGTCCCTACAAAGAACTAATAAAAGTGTGCAGTATGGACGCGATAAATCGGGTCCCTACGGAAATTGTATCATGCTTTGGCTGTCGCTGCCTGCTCCTGCACTTTAAGCCCTTCAGGAGTCACGGCGCGCTGCAGCCAACTCATGAACACTTCTACGACGATTGCCAGAATAGCTACAGAGGCTGCTCCGACGATGAGTTCCGTATAATTGTAGACGGAAATTCCGTCTACAATGTAGTCTCCATAGCCGCCTGCACCAATGAATGCCGCCAGGGTGGCCGTCGCCACTATTTGAACCGCCGATGTGCGTATTCCCGCTGCGACTAGTGGAGTGATAAGCGGAGCTTGAATCCGTGTGGCGATCTGCCAGGGAGTCATTCCCATCCCCTTAGCTGCATCGATCATGGCAGGATCGACTCCGCGTATTCCTGTATAGGTATTGAGCAAGATCGGTGGGATACCCAGCACTATCAAGGCTATAATGGTGGGTTTAAACCCCAACCCTAAATGAAAAAAAGCGACAAACACGATCAAGACCGCAATGATGGGGATCGCGCGCATCAGCCCGCTCAGGTTTACTGCAAGAAAGGACAGGAACGCATTGCGCGAGACCAGTACACCCAGCACAACTCCGATGACGATTGCCAGGGCAATAGAAACGCCGCAGATCTTCAGATATTCGAAGGTCTGCCCCAGAAAATCGTTCTTTGGGTCCAGGATAAAGTTGAGATATTGCATTTCGTAGTCTCCAGGGCGGAGGCACGGACGGACGCAAGGTCACGTCCCTACCGCCCCCACTATGCAACGGACAGTGCGCTGCGCCCGCGATTCAGTGCTATTTGTAGGGCCAACAACAGCAGATCGGCGAGAATGGCAAGGAAGGCTATCAAGATAGCGCCACCGAGAACTGTATTGAAATCACCGCTGGCAAGATTCTGGAAAATTAGATCGCCGAGTTGGCTCTGTCCTACCAGTGAAGTCAAGGCCGCTATACCTACCGTTGTCACTGTTGCAATGCGAATACCTGCGACAATGACGGGTAGTGCTAGCGGGAGCGTAACGCGGAAAAGTATCTGCAGCGGTTTCATGCCCATCGCCCGGCCTACTTCAATAAACAACGGGTCAATACCATTTACGGCTGCTGCGGTGTTACGGATCAGTACGAGCTGGTTATAGACGACCAGCGGGATGATAGCAGTTAGGGAGAGCCCAAAAATGGGGATGGGGTTCACCCCAAAAATGGGGATGAGCAGGGCGAATGCCGCAATGCTAGGAATGGTGTACAGCAAGCCTGAAATGCTGACAACCGGAAGGTAGAGTTGGCGGTAGCGGGCTATCAGTATGCCTATAGGGATGGCGATGATGATTGAAATCAACATCGTGAACCCGACAAGGGACAGGTGCTTCAAGAACAGGTTAGGAATACTCTCCGGGTCGGTCAGGTTATAGTTGTAAGGCTGGAATATGTAGTTCAAGAAATTCCTCCAGCTTTCCTGGTACCCGCAAGGGGTACCAGTACATTTGCGCAATACAGTGAACACAGAGTATTTTATATTCTGGTCTCTTCAGGTTGGGCTTCGTTTCTGCGCGTCTTCGTTATTTCGTGATTAATGCTGGCGAGGGTGATGTATCCCAGATGCTTCGAGGTATCTTTGTCTTGTATGGCGAGAGCGGGAGAGTTGGTTTCGAGGAGCTTCAACATAGCATCGAGCAGAGTGGCGTCAGAAGAACTCGTCGGAACATCTCCCCAATGCGCCGAAGACACTGCTTCTGGTTCCTGATCCAGAGCGTCAGAAACGGGCAGATACTGAAGCTGGCGCAGAATGCTATCCGCACCCACCAACCTGCTAACAAAATCATCGACTGGCCTGGCGAGCAGCTCTACCGGCGTGCCAAGCTGCATAAGTTTGCCATCGTGAAGCACAGCAATCTGATTGCCAAGCTTGAATGCCTCCTCAATGTCATGTGAGACGAAGAGGATAGTCTTACGAACATCGCGCTGTATACGCAACAACTCGTCCTGTAAGCGCGCGCGGGTAATAGCATCGAGAGCCCCAAAGGGTTCATCCATCAACAAGATCGCGGGATCGGTCGCCAATGCGCGTGCCAGGCCCACGCGCTGCTGCTGTCCCCCAGAGAGTTGGCGCGGGAAACGCGAGCGATACTCGGCAGGAGGCAGACCAACCAGTTCCAGCAGCTCGTCCACACGCTCTGCCAGGCGCTGTTTCGTCCATCCGCCAGCAATCTCGGCGGTCACACGCACATTCTCAGCGATGTTCATATGTGGGAAGAGGCCAACCTGTTGAATAACGTAGCCAATGTGACGACGTAACAAAATAGGATCTTCCTGCAGGACATTTTTGCCGTCGATCACAATCTCACCCGATGTCGGTTCGATCAGACGGTTGACCATGCGTAAGAGCGTCGTCTTGCCAGAGCCAGAGGTACCTACCAGCATGCACGTACTCCCCTCCGGCACGCCAAAGGTGACCGCATCGACCGCAGGCTTAGCTGCATTGGGATACTGCTTGGTGATCTCGTGGAACTCGATTTTTGCCATGGAACGCTCCCCTGGTACCCGCAAGGGGCACCACTACATTACATCGGTTTGTATCGCATGCAATAGATTATACAACATCTTATTTTGCCTGGGCGGGGCTGTAGAGTCCCGATTTATCGAGGACCCATCGCAGATGGGCCGATTTATCGAGCACGTCCCCGCTATTACGCTCGCATGGCCCACAGCTGATTCCGCACAAGCGTAGTGGCGGCGCTTGCCCCCGCCAGGTTCTTCCCTGTTGCCTACTCCTGGGAGAAGAACACGCTCTTCACCTCGGTATAGAGTTGGATCGCGTGCATGCCCATCTCGCGACCGATGCCACTCCTCTTGTAGCCTCCGAAGGGGGCTTCAGTATGCACACTATGATTAGAATTGACTGAGAGTACACCTGCACGAACGCCCTTCGCCACGCGGATAGCCCGACCAAGATCACGAGTCCACACCGATCCTGCCAGACCATAGGTAACGTCATTGGCTTGTCGAACTGCTTCCTCCTCGCTATCAAATGGAATGATACACACAACCGGTCCGAATATCTCCTCCTGAGCGACCCGCATTTTGTTATCGACATCCGTTAGTACAGTCGGCTGGAGAAAGTAACCCGCTTCGTCATTGAAGGGTGCCGGAACAGCTCCCCCTGTGACCACCTGCGCTCCTTCCTCCTGGCCCAGGGCTACATAGTCGAGCGAACGCTGGCGCTGACCGGCAGAGATGAGGGGGCCAACCTCGGTCTGCTCATCAAGCGGCTGACCGAGTTGGAGCGTAGTCGTGCGTCTGGCGAAGCGGTCGACAAACTCTTCATAGATGGTGTGTTGCACCAGGATGCGTGATCGAGCGCAGCAGTCCTGCCCACAATTGCCGAAGACAGCGAATATCGAGGAGTCTATACACCGCTCCAGGTCCGCATCCGCGAACACAATATTCGCGGCCTTGCCTCCAAGCTCAAGTGATACTCGCGTAATATGGTCGGCACAGAGGCGCATGATGTGAGAACCGACCTCGGTCGAGCCGGTAAATGAAACCTTCGCTATCAGCGGATGAGTGACAAGTGCGTTGCCGATAGTAGACCCAGGCCCAGGAAGCACAGAAATCACCCCGGACGGGAGTCCTGCCTCCATCAAAATATCGGCCAGCATCAGCACCGAGAGTGGAGTGAGCTGGGCTGGCTTCACCACGACGGTATTACCACAGGCCAGGGCGGGCGCAATCTTCCAGGATGCAATCACGAGAGGGAAGTTCCATGGAGTAATCAGGGCACACACCCCAACAGGCTCCCGCAGGGTCACTTCGAGCCCGGCATCCTGTACCGGGATAGTCTCACCAAAAATCTTGTTCGCTGCTCCTCCCCAGTACTCAAGTACCGCAGCGACGAGCGCGATCTCACCACGAGCGTCGCGGATAGGTTTGCCTGCATTGCGAGCCTCGATGACAGCAATATCTTCTAATCGCTGCCGCACCAGAGTAGCGGCTTGCAGCAGTATCCGGCCCCGGTCCGTCGCGCTGAGACGAGGCCACCTGCCTTCCTCAAAGGCCCGATAGGCAACCCGCACTGCCCGCTCAACATCTTCAGATCCTGCCTCGGCTACCTCTGCAAAAGGCTTACCTGTTCCTGGCTCGATGACGGCAAATGACTTACCATCTGCAGCGGGAACACGCTCCCCGCCAAGCACAAACTGCTCAATCTTCATTGTACCTCCTTATAGAGACGTAGGAGAGTATGACAGACAAGGTCATCCCAGCATACTATCGCCGTCTTCTCTCGCCTATGCATACGCAAGATATTGTGCGGCAATTATACCACGCTCCTTCAGCCCGCTTCCTCAATGCGTTTTTTGAAGGATCGTAACCATTGAGACTCCTCACCACCTTCGGTGGTTCGCAAGAGATTTTGTGCTGCCGGCTTTGCAGCCTGCGGCTGCAAAGCCGGCAGCATTGTAGCTTCCCGATTTATCGTGAGAGTGTGAGCCGCCGCAGGCGGTGAGGAAGCAGGTACCTGAATAGTTACCACTGAGGAAAAGAGTGTCGTGCTGAAAACTGTGGAAATATAAGGGCGACCACAAAGGCCGCCCTTCCAGCTATTGCACAATCACCGTCAGGTTCATATTTTGGTGAACACTACAGTACAAATGGTATGTACCGGCCGTGTTGAATGGCCCGATCATTTGACTTTGACCGACGGAGGTGAACTGCAAGTTGTTCACCGTTGGCGCACCAGGTTCGCTGGCTGGCACGGGAGCGCCATTGACCCAAGAACCATTACCAATAATGTGTGTAACCGCAACATCGTCGATCAGGTTGAGGCTGCTGCCCTTGCTGATCGTGACGGATGACTGCACGAAGGTGGTGTTGCCCATGTGGACATCCGTGCTTCCTCCACCAGAACCGCCGCACGCTACAACCAGAACGGTGACCAGGCTCAGTACGATAAGACCCACTATCAGTTTTTTCATGATCCTTGCTTCTCTCCTTTGAAAATGGGAAAATGATAGCTTGCCCCCGCCAGGTTCGCCTTTGCACCTACGTCACCGTCGTACAATAGGGCGTTGGGCTTCTTGCAGGTGATGTGCCACTGTCTGGTGGTAGTCCCTGGCGGCATCCCCATGGACATAAGGATCGGTGTGGATAATCGCCTCGGAGAGGCCTGTGATTCGGTGGAAGAGGCGATGGCGGACCTCCTCGGCAATGGCGTGTGCCTTCGCCAGCGTCAACTCTGCATCCACCTCTATGTTCATGATTACCTGCAGCGTGTGCCCGACCCAGCGTGCGCGTACATCGGTAACTTCCTCTACTCCTGGCACCTCGCTCGCTGTCGTTATGATGGAAGGGACAATGCGTGGGTCAACCCCATCGAGGAGACGTTGTAAGACACTGCGCGAGGTGGAATAGACGACGGTCAGGATGACGGCGCTGATCACCAGGCCCGCAATCGGGTCGGCGATGTGCAGGCCAAACGCGACCCCGATCAGGCCGACGAGGGCTGCCAATGAGGTCAGTCCATCTATGCGCGAGTGTTGTCCATCGGCGACGAGCGACACACTGTTGATACGCTTGCCGACCGAGATTTTGTACTGCGCCAGAATCTCGTTTCCTGCGACCCCGACCACAGCAGCCGCCATACTCAAGTACAGTTGTGTCGGGACGCTGCCACTCGTCAGCTTCTGAATCGACTCCCATGCGCTAGCGACAGCACTGGCGATGATCACAAGCACGATAAAGATGCCTGCCAGGTCCTCGCTGCGATGATAGCCATACGTATAGCGCTGGTTTGCGGCACGATTGGAGAGCACAAAGGCAATCCAGAGGGCGACCGTCGTCAATACATCACCGAGATTGTGTAGCGCATCGGCGAAGAGGCCAGCACTTCCCCCAATCACTGCAATGGCAAACTGAATGGCAGCGACGATGAACATACCGGCTGTCGAAATCTGCACCGCACGCAAGCCCGCCAGATTCCCATACAAATCGGCATTCACCCTGCCATGCTCGTGGCCGTGTCCCCCGTGCTCCTCGTGGTCATCGTGATCGTGATCATCGTGCTCATCGTGATTGTGGTCATACTCATCGTGTGCATGGTGATCATGACTATGCTCGTCATGCTCGTGGTCGCTGTCGCTTGTATGCTCGTGCATGGTATTCCTCCTGACATATATGACATGCAACCTTTCTCCACCTTGTACGTCATATTATACACGATAGGTGTTTTTATCGGGCTTGGAGCATATCCTCATATTCAACTCGTCAATGGATACTTTCACGGATTATTATGCAGTGCTGGGGGTAAAGCCAAATGCATCCCCCAGCACAATAAAAGCAGCATTCAAGAAACTCGCCCTGCAATATCACCCCGATGTCTATAAAGGTGAGGATGCGCAGGAGCGGATGCGTATCTTGCTGCTTGCCTATCAGACCTTGAGCAACCCTGCATTCCGCAAAGCATACGACGCTCATCGCTCAGAGCATTTTCTCGATGCCGCGCCTGTATCGAGTAGGGGCGATCCCTTGCGGGGTGAAGACAGGGGGAACTCAGGCTCGGAGGTTTCGCCAACCGCACGCCGGGATCGCCAGCGTCACTATGACTTTCCCGATGTAGGGACTGAGCTTGCCTCCGTCCGTGAGCCTGTGCAGGTGAACCTGGGTGACATGACGTATCGTCTCTCACCGAAGCGCGCACAGAGGCTCGTGCAAGAGGGTATGCTGCGCGGCATGGCACCCGAGGCGTCAGGAAAAGGTAGCCCTGAAGCACTTGAACAGTATCCTCATCACTGCCACCGTTGCCACCATTGCTGGACACCTGCTTCTCTCGGGGGTGGTGGTCGTCCCACACAAGCTCGTGAGCGCATCTGCCCAGCATGTAAGGCAAGCGACTGGGGTGAATATCTCCTATTGCGCTGCGTTCACTGTCACGCCGTCTTCGAAAGTGAGCAGATACGCTACGAGATCGGATCGTACAATTATGGCGATCGTTCCCTATGCCCACCGTATGAGTTGTTTCCGCTCTGTCCCTACTGTGGTGCCTCCGGTTGGTGCCCCGCCGAAGACGCTCGTGTGTATACGCTGCGCGCTGAGGCGGAACGACGGGCTACGCTGCTGCGCGTGGTATGGTTGAGTGTGATAGTGGTGGTGGTGCTGGTGGTGGGAGCGGTGGTGGTGACACTGATAAAATAAATACCGATTGGACACACTGTCGTGTGTCCAATCGGTTGTCTTGCACTACTGGCCGTTGTTCAGGCTTACCTTCGTCACACTCCCATTGGACCCACTGAACAGAACTTCCACTTTGACCGGCTGATTGGCTTGAATGCCCTGGGCGTTACTGTTGAAATCGCCCAAATCC
>WNFH01001099.1_pt1 | contig 18081 bp, 16 predicted proteins | sample 5400411 | NCBI WGS metagenome assembly WNFH01 (sample SAMN13153347, study PRJNA577476) | soil metagenome | isolation source: 200 cm saprolite under Douglas fir tree site 2 hole 3 | place: USA:California | collected 2015-04-18
AACGGGAAGTGTTGATCGGCGAGTTGCGCCGGCATCATCACCACATGACCAACGTGGCGCGCGCACTGGGCCTGGAACGCAGCCACCTCTACAAAAAATGCCAGCAACTCGGCATAGACCTCCGCATGGAACGCAAATCGGAATGATTCCGGACGTGGGTAGCACAGCCACTCTTGGCTGTGCACCGCGCGGCGAGCTACAAAGTACCGCACACACAAGAGTGCCTGTGCTACCGTACCCCGCGTTCGGAGCCAAAGCAGCCTGCGATCGAAGCCCCTAAATAATTGATTTAATGGGCGTTGTATTGGGAAGGCCAAGCCACCGCTGATTTTGCTTGACACTGGATATTACAATATGAGATTTTAATATCACTGAATGTAATTAGACGGCGAAGATGACCCTGGCAGATAAAATCCGCAACCTGCGCGCCATGGAAGGCTCTCTGCGCGGCCTGGGCCGCCCCATGACGCAGGAGGAAGTCTCCCGTGCCATGCGCAAGCAGTTGGGAAAGGCGATCAGTCAATCGTACTTGTCCCAAATCGAAAGCGGAGGGCGGCCGCACCTCACGCATACGACGCGCACGCTGCTCGCCAAGTTTTTTGGTGTGTATCCCGGCTTTCTCGTAAATGATCCCGAGGGATATCACACCGAATTGATCTCTGAATTGCGCGTGCGCGAGGCGACGCTGGATTCCTGGCTGCTGGCGGGCGCGGAGCGGTTTCAATCCGATCCGAAACTCAGCGCGGCTCTGCTGGCCGTTGCGGAAGCGGAGGATTCGCGGCGGCCCCTGCTTTTGTTGCGTGAAATCCTGCGCACTCCGGGATTGCTGGATCGCCTCGAAGGAGTGTTGCACCCAGCGCAGCGAGAAAACGCGGATTCGTGACTCGGCCCGGAATTTCTGGCGTGTGGACTCATTCGCGGATGTGAAGGACAGAAGGAGGTCGCATGAATTGGCAGGCCTTCTACCTGGGATGTTTTGGCGTCGGGCTCGTGCTTAGCCTGGTGTCCTTTCTGTCGGGTGCGCTGCACTTGCATCTGCCGCTGAAGTGGCATCTCCACGTCAAAGGGGGGCATTCTGGCCCCCTGCATTCAGGGACGGCAGCGCGTGACGGAGTTCACCACGGCGCGTCGCATTTTCCGCTTTTCAATTCCGCATCCATGATGATTTTTCTGGCATGGTTTGGCGGCGTTGGATTTCTGCTGACGACGCATGCGCGCCTTTGGTTCCTCACGGTGCTGGGCTTGGCGACCGTTGCTGGATTTTCGGGCGCGGCCCTGGTCGCGACGTTCATGGTGAAGGTGTTGGACAACCCGGATGCGGCGCTCGAGCCCATGGATTTTCAAATGGTCGGCGCGGTCGGAAAAATAAATATCGCCATTCGGCCCGGCGGCACGGGCGAAATTCTTTACGTCCAGGGCGGCACGCGGCGGAGCGCGGGTGCGCGCAGCGAGGATGGCAAGCCGCTGGAGAAGGGCGCTGAAGTGGTGATTACGCGGTTCGAACGCGGAATCGCGTATGTGCGTCCTTGGGATGAGTTCACGAAGGTAGGCTAGAAATAAACGGGCTCAGACGAAATTCCTGACACGACTGAGAGGAGGAGGAGATGAATATGGAAGCGATAAACAGCGTCTGGGTAATTGTGGGATTGATCGCGTTAGGCACGTTTTTAATGATGGGCGTGCTGGCAAAAATGTTCCGCAAGGCGGGGCCACACGAGGCGTTGATTGTCTACGGCTTTCGAGGGACGCGCATCGTGCAGGGGAGCGGCACGATTATCTTTCCGATGGTGGAAAGTTGCCGCGAGCTCTCGCTTGAACTGATGTCGTTCGACGTCGCACCTCAGCAGGACCTTTACACCGTGCAGGGCGTGGCGGTGACCGTGGAAGCGGTGGCGCAGATCAAGGTAAAGTCGGACCCTGAATCGATCCGCACCGCAGCCGAACAATTCCTGACCAAGACGCCAGACCAGCGCGAAGGGTTGATCCGCCTGGTGATGGAGGGCCACCTGCGTGGCATTATCGGTCAATTGACGGTCGAACAGATCGTCAAGGAGCCGGAAATGGTCGCGGACCGCATGCGCTCGACCTGCGCGGACGACATGAACAAGATGGGACTTGAAGTTGTGTCGTTCACGATCAAGGAAGTGCGCGACAAAAACGAATACATCAGCAACATGGGCCGCCCGGACGTGGCGCGCATCAAGCGCGACGCGGACGTTGCCGCGGCCGAAGCCGACCGCGACACGGCCATCAAGCGCGCCGAAGCGCAGCGCGCCTCGGCCATTGCGAAGGCCCAGGCCGATCAGGAGCGCGTCGCCGCGGAAACTTCTTCACTCGCGAAGCAGGCCGAGGCCCAGCGCGACCTCGACATCAAGCGCGCGAATTTTCTCGAGACAACGAAGAAGGCGCAGGCGCAAGCCGACAAAGCCTACGAGATCGAAACCAACATCATGCAGCAACAAGTCGCGACGGAGTCCGTCAGAGTGCAACAGGTGGAGCGCGAAGCGCAGGTCAAGGTGCAGGAGGCCGAAATCGCGCGCCGCGAAAAGGAGCTGATCGCCACCGTGCTCAAACCGGCGGAAATCGAGCGGCAGCGAATCGAAACCCTCGCCGAGGCTGAAAAACAGAGGCTGACTGCCGAAGCCGATGGCCACGCCTCCGCGATCCGCGCGCAAGGCGAGGCGGAAGCGGAGATCATCTTCAAGAAGGGCGAGGCCGAAGCGAAAGCGATGAACGTCAAGGCCGAAGCCTTCCAGGAATACAACCAGGCAGCCGTTGTGGACCGCCTGTTTACAAGTTTGCCGGACATTGTCAAGGCGATATCCGCGCCGCTGGCCAACGTGGACAAAATCACAATCGTTTCGACGGGCAACGGGGATGCGGCCGGGATTCACAAGCTCACCGGCGACGTTACGAAAATCGCCGCACAGGTCCCTGCACTGTTCGAAGCGCTCTCGGGCATGCAGATGTCCGATCTGTTGCAGAAAGTGCGCTTGATCGGCGACAAAGCGCCCAAACCCATCTCCCCGCCGTCAGGCGGCGACGTAAAGTAAGTTCTTCCGTCATGGAGTTCCGGCTCGCGTACACCAGCCGGGACTCCGCGGCGGCGCAGGATTTCGCAAAGGAGGACATCATGGCATTACTGGACCGTGTTTCCACATTGATTCGCGCGAATCTGAATGATCTGATCGACCGGGCGGAAGATCCTGAAAAATTAATCAAGCAGGTTCTACTCGACATGGAGAACCAACTTCTTCAATTGAAAACGCAGGTTGCTGTTTCCATCGCCGATCAGCACATGCTCGAAAAAAAACAGAAAGAGAATGAAGCGGCGGCGGCCGATTGGCTGCGCAAGGCGGAGCGTGCGGTGGATAAGCAGCAGGACGATCTGGCACGGGCGGCATTGGAACGCCACCGGGGCTGCCAGCAACTTTCTCAGAGCTATCAGGAACAAGTCGAGGACCAAGCCGTGCAAGTTGATACGTTGAAATCCGCACTGCGCAAGTTGGACCAGAAGCTGGCCGAGGCCAAGTCAAAAAAGGAAATGCTGCTGGCCCGCCATCGGCGCTCACTTGTGTCCAAGCGCGCCAACCGCGCGGAGCAAGCGATTGGTGATCGCTCCAAAGTCGCCACTTTTGACCGGTTGAAGGAAAGAGTGATGCATTCCGAAGCCGTCAGCCAGGCGGAAACCGAACTGCTCGTGGATGACGTAGGCGACAGGCTGGCAAAGCTGGAGCGGGAAGATGAAATTGACCGGATGCTCGCAGAGATGAAGACGCGCCGCGGCATAGCGAATTAACTCCGGATTACGGAAAGACGGACTCGATGGCCGGGTCGGCCGGACGCGTGGTCCAGAGGCCGGCGGCGCCTTCGCGCAGAGCGGTGAGCAGACGCTCAGCGGTTTCGTCGTGGAGCAACGGGTCTGAGAGTTCCTTCAGAGTTTGCTCGAAGCCGCCGCCAAGTTCGAGCGCGGAAATCATGGCGTGCAGCGCATAGCGGTCGCTGGAATCGACGATACTCTGAAGAATCTCCACCCGGTCCTGTTCGAACCGGGCTAGCGTGGAGGCCGCCCGCATTCGAACGAGACGGTTGGGATCGCGCACCGCTTCGAGCAGTATCGGAATCGTCCGCGGATGGCGGATTTCGTTGAGCGCGATGGCCGCCCGGAGCCGCACGAACCAAACTTCGTCTCGCGCCAAATCGCCAAGGGCTGGGATCGCTAGCGGCAGCGGCGCTACGGAGAGGGCCTTGGCCGCGGCTGCCCGCACCTCGGGCCGCGGATCCTCTGCGAGGACAATCATTTCATCGGCCATTTCAGCGGTGGCCAGCTCGCTTGCCACGCGCGCCAGCAGTTCGCGCGACTCCCCCTGAGAGCGGCGCAGATACGGCAGCACGGCTGCCGGTTGATCGACGTAGCAGCGCACCAGCGCGTTGGTGATGGGATCGAGCGGCACCTTGAGCCCGCCGACCATGAAGGTTTCGATGATGGATTCTGCCGCTTCGGCGAGCCCCGTACGGCCGAGTCCTTGCACGGCTGCCATCCGCGTATCGAGTTGCCAATCATCGAGCGCATCGGAAAGCGGAGAAATCGCTTCCGGGACGCGCATGGCGCCGAGCGCCAGCATGGCCCGCCGCCGAGCCCATCCATGTCCTCCCCTGACTTTTTCGATGCAGAGGTCGATCAGACCCGTCGCGCGCAAAAACTCCTGCAGCCCGATCCGGTCTTTATCAGTCGCCGCGCCAATTTCCTGCACGACAATCGACTGGACGATTTCGCACTGCATCGGATCTTTGCGCCAAGTTTCAGCGGGGACGCTTCCTCTAACAATCTCGCGCCATTGATTGTGAAGCTTGAAAGCAAGCTCATCGTACCGGCGAATGCGAAACTGCTGGAGGGCGCGGCGCCCCGCCAGATACACCACCAGCATCGCGACCCCGCCCAGCGCGGCCAGGATCGCCTCCGTCCAGAAAAATGAGGCGTTGAAATTGGGAAACAAATTTAGAGCGGAATCCATCCATCACCCCGAAATTTGTTTGCGTCGAGCAAGCGCAATGTCGTCGCTAGCAAATGCTGAATCCCGGGCACTCACGGCGAATGGGTTGTCCGCCGTGAGCCGTCGGTTCAGAGGGAAGTGCAAACTTGTGTGGCCCGAGTGGCGCGACTGTAAGTTCCCCCGTGCTTGAAAGTGCTGTAGGCAGCCACTCCGGCGTTGCTATGTCCTTGCGGAGGAATGAAGAGCACGAGGAGCGCCATTTCGAATGAAGGGGGAATGTTTTCGCTCTTTGGTAACCCGCCGCGATGCTTCTGCTTGCGGACTTTATTCGAAGGTCTGCAAAGGACGCGCTCGTCAGGGTGTTCCAGTGCGGGACATCTGTTTCAGGCAGGTCCATTTCGGAAAGCGGCGCCCAAATTGGAACCTGCACTGCCGATCTGCAATTCTCACCACAATTCGAACAACTGGATTGGTGGCCCCACACTTTGCTGCGGAGTGCTGGGTTTGGTGGCGCCGGCGTCTCGCCGGCGATTTTTGCATGTTCATCGTGGCGTAAAACCGCCGGGGAGACGCCGGCGCCACCAACCCGTGCTCCTTGCGCGCGATAGGACGAGAGCAGAGTGCGAGCTTCAACCGTTGTGAAAAATCAAGGCTAATTCGTTGGTGGGAATGGGACGTTCGCTGCCGCGGCAGGCTTTGCGGCAGGGCGCAGAGCAAAATAATTTCGTGCGAAGGCTGCGTAGGAAGTTCCTGCATCAACCACGACGGCCTGCACCGTGTAGCGGCCCGCGTTCAACCCGCTGAGCGGCAGGCTGATGCGGAAAGACGCCTTGTGCGTCTGCTCGTCATACTCCGCGGGCTCAACCATCGGCGTATCGGAGAGGCGCTGCCCGTTCCGGAAGAACACCAGGCCGGCGCGCAGGGAAGTTGCTTCAGCCTTTTGCGGTAGATACGCCTGGAAGAACACGTACAGGGTCTGTTGATCGGTAAAAACGCGTGTCACACTGGGGATGATGCGCTCCCCTGCGACCTCGAGCGGAGAAGACTTCATCTTTGCGTCTTTTGCGAACGCCTGTGTTTTCACTTGCGCCGTGTTTTGCGCTGCTTCCACCTGGCTCGACAGCAGCACCGAACTCAATTGCAAGCGGTCGGGCTGCGGCGCCGGCAGCGTGAGCTTGTCCTCGAACGTCCCAATTCGGCCGGACTCATTCTCCCGAGCGAGGAATTTCAGCTTGTACTCGCCCGGCGAAAGTATGATGCCTCCCTGATAGACCAGCGCGCGCTGCTGCATGTCCTGGAAATGTTCCGCGTCGATTTTCACCGTGATGGTATCGCGCAACGCCCCGGCCACGCGGTTGGTCTTCGCGTCACGCACCTCCGCCGCGAAATCAAACGCGGTCTCGTGGCTGCCGCGCTTTTGCGCCCACTGCAACGCACTTGGAGCGAGCTTTGCGGCTATGGGAACGAACACCTGATTCCTCTCCAACCGGAACTGCGCGGTCTCGACCGCCACTGGCAGCTCGACTTCCGGAGTATCCGAGCGGAATGCTTCCTCTAACTGGCGCTCACGATCTTCGGTTGTAAACAGGCCGAAATTTTTTGGCGCGTAGTAACCCTCGCGAGTGCGGATATGCGCTCCGGGGGGAAGTTGGGCGATCCTCACGTGGATGCGCCGCCAGCGCCCATCCCGCGCCGAGTCCGTGCTGTAATACCCAACGAGGTAGTAACCGGCGTTGTCGTTCTGCACGTTTTGGAAGACTTTGGAGAAGTCACCGAGGTCGAAAAACGAACGCCCGCCGGTGTCGCCCGCGAGCGTCGCCAGCGTTTCGCGCGAATCCTGCCGCGACTGGCTTTGCGAGATGACGGTCGCGCCGGAAAACATCGCCGTGCCGCCCGATGCGCCCACGCTGGCATCGCCGCCCGGCGTTGCGGTGAGCAATCCGCGCGAGTCCACCGTGTAGATGGAAACGTTGGAGCGATTCGCGGAGTTGGTGGCGGCGATGAGTTGTGAGCGGTTCTCCTCGCCGGTTTGCGTGACGCCGCTGGTGAATTGAATCACGGATTTTTTGCCGGGGATGCCCTCCAGGACTTCGCAGACCGCCTCCATCGCGGCGAGCTTCCGGTCGGTATTGAAGACGTTGAATTCGGTGTCGTCGGCCGTGAACGCCGCGCCCGTGTCTTCTGTGACGGCGGCTTCGCCGTTTGCCGCAGTTGCGGCTTCGGCCAACTGGGCCAGGGCTGCTTCGTGGCCGGGAATCAGAGCTTCCACGGACTGTTGCAGCAATTCGCGGTTGTTCGTGAAATTAGCGATCACCTTCAGAGTGTTGCCGAAGGCGAAGATTCCCACCAGATCAGCGGGCGTCATCTGCTCACGAAGGTACTTCTCGGCGGCGCGGGTCGAACGCAGCAAGTCATCGGGCTGCAGCGATGTCAGATCGAAGAACAGCACGATCATCCGGTGGTCGTGCACCATCGCCTTGATTGGCTGCGAAGAAGCGACGCTCCCAATCGGAACCATTATCGGCGCCTCTTCGGTCGCACTGGCGGTTTCTAATTTCTCGATGTCGTTGTAATCGAACGTGGAGACCTTTTGCGCCTTGCCGTCTTCGGTGACGGTGAACTGTTCCTGTTTCAATCCTTTGAGCGGTTTGCCATTTCGGTCTGTGACCTGCACGTCGATCTCGACCAAGTCGACGGTCGACCGAATCGTCCCCTTTCCCCGGGGTAGGGGTGTAGGCGGCGGTGCCGGCGCTTGCCGCGGGTCGACCTGCGGAGTCTGCTGCTGGGGCTGCGATTGCGAATTCTGCGCCCCCATCGGCGCAGTCAGCAAGGCAGTCACCGCAAGGAGTGCGAGAAGCCGGCGCGCTGCTGTGTTTTGAGCCCGCATCAGAAGTTTACCCGCGTCGTGAATTGCATGCTTCGCATCGCTCCGGCTCCAGTAATTTGGCCAAACGTGGGGGAGCCAAACACCGTGGACAGGCCCGAATAGTTCACATGGTTGAGCAGATTCGTAGTGTTCCAACTGAAATCGAGCCGCCGCAGGCCATCGCGCCCGAATTGAATCGTCTTTGACAGACCTGAATTTATGGTGAACGCGCCAGGGCCGGTCACTGAATTCCGCGCGGAGTCGCCGAAGCATCCCGCCGGCGCTTGAAATGCCGCTGTATTGAACCATTCCTGCACCGTCGGGTTTGCCAGCGCGATAGCCTCGCCGGCGATTAGGTCCGCGCGTTCGGAGTTGACGCCGGGAACGTTCTGGCACGCCGTATTTTTCGAGAAGACTCTCACCGTATAAGGAGTGCCGGAATGCGCGGTGAAACTCGAACTAATCCGCCAGGCTCCAAAGACAGATTTCTGCCAGCCTTTCGTGGCAAAGCGCTGGCGGTCGCCAAATGGCAGTTGATACGTAAAATTGCCTAGAAACTGGTGACGCATATCGTACGGAGATCGTCCGTAGTCCGCGCGCGGATCCGCGTTGTTTTGAATCACCGTTTGAGCGCCGCCGCCGATCGTGCTGGCATCGTCGAGCGATTTTGAATAGGTATATCTCGCCATGAACATAAGTCCATGGCTCATGCGCTTCTGCAGACGCACTTGTAAGGCATTGAAATTGGCGATTGCTCCGTTGGTGTCATAGGTGAAGCCCGCCGCGTTCGGAGTCGAATTCGACGGACCGAATCCAAGAAGCTGGTCGAGGTGCAAGCCCCGGGTCCTCGTGTACATCACTTCAACGAATGTATTCCTTAACAGGTTGTATTCGATCGAAGCATTCCAGATCATCGCATAGGGAACTTGATAGTTCGGATCCACCGCAACCGTATTGGTCACCTTTCCCGGTGACGCCCCCGACAAACCATTCTCAATCGTGAGTGGCGTTGTGGCGCCAACCTGCGCGATCTGCGTGTTCACCACCGCAAAAGGAGGCTGGTTGGCCATTTCACCCGCGAGAGTGTTTAAGTAGGACTCCACGTAAAACATGCTGTATCCAGCGCGCAGCGTCATCTGATGCCGTCCCGAGAACCATTTTCCGGGAGGCTGCCAGGCAATCCCCAACCGCGGCGCCCAGTTGTTGTAATTTCCGTGGAACAGCGATTGCTGCGGCCCCGCGATGCAAGTTCCAACCGGCACAGGAGTGACGCACTGCACCTGAGTGAAGTCCGAACTCACTTGGAGGTTCGCGATATGCCCATTAATTTCCGTGGGCGGCGTGAAGGCCTCGTACCGGATGCCGTACGTCACGGTGAACCGGGGGAACATGTGCCAGTCATCGGAGGCGTATCCGACGAAGCCCCAATTGCGGAAGTACGTGGCGGTGTCGCCGAATTGGACCTTTGCGTTTGCAGGATAGCCAAGAAGAAAATCGGCAAAATCATTTCCGGTGGCTGAAGCGGTGTCCGGGCTGCCAGTCGAGGTCAAAAGGCTGGTCATCAATCCCGTAAACGAAAACTGCCCATTCGGCGCGGGATCGGTATTCCGGTTAACGTCCATTTTTCGAATTTCACCGCCAATCCCGATCGTGTGTTTCGCCTTTATCCAACGCACGCTATCGACGTAACGATACGTTTGGCTGCGGTTCAGCGATGGATTCGGATCGTTCAAACCGGTGAAATTAGTGAAGCTGATCGAAGGCAAACCGTAATCAAACGGGGAGGTCGAAACTCCGGCGATGCCGAGCTGCGAGCTGATGTCGGTCAGATTGGAGAACTCGTTCAGGCCCAGCGAACGGTTGCGCGAAAAATAAAACTGGGACGTGTGGATGAACGATTTAGTCCAATTGTGCGTCAACCCGATCATCACGCTCTGCCCGCGCGTGAACGTGTTCCCTTCGATGCCGGGAAAACTGCTTAGCGAGTGGGAAGTCCCGTTGCTGAGGTTGTAGTTCACCTGCAGGCTGAGCTTCGAGGAAATCTGGTGCGTGATGTTCACGTTGAGCCGGTTGCTCAATCCGGGGAGATTGGTCCGCAGGTGATAGTTCAATCTCTGGCCGGGGAGATTCTCATGCGGGATATAGTTAAGCAGGCCGATCGCCACCGGGTCGAACGGCCCGGGAACAATATTTCCAACATAGGCCTCGCGATCCGATGGGCGAAAAATCATTCCCTGAAGCGCCTGCATGCTGGCGCCGTTCGTTTCCGTCACCATGATCGGTGTGTTGCCTGTGGGATTTGTGGTGGTAGCCCCAGCGGGTGTGCGGTAGAGCGCCGCTCCCAAAGCCGCGGAGAAATCTCCGTTGTTGCGCTCGGCATCAGTAGGCACGTTCGCGAACTGGTCGACCGGGCCGCGCGACCACGTGCCGCCAAAGTTGATGTTGAAGAATGTCTTGTTTGTGCCGTCATAGATGTGCGGAATTTTCAACGGCCCACCGATGTTCACACCGGCACTCTCTGTCCACCCGGAAATCTTCGGCGGGTTTGATTCTGTCAGCGAGTAGGGTCTGGCGTCCAAGGCCGAGTCGCCAAAGGAGTCGTAGAAGCTGAAGTGCACGCGGTTGACGCGCTGGCGCATCAGACGCTGCGTACCCATGATTGCCTCGATTCCCTGAGGCGGGCCCTGCGCCGGCCCGCGGTTGCCACCTCCGCCGCGGGGTATGAACACTGGTCCAGCACCTGGTCCGCCACCGAATTCCCCGCCGCCGGGACCTCCCGGCCCCCCGAAGCCGCCAGGCGCAGCTTGTCCAGGGATCGCATTGACCACGTTTCCAAATGCGCCCCGCATGTCCGGGCCTCCGGGACCAAAATCACCGGGCTGCGGGAAGCCACCCAATTGGTTGGTGGTCTGACCCATCGCAACCGTTCCGATCATCTGTACGGCATCGGCGGAGGCGGCTTGGCCGAGCTGTCCGCCCGCTTCGGCGACATTCTGCTCTTCGCCCGCATTCTCAGGGGTATTGTTTTGGTTCTGGCTATTCAGTCCGACTTGCTGGAAGGCGCGACGCCCGCCTCCTGAACCAGCTCCGCCGGGTTGCTCGTTGCGTGTGCCACCAGCGCTGCCGCCTTGCGCTCCTCCGTACCTGCCGCCGGGTCTTCTGCCTGTTCCTGAACTGCCGGGAGACGCTGCGGGTCCGTTGCTCGCTGAGGCCGCGTCCGGAGTTTGAGACGAAGGAGATCCGGAATTCGGCTGGGCCGCGCCGGAAGGTCCGGGCTTCGCCGGTTCACCTGGTGCCTGCGCGTTTGGAGATAACGTTTTCGCTGCGCTTTCCGCCGCGGAGGGGGCGCTGATCGCCGCAAGCGTTCCAACATCCAGCTTCAACTCGAGCGGGGATTGCGAACCGGCGGGCAAATCAATTTCCCTGTTTGCGGGCGCAAAACCAAGCTGAGAAATTTCCACGTGATAATGTCCGGCGGGAAGGGCGGGGAAATCAAATTTTCCGCCCTCGTCTGTCCAGCTTACCCATGCTTTTCCAGTGGAAGTCTGGATCACACGCAGCGTAGAGCCGGGAACGGGTGTTCCCTCGGCCGTGCGCACGACACCGGCGAGACGCACTTCAGCGGAAGCATTCGTATCTGGAGTCTGCTGCGCAGCAATCGAGATTCCAAAAACAGGAATCAACGCGAGCAATACAGCGAATCTTCTAGCCAACAACTCTCACGCCCCTTCGAGCCCTGGGAAGATACGGGTTTCCCGCTCCCGAAGTTCCATTATTCATGGCCCAAAGGAAGCGGCAGTTCTATCCGCTACCCGCGTCTTGCATGCTTAGACGCGTCATTACTCGGATGAGTTACCCGGGCACAGCCGGCATCTCTTCGAGAAGTAATTGACTGGGCTCCGCCCGGACAGGTGTGGAAGAAAGCGGCTTTGTCTTCCCTGAAGAATGAATAACTTAGCGATCATTTTTTAGAAGAATGCTTATCGGGACTTGGCACGCAAGATTGCCGGAATGAACAAATTTCCCCCGTTTCTCGCCCTCATTTCAAGTGCGACACTTACGGGGAGAAGAATTCTTTAACGATCTTGCTGCATTCGGTTGGGTCATCGAGAAAAGGCAGGTGCCCAGCATTCATTTCATGCAGCCGGGCGTTTGGCATCAGCTCCACAGCCCGGCGCGCAACATCTAATCCGCCGAATGGACCGCGCTCACCCCATAGAAACTGCACAGGAGTCCGCTCGTGGTGCAATTGCTCCGCCGTGAATTCATATTCCGGCCGCGCGCCGCGCAACATAGCGACGGCGGCGACCAACGTGAATTGAGTTAAGGGGCCGGAGTTTTCTTTGGAAACTCAGCAATCGAGTCGCCGATGAATTCGAGATAATTGCGAATATGACCTTCAAGCTGCCCGGTGAAACTGTTAGAAATCTCTGCAGCTCGCTCTTCCAGGTCTTTTTTAGCATCGCCCGCAGCCCACGCGATCAGGGTCTGTATGGTATCTCGCGCAGCATTTTCGGAAGTTTGCGAAAGCTTATGTAACTTTTCGTTGCACTCGTTCAAAACTGCAGCGGAGCTTTTGTCCAGTTCGTCGTGAGCTTGTTTCAATCTTGTGTTAACGCCGCTTTCGAGTTCGTTCGTGACTCGTGCGTAAATCGCTTGCGATTCTTCCTTGAAAACGGTCTGAGAAGCCGTCAGCTTCTGAAGATCCGCTTTTGCTTCTTCAAGCAGAGGCGCGACCTGGTCTCGCAGCCGCGATACGAAGCGGGCTGCTGCTTCGGTGTGTGAGGTTTCGAGGCTGCGTTGCAGCCGCTCAATCGTGGAAGTCACCATACTGTCGCCGCGTTGGCTCAGTTCATTCCCCTGAATCAACATGCGCTGCTTGGCGTTTTCTATATCCTGCTCGATCGCCCCGGTCAGGCGCTCGTGGCTCATTCGGACTGTGGTATCCGCCGCTTCGTTCAATACTTTCAGCGCCCGCCGAGTCAATTCTTCTTTCGAGCTAGCGATCACGCGCTCAATCGTCCCGGCCGCCTCGTTCTGTAGCTGGACACGAAATTCGTCTAGCAGGCGGTCCTTTTCACTAGTGAGGGTCACCGCTGCGATTTCAGAGACTGTGACTTGAATCTGATTGCTTAAGCCGGCCATAACGTCAGAAAACCAAGGGGACAGTGAAGCGGCCGCCTCACTTTTCTTCAAAACGGGAACCGGAGTAGCTCCCGCACTCCGGTTCTGAATTATTTGCGGTTCGGTCCGCGTTATTAGTTGCAGTTCTCGTCCAGGATTAGGCTCTACGACTTTGCTCCCCTGCGCGGGAAACCAATCCTCTGGCGGCGATGTGATGCCCCAAATATTGCCGGCGATTTCAAATTCTACCGCGACGCCGTACGCCGGACCTGTGGCGGTGTTGAGCTTTTGTATCCATTTAACCCGCGCTCGATTGCAGCCTTCAGAGTAGCCTTTCGCGCGCTGCCCCATATCCAGGACCACGATTTCACCCGGAAGAACCTCATGTTTCATTTGGTAGGTGCAGCCGTGACAACTAATGGTGACCGTTTTAACTTCCTCCCGATAGGGTGCACGGAAGGCATCTACGCCCTGAACCGCCAGCGGTACGGCTTTTTCAATGCGTGAGCTGCGCCGTTTTTGCGCGTATGCGACTGGATTAGATGACACCGAACCCTCCCACTACCCCTTCCCAAGCGGATAAAGGCCGTTGCAAGTCAATGCTCTGATTCTCGATACCCACTCTAATCGTCTCTCAGCATGCGCGGTGGTTCAACTGGCTGGGAGGCCAGTTGTCACTTGTACTTTCGCCTGCCCTTATGTCCCTGACCACATGACACATTTACGAGAGTCGGCTTCCTGTTGAAACTCGGTGATAATGTCCCCTTTCCTCCCCGATAGAAATGTTCCTTAATGAACGGCCTCGGAAGGAGGCCGCATGGGGAGAATTGGGATAAACGAGAAGGAGCTGCGTCGAGTGGAAGCGCTGATGCGAGTGAAAAGCAAGGAGTTGAAGGTGCTGGGTGCGGCGAGCCTCCCATGGCCGATTTGCCAAGTCCCGAGATCGGGTTTATCGGAGAGCGGCCCACTGCACGCGAGAACACTGGCTGGAAAGCCGGGCAAGGCCGTGCGAAAATCAATTGCATTGGAGGCGTATTGAATCCTTGGCCCTTGATTTTGCCCGCGACTGCCGCCGCGGGAATCGCCACTTGGGGCGCCGTGGGCCCCTCGGCGGAATTGTTTGGCCCCACGGTTAGGCATACGGCATCTGCCAAGACGCTCGCGCTGACATTCGATGATGGCCCCAACCCCGCCGTTACCCCGCGACTCCTCGATCTGTTCGACCGCTACTCCGCTCGCGCGACATTTTTCCTGATTGGAAAATTTGCGCGCGCCTGCCCCGATCTGGTCAGGGAAATTTCCGCGCGCGGACATTTGCTCGGAAACCATACGGACACACATGCAAATCTAATATTTCAATCGCGCGCGGGGATTCGCGAAGAGTTGGCGCGTTGCCAGGAGGCCGTTGCCGCCGCCGCGCGTTCGGACCCGCCGCGCTGGATGCGGCCGCCTTACGGCTATCGCAGCCCTCTGCTGGATGGAGAGATTCGCCGCGCCGACATGCAGGGGATCGTGATGTGGTCGAGGACTTGCTGGGACTGGAAGCCGCAGCCTCCAGAGCTTTTGATCGCGAGGCTGGCGCGAGCCGCGCGCCCGGGCCGCCCTCATGGCGACATCGTTGTGCTTCATGACGGCGATCATCGCGCGCTCGGCGGCGACCGGCATCATGTGGTCGCGGCGCTCGAACATTGGCTGCCACGCTGGCGCGACGCTGGCCTCGAATTTGTTACAATCGATTCGCCCGCGGTAAGCGATTCGGCTCGGGCGCCGCGCATCTAAATTCCGGTGGGCTCCAAGTCGCCGACGCCCGCCTAGCAAGACGGCGGGCTTTGGCGACGGCGCGTGGAGCCCACACGAGCTCCGCCGGTAGCGGGCACGGAGGCAGCAGCGACATCATGGACGAACGCCAGTTCTATACCGAAAAACAGGACACCAAGAGCATCAAACTCACTTGTCCGGCTTGCCGCAAGGAAGACAATTACCCGATTCGATGGATTGTCCGAACGAAAAAGAGCGAGCTGCCCCGCGGCGCAGGCGAGGAGGACAAGAAGCGTTTCGCGCTCGCACGGTCTTACATGGTTCGTGTCGATGAATTGGTCGCGTGCCGCAAGTGCCGGAAACGTTTCGAGCTTACGGGGCAAAGCGTCGTGCTCATCACGTCGAATGTGGCCGCCCCAACCTCACCGGACTTTGATCCTGAAAATTTTGGGAATCGCTGAGGGGAACCTGGTAGCACAGGCTTCAGCCTGTGTGGTTTGCGTTTCGGATTTCCTCAAGCCATACGGAGACTAAAGTCCGCGCTACGTCAAATCTCCGGATACATCTCGAAAAACGCTTCCACCGATTCTTGCAATGTTTCCTCAATCTGTTCCTTGCTTCCTTCGATCAGGTGCATCGTCACGCGGGCGACGCGGCCGTCTTTCAGCTTGATCACCGCCTCACTCACTTCACCCAGATCCTCCGCGGGAAACAATCGCATTCCGTAGACCAGCGCCAGCTTCGCCATCTCGCCTCCTCGTGAGAATTAAGCGTGAGCTGGGTTGTTCCTTTCGTCAAACGGAAGCCGCGAGAATGGAATTGCAGCGGCGCAGATTAAGGACCGCTGCTTCCCCGATGGTTACAACTTGTTCAGACCTTCAGTCAGCTCAATGTACGTTCCCCACGGATCGGTGATGTACGCCATCGAGATACCCAGTTCGGGCCTCTTGGTGAAGGGAAGATCGAACTTCATCCCGCCCGCTTCAGCCTTCTTGCAAAATCCCTCGAGATTGCTGATTTCGAATCCGATGTGATCCAACATGCGTCCTTTGGTTGGCATCGTCGGAGTATCCGTTTTTGTAAACGTCAGGTTAACTCCCGGCACGTCGGCGGCTTCAAATTGGGCTCGTTTTCCGGCCTTGGCGCCAAATGTCTTGACGTACCAGGACTGAATTTCCGTTACGGAAGTGTTTCCCCCGGAATCCGGGACAAAGAAATGCACGTGGTGAAACGCAATCGGCACGGTCATTGCCTTATTCTCCAGGATTTCCACCCTCGTCAGATCGTCCGGGGTGAATAGAAAACACTGCCCCGGATTGTTACCGAGCTCCGTCTTCAAACCTGCAGCCTTCCATTTTGCCAGCGCTTCCGGGACATTCGGCACGTTGAACCCAAAATGATTGATCACCGATCCCACAGTACCGCCGGCTGGTTCGCCTTTCCTCACGAGGATCAGGACGCCCGGGAATTTCATTCCCTCATTGGGGCCGAACTTGAAAGGAGTAGCGCCCACGGCGATCCAGAACTTCTTCGCAGCGTCCACGTCCTGCACGAACAAATGCACGTGACCCATGGACACGCCCATTTCATTCGGAGCAGCCAATTGGGCGCGCGATACACCGGGCAGTAAAAGGGTCGCGAGAGCAAACACAAACATCGCTATTGTCTTTCTCATTTTTCTCTCCTCAGACGTCTCTCGGGAATGGTGAAGCACCATTTGTTTTTGAAAGCAGAGGATGCCACCCTTCCTCATGGGAATCAAGGACACGTGCCGGAGGTGCCACGCGAAGAATTAACACAGCGCGGCCGAGCCGCAACCAAAAATGTGTGCGCCTTGCAAACATTTTGACGGCAAGTAGCGCAATGAGTTCTCTGTGTTAAATTCCGAAAAGCGCAACACAGAGGACGCAAAGAACTACAGAGAACCACAGAGAAATCAGCCTTTCCCTTTCCATCATGTACTCATCCTCTTCTCCATTAGGCCCTCGGTGCTCTATTTGGCTTTTCTCCGTGTCCTCCGTGTTAAATTCCGAAAAGTGCAACGAAAATGTGCGCGCCATGCAAATATTTCGACGCCTAGCAGTCCAGAGAAATCCTGGTGGGCCGCCCTACTTGCCGCGATTCCACATGCGAAATGGCAAGAGTGCCGGGACTCGCTTGCGGTACGCCGCGTAAGCTGGGCCAAACCTTGCGTCCAATTCGCGCTCTTCGAGGCGAATGACAATCAGAGCCAGCACCCACCAGGCCGCCAGAACGGCCCACAGGCGAAGCGACCCTCCAAGCAATGCGGCTCCCACGACCGCGCAAAACATTCCTGAGTAGCGGGGATGCCGCGCGTGTGCGTACAGTCCGCCAGTAAACATTTCACCCGTCCCCGTAAGCTCGGCGTGGCCGACGAGTCTCCTGCTGCCCAGTTCGCGCTCTACGCGCAAGAACAGGTAGACTTCGATGCCGATGAGCACGAGTCCTGCGGCGATCGCGACCCACGAAGGCCGCGCGGCAGACAGAAGCAGCGGACGGTAGATCCATAGCAAGACTCCGCCGGAGGTCCACGCAGTGAGGCCCGCCACCCAGAACGCGGCGCAAATGCGATTTCGCCAAAAAGAATTGAAGGGGTGGAGGATCAGCCAATAGATTGGGATCGGGAGTTCGAAGAAGAGAATAAATCCGGCGACTGCGTGCAGGAAACGCATTCAACTCGCTTTCTAATCTTTCGCTCCAAACAGTGCGTGCAGCGGAGAGTAACCGATAATGCCAAAGACCAGAGCCACACCGCCCAGCAATAGCCAGGTCCATTGCGTCCAACCCTGGTCGGCGCCCCACAGTCCCCAACTCGCCAGAGCCGCGCCAGCCGCAACGTAGAGAAGACGCGCCATTCCCGCTACATTCGGTTGTGCCGCCATGCCCTGGCCTTTCACTCTATATCATCGAAGCGGGCCCTAGAGTCTGTGTAGCAACTCCGCGCCCGCCTCCTGTAACGCCCGCCTCAGGCGGGCATGTGCTTGAAGCTACAGTGCCCGCCTGAAGGTGGGCTCTACAAGAGCGCACAAAAACCGCGTTGCCACACAGACTTTCTAATCCCGCGTGCGGGATCGCACGCGATGACGCTTTCCGGCGCCACGCATCTTAACAGAAGATACGTTGCGCACCGCGCGTTCGCATAAGACGGGATTGACGCGGCTTGCGTTTCCATGGAGGATGATGCCGCGGCTCGGACGGGCTTACCCCGGCGCGCTCCAAGTGGAACCCGCAACTGAAGGAGACATTCATGAGCACCCTTGAGAAGACTTCATGGAAAGCAATTGAAGTTGAAAAGCTGAACGATTTGCTCTCACGCCA
>WNFH01001101.1_pt1 | contig 18070 bp, 29 predicted proteins | sample 5400411 | NCBI WGS metagenome assembly WNFH01 (sample SAMN13153347, study PRJNA577476) | soil metagenome | isolation source: 200 cm saprolite under Douglas fir tree site 2 hole 3 | place: USA:California | collected 2015-04-18
CATATTTCACCCTCTCTCACCAACGCCCACACGTGCTACAATACTCGCGTGTGGGCGTTTCTGGTTTCGTTATACTCGACGCACTACGCTTGCCAGTCATGCAGGGCGCTATGACTGGCACTTCCTACTTCTTCACCTTCGTTGCTAGCTCCTCTGAGCACTCGTAGTACATCGACGGCGTAGTCTCCACCGTCGACAGCACTTCTAAGTCACCCTGAGTTGCCGCCAATACTGCTATACCTGTGACGGCGCTTCGATACTGATAATCCTGCCACCGCTTGCAATACTCAGCCTCCACTTCTGCTCGTGCCTCAACCATCAACTCGCGCCAGTTACTTGCTTGTTTGCCATCAACCTGCACGATAAAGGTGAGCGGCGATGGAACGAAAATTTGTGCTCCTGACATTGGCTATTCCTCTCTATCGCTTCACTGCTACACCTGACACTACAAGCCGACTTACAAGAACGCACGCCATCACCAGCACATTCACAGCGATCACCGTATCCCACCCATTGACGCTGCTCCCACTCTCCAAACTCGCCAGCGCTGCCAATGCTCCAATACCGAGCTGCACCGTCAGTACCACCAGCGCTAGATCGTCCAACTTCCTCATGCCTACTCCTGCTTCCCATCGACCAGCGCAATCTTGCCCGTCTGCAAATTGATCGGCACCATCAGGGTCAACAAAGCAAACTCGTGCAGTTCCTCTTTGTTCAGTGGGTTTGTTGGGCTGCCAAATCGGGGCCACAACTCTTTGAATCGTCGCTTCTGTTCCTCGGTCATTCCTGAACTCCTGTTCGTCTTGCGCCACCGCTTCAGCCCTGCTATCATGGCAAAGGCCTCTTAGTGGTATACGACTGCTAACGGTCTGCTCGCGTCCTGTCCCGTGGAAAGCTCGGGACGCGAGCCACAAACAATTACACGCTACGATTACTTCACATCTTGAACTGCTTGCCTATAAAGCCTGGCAAAATGTGAGTCAGATGTTTCAAGGTCCATAAACCGCGCCACTGGACAACGCTTTGATCGCAATAGTCCATCGTAAGGATCGCGCTTGTCGAGATGGTCGGCGGCACGACCACCAAGAATTACTGTTCCGCCAGTAATCACATATGTTCGTTTTTCCATCGTACCAATGTCTCCTTGTATTCTTCTAAAAATTCGATACCAGACTCGGCCACGTTGGCTACATACAATTTCTTGCCAGGGATAGGGCTATGAATATTTGCAAACCCAAGGTGTTGCAATAGACGTATACCATCGGGCAAAAAGGACCGAGCTGTAACAGTTTCAATCTCTACGCCTTCATTACCAAGGTCAATAAAAAATTCAGTCATTCCCTTAATGAGATTTCGCCCGCACGCAGCCTTAATCCTCCCTGGAAAGCTAGGATCAACAACCATGCTTAGGACATACAGGTTATCAATCGAGGCACCAGGGTAATATTCTTCAATCTCATTCCCTTGTATGTCATCTAGCTCTATCTCATCATGGATAAACCGCTCAACAAGATTGTTTGAAACAGGAAGAAGAATAGCCGAACCACGAACATTTCCCTCATGATCGCGTGAAACAAAGAACGTACGAGGATTTTTCTTCATCCAAACAAGACAGGTTGCGTAGCTAATCGGGAAATCATCTGGATATCGCTCTCGATACGCGAGATAATTTATTGCCCTAATTGCGGGTATATCATTCTCAGTAGCTACTTCAAAACGAAACGATGGATTATCCCGCCAACTGGTCATCTGAGCTTCAGGGAATGAGCGCAGCGCTAACCGCAAAGCTTCCACCTCTCTTGCTGAATAAAATGGTTTCTGTTTGCTTCCAGATGGACCATACTTATTAAGTTGTCCCTCTTTTACATATTTTCTGAGAAGCGTATCACTCATTCCAAGCCGTTCTTGCGCATGTTCTGATCTCAGAAAACCTGGAGGCGGCTCTAATCTCGGCATAAAATTACTTAGACCTTTCAAAGGATTTAATACAAATCCGCACAAAACTTTCTTTTAGTATACAGTGTTTTTCAGAATAAATCAACACTTATTCTAATCAAACCGCATAAAGTCACATAAAACCATTGACTTTTCAACCATAACAAGGTACACTCATTAGTAGCATCTAGTAATAAGCGGGTCGCAAGGAGGTACATATCAATGCCTTGGCATTTTATAGACATTTCGGGAAAACGGTTCGGAAAGCTTACAGCCGTATCATACGAGGGGCAAGATGAGAGCAAGATACATAATAGATTATGGTTGTGCAAGTGCGAATGTGGCAATACTATTATTGTAGCTTACCGCCATCTTAGTAGCGGACATACTGCCAGTTGTGGATGTGCACAAAGAGCTAGTTTGAAGGCAGGTAGACGATCTGGCGGGTGGAATAAATTAAGTGAAGGTGAATCAAGTTTTAACAGTCTCTACGTCAGGATTAGAGCTAGCGCTAAACAACGTGGATATTGCTTTCATATTACAAAACCGCAATTTCGGACTTTAACACAATGCTGTTGCTATTATTGTGGTCAGCCTCCATCTCAAGTATCAAAAACTAACGGAGCATACGGTGTCTATCTCTACAATGGACTTGACCGTGTCAACAACAAATTAGGATATACCATTGACAATGTAAGACCATGTTGTAAAGTTTGCAATATTGCTAAAAGTACTCTCACAGAGGAGGAATTCTTCCAGTGGATCAACCGAATCGCTGCTCACACACGTGAAAGAGAGACAAAAAATAAAAAAGGAGGAAGACTAACTTTTGACCGGATGGATGGCATGTGGGAAAAGCACGTGGAAAGAGACATGTCAACCACACTATGGGATAGCCTAGAAAGTTTTCTAGGTACCTTTCATCCAGACGAATTACCTACTGCAAGGGAAAAGCAAAAATTTGAAATCTGGCGAGATTGCAAACGATCTCAGATCAAACATCCCGAAAATTTCCCGTTCTGTAACATTTGACCGACACGTCGCTTGACCACTGCCCATCTCACGGAGGTAGGCAGTAGCCAGGTGAAGTGCCTGGACAAAACAAAAGCCCTTCCTCGGGAAAGGAAAGGCTCTAGCTCAAACGATACGCCTTGTAGTTTCGAGGCCATGAGACGTATCTACAATTGGAGTTTACCATGCAATCTACAACTCTGTCCAATCAAGCAACCATTCAGCCCACTCTTCATCGTAGCCCCTGCCCGCATTATCCGGGCGCATCGCATCCCACATGCTGCACAAATACGCTGGATCGCGCACCACAATCACCGCAAGTATGCACCGCCAAAGCGGTGCAGTCATCAGTTGAAGAGTCGCTTCCGCCCTGGCTCAAGGCTACCATGAACGGCTCATCCCGCAATGGACAGTTCAGCGGGAGGATCGGCAAATGACAACAACATTCACACAGCAACTCCGCCGGGACTGCCTCAATCCCCAACTTCATTTGCTTCTAGCGTACCAGCCCGGTGAAACCAAGCCAAACTTTCCACTTCCAGCAAGCATCAACGGGATGAACATTCAAGCTGGCTTTCTCCGATGGAACACTGGCGAGGTCAAACGGCAAACGGTTATCAACTTACCAGCAGAGGCTAAGATTTACTTGTTTGCTTCACCATGGCCCGATTGGTACTTCATCGTCCAGTACTCACAATATCATCGGCGTTTCGGGTGTAGTTGCACTCAGCGATTTTGTGAGCATGTGCGCTTCATGCAGAGGGAGGTGCGATCATGAAATTCACAGATGATCGCGATATCGATCTCGTGATCGAGACGCTGGCCGATGCAGAAGCACAATATGAGACGCTATACGAGAAAGAGAACCTCACAGAGGAAGAGTTGTTGGCAGCGGTGAAACTGGAGAAGTTCCTCTATCCCGACGTAGAACAGCCTGATAGCGAGGTGTACTAGTGGAACACACGCCAGAGAATCCGTACTGCAGCGATCTCTCCTGCTGGTGTCATTCCAACGACACCTATCATGCGACTTTTACCGATGACCAACTGTTAGCAGAACCTAATGAGCGAACATACATTGCAGCACTTGAATTACTCAACGATCACACCTATCAGGCTGAATACCTGAGGTAGCCAGGTGCTAGGCGGCTGTTCATCGCCTCAGTGGTGGGCAGCAGCGTGGCAGCTTGAGCCATGAACAGAACAAAGAATACACACGAAGAGGAATACGCGTGAAAGAAGTACAAGAGATAGTTGAAGAAGTACAGCGTAAAGAAGTCACCATAGGCGAATTACTCACAGTTGTAGCGATGTATCCAGCACGCCATCATGATCCCTATCTTGACAGCGTGCGTGAGGCCCTGAGTCTTATCGCAGAACAGAACCAAGGACCAGCGCAATGAAGCACGCCGCAGCCGGACAACTCGCATTAGGGCTCGCAGTGCCGACCATCCAGCACTGCGTCTCTTGTGCGCGTATAGAAGTGTTCGTACCAGCTGAGTTGATGATACTACCAGAACTGCTACAGAAAGCGTTCGAGGGCCGCCTAGTGGATCTGGATTGCCAGTGTGAAACGGTCAGCGTGTACGGTTGCGATTTAGCACGCGACTTGCGCAGGGAAGAGTTGACGGCGTTGGAGATGGCACGCGAGAAGTACGGCGTGTGGCATAGAGTGTTCAGAAGATAGTTAGCCAAAATGGAGATAACCATGGACTTAACACAAGCATTTCAGCAATCCAGGTACGTTGAAACAACAATCAACGGAACGAACATTATCATCGAGCGATTCAACGGGCCAGATGATATCTCGCAGTGTTGGCAATATGACGTACACCCTGTCGATCATGAGCGCTACCACGGGACGCAGTACGGCACGCTCACCGAAGATGTGCTGGCTGACATCTACGAAAATGACAACTACGTGCTGATCGAAGATGGTCAGTTGGAGCAAGCCGATTGGCAATCCTCAGCGAAGACCATCGACGTGTCAGACTGCACCTGCATGGGTTGCTACTGGTTCTGTCTAGACTACCACATCTTGCCAAGGGGCATAGCGTGGCACCGGGCAGCATGGTATCAAGCAAAATGGGCGGTTGTGGCGATGTTGTGGCGAGTGCGGATGCGTTGGATGCTGTTGCAGGAAAAGTTCAATTTATATTGGAGATAGTTCTAGGGCTGGTGGTTGCGCTGCCAGCCTGTTTTATCGAGTGTTCAAAAGATAGTTAACAACGTGAAAGGACCGAGCAACTTATGAGCAATTATCCCTATCCCGTCTACAAAGTCTATCGCAACACAGCAGGCAATGGGCCCTGGGAAGTAGCCATTCTCACGCCAACCGATGTTGAGCCGACCATCATCACCTTCCATGACGCAGAAACAAGTATTGCAACCGTCAAATCCATCAGAGAGCGGTACGAGGGTGCAATACGCCTGACAGAGTACTTCTTTCAGCAAGAGGTTGAGAAGCGCACAACACACACTCCCGAAATGCTGGCAATGCTAGAGGAAAACTGGACCGGGCAAGATTTGAGCGAATGGCACGTGTACGGCTCCATCCTGCGCCCAATGACCGGCATCAGAATTGATAACACAGTATATCTCAATGGCAATGGTGCTAAATATCAGCAATATGAGATTTACACGTATGTTGTCGCTCGTGAGCCCCTGGATGAGAGAACGATAGAGCACTATACGCTGGTGACGGTCTCGCATCCATAGTTTTCGAAAGGGTTGGTGCGCGGAGCGCACCAACCCTTATTTTGTTTGAATGTCCTGGTCATGCCAGTAACCTTGAACAAGCCAGCATGACCATAGCGCACGAAAGGAAGACACTGACATGTTAGCATATGAGGAAGTCATCAATGATGAACTAAAGCAGGATAACGAGCAGGGAGAGATAACATTTTATGGATTTGCCTTGCCAGATGAGGAGAACTATTTCAGCATACTCCATGATTGGAAGATGATCGGAGCCCATATCAACAATCTGGCAGAGTACAAGATCGTTGATTATATTCTCCAGATCACCTGGGGAACTGGCAACCCCTATAACAGAGTACCGCTGACTATAGAATCCCTGATGCATGGGTATGTCGATGACGAGGGCGAGCGTATTGACGACGGGACCGGGCTCAGTCGGCAATCTGTTATCACTGGCATTGAGAAAGCCATCAAACACGGGCTCATCGAACGAGAGATAGAGTACTGGAAAGATGAGGATGGACGAACCAGGACCACCCGGTATTATGGGCTCAAGTTCTATGCGCCTGCGGAAGTCAACAATTTAGACTTTGATAACTTCCCTATGGAAAGTGCAGTAGAAATTGTGGACTCTGAGCCTGACCAAACAAGCCAAGTCAACGATTTAGACTTTGACGACAATCAGCCTGTAGAGCCGTTTGTTCCTGAAAGTCTAAATCGTGTACCTCTTTCGAATAATTCGAATAATATACACATAGATAGCAATAGTAATATTATTCGAATTACAGAGCGTCAAGAATTTGTTGACAGGCAGAGAGGGAAAGAGAAATATCCAGCATTCATCAGATCGGACATCAAAGAATTGTCCTGTGATTTAGGTGATGGAGAACATATCGCCTCCAACATTGCGCAGACCAGCAAAATCTATGAGCAGTCTGGCATGTCTCAGGATCAGTTTGCTAAATTGCTCTACAAGGTTAAAGAGATAGCCAGAGGTAAAGTTATCAAGAAGCTAAACAGCCAGGGGCGACCCAACAGAATGCCCTATTTTTTCTCTTGCCTCAAGAAGTCACTAGTAAATCAGGAAGCAGCAACCAATGAACAAACATCAGTCAATAGCACTCAAGCATCACTGTCGGCTGGCCGTTGAGACAGTGCATCCAAGATTCTCACATCCATACGGCAAGTAGAAAGGGGAACCTGATGGCATATGCAGCCACACCACTAGCTCTGCGACTTGCAGCCAAAATAACTATACAACCTAACGGGTGCCATATTTGGATGGCATCGCTAAACAGCAAGGGTTACGGAAGAATCAGGAATGAATTTGGGCAGATTGAACTTGCTCACCGCGCGGCGTGGCGATTATCAGGGCAAAAATTTATTCCTGGCTTTGAACTGGATCACGTTGTATGTCATGAACCTAAGTGTATTAATCCTGATCATCTTGAGCAGGTTACCCACGCTGAAAATGCTGCAAGAGGCAATACGCCTTCTGCCATTGCACATCGTAACGGCACTTGTCTCAAAGGTCACCCACAAATACCCAGTAATGGAAGACTTGATAAGCGATGCAAATGGAATTGCAATGTATGCCGACGTGAACAACGTTCCAGAGGACATCATCATCTTTAACCCAAAGGAGTAAACAAGTGAACCTAAACAAACAGCAAAAGATAGCAATGGAATATCATTGCAGATTAGCCATAGAAACAGTACATCCTAGATTTAGGGCTATGAAGGCTACATATAGCATAGTGTTAACTGTTAATAGTGGATACGAATGCATAGAGAATGGTTATCAGGGGCCAGTTTGGCATTCCTCATCAGCAATGCGCCCTGGCTTTCCAGCGAGCGAGAAGTTCCTGCAGAGGGTAGCATTAGACGCTCTCCAAGGCGTAGGCAGTGTAGCACTTGGGCAATGGGAAGAGTGGACCGGGACATACTATCACGTACGCAGGCGGTTAACGCGAGAGGAGCAAAAGCAAGTAGGGAATATGTTGGATGTACGCGGAACCGCAGAGGCGATAAAGCGCCATGCAGCAGTCCAATGCTATCTGCCAGCACACATGAAAAATTTAATCGAGTAAAGAGTGCTGGCAAGCTTGCGGGAATAGGGCCGCTCACCAGCAGGGGAGAACCCCTGAGCAAGAGTTTGCGAACTAGAGAAATCTCTCGTACTCGACACGAATATGAGAGTAGGGAAAATGACATGAGAAAGGGAACAACCAATGAACCGACAAGACGAAGAAAATCTCACCGTACTAGCCCCATCAGGCATATCGCCCTGGAACCACCGGGCCAGCATTGAGCAAGGCTGTCTGACACTCACCTGGAACATGGCGAATGGTGGTACCAGAGTGCGAACATTTACACAAGAGGAAACGCAAAATCTGTACAAGTTGCTGAAAGAGCGGTTAGAGGGATCATAACACTCTGCCCATACTACCCACCCATTTCTGAATCACGCACCAGCGAGTTATACTTTCCGGTAGCACTACCGGAAAGAGGTACTGGAAAGTATGGGAGAGTACATAACAGCCACAGAAGCCAGTAGACGCTATCATATTTCAGAAAAGACGATTCGCACCTGGCTCAAGACGGGCAAACTGCCTGCTCATAAAGCCAGAGTTGACGGACTGGATCAATGGCAAATTAATACGGAGGAGATCGAGCAAGTGATAGCCCAGAAACATTCCAGAATTGATACTACCGGAATAGTCCTGGTAGAAATGCAGAGACAGATTGACGAGTTGAGGGCCGAAATCGACGCACTAAAACAGGGCAGAGAGCCTTATACAGCACAGCCACCACCAACGACACGTAGTGAATCAGTAAAGCCAACTATTGCTCATCCTGGCGCGATTCCTGAAGAGTTGCCATCGGGCTCACAACACATTCAAGATTTCCTGGCTGCCTACGATCTCAAGAGTCATCGACGCAGGATCATCGGCTACATGGATGCACCGAGTAACGGACTACAATTCCATTCGTTCCAGAAGGCAAATCGCCCAACGGAAACAGACCGTTTCCTTACACTCGAACAACAAGAAGCATTGCTGGAATGGTTACATGCTCATCACCCGGATGTGTTTACTGGACCTGGGGATGATTAGCACAAGGAGGAAACATGCCAAAGAAAAAGAAGACACAACGAAGAAGCGGCAACCGTTTAACCGCAGGCGATATGCAAGCACTCAACATGCTTGATCGCCTGGTCGAAGAAGACAGACGAACCGAGCAAAAATACAATTTGCCGTTCCGCTCACCTCGACAGATCGCAACCAGCCTGCAGCAATGTACCCACTGCGGAAAAGATATCGCCCTGCTTATTTTTGGTGATCTGGCGAAAGATGCTGCTGGTTTGGAGGCATATAGCAGAATGACATCGGATCTCATCCAGCAAAAGGGATTGCCAACCTATGTCATTGCGCCGCCCGGTGATCCGCACGATCTGGACAGCCCTGCACTGCTGCTCAGGGTGTATCCAAGTCAGGGAGAACCAGAGTATACGACACCCCAAGGGTGGGAAGCATTGATCAAGACGTTAAGCGACGAACACTGTACTCATATACAAGATAGCCAGTAACGGCATGGCCTGCTATACTGTACCTGCTACGAAAAGCAAACAAAGTTGTACCTCGAAGGGGAACATGTAAGTTATTCCCCTTCCACTTCTCCTCACTCATTGATACACACTGACATGTTGACAAATAGCATATGATTATTCCTGAGATGGGCCGCTATGTAGTTCGTTATCGGAAAATAGTTATCGCAAATATTGACTCTACACGCGGTTTCATGGTATACTGAACTCATAAATATGTTGTGTTGTAGGACGCTAGACACATCCTACAACACGTGATAAGAAGGTGAGTTCTTACCATGAGTGATAGTATATCCCCACGTTCTCCTCATTCGCTAGGCTACGGTACAAGAAAAGAACCAATTGCCCAAATGCTTCGAGAGGGATACTCCTACAAAGAAATAGGCAAGGTGCTTAATTGTGCCCAAAGTACCATTGCTTATCACGCTAAACGTCTCCATTTGCAAAATAAAGATCTTCAAAGGTCTGGATGTCGCTATGATTGGGAAGCAATTCAGAAGTATCATGATGAAGGACATTCTTTAGATGAATGTGCAAGACAATTTGGCTTTTGCCTGGGCACGTGGAGTCAGGCTGTTAGAGCAGGGAGAATTGTTCCTCACTACACATTCAGATATGAACTTGAGCAAATCCTTGTTGCTAACCGGGAAACTAATGGCACTGATCTCAAGAAAAAATTGTTGGATGCAGGACTGCTAGAATATAAATGCCGGGAATGTAGCATTTCGAAGTGGAATGGTAAGCCAATCATTCTCCAGATAGATCATATCAACGGAAACCATAATGATAATCGTATAGAGAACCTTCGTTTGCTCTGTCCAAATTGTCATAGTCAGACAGAGAATTATGGATCTAAAAATAGACAAAGTGTCGAAGCGTGTCCGAAAAGCAAGAAAAACATGCCTGACAGTGAGGGTGAACAAAAGTGTAGCGCGTGTCATGAAACTAAGTCGCTTACAGATTTTCATATAAGAAATGACTTGAGAAATGGTAGACAGAAGCGGTGTAAGTCCTGTACAATACTTTGGGCTAGGAACAGAAGGGCAAAAACCAGAGTATCTTAGCTCATGGTGTCGGGCCGCTCGGCGTGGGTTATCGCTCTGTTAAAGCGGGAGTTGTGGGACCACATCCCACCAGTGATAACACTGTAGCTTAAGTAAAGCGCCTAAACATCCACTCCACTTTTTGTCTGACACACGGTATTATCATTGTCCTGAGCCGATGTGATGGGTTATCTCGCTTTTGTTAGTCCATTACGTAAACTTGCTCAGGACATTTTTATCTATGTGGAGGTGACAATGCAGTATCTCAACCTTGGGCGCTTTGCTAAGCAGACACCACAGACTGAACCCATTCCCGGTAAGTCGATGACACTTAATAACGCGGGTGGCTACTCTTTCGCAGTGGATGACGCTACACGCCTTAACCGCTTCTTGATTCTAGGGGCGTCCAGCGCAACATACTACGTTGGGCAGAGGGATCTGGCAAAGTCAAATCTCGACGTAGTGGAACGTATGCTAAAAGCAGGTAAAGGGCGCGAAGTCGTTGATGCTATCGTCACCATCTCACAGGGTGGCCGGGGTGTCTCGAATGATCCTGCATTGTTTGCATTAGCTCGTTGCGCTGCCGCTGACGATATGGGTATCCGCAAGTATGCACTCTCAGTATTGCCGCAAGTAGCGCGAACTGGCACACACCTCCTGCACTTTGTTGCCTACACGAAGCAATTCCGTGGTTGGGGCCGAGCCTATAAGCGTGCTGTCTCCTCCTGGTTCAATGATCGAAAAGAGCAGAGCCTAGCCTATCAGTTGCTCAAGTATCAGCAACGTGATGGGTACAGTCAGCGTGATCTTCTACGGTTAGCACACCCGAAGGCAGAGACGAGCACATATAACACGCTCTACCACTGGGTAACGAAGGGCTGGGAAGGCGTTGGAGACGAACCGCACCCTGATGACGCACTCAGGATGATATGGGCATACGAAAAAGCGAAGCGTGCTGAGAGTGACAAAGAAGTAGCTGCACTCATCAGAGCATACAAACTGCCACGCGAAGCAGTCCCGACGCAACATTTGCATTCTATCGCCATATGGGAAGCATTGCTTGAGGATATGCCGATGGAGGCCATGACGCGCAACCTGGCTACGATGACCAAAGAGGGTGTTATCAAGCCAAAGGGTAAGATGACTAGCCTGATCGTTGGGCGATTGCGCAATGCTGAGTATATTCATAAGGCGAGACTGCATCCGATTAAGATACTGGCCGCGCTCACTACTTATGCGAGCGGTAAAGGTGTGAAGGGCACGAACATATGGACACCTGTTCGTGAGATTATTGATGCACTTAACGATGCATTCTATCTGGCCTTTGCCAATGTGGAACCAACAAACAAACGTATCTTGCTAGCAATCGATACCAGTGGCTCTATGCACTGTAGCCAGGTAAACGGCATCCCGAATATGAGCCTTCATACTGCAGCAGGCGCTATGGCATTGGTTATTGCGAACACTGAACCGAACTATCATATTATCGGCATAGATACACAGGTACAGAATGTTGCTATCTCTCCGCGTCAACGATTAGACGATGTGGTTGCTACACTGTCTAGATTAGGTGGCGGTGGCACAAATCTTGCTCTGCCTATGTCTTATGCTTTGTACGATAAGACCAAGTATGATGCATTTGTGATAATCACCGATTCGGAGACTTGGCAGGGTTATGGGCATCCATCGCAGGTATTAGAGGAATATCGGAACAAAGTCAATCCCGAGACAAAAACTGTAAACATTCAGATGACCGCTACTCATGTAACAAACAACGATCCTGATGATAGACGTGCACTGGACATTGCAGGCTTCGATGTAAATGTACCTGAAATTCTTAGCGGGTTTTTAAAAGGCGACTTTTAGCTTATCCAACCTGATATACTGCAGATGGTTTCTGTATTCGAGAGTCTACTCTAGGTTTTAAACGAGGTCGTGAGCCTAAGCCACGTCACGACCTCCCACTTCCTTCTTTTGCTCAGTTCAGTTATACTTCAAACAGTTTTCCTCGTTTTCCTCTATTACAACTAAAACCAAGAAGGGACTCGCCATGCAACAACCACCAAACCCAGAGCAACCATACCCGCAGCAGCCCACGCAACCACCGTACTACAATCCACAACAAACGCCCTTGCCTCCGCCACCTTACGTCTACGGCAACTATCCGCCACAGCAGCCTCCAATGATGCCCAGAAAATCGAAGCGTTGGCCCTGGATCGTTGCCCTGATTGTAGCGTTTATCTTCGGTGATATGGTTGGTCACTCAGGACACACAACCAGTGACACGACAGCAGCAGCACCCATTAGCCCGAATACATCAATCACACAACCTGCTACAACACAGCCATCTAAGCCGCTCGTGTGGACAACGACGCAGAAGTTCAGCGGCAATGGCAATCAGAAAACAACCGTATTTACAGTGCCCGACACCTGGAGAATCGTGTGGAGTTGCACGCCTGATCCATCAGCTAACTCGATTGGCGGCTATGTCTTCTCGGTGAATGTGGATAATAGCGATACAAGCATGGCGGATCTGGACGCACTTTCAGGTGAGTGCAAGCCGGGGAATATTTCGCAGATAACAACCGAGCATCAGGCAGGCAGTGTGTATCTGGACGTGATTAGTGGAAGTGGACCGTGGGCAATTACGGTTCAGGAGATGAAGTGACGGTTTCCGCAATTGCACAGCGCTGAAAGAACGAGCAAAAGAGCGGCAATCGTTGATGGTTGCCGCTCTTTGCCTACTCGTGGTATCCGTACAGCTTTTTCAATTCCGGTATACATCCAGTACACACTGCATCCAGGTCTACACAGTCATCCTCAAGCAGCAACCCTATAGTGTCACCATAACCGTCTGCATGAATCTGTACACATATAAGACCTACAACTAACTGATCACGTCTATTTTGATTGGGTATTTTACCCTCCGCGTCATAGTAGATATCGACTTTAGGTAAGCGGGTAAAGTGTTGAGCTAAATACTCTTGCACCTTTTGATAGACATGGGCATGTTTACCATCTGCCTTCAGATGAACCATTTCGCCAAATTGATTACTCAAAAACATCCTCCATACTTTTGTCAAACGAGTTTACACCATTAGGCCAGAGGAGTAAGTGAGAAGTGGGGCAGTCTGCACAGTACAAGACTGCCTACAGTTTTTTGGTGTCTACGCCCAATCAAGTATAGACCTTCACAGCATAGCACGCTGATCAATATCGCCAGCCTCCAGAGAAACACCCGAAGCGCCCACAACGCTCCATCATCGGACGCTGCACAATGACCACCAGACGAGTGTAGGGGTTAACCCTCGGGATCGTGTAAGTGTTCACCTGCCCATAGAACGTCATTTCACTGGACATTGTTACACCAGGCCACAACGTCAGTAAGTAGCGACCATTCATGAAGATCTGCATTGCGCGCCGGGTACGATTGGTAATGTACACACATTGAAATGGCTGCAACTGGTGACACGTCACATAGCCGGGAATGAATGTAGCGCCGTAGTAGGTTGGAACAATGCTGGTGTACTGCGTAGATGGCGGAAATGGGAATGCTACTGTGTTCGTTTGCGCGCTAGCCGGTGACGATTGTAGCGACAGACAGAGCATGGCGAGCAGGAAGCCGATAGTGAGCAGGCGGAAGAGATGTTTTCGCATTAATTTAACTTTCTAAATAAAACCAAACAGACTAAGCACGACAAAGACCAGAGCCAATATTGCCACGATGCCATAAAAAATCGAGCGTATAATATCGCGCGCGATGGCCGAACTAATCGCAATATCGGCGCTGCGGATGAGTACGAAGATGACGATGATGAGCAGGCTATTGGTAAATAAATTATGCATAATCGCCTCCAACAAAAAGAGCCAGTGAGTTTGTGGCTCACTGGCTCTTAAGGGTTTTTTCATGGCTCAATGTAGTATATCAGTAGGCATAACTCATAGCAAACAAGACCCATCCAAGTACACCGGCAACAGCGCCCACTACGATACGTAACCACATTGGTTTTAACTGTTTGTTCGGATATGTCATAGCAGCGGTAAACCCTGCTGACAAGGAGCCACCCGGCAAGTGGAAGGCTTGATGCCCCATCAATAGGTAAGAGAGCACTGCAACAAGTAAGCCGATGAATACGGCGCAAACAATCAATAAGAGCCAGGAACTTACCATGTGCGATCTGCTAAATGATTGATGCATTCTTACCTCGCTCATTCCTTCACTACACTCTTTCTTAGATTTCCTTGTACGCGGGGCGGCTGCTTCCAATAATCGGCAAGTTTTGACGTGGCAGACTGTTTCTTTGTCTGGCTACGTCGTTGCGCCTTCCACTCATCAAAGTGCATGAGGTTCTCTGGCTTAATCCAGACATGCCGACGAAAGTACACGGCAGTGTAGCCCTCTTTCTGTTGCATGGACGGAATATCCATCACCTCGCCGTGATTCTTCGCGTCTGTCTCGGCGCGCTTGATCACCTTGTCACCAGGGTTGAATACGGTCATCGCTTCACCTCTTCCGCTTGAGCAACTTTAATAATAATATCCTGCACACGCATCTTTGCGACCTTGCCTGCCACTTCGCTTTCTAATCGCTGGATGCTCGCCACATAGATCACACAGTGCTTTTGTGGTGGTCATGCTTCGCTGCTCACTTTCTTCTTTGGTCGCCCACGTTTCTCTGGCGAAATCATAAACGGCAAGTCCTCCATTTTACAGGACAGGTGAAACGCCTCATTTATCCGCCTGACCAATGGACGTGCCACTTTCTCATCTAATGGCAGCTTCTCATCTTCGCGTTCTTTTGCTTCAATGCGAGAGAGCGTAGCAATAGATATATGTAACTCGGCGCACATATGCTCTAGTGTCCATCCTCTCTCAGTTCGTAACGTCCGTAAGTTGACCATAGAAACCTCCTCATTTATGCCGCTGCTCACAGTTTACTCAATTTATCTGGTTTAGTCAACACATATCTAAATTCATTCAAAAGTCATTGACTTTATCTGATTTTATCTGCTATACTCTGTATATAAGAAGTTGAGTTGAATATTCCAAACGAGGAGCAATGAAAATGGCAATAGCATTTGAGATAAACGAAGACGTTTGGCAGGCTCCAAGAGTCAATCTAAATAAACTACAGGCAAAAGACTTTGTTAAGTGGTTGCGTAAACAAATTAGGCTCTACGGTCGCAAAGCTGAATTGTGCAGCCCCAGTGATACGCCCATAGAGGTTTGGCTACAAGAGCTTGGATATTCCGTCAGCTTCATTGTCGGCGGGGAATTAAACCTCAACAATGGAACCATTGTTACATCAGGGTGGGTAAATATCGGCTATTACATGAACGATGAAGACGGGAATATGGTTGTGAAGGCTGGCGAAATGTTGAAGGTGGCCGAACTTGAACAGTGCGATGCTTATCTCATCGCACAATGGGAACGTTCCATCTGAGTGAGGGAAATCAAAAATAGCAGGAGGGCTCACAACCCTCCCAACACATCACAACCCTCCCAACACAAAGGAGAAATCGACAGTAATTCCAACACCACTATAGCATAAATTGATATATACTGCTACACCTCATTCCATCTTGTGTACAGCATGGCACATATTGACACATTGATATATACTATATGAGCACGCTGACACGCTACAACACGGTGCTCAACGTGAACACTGTGGATATCTATACAAAACTATGCAAGAATCAATCACACGATGTTGGCGTGCTCTCTCTCAAAGCAGCATAGGACCCGAGATTAATTAATCTCGGGTCCTATTTTGTAGAAAGGCGGCATGGGGTTTATGTGTAGTGACAGGTCTATCATAGCATAAATCGATTTATTCTGCTATACTCATCAGGGGCATACGCTGGCCCGAAGGCCACTTAAAACACTTCCTGACGTGCCCCTTCCTCAGATATATGCAATCTATCTATAGAGATGTAGCAATTCTGCCACTATCAAATCAATCATCCGCAAACAGCGCGACCATCGGCATTTTATTATTTTTCCGTGTTCGGTTCATCGTATCTAAATCGCCGAGTGCATTAACGCGCTCATGTTGCTTGCTCCAATTCTTATCAAATGTCTTTTTGTATCTTATCTCTACTCTTGCGGCATTCCTGTACATCTGCTCAAGAATGCCATAGATGTAATAGTAGAATTGCTCGTTCGTGGCGTCACGTACCGTTACAATCTCACCATCTACTTCAATCGGCTATTCGGAAAATCACGTGGAAACGCATTACAGTGAACAACATACTAAAATCGGAAAAGTGCGTGGAATGCACCGTTGATACTCGCCCCTCACTTGCTACCGCTTTTACTCGCCTTGTATAGAATTCCTTGGGTAACAATCTAAACTGTGAGAGTTGCCCTTGAATATTCTTGGCTGGCCCCATTGGCGCATCCTGTCCGTTATCGAGCATGAACACGACTACCAGATCACAGCCGAACAAGAAACGGCTACTTTGTGCTGCCCACATTGCACCAGCTCTCGACTCTATCGCCACGAGATTAAGCGTCAGCTCTATATGTTAGATATCATCAAAGTCCCTTCTCGCCGAGGAAACTAGCCCATCCAGACGCACCTTCTCCTAGCAGAGAGAGCCATTTCCTCCAGTGATGCTACTATTGAACATTATCTATCATTTGGAGGAAACCTATGAGCGAAATCCGCTGGGAACTCTATCCCCTGGTTGCCGCCTCAGAGCGTTCACGTGCCTGGCTTCAGTTGCAAAGTCACCTGCAACTTGCCCCCACCACGCTCGACGCCTATGGACGCTCGCTGAACGACTTTCTGGCCTTTTGCCAGCGATGCGAGATTGTCCCTGAAACGATCACACGGGAGCAGGTCGCTCTCTACGTCCAGGATCTGGCTCACCGTCCCAATCCAAGGGGGACCAATGTGCTCTCCATCGAGGGTGGCCGGGGCTTATCGAACTCGACGATGCAACTGCGCATCACGGTTCTGCGCTTGTTTTGTGACTCGCTCGTTGAGCGGCAACTCCGCCAGGACAATCCGGTCGGGCGCGGCCATTACGTCCCTGGGAAAGCCTTTGGCGGGGCGCGCTCTCGTGGATTGCTCCCTCGGTATCAAAAACTGCCGTGGCTGCCATCCGATGAGGAGTGGCAACAGATGCTGCATGGACTCGAAGGGGAACTTCTGCGCAACCAGGTCATGTTGCTTCTTGCCTATGATGGGGCTTTACGCCGCGAGGAGCTGGTCCGACTGGAGGTGAGCGATTTCGACTTTGCCTACCAGCAGGTTCGCGTGCAAGCGGAGCACGCCAAGAATGGACGCGAGCGCATTGTGGGTTATGGAAAAACAACCAGCAGCCTTCTGCAAGCATACCTGCGCCAGAGAAGAACGCTCTCGACGAAACGAGGCCCGCTCTTCTTGTCAGAGTCACATCGCAATGCATCGAACCCGCTAGCCCTCGTCACTTGGTCAAAAGTTGTCCAAAAACTGGCCGAGCGTGCAGAGCTTCCACGCTTTACGACCCATACGCCACGTCATCTCAGGCTCACCCATATGGCTCGCGCTCACATGGAATTACACCAGATCGCCACCTACGCAGGACACAAATCCTTAGCTTCGACGATGCTCTACATTCACTTGAGCGGAGTGGAGTTAACCGAAGCGGTCAGAAGGAGTCTGGCAGGCTTCGAGCAGTGGATCGAGAACGTTCTGGGGGAGGAACTGCCATGACGCAGCAAGAATCCCCCCAACAAATACAAGCGCATCTGGTCGAGCGAACCTTTCGCTGGCCCATTCAACT
>WNFH01001102.1_pt1 | contig 18065 bp, 18 predicted proteins | sample 5400411 | NCBI WGS metagenome assembly WNFH01 (sample SAMN13153347, study PRJNA577476) | soil metagenome | isolation source: 200 cm saprolite under Douglas fir tree site 2 hole 3 | place: USA:California | collected 2015-04-18
CGCTCGATGGGAAACCGTTCATCGTGGCTGGCGTGCTACAGCGCGGCTTCATGCTCAACTCTGAAGTGATGCCGTCGGAAGAACCCATGGACAAGCTAGACGTGTTTCTGCCCTTGCCATTGGCAGCCGATGCCGGGCAAAACAGGCGCGACGAAAACTACAACATCGTCGTACGGTTGAAACCTGGGGTCTCGGTTCAGCAGGCTCAGGCCGACATCGATTTGATTGCGAGCCGCATCCGCGAGAAGGACAAGCGCGACGTCACCTTCGGGATGCACGTGGTCGGACTGCAGGAGCAGGTGGTGGGAGACGTGCGCCGCGCGCTGCTGGTGCTGCTGGGGTCTGTGACGCTGGTATTGCTGATCGCTTGCGCCAATGTTGCGAACCTGCTGCTCACGCGTGCAGCGGGGCGGGAGAAGGAAGTAGCCATCCGGACGGCTTTGGGAGCAGGGTGGCAGCGGATTGCGCGCCAGTTACTCACCGAAAGCATTTTGTTGGCACTCCTCGGCGGTGCCGCCGGGCTGGTGGTCGCTCGCGTGAGCCTTTACGTGGTGCGCGCGATGAATCCAGGCAATATTCCGCGGCTCGAGGACATCGCGATCAGCGGGACGGTTCTGGGGTTCACGTTCGGCGTTTCGCTGGCGACCGGGATTTTGTTCGGCGTGGCACCTGTGTGGCGCGCCATCAAGGTGGATCTGAACACCTCGCTCAAGGCCGGTGGGCGTAGCGGGCAGAGCGACGGCGGTCTGCACCTAAGGCGGCATCGTTTGCGCGGCTTGCTGGTGGTTTCCGAACTGACTCTTTCGCTGATGCTGTTGATCGGGGCCGGGCTGCTGGTCCGCAGCTTTGTGCGGCTGCAAGGCGTGCCCCCGGGGTTTAGCACGGACGGCATCCTGACCATGCAGGTTGCCGCCAACGACCCGAAATACAAAGACGATAAAGCACTGGCCAATTTCTACCGGGAAATCGAAGAACGCATCGCCCGCCTCCCAGGCGTGATGGCGGAAGGCGTGGTTTCGGTGCTGCCGCTGACCGGAGCGGTGGGTTGGGGAGGCATCAGCGTGGAGGGCTACGCACCTCCACCTGGGCAGGAGTTGCAGGTAGACATTCGTACCGCGAGCACGGACTACTTTCGGACGATGGAGATTCCCTTGATCAAGGGCCGGTTTTTCTCGGAGCATGACACGCCGGACATGCCGCAGGCGGTAATCATTGACGAAAAGTTCGCGCAGCGCTTCTGGCCAAACGATGATCCCGTAGGAAAACACCTGTGGTTCAATCCCAAGAAGCCTCTCACGATTGTGGGTGTGGTGGGAGTGGTCAAGCAATACGGCCTGGAGACGGATGGCAAGATCGCAACTTATTTTCCGCAGCAGCAAGATCCCGGGCGCGGCATGTTCCTGGTCACGCGCACCTCATCCGATACGGCCCCACTGTCGGCCGCCATCATCAACGAAATCCACGCGGTCGATCCGACCGTGGTGGTTTACGGAATTCGGACCATGCAGGACCGGCTCCACGATTCACTGGCGCGCCAGCGCTTTGCGAGCACCATGCTCAGCGCATTTGCGGCGTTCGCGCTGTTGCTGGCGGCTGTGGGCCTCTACGGGGTAATGTCGTATCTGGTGACACAGAGCACGCGCGATATCGGTGTGCGTGTGGCGTTGGGTGCGCGGCCCGGCGACATCATCGGCATGGTGGTTCGGCAGGGGATGGAGCTGTCGGCGGTTGGCATTTTGGCGGGCCTCGCTGGGGCGGCCGTGCTAACTCGCGTGATGGCTAGCTTGTTATTCGGGGTGAGCGCGACAGACGCGGCCACATTCGCCGCGGTGCCTGGACTCCTGGCGGTGGTGGCATTCGCCGCTACGGCAATTCCTGCGCTGCGGGCCACCAGGGTGGATCCGATCATTGCACTGCGAGAGGAATAGCAGCGCTGTGAGCGCTGCCTCGTGATGATGTACGGCGTTAGATTGCGGGATGCTGCACCGATGTTGCTGTTTGCCGAGTGCGCTCCGAAGAGATTTTCCAGGTCCTTGCCTGCGCGACGCAAATTACATGAAAAATCACAAATAGGGGAACGAGGAACGTCGGGACCAAGCTCAGTGGCAGCACCGTCATGGCGACCATCGAAGCGCCCTGGGGGTCAATCAAGCGGGCGGTCGTACCCAGGCTCACGGCCATGACCAGGTCCACGATTCCGAGCACTTGCCAAAGAATGAAGCTATTGCGATGACCGGGATCGGCAAGCTTCCATGCCACGAACGAAGCGGTCACCCCAATGGCCATGTCGCCATATCCCGCGGGCAATGCAAATATTGCCGGGAGGATGCCGCGAGCCTCCAAGAGGACGAAGGTGAATCCGACGATTCTCCAGGCCTGCGCAGACGTCAAAATCCTGGGATTCATGGATAGAGCGAATTGTCGAAATCGCGCTGACGCGGCAAACCACAGCGAGAAGACGATAATCGGCGTCAGTGCAGCTATTGCAACGGCGAGCCCGATGCTATTCGGATCGTTCTTGAACAGATGCAGGGCCGAAGCGGACAAAACAAAGATGAACCAGCCGGCGATGATCCCAGTGGTGAGTTTTCTATAATTCATAGCGAGCCTCCTTAGTCTTGACCATGCCTGTTACTTGATGCGTGAGTTGCAGAAGATTTTTCCAAGCTTGCGCCCCGAGCTGACGGCGCAGGCGCGATTGAACTTTTTCCCAGACCGGCAGAGCACGGTTGAGTTGCGCCTCCCCGGCGCTGGCCAGACGTAGCCAGCGTTCTCGCCGGTCTTTGCCACGGCGCACTGTGATCCAGCCCTGCCGGCCCATGATTGCGAGCGTGCGAGTGAGGCTTGTGCTGTCCATGGTGAGCATTTTGCCCAGTTGTCCCTGGGACACCTCGCCGGCAAGCGAGAGCACCTGCAGGATGGTGAGCTGCGTGGCGCGCAGCCCAAGCGGACGGAGCGCCTGCTCGTAGAGTTGGGTCAGGGCGCGCGACGTCCGACGGAAGCTGCTGCACATGCAGGGCAGCGCTGGTAGTAGTGCTTGGCCCATGAAGAATAGATGCATATACATGTATCGTGGTTATACGGAGTTTACCTTCGTATGCAGGTTGCACTCATCTCGAACTACGGTCGAGATGGTGTGGTTTTCAGGAACGTCGATGCACCTGTTGTGCGCCCTGCCCATCGAGACAGGTAGATAGTGGCGCACAACAGCGCGCGGCAATGCTGCGCGGCGAGGCCGCGGGTCTACACTGGCGGGAGACGAGGTCGGAGATATGAGACGCGTTTTGGTTTCGATGGTGGTGGTGCTGGTAGCGCTGGGTGCCACGCAGAATGTAGCGGCGCAAAGAAAGGGCGGCGGAGTGCTGAGCGGCGTGGTGCTGGGGCCGGATGATAAACCGGTGCCGCGTGCCAGCGTGACGTATCAATCGTCGGCGGGAATCGCGCCGCACGCGGTGCGTGCCGATTCGCAAGGACATTTTACGATCACGAAATTGCGTTCGGACAATTACGACTTGCGCGCTTCGGGCAAAGGCGTTTTCAGCGAGTGGGAGAAGAATGTGACGGTGCGGTCGGGGCAGACCAAGTCGGTGACGTTGCGGCTGATTTACGCGAAGGAGATTCCGAAGGCGTATACGAAGAGCAAGACGAAGGAGTAGCCGCAGAGACGTGCGAATGAACTGGAGAAAGATCGCTCACTTTACTTCCCTATCGCTTTTCGCTGTTTTTCTTGCGTTGTACGTGGCAAGCAAAATCCACTTTTTTTCGCATTACGATCTACACCATACCGGCCAATACCTTCGCGAACACAGCCGTTTACTGGATACTTATGGCAGTGACGGCCTCATTCATCTGGGTTGTTGAGCGATATTCTCAGAAGCCATAAGACTAGGCGCCACCGCACCGCGTAGAGCTATTGCATCAGGAGGTGCTGGAGTTCGGCGAGCTCGTCGGGGGTTACGTCGGAGACGGCGCACATCTCCATGCCGGACTTGCGCCAGTCGATCCAGTGATAGCCAAGCTGGGAGCCGGACAGCGGCTCGGAATCGGGTTCCGTCGTGGGCCAGACGAAGACGTTGATGAGGTGCTTGCGGCGCGCGTACACGAGCACGGCGACGGTGCGGCCGTGGACGACGTCGAGGCGGCCGCCCTGCAGAGGGAATCCTTCGTTCACAAAATCGTGGACCGGCGGAGCAAAGTCCAGCTTGCCATCGAACCACGGCTTTACGGTGTGCTGATCGGTCGACTGAACATCTTCGAGATGGCCGGGCTGAAGGGAACGCAGGTGCGCGTCCACGATGGCGGAAGCCAGCGCGGTTTCGCCGCCGCTGCCGCGCAGGACCGGGAGCAGGCGCCAGCCGAGGAACACGGCTAGAAGAAACGTAGCGGCGACCGCGAGCCAGCGCCAGGGCGCTCGATTTCGAATCGGCATAAGGGAGGCGCGGGCGGCGCCAAGCTGCGATTGCAGCTTCTGACGCAGCGCGGCCGGAGCGCGCTCGTACAAGCCGGCGCGCTGGAGGGAAGAACGCAAATTTTCGTTCACCTCGAGAGCGGCGACGCAGTCGGGGCAGGAAATCAGGTGGCGCTCGAAATCGGCGGCGCGCGCGGCGTCCAGTTCGCCATCCAGATAACCGTGGAGAACGGTTTGGGTGAGCTCACAAGTCACGGCCGGCCTCCTGTTTGTGGTGCGCGGCGGACTGCGTAAGAACGCGCTGCAGGCGCTGGCGAGCCCGAGCGAGCGCGGACATCACCGTGCCGATGGGAGCGGAGGTGATGGCGGCAATCTCCTTATAGGAGCAGCCTTCGAGTTCGCGCAGGATCAACACTTCGCGAAAACGTACGGGAAGCTCTTCGAGCGCGCGGGTGAGACGCTCGCGATTGTCGCCGGCAATGGCGAGCGCTTCGGGAGTCACGCTCGGCTGCGGGTGCAGCTCTTCATCGAATTCGGTCGTCAAGTCCACGGAACGATTTTTCTCCAGCCAGGTATAGCAGGTGTTGCGCACGATCTGCAAAAGCCAGGCGCGGGCGTCGCCACCGTGAAAGCCGCGGAAGAAACGCAGCGCGCGCAGCATGGCTTCCTGCGCAACGTCCTCCGCATCGGCGCGGCCACGCATGAGCCAACGCGAGAGGTTAAAGGCGGCGTCGAGGTGCGGCAGCACGAGCTGCTCGAAGCGCGCCCGGTCCTGCGAATCCAACACGTCCAAATTTTTCCCTTCAACACCTGCACTCATAAAGGGAACCGCCCAGGCATCGATTTTATTCCCAGTTTATACGGATGACATAGCGAATTAAAAATTCAGCGATTTGGAATAAGCGCACCGCCAGCGTGGTCTGCACAAACGGAACACGTCCCAGAGCGGCGCGGGCAACCCTGCAAATTCAACTCGGCTCGCGCCGCTCTGTAAATGCGAAGGGACGCGTTCCAACACGAGGACAGGTTAGGGAGAGCAGAATGTCGAACAAAGTGAAAGATGAGATTTTGCACGATCACAACCACGATGGAATCGATCGCCGCGGATTTCTGAAGTGCATGGCGTGGGCGGGAACGGGCGCACTGTGCGTGATGCAGGGCGGCGTACTGAAGTCGTACAGCTTGAGCCGGCTTTCGGACTTGGGAGCGAGTGCAGCGGCAGCGGGCGAGCTCAGCTTCGTGCAGATCAGCGACAGCCACATGGGATTCAACAAGCCGGCGAACCCGGACGTGGCGGGAACGCTGAAGGCCGCAGTGGACAAGATCAACGGGCTGTCGAATGCGCCGGAGTTTTTGCTGCACACGGGAGACATCAGCCATTTGTCGAAGCCGGAAGAGTTCGACACGGTGGACCAGATTCTGAAAGGGACGGGCAAGGAAGTCTTCTTTGTGCCGGGCGAGCACGACGTGTTGAACGATGACGGCGTGCAATTTCGCGAGCGCTACGGCAAAGGCGCGAAGGGCGCGGGCTGGTACAGCTTCGAGAAGAAGGGCGTGCACTTCATCGGGCTGGTGAACGTAATGAACTTGAAGGCCGGCGGACTGGGAACGCTGGGACACGAGCAGCTCGAATGGCTGGAAGACGACGTGAAGCACTTGAAGTCAAGCACGCCGATTGTGGTGTTCGCGCACATTCCGCTGTGGACCGTGTATCCGGACTGGGGCTGGGGAACGGAAGACAGCGCGCAGGCGTTGGCGTATCTGAAGAAATTCGGATCAGTGACGGTGCTGAACGGGCACATTCACCAGACGATGCAAAAGGTGGAAGGCAATGTGACGTTTCACACCGCGGCATCGACGGCATTTCCACAGCCGCAGCCGGGGAAGGCGGATTCGCCAGGGCCGATGAAAGTGCCGGCGGAGCAGTTGCGCAGCGTTTTGGGAATTACCGATGTGAATTATGTTCGCGGGCAGCATGCCCTCGCGGTGGTGGACTCTTCACTGGCTTGAGGGCCGGAAGAGCACCGCGCGACGAATTCAACTGAAAAAAATAGAAAGGGAGAAAAGTCATGAGGAGACGTGTGTGGATTTTAGCTTTGGCGGCGCCGGTGGTTGCGGCGGCCGTGCTGTTGGCAGGTGGTGCAAGAGGTGTTGCGGCGGGTGCGGAACAGGCACAGGCGTCGAACGTGGAAGTGAAGATCGACAACTTCAGCTTTGGGCCGACGACACTGACGGTAGCAGTGGGAACGACGGTTACGTGGACCAACCGCGACGACATCCCGCATACCGTGGTCAGCGACGACAAGGTGTTCAAGTCGAAGGTGCTGGATACGGACGAGAAGTTTTCGTTCATGTTCACCAAGCCGGGAACGTACAGCTATTTCTGCTCGATACACCCGAAGATGACCGGCAAGGTGGTGGTGCAGTGACGAGTATCGGGAAGGCGTTCGATCCGGGCACGGTGCTGCTAGCAAAGCACGCGCAGCATGTCGTGCTCGTGCATTTCCCGATCGCGCTGTTCATCACCGGAGTGGCGTTTGACTGGGCCAGCAAGTGGACGAAGGGCACGGCATTGGCGGAGGCGGCTTACTACAATCTGTTGATTGCGGCGGCTTCGACAATGCCGGTAGTTGTTACGGGTTTGCTTGCCTGGCAGTTCCAGTTGGAGGGGCAGAGGCTGAAGGGGATCTTGTTGCTGCACCTGGTGATGGGCTGGGCTTCTACGGTGTTGATCTGCGCGGTGTGGTGGCTGCATTTCCGGGCGCGGAGGCGCGGGGTGGCGGTGCCGGGATACCTATGGATGATCGAATGCGTGGCGGTGGCGGCGGTAGGGTTGACAGGGCACTTAGGCGGGTTCTTGAGCGGCGTGAGCGGTGCCTGATCACCTACTAAAGTACGTCATTTCAGTTACATAGAAGAACGCTAGTTGCCGGGACGAGTAGAGCCCAAGTACCACGACCCGGGTACCCCGTTTGGTGGCTCGGGTGGCCCATTGAGGCGCGCAGGCCCGACCCGTAATGTTCGAAGAACGGGTTGGGGGCCGCGCGGGGACAGCGGCCTCGAAAGGGGTCGTGTGCGAGCTACCCAACCCGCCAAGTTCTTCGGTGCAAGAGTTCTTCCCTCCAAAACGCTCACGCCAGCCGTTAGGGTTGGCGTGAGACCAGCAAAGACTGCGCGTCCGTGAAAAGATAGGAACGTAACATGCGTTGCCATGAACGGGGGCTCGCGTGAGCGGAGCCCGAGACGAGCCTTTTCAGGGACTTGCGTGACGAGATGCCTCGGTTGAGTGAGCGATTTGCGGGACACCTGGCGGCTGTGGCGGACATCGGGCCGGCGGCGGTCTTCATGTTGGGTGTCCTGCTGACACTGGCGCCGGGGTTAGTGGCATCGAAGGCGGCCGGACCTGCGGCGGCAGATTTGAAGCCGGCCACGGCCGCGGCATTCGACGAATATGTGAAGTTGACCGACGCGCGTAACCAGGACGAGGTGCAACGCGGGACGAGTTTGCTGTGGATCGATGGCTTGCCGGAGGGCGAGCGAGCGCAGGCGTACGAGGCGCTGAAGCGCGGCGAAGTCAAAATGAAGAAGCTGCAGACGCTTGAGAACGAAGAGAAGATCCGGTGTCCCGGCGGGATGATCCATCATTGGGTGGGCGTGGTTTTTATTCCGGGAGCGAAGCTGGCGGACGTGTTGGGAGTGCTGCAGGATTACGACCAGCACGCGCTGTATTATGCGCCAGACGTGGAGGGGTCGAAAATCGAATCGCACGACGGGGATCACTTCGTGGTGTTCCTGCGATTTCGGCGGCACAAGGTGATCACGGTGGTGCTAAACACGCGGCATGATGTGCGTTATTTTCGCGATTCCGAGACGCGGGAGCACAGCCGAAGCTCGGCGGTGCGCATAGCGGAAGTGGAAAACGCAGGGAAGAGCGACGAGCGCGAGAACCCACCGGGCGCGGACGGCGGATTTTTGTGGCGCATGGAAACTTGGTGGCGCATGGAAGAGCGCGACGGCGGAGTCTACGTGCAGAGCGAAGTAGTTTCGCTGACGCGAGACATTCCTACCGGTTTGGGATGGCTGATCGGGCCGTTCGTCACGAGCATTCCTAAGGAGACGCTTACGTTTACGCTGGAGGCAACGCGAAGGGCTGTCGAAAAGGAACGAAGAAACAAAATCGCGCGACGTGTTTCGGCGTTATGAAAGTTCTTTGAAGGCGCAAACCAGCACGCCGCTGCTATTGAGGAGTGGATGAAACCAACTGGAACTCTCCCCGGGAGTGCTGGGAATGAGGATTACGCGGTCGGCCCAGCGGGAAACCAGGTCATACGAATCGTAGACGCTGTAAGAATAAGCAAGGCCGTCGCCTTCGGTAATGATGTAGCCTTTCCCGCCGGTGCGGAGGAACGTATACACTCCCCAGAGCTTGCTTTTGCAAAGGAACAGCTTCAATAGGCGCGCGGCCCGCGAACCCTGTCCGAAGCGATTGCTATCGCAAAGGAAAACCGCCTTCCTGGCAACGCGCAGCATTTCCTTGACTACCGCCGCAGGATTTGGAGCATGGTGCAGCACGCCAAATTCGCAGACCGCGTCGAAGCTGGCTGCTGGAAACGGAAGGGCATCTCCGGAAGCTTGAATGATCGGGACCCGCGCCGAGTTGCCTTGCTGCGCTGCCTGGTCAATCAGGGCGGCAACCGGCTCAACGCCACAAACGAACATTTCCGGCAGAGCGTCGTGTAGTTCACGAAGGCCAAGACCAGTGGCCGTACCGACATCAAGAACCGAACGAGCCTCCACCATGCGAAGGAGGGCGTGGACGAATTTAATCATCGAGCGGTCAGTGGAAGTCTCGTGGGCATGCATGGAATCGTAGCGCGCAGCGGTTCTTGTGTAATAGCTGCGCTGAATCTCCACGGCTTGATCGTTTTTGCGGGGCATTCAGCCTCTACAAACCCAGATCTTATCTAACAGGGGCGCTTCGAGCCGTTCTCTGCGAATCCGGAGTACTCGAAGTGAAGTTTTTCCTAGCATGTATATCCTGAATGAGCTCCCAAACCGCTGCGGCGTTCCGGTCCCAAGTATATTGTTGCGCCGTGCGTGCTGCATTTTCGCCGACACGACTCCGGAGACCCGGTTGCTGCGCAAGGCGCCGAAGCAGATCTGCGAGGGCCATGCTATCGTCCGCGTCTGCGACAATAAAGCCGTCCATACCTTCGGTAATGATCTGCGATCCGCCGTTATTGACGCTGGTGATCACAGGGAGCCCGCAGGCCATCGCTTCGAGCGGAGGGAGAGCGAAAGCATCTTCGCGGCTGGGGCTTACATAAACATCCGCGGCAGCATAGAGATCCATGACGTCCGCCTGAGCAGGTTCCCACCGGCAACGTTCGTAGACGCCTAAGCTTCTTGCACGTTCATAGATACGTTCGTTCGCGTCGCTGCCGACGACCAGTAGCCGGAACGGAATATCAGGGCAAGCAGCCATCGCGCTAAGGATTGTGGGAAGACCCTTGCTTTGCCAGTCATTTCCGATCAAAAGGAGCGCGAGATCCGAATCGCGGAGACTTCGGCGGACGCGGGCGGATTCGCGGCGTTCCAGTCGCACAGATGGAGAAAATTGTGCAGTATCAACACCATTGGGAATCACGCGAGCATCGGATCTCCCAAAATAATGGCCCAGAAGCGCTGCGGTACGTTCGGAAACAGCGGCGAGGGCGACTTTGTGGTCCGAATAAACGCGGCGTTCCAATAGCGTCAAGAGCGAATAGTAAAGCCGGCGATGCAGATCGCGCAACAAACCAGGTTTTACCCATGTGTCTCCATGTGTTCCGCGCGACAGCTCTTGAAGCCGGTGAAAAAGAGCGTGCACGATGACCACATCCGCGTGCAACGTGTTGATTCCCGGCGATAGAAGGAGATCAAACGAGCAGGCGCCGAAAACCCTCTTTGCCGTGCGCACGAGATTGTTCAAAACGAGCCAGGCGAGAAACTGTGCGATGTGCGGACCGGGAAAAGTAGGAACTTTGTGCCAGATAATGGCTCCCCTCTCCGCGCTGCCCCGCTTCGTGGCGCCCAAGGGAACACCCTCTACCCGCTGTGAGAAAAGATGGATCTGGCAGCCGTAGCGGTGTGCCAGCCGTTCCAACAACTCCGCCAACGCGCGCTCGGTCCCATGGGAGCGGTCGACAAACGGAGAGACAACGGCAAGCCGCAAGTCAGCGAACCCAATGAAGATTTGCTTGCGGCGCGGGGGCTGCATCCAGTGGCACTGAAAGTGCGAGCTTCGGCAAACGAAACAATACGCCCAGCAGCAACCAAAGGTAAGCGTTCAGAATGAAATCCTCATAGGGTTGCAGACCCTCGAAGGTCATGGGAAACAGCAGCAGAAATGCGTACCAAAAAATCATAAATGCGATAGGAAACCATGGAGAGCCCTTCAGGCTTCGGACAACCCTCCACGCTGAAATAAGGATCGCTGCGCTCATGATGAGCCATAAGGCTAAACCCGCAATCCCCATTTCAATGATGATGCACCCAAAGCCGCTCTCAACACCTCCCACGGGAGGCCGGACGTGGAAAAATCGGGAAACGTACTGACCGCCCAGAGAGACCGTGCCAATTCCGTAGCCATAGGGCCAGCGGTCGTAATCAAAGGCGCCCAGGAAGTTCCGTAAGGGATAGTCGCGCGTGCGATGCACAAGCTCACTTGCCGGACTGCGTGGGTCAAGCGTCTCGGAATAAACCGCCAGGCGACTCAAAAGAGCCTCCGGGTAGGTAAATAGCAAAACGACAGCAGCCAGGACTATGCCGAAAAGCGCCCGCTGCAGCGCGCGAAAAATGCGCCTGGCTTCGCCCTGTCTCCAGGGAGCGCCCCAGATAAACGCCGCGCCACCTACGGCGCAGTTCCCTATGGCCCACATGAAAACGCCTCGGGAGGCGGACAAAAGACAACCGGCAGCGGTTACGGCCAGACCCAAAAAGGCGAAGAGCCTTCCCCGACGTTGGCGTAGAAGCAAATAGCCGCTAAATCCAAAGACGACTAGCCACGCTACGATGAGGAAATCTGCAAAACGTCCCGCGCTGACGAATACCGACGTGGGTCTATATGCAATCAGCCCGGTAATCGGAGCCTCCCGATAAGATTGACTGAGGGCACGAATGTCTTCTCCGGGAACCTCGGGATTGAGAAAAGTATGCCCGAGAATCGATTGCACGATACCCAGTGCGATGATCACGAACATCAGTCCAAGATTGACGTGGAAAAAGCGCTGGAGTGCGGCTTCCGAGTCGATGAGCGCATACCCGACAACCATGAGCGGCATGTAACAAAAATAGAGCTTCATGCCGAGCAACCCATAAGACATGCTGGTAGACGCGGGGTTAAACATCTGCATCGCGCCGAACCACACAAAGACCAACAAAATCACCAGGAAAGGCGGCCGAAAGATATCCATCTTCTTATCTTTGCGCCGATAGGCAGCGAAGAAGGATAGATAGACAACGAGGAGAAGAGCGTCCTTGGCAAAATAAATCGCCATATTGTTGCCCAGAAACTTGCGGGCCAGGTCTTCAAACAGCAGCCAGGCGAGAAACAAGTACAGGCCCTTGCGCCAACTACTGAGCACCACGGCGACAACGGCAGCACCAGCACAGATGATTGCCGCGAACGCCAAACTTGAAAAATCGTTGTTGACGATATATCCGCTGATCCGCCACGCAAACAGCAGCGCGAAAATGAAAAAACCAGATGAGAGGAGGATTTTGCGCGGGAACTGTGTGTGGGCTGCGTGCGAGAGGGAGCTCATTGTGCGCATAAGACGATGAAGATGCGGCTATTCATGAGATGCTGGCTTCATACCCTCCACGCAGATTCCCGCGCCGTTAAGAACCCGGCTCTCTTCCTCCAGTGCACCAATGTCTTCAATCTCGCTATCCTGGTACTCCCTTCGGCGAACCTCGATAAAACCTGCCGCCTCGAATAGTGCGATAAGCGACTCCGCGTCGTACATCCATTTATGCGAATTGAGGTCTTTCCAGGAGTTATAAATTCGATGGAGCAAGTGCGGATAGCTGGGCGTTGGGTAGCGCATCAGGAGTCTTTGGTTGAGCCGATCTGCCCGACATAAACGCTCGACTTCACCTGTGAGCGTGCCAAACGGACGCTGCCCCATATATTCCTGGACAATCGCCTCCAAATCGGGAACAACCACGCGCAGTACCCCTCCCTTCGCAAGAACCCGCAAGGATTCCTTAACCAGCCGTTGCGCTTCCTCGCGGTACAGATGTTCCAGAACATGGGATGCGTATATTGCGGCAACGGAGCCATCTGAGAACGGCAAAGGCTTTCGAATATCATGGATGAAGATCGAAGAACTCCACGGTATGTTCAGCGTGTCCGCCGGCAAAAAGTTGAACCATGCTAATGCGCGGCGAATGAACGGATGTTTGGCAAGCCTGGCGTTGTAAGAACCATCAACGTTGAGCCAACCACTCGGAGTCTGCAACCCGCAACCCAGATTAACGCGAGCAAGGTCCTTCCGCTCCAGTACCGGACACTTTGCGCCCGGCACAAGCAGTGGTCTTTCCGTAGGATAATTCTGTTCCATTGCAAAGAGGAAAGTCGCTCCTCCAGTTTACAGCAGGATGGATGGTTCGGTGACAGCAGTTCGGCAAGGGGTGCCAGCCATCTAGCGTCAGGTCGCCGTCCGCGTTGCGGAGCTGCGGAGTACGTCGGCCAAAAGTTGCACTGTATTTCGAGGCCTCCAAGACTCGTAGCGAAGAAATGCGGGTGAACAAGAGTTTCATGCGTTGGTTTTTCTGGAAAGGGCTGCCGGTGATTTGCGGATTGAGGATTGCACCCGAACCGTTGCGCGCTCGATGGCCTCGATGGTCGCTGCGATGTTTTCTTGCGGCGACCACGCGCGGATTCGTGCGGCGGCTCGACGCCCTACTTCCTGCAAATCCACGTGGCCGCTCACGACGCGGGCAAGGACTTCGCTCAGCGCGTTAATATCCCCGCAAGGAAAGATGAATTCGGGGCAGACCGGCGCGACAAGGTCGCGCGCCGCGCCGACACGATCGCTCGCGATCACCGGGCAGCCGCAACACATCGCTTCGTTCACAACCACCGCGAACGGCTCATATTCAGACGGCAGAACCATCACGTCCGCCGACTTATAAATGGCGGGAAGTTGCGTTTGATTGGCGAAACCCAAGAACCGCACGCGCGGTTCGATTCCGAGAGCGGAAGCTTCCGCCACAAGCTGCGCGTGAAGCGGGCCATCGCCGGCATAGACAAGGCGAGCGCTTGGTAAATTGCACTTGGCAAAGGCTCGGAGGACGTCGAACGGCCGTTTCCACGCTTGCAATTTGGCGCAAAACAGGATGACCACGTCGTGCGGCGTGGCGCCCCAAGAGGCGCGCACCGTGGCCCGGTCGACAGCCGCACTTCGTTCGATCCACCAATCGTTATCGACCACATATGGAATCAACGTAACACGATCCGCAGGTATCCCCAGCGACAGCATCAGGTCTTGTGTTGGAGATGAGGGGGCAATTACTTGATCGGCAAGGCGGAACAACCACGGCCAGAAGAGCCGCTTAAATGCGCGCTTCCAGGTCCGGCCATCACGCGAAGCGAGCGCAATGCTGTCGGTTCCGAAGAGGAAGGCGGTGCGTGAAAATTTCGCGGCGAAGCACGAAATCCAGAAGGTCGCCCGGACATACCCAGTGTAGCTAAGCACCGCGTCAAAATGCCCGCGGCGTATCAATTGCCAAAGACCGGGATTATTGAGCCCGAAGAAAGATTCCGAGCCCGAGCCGCGATTCGCCACGTGCGTCCACGCATAACCGTCGAGCAACGGGATGTCCCACTTCACGCTGCGGCCGAATTCCGGGTCATGTCCCGCTTCGGCCCCGCGCAGGCTGCAATATGCCACCTGAAAATCCAGTTGAGGGTGCTGCGCCAGTAGGCGAAAAAGAGGCGCGCCGTATTGCACGGGATGCGAAGCGATGGCCAGGACGCGGAAGCGGCGGTCAGACATGGCAATGGCCAGGGTGAATCAACCCGTTAGTCGCGGAAGAAAGTCTTTGCAATGCAATAGGTGATGACCTGGGCGGAAGTATACCCGTTTCGCGGCGCCAACGGCTGTGCTAAACTGCTTGGGTTCCGCAGGGTTTTGGAGTTCACTGTAGGTCTCCGCATGTGATCTGTGTGCCGGCCGCGGGCTCGGGTAGGGCGGCGGACGGGCGAACTTTCACCATCGTAGACGGCGGCAGTTCGCGAACAAGCTGAAACACGCGCCGTTGCGCGCGCAAATCAAAACGAGGAAGTGTCATGTCTGGGCATTCAAAGTGGGCCACGATCAAGCACAAAAAAGCGGCCACCGACGCGAAGCGCGGCCGCGTGTTTACGCGGGTCATCCGCGAAATCACGATAGCAGCGCGCATCGGCGGCGGCGACCCCAACTCTAACCCGCGATTGCGCGCGGCCATTCTGGCCGGCAAGAATGAAAATATGCCGAATGAAAACATCGAGCGCGCGGTGCTGCGCGGCACGGGCCAACTGGAAGGCGAGCAATATGAGGAAGTGACGTTCGAGGGATATGGTCCAGGCGGCGTGGGAATGCTAATCCAAGCGGTAACCACCAACCGCAACCGGGTGGTGGGCGAATTTCGGCACTTGATTAGCAAAAACGGCGGCAACCTGGCGGAAGCGGGCGCGGTCGGCTGGATGTTCCACCGCAAAGGCGAAATTGTGGTGCCCAAGGAGCAAGCCAGCGAAGACAAAATGCTGGACATCGTGCTGGAGGCCGGCGCGGAAGATTTGAAGGACGACGGCTCGGGCTGGTACGTGGTGACGCCGCCGGAAGCGATGGAAAAAGTTAAAGAGGCGCTGACAAAGGCGGGGATCACGCCGGCCTCGGCGGAAATCGGCATGGTTCCGCAGAATTACATCAAGCTGACCGGAGCGCAGGCCACGCAAATGGTGCGGCTGATAGAGGCGCTGGAAGAGCACGATGACGTGCAGCACGTGTACGCCAATTTCGACATCGATGAGTCGGAGATTCAGGCGGCGGTGGGCGCGAACTGATTTTTGCCATTGTGTGCGCCGATTTTCTTAAGCGGCCACCGAGATTTGGGTGGCCGATTTGCTTTGCGTGAACAAAGCGGAAAAGGGTGGCACCGCTGCGCTGTTCGCCTTAGACTGTGTTTCGATGAGTGGAACGAATGGCTGTAGGAACGCGGGCCCTTGGATGCGCGTGCTCGGCGTCGATCCGGCGGCGGCGGGACCGACCGGTTACGGAATCGTGGACAGCGACGGGCGAAATTGCCAGATGCTGCATTATGGTGCACTGCGCGTACCGGCCGCGCGGCAGAAGGCATCCTCCGGCGCGGTCTTGCAGGATATCCACGAATTGGTATGCCGGCTCATCCAGGAATTTGCTCCTACGGTGATGGCCGTGGAGTCCGTGTTCACCGCGCTGAATATGCGCACGGCGCTGCGACTGGCGGAGGTGCGCGGCGTGTTGCTGCTGGCGGCTGAACAAAATGGGCTGGCGGTGCACAGCTACTCGCCGCGGGAAGTGAAGGCCTGCGTTGCAGGATACGGCCACGCCGACAAGCGGCAGATGCAGTTGATGGTTCGCGCGCTGCTGTCCATGACGGTGACGCCGGAGCCCGCCGATGCGGCCGATGCCTTGGCCGTGGCGCTTTGCCATTTGCAGGGGGAGCAGGCGCGGCTGCGCTATAGTCTCCCGGACACGAAATCGTTGGCGAAATCTCGCGTATTGCCGCTGGGAGCAACCTCCGCGCGAGGCGCAACGCGACCCCCTGCATCGCGCATCGAATCGACACGATGAGAACTTCTCTTGCCCGATTGATTCTGCTGACTTGTGTGGTTTGGCCCGTGCATACCTACGCGAGCGCTGTTGCCGCGGGTGGTTTCGCTTCGATCAGCTCTAATAGCGCGATGCGATCTGCTCCGGCGTCGGGCGGAGCGACGCTGACTTTTCGCCGCGTCTTCAAGTCCAGCTCGCCGGAGTTCATCGAAATCTCCGTGCGGGAAGATTCCGACGAAGCCAGCTACGAGATCCGGCAGCTCGACGACGATCCCGGAGCGGCGAAGTTCGAGGTCAGCTCGGGGCTGCGCGCCAGGATGTTTGCGCTCGCGCAACAACTGAATCGCTTTCAGGGGCAGGATTTGGACGTGCACCGAAAAATCGCCAACCTCGGCGAAAAGACGTTTCGTTGGGAGCAGGGTTCGGATACGCACGAGGTGAAGTTCAATTACACGTTGAATTCGACGGCCAGCCAACTGCTGCAAATCTTCGAGGGCCTGGCCCGCCAGCAGGAATTATTGATGCTGCTGGAGCGCCGCATGAAGTACGACCGTCTTGGCATCAACGATGCCTTGTTGCAGTTTGAGACGGAACTGAACCGCAAGCTGCTGCCCGAACCCGAGCGCGCCCTCCCCACACTGGACCAAATCGCCGGCGACTCCCGATTCGTGGATATCGGCCGCCAGCGCGCGCGCAACCTCGCAGAACGCATCCGCCATCAGAGTTAGCACGGTGAACTTTCGCTCCGCAAGCAAACCAACCTTCATCGCAGCGAGTCTCGCGATCGCGCTGCTATTCGCTAGCTCCCTGGTTTATGGAGCGCAGAAAAAACAGAAGCTGGAAAGCACCTATCGCGAATGGCTCGAGCGCGACGTCACCTATATCATCACCAAAGAAGAGCGCGACGAATTCCTTCGTCTAACCAGCGATGAAGCTCGCGACAAATTTATCTCGGACTTCTGGGAAATTCGCAACCCTGAGCCAGAAGCTCCGGGAAATTCATATAAGGATGAAATCTACCGCCGCATTGCCTTCGCGAACGCACGCTTTGGAACGGGTTCAGGAGCGGAAGGATGGAGAAGCGATCGCGGACGAACATACATCACACTAGGGGAGCCCCAGCAAAAGCAGGTGTTCCGGAATTCCGCGAACCTGTATCCGATCGAGATTTGGTTTTACGGGAACGCCAATCCGGCGCTACCACCTGGATTCTACGTGATGTTTTACCAGCGCGAAGGGAGCGGTGACTACCGATTTTACAGTCCCTACGTGGATGGGCCCGGCAAATTAGTTACCGGAGTAGAAGCGATCAACTCCCGCGGAGCTGCGTTGCGAATGATTCGCGATTCCGTCGGGCCGGAAGTGGCGCGTATCGTTCTTACCCTGCTTCCCGACGAGCCCGTGGACAGCGGGCAGCCGAGCCTCGAATCAGACATCCTGCTCGGGAAAATCAAGAGCCTCGCTAATCAACCCGCCAATCGCGACGAGATTCTCCGGCGAAGAAGCATGCGCGAGAGTGTGACGTCTCGCCTGCTTCTGGAAGGGAAGAATCTGGATATCGTCACTTTTCCGGCGCGTGATTCGCGTGGATTGACGCGCTTGGACTATGCCATTCGCTTGCACAGTCCGAGTGACCTGACTTTGACGGAAGAAAATGGGCGCTACGCCTATTCCGTCGAAGTGCGGGTGATGGTCTTCACCGCTGACAACAAGCTCATTTTTACGCAGCAGAAGACGCTGCACGATTCGTTGGACAAAAAGAGTTTGGAGCGCATCAAGGAAAAGGTTTACGGATATGAGGGCAGCCTGCCTCTTCC
>WNFH01001104.1_pt1 | contig 18054 bp, 16 predicted proteins | sample 5400411 | NCBI WGS metagenome assembly WNFH01 (sample SAMN13153347, study PRJNA577476) | soil metagenome | isolation source: 200 cm saprolite under Douglas fir tree site 2 hole 3 | place: USA:California | collected 2015-04-18
ACAAGCTCGTTCAGGTTATAGCCGGATACCCGACGCCAGTGCGCCGGGTAGCGCGACCGGATCTCGTCGCCGTACGTCTCGCGGATCCGCGCGATCTCTCGGTAGATCTGGCCCTCGAGCCCTGGCGCCCGGCACTTGCCGGCGAACTCGTCGGGCGTGATCTCGCCGAAAACGACGCGCGAGCCGTCGGCGAGAAGGGTCCTCAGCTCGATGACGTGCTCGACGGTGAGGCCGTAGGCGATGGAGTGCGACCCGCCTGAATTATTGCCGAGCATGCCACCGAGCGTCGCGCGGTTCGACGTCGAGGTGTCCGGGCCGAAGAGCAGGCCCAGCGGGCGTACGTGGTGGTTCAGGTTGTCTTGCACGAGGCCCGGCTGCACCCGCGCCCACAGCTCCTCGGTGTTCACCTCGAGCACACGGTCCATGTACCGCGAGAAGTCGAGCACGAGCGCGTGGTTGACCGTCTGGCCGGTGAGCGACGTGCCGCCACCGCGCGGCAGGATCGCGACGCCGAGCTTCCCGGCGACCTCGACCGCCGCCTGGACGTCGTCGGCGTCGCGCGGGATGACGACGCCGACGGGCTCGACCTGGTACATGGAGGCGTCGGTCGAATAGAGAAGGCGGGATCCCGGATCGAAGCGAACGTCCCCGCGGGTTTTCTTGCGGAGCTCACGCTCGAGGTCGTTCACGCCGACATTATACTCGGTGGGCGAGGGTCGATCGCTGCGGGTACTATAGTGGCGTGGCCGGCTCTCTGCTCGCCCTCGTCCTGCTCCTCGCCATCACGGTCCACGGCGAAGCGGCGCCCGCAGCGCCGGGCTTCAAGGTGAAGCTCCTCGACGGAAAGACCTCGCTCGATTCTCACGACCTCGTTGGCAAGACGATCCTGGTGCTGCGTTTCCAGGCGTCCTATTGCAAGCCGTGCGCGAAGGAAGCCCCGGGGCTCGGCCGTGTCTATGACCGCTACCGGGCGCGCGGGGTCGAGGTGCTCGCGTTCCACGTCCAGGACACCGCCAGGGACACGCGGGCCTTCGTGCGAAAGTACAAGGTCACCTATCCCGTCGCGCTCGACACGAAGCTGACGATCGGCAATCCCTTCGGCTTCAAGGGCTCGCCGTACACGGTCGTGATCGATCGGAAGGGGGAGATGGTCGCGCAGATCCACGGCGAGTCGGCGGTTACGCGCCTGCCGCGCATCCTCGACGAGCTCCTGAAGAACGACCCGAAGCCCTCGTGAGTCAGGGCCTGAGCATCACCTTGATCGCGCGGTTGGGATCGGCAACCTCCTGCGCCCGCGCGTCGCCCACGCCCTGAAACGTGATGGCTTTCAGGAGTTTGCCCCCTTGTTCTTCATATCTCGCTCGTACAGCGCCAGCGCGGCGGCGCCGCGCACGCTGACTCGCTTGTCCCCCGGTACGATCGTGACGCGTGTGGCGGCCAGGGCGCGCGCGAACGCGTACTCACCCGCCGCGCGGAGAATCTTCGCCTCGAGCGGCGCCAGGGACTGCGCGACCCCGCCGGTGACGATGATGATCTCCGGGTTCAGGCCGTTCACGACGATTCCGATCATCGCCCCCAGAGCCTGGCAGGCCTCGTCGACGACCGATGCGGCCACGGAATCGCCCTCGGCGGCCGCGTGGAAGACGCCCGGCGCCGTGATCCCCATCGGATCCCCTCCGGCGGCCTTCAGCAAGGGCGCCTGCGCGTGGCCCGCGACCCGAGCGCGCGCGGAATCCACGATCCCCCGCCCGCTTGCGTAAAGCGCGAGGCACCCACGGCCGCCGCACCAGCACCGCGGACCGTCAAACCGAACGGGCGCATGGCCCAGCTCGCCGCCGAAGCCGCCGGCGCCCCGCACGAGGCGGCCCTCGAGCACGACGCCGGCGCCGAACCCCGTCCCGGCCGCCAGAACAACGAGAGACCGAGCACCCCGGCCGGCGCCGAACATCCACTCACCGAGCGCCAGCGCGTTGACGTCGTTGTCCACGCACGCGGGCAGGCCGAACTCCGCCGTGAGCTCATCGGCCAGTGGCCGACCCTCGAGCTCCGGGACATGAATGACGGGCTCGCCGACACGGCCACGGGCCGCATCGACCGGCCCGGGCACGCCCACACCGATGGCGTCGATCGACCGCGTGCGCCGCGCGGCCTCGTCGCTCACCTTTCGGATCAGCGCGCTGATCGCGGCAAGGGGGTCAGCCGGCGCCTTGCCTCGCGTGGGTGCGCTCTCGTCCACGACCACGTCGCCGTCGCGGGTGACCACACCCGCCGCCGTCGTGGTGCCGCCGACATCCACGCCGACGATCGCCGCGGTCATCGAATGCGCCGGATCAAACCCGTCGGCCCGGTGCTAGAGGTCGCCGAAGTGGCAGAGCCTGATGCCGAGGCTCGCGGCCGCCGCGCGCGCGCCCGCCGTCCCGAGACCGACCATCTCGGTCTCGCGCTGTCGCCCGTAACGGCTGTAGGTGAGCGCGTCATCGAACCAGCCCGGGTGCGACATGAACTCGGAGACGCCGGCCGGCAGGGCCCGGAGCTGCGCGAGGGTTCGAGCGAGGGACCAGTAGGGGCCGGGGCCTGACTCCCCGAAGAAGTGGTCGGGGGTCCGAAGGCCCGCGGTGACCGCGCGGGCACGCGCCCATTCGTCCTGGCTTCTGACGGGCACGCCGAGGCGGCGCGCGGCGTCGAGAACCACCCCGCCGACCGGCGCCAGGAGCCCGACGTGATGGTGCGTATCGAGGTGGGTGGGCCGCCGCCGCATCAGCGACGTGAACTTCTCGATCTGCGCCGTCACTTCGCGCTCGACGTCCTTCACGTCCGCCCGCGCCGCGGCGTGGCGCGCGTCACGGACGAAGCGGCCGTCAGTGCCCACGAGCGAGCGCGCTCCCGAGAGTGGTCGGCCGAGCGTCAGGTTCACGTGGAGCCCGACGCCGAGGCCGCAGTCGCGGAGCGCGCTGACCGACTCCGCGTCGATCGCCGCGGTGGCGAGGACCGTCGTGCTGCTGACGATCCCGTGGCGGTGCGCGGCCAGGATCCCGGCGCTGACCCCTGACGTGAGGCCGAAGTCGTCGGCGTTGACGATGAGCCGTCGTGTCATCACGCGGTCACTCCGGCGCGGCGCCCTGGATCACGAACCGCTCGACCGTCACGGGCATCCCGGCCGGCACCGAGGCTTCCGCGTCGACAGCTCGGATGTGCTCGAGCCGCTCGTAGCCGATTCTCGGGAACGACTGGGCCTCGCTGGCGACGATCGTCGGCGTGAGCCCCGCCGCCTCGAGCTTCGCGAACGCGGTCTTCAGGCCGAGGAACGCGAAGATCGTGATGATCAGCCGGCCGCCCGGACGAAGGTGCTGGCGGGCGCCCGCGATCACGCGATCCAAAATCTCCCAGCCGTCGGCGCCGCCGTTGTCGGCGGCCGCCGCCGCATCCCGGCGCGCGCGGTTCGGCGGCGTGGGCATCTGCGGCGCGTTCGTGCACACGACGTCGAATCGCTCGCCCACCACCGGCGCATAGCAGTCGCCGAGCCGCGCGTCCACGACGACGCCGTTGAGGATCGCGTTCGTACGGATCACGCCGACGGCCTCGGGGAAGATGTCGGTCGCGACGACGTCGGCGCCCGCTTTCGCCGCGAGCACGGCGGCCAACCCGAGCCCGGCGCCGATCTCGAGCATTCGTTCGCCCGGGCGGACGACGAGGTGCCGGCAAAAGAAGAGGGAGCCGGCCTTGGGCGGCTGGACCGCGTCGGGGACGCGGAACAGGCAGTCCCGCCAGGCGAACAGGAAAACGCCCGGGTCGTCACTTGCCAAGGACGCGCCGGAAGTAGAGGCGGAGCGCTTCCTTGAGCTGTGCCCGCGCTCCCGCCGAGGTCTTGGCGTCTTCGAGCTGATCGATGTCGAGCTGGAGCGGAACCCCTTCGCGCTTCACGCCGTCGAGCTCCGCGGTGAGGCCGCAGCGCTCGTCCGATTCGGTGAAGACGATCTTCGCCTTCTTGAAGCTCCCGTCGTCCTGCGCGAGCTGCTGCACGGTCTCGACGATGACGCGCTTGATCTCCTCGGCCTCCGTCGCGGGAACCGTCGAGAATGCGGCCGTGAGGTTAACTTCCGCCATGATTCCCCTCCCCTTGGCGAAGGTCAGTGTCGCGGACGTCTCCGCCCTCGGTTGCTGGATCATCGGGACCTCTACGACCGGGAGTGCTGCGTCAGGGCACGAAGTACTGCGTAATGTCGACCACTTTCGAGTCCTTGAAGTAGACGCGCCAGCCGGCCGGGTACACCCACGCCTCGGTGGCAGTACCTTTGATCGACGGCCAATATTTGCGGGCGAGCTTCTCCATCTCGGCCTCGTCCGTGGTCTTCGCGATCGGTGGCCCGAGGAGGATCAGAACCTGTTCGTCGCTCTGCCCGACCGACACCTGACGGATGAAGCGGAACGTCGACACGTCGATGGAATTGGCGGAGTCCTGATTGCGGTGTAAATACTGCGAAATCTTGAGGTCGATCTGGTTGTTCCAGTGACGTCGCTCGTCGAAGTTCGGCTCCCGTCCGTTGGCCATGATGACGTTATTTATCCAGAGATCCTCGGCCAGCGGTCCCTGGGTCGTCCGCTGCTCCTTGCCGCGGTACGACGCGCATGCGGCCAGGGTCAGCAAGCCGGCCACCAGGACGATCCGCTTCACGCTCTGGATCATATCAGGGCGGACTCCAGAACGATGCCACGATCGATCGTCCGTGAGACCTGGGCGAGCAGGCGGCCCGTCTCGGCGGGCACCTCGTCGCTGTCCGCCAGCTGACGGAGCACGTCGATCAGCCGGCGCATGGCGCGGATCAGGTCGCCCTCGTGGCCGCCGAAGGACTCCTCCACGATCCCGCTCCAGTCGTCCTCGCCGGACGCCCAGCGAAAGACCGAGGGCATGAAGCCGGCATGGACTCCCACGGGAACGCGCAGGTGGCGCGCCCGCTGGGCCTCGTGCACGGTATCGGCCACGCGGATGAGCTGGTCGAGCTTCCGCTTGAGCTTCGGCCGCTTCCGGAGGAACACGCGCGCGATGGCCGGGTCGCCCGACCGCGCCTCCTCGATCAACGCCGAGCAGATCGCCGCCGCCTCGGGACCGGAGACGTCGTTGAACACGCCGTGCGCCACGAACTCGGCGACGAGGAGCTCGTTGTCGTGGCGCAGGCTGGCGATGAGCCGGCCCTTCGACTCGAGCTTCCGGTCACGCACCGCGCCGAACTGTTCCAGGACCTCGATCACGCGCAGGAACTCCTGCCAGTACGCGCTGCGGAGCTGCTCGAGCTGCCGCCGGCGCACGCCGAGCCGCTCGGTGACGGTCTCGAGCTCCCGCCACTCCCGGTCGCAGCGGGCGGTGGCGCCCCACGGGCAGCGGTGGCACTCGATCGCGGCGAGCATGGCCTCGGGACCCTGGGAGCGCTCGTGCTCGATGAGCTCGGCCACCGACAAACGCTCGAGCTGGGCGGCCAGGTGACCTAGGCCGCGGTTGTCAGAGCTGTGCCGCTCGCGCCCCCCGGGCGCGCGCTCGCGCGGGACGTGGAGCGCCGGTGTCGCCCAGAAGATGCGCTTGATCACGCCGCTCTTCACCCGCACTGTGACCCCGTGCGGCAAGAGCGCGTCGATGAGCACGCGGTGACCGCGGATCGCGTGGATGCCGAGCACCATCGCGAGGGTCGGCGCCCCGCCGCGCCGGATCAGGACGAGACGTCCGGGTTCCGCCTCTGCGACGGTGCGCTCTCCACGACGCGGCCCGCGGCCCAGCGCCTGACGCCGCGCCTCGATCTCCTGGCGCGCGCGCCGGTAGCGGCCGATGCGCTGAAAGTCGCCGCACGGTGCGGCGTAGCCCCGCACCTTCTCGAGCGAGGCCTCGAGAGCGTGGACGTCGGCCTCGATCTCGCGAATGCGCTTGAGATTTTGATACTGGCCGAACGACGACTCGATGCGCCGGCGCAGGGTCTCCGGGGGGGCGCCGGTCGAGAGGAGGAGCGCCACCGAGCCGTAGCCGAGCTTGAACTGGCTCTCGATCGGCTCGGGCGAGCCGTCGATCACCCTGAGAATGTCCTCGAGTCCGTCGCGGGCGTCGAGCGCGATGACGCACGTGCCCTCGGGATCGATCCCGCGTCGCCCGGCTCGTCCTGCCATCTGGGTCAGCTCGTTGTGCGTGAGGGCGCGGAAGCCACGGTCCGTCCGCTTTGTCAGCCCCTGGAGGACGACCGATCGGGCCGGCATGTGGATGCCGAGGGACATCGTCTCCGTCGCGAAGACGACCTTGCAGAGTCCGCGCTCGAAGAGTAGCTCGATAAGCCGCTTGAGGCTCGGCAGGATCCCGGCGTGGTGGAGCCCGATGCCGAGCCGCAGCGCTTCGAACACGCTCTGATTGAGCGCGGACTCGGCGACGGTCGGGCTTTCGCGGATCAGCTCTCCGATGGCCGTGTCCACCTCCCGCTGCTGCGGGGGTGCGAGCAGGCTCTTCCCTTCGGTGAGCACGTCCTGCATCGCGCGCTCGCAGCCGACCCGGCTGAAGATGAAGTAGATGGCGGGCAGCCACGCCCGTGCCTCGAGCGCTTCGATCAGAACGGTCGGATGGACCACGCGTCGCGTGTACCACCGTCCCCGGTCGTCCGGACCGCGCGATTCATCGCCGGCGACCCGCGCGCGCCCGGCGCGGACTCCAGGGAGCTCGTGGATCTCACCGGCCAGGTCCGCAATGACATATGCGAGCGGCACGGGCCGATGCGGATGGTAGATCGGGAGGATCGGCCGATGGACGATCGAGATCCAGTCAGCGATCTCCTTGACGTTCGCGACGGTCGCCGAAAGACCCACGAGCACGACGTCGCTGGGGGCGCTGACGATGATCTCCTCCCAGACCGTGCCGCGCCCTTCGTCGCCCATGTAGTGGCACTCGTCGAGCACGATGTAGCGGAGGTCGTCGAGGCCGCTCCCGTAGAGCGCGTTGCGGAGAATCTCGGTGGTCATGACGAGAATGCGGGCATGCGGGTTGACCTTGACGTCGCCGGTGAGGATCCCGACTGCGTCCGCGCCGAACGCACGGGTGAAATCGGCGAACTTCTGATTCGAGAGCGCCTTGAGCGGCGTCGTGTACGCTAGGCGTCGGCCGGCGGCGAGGGCGGCGTGGATGGCGAACTCGGCGACGAGGGTCTTGCCCGCCCCGGTGGGCGCCGAGACGATGACCGACTGGCCCGCCTCGATGGCGCGAATGGCTTCGACCTGGAAGTCGTCGAGCGGGAACGGATAACCCGAGCGGAATCGCTCGAAAAGTTCCATCTCGTGACACAGTAACACGGAGGTACGCGTGATCGTCTTTCACATCGCGGTGACCGCGGCCCCGGACTATCTGACCCGTCGCGAAGTGTACCGGCGCGCCCACATCGAGCGCCTCCAGGGACTGCGCGCCAACGGCATCCTCATCGGCGGCGGGCCCTCAACCGACGGCACCACCGCCGACATCTTCTACCGTCTGCAGCAGCCCGCTCAGCTCAAGCACGCGATCGAGGAAGACCCGTACTGGACCGGCGGCGTGTGGACCCACTATGCGCCGCGGAGCTTCAGCCAGTTCGTCGAGCCGTGGGAGATGGTGCCGGTCGTGCTCGACGGGTCCCGGCGGGTCATCCTCGTCGAGGGCCCGACCATCGAGCACGACATGGCTCAATTCGCGCTGATCGAGATGCGGGGCGCGGGCCGCGTGGCGTTCGGCGGCTTCTTCGAGGGGGGCGGCACCTTGGCGGTCGTGAAGACGCCTGACGCGGACGAGGCGCTCCGATGGTTCGCCGAGACGAGCTTCTGGGCGCCTGGCGCGCTCGCCACGCGGCCCTGGCTCCACGTCCTCTGACGGTAGACTAGTCCACGCCGGCGACGGCGAGAACGCGGCGCATGCGCTCGGCGGCGCGCTCCGGATCGACCAGGAGCCCGGCCCGATCCATCAGCACGAACTGCTCGGCGAGGTGCACGACCGAGCGCCCGCTCTCCATGCCGCCGACCAGGCGGAAGTGTGACTGGTGACCGTTGAGATAGGCCGCGAACACGACACCCGTCTTGTAGAAGCGCGTGGGCGCGCCGAAGACATGGCGTGCGAGCGGGAGCGTCGGCCCGAGGATCGCCTCGTAGCGGGCGAAGTCCCCGGTGTCGAGCGCCTTCAGGGCGGCCGCCGCCGCCGGCGCGATGACGTCGAAGATCCCGAGCAGCGCGTCGCTCGCGCCTTCCACGTCACCGCGGATCGTCGTCGGGTAGTCGAAGTCGTCGCCTGTGTACATGCGGACGCCCCTGGGGAACCGGCGTCGCATCGCGATCTCGCGCCGTTGATCGAGGAGGGAGATCTTCACGCCGTCGATCCTCGACGCGTGCTCGCCCACGATCGCGAGCAGCGTCTCGGTCGCGCGATCGAGGCTGTGGGAGCCCCAGTAGCCGGCGAGCGCGGGGTCGAACATCTCACCGAGCCAGTGGATGATCACCGGCTCGCGGACCTGGCTGAGAATCCGGCCGTAGACCTTCACGTAGTCGTCCGGGCCCCTGGCCGCGGCGGCGAGCGCTCGGCTCGCCATCAGGATGATGCGCCCGCCGCAGCGCTCGATCCAAGTGCACTGCTCCTCGTACGCCGCCTCGACATCCGCGAGCGCCACGCGCGGGCCGGGCTCGAGGTGGTCGGTCCCGGCGCCCGACGCGAGCACGGCCCCCGGGACCGATTTCGCCTCCGTCACCGCGCGCTTGATCAGCTCCTTGGCCGTCTCCCAGTCGAATCCCATGCCACGCTGGGAGGTGTCCATCGCCTCCGCGACGGCGAGCCCGAGCGACCACAGGTAGCGCCGGTAGGCGAGCGTCGCCTCCCAGTCGAGCGCGACCTCGAGCGTCGGGTTGATGGCGGCGAGCGGATCGGCGACGACGTGCACTGCGGCGAAGGCCACGCGGCTGCGGATCGGCCCGCTCGGCGCAGTGACGGCGCGACTCCCGGTCAGCGTGTAGGGCGTCACGGTTCCGTCGGCGCGCGGCAGCCGAAGCGTGCGATTCATCGCGATCCTCCTCGATCGGCAGTGTAGCACCCGGCGTCGGTTGACAGCCCCGCCCGCCCTCTCGTATGGTTAGCGCACTTTTCACCGGGGGGCTCCCTCCGCAGCGACGCTCCGAAGGAGGCCGGCATGGCATCCAGGGCGACCGACAGGAACCGCACGAAGTTCCTCCTCGACGAGAAGGACATCCCGTCGAAGTGGTACAACATCCAGGCCGACCTCAAGACTCCGGCGCCGCCCGTGCTCCACCCGAGCACCAAGCAACCCATCGGGCCGCAAGACCTCGCGCCGCTCTTTCCGATGGAGCTGATCAAGCAAGAGGTCAGCCGCGAGCGCTGGATCGCGATCCCCGAGGAGATTCGTGAGATTTATCGCCTCTGGCGGCCGTCCCCGCTCTACCGTGCGCGCCGGCTGGAAAAAATGCTCGGCACGCCGGCGCGCATCTACTACAAGTACGAGGGCGTGAGCCCCGCCGGCAGTCACAAGCCGAACACGGCGGTCGCGCAGGCGTACTACAACAAGAAGGAAAAGGTCAGCCGCCTCTCGACCGAGACGGGCGCCGGGCAGTGGGGCTCGGCGCTGTCGCTCGCCTGCCAGCTGTTCGGCCTGCAGTGCAAGGTGTACATGGTCAAGGTCTCGTACCAGCAGAAGCCGTACCGTCGGATCATGATGGAGACCTGGGGCGCGCAAGTCGTGGCCAGCCCCAGTCCGGACACCCAATCCGGCAAGAAGATCCTCGAACAGGATCCGAACTCGCCCGGCTCGCTCGGCATCGCGATCAGCGAGGCGGTCGAGGACGCTGCCACCCGTGACGACACGAAATATTCGCTCGGCAGCGTGCTGAACCACGTGCTCATGCACCAGACGGTCATCGGGCTCGAGGCGAAAAAGCAGCTCGAGAAGGCCGATGACGCCGCCGACATCGTGATCGGCTGCGCCGGCGGCGGCTCGAACTTCGCCGGCCTGTCGTTCCCCTTCGCCGCCGACAAGCTCGCCGGCAAGAACAAGAAGATGCGGATCGTCGCCGTCGAACCGGCCGCCTGCCCGAGCCTCACCAAGGGCAAGTACGTCTACGACTTCGGCGACACGGTCGGCCTGACGCCCCTGGTCAAGATGCATACGCTCGGTCACACGTTCATCCCGGCGCCGCTTCACGCGGGCGGGCTGCGGTACCACGGCATGGCTCCGCTGGTCTGCAAGCTCTACGACGAGGGCGTGATCGAGGCGATGGCGGTGCCGCAGCTCGCGACGTTCCAGGCGGCGATGCAGTTCGCGCGCACCGAGGGCATCATCCCGGCACCCGAGGCCGCGCATGCCGTGCGCGTTGCGATCGACGAGGCCCTGCGCTGTAAGCGCGACGGCAGGCGTCAAACGATCCTCTTCAACCTCTCGGGCCACGGCCACTTCGATCTCGGCGCTTACGAGGCCTACCTCGCCGGGAAGTTGCAGGACTACGAGTACCCGGCCGCGAGGGTCGCGGAGGCGCTCACGCAGGTGCCGAAGGTCACGGCGTAAGGGCGGCGAGCAGGTCGAGCGGTGGCCGGGCCCGCCGCCCACCGCCGAATCGGGAGGCCACGCCGAGTGAGCTCGCACGCGGTCCGCGTCGTCCGTCTCGGCACCGGCCTCATCCTGCTCGCCTACCTGACCACGCACTTCCTGAACCACGCGCTCGGCATCGTCTCCCTTGCCGCGATGGAATCCGGACGGGTGTGGTTCCTCCTGCTCTGGCGCCAGCCAGTCGCCACCGGCGCGCTGTACGGCGCGCTCGTCACCCACGCGCTGCTCGGTCTCTGGGCGCTCTACCGGCGACGCACGCTCCGGATGCCGGCATGGGAAGCGACGCAGCTCGTGCTCGGCTTGACGATTCCACCGCTCCTCGTCGCCCACGTCGTCGGCAATCGCCTCGCGCACGAGCTCTACGGCATCGACGACTCCTACGCGCGGGTGCTGCTCGTGTTCTGGGTGGCCTCCCCGTGGCGCGGGGCGTTCCAGACGCTCCTGGTGCTCATCGCCTGGATTCACGGCTGCATGGGCATCCACTTCTGGCTTCGGTTCCGGCCGTGGTATCCGCGCGCGGCGGTATGGCTCGTCGGCATCGCGGTGGCAATCCCGGTGCTGGCGCTCGCCGGCTTCATTCAGGGCGGCATCGAGGTCGCCGAGCTGGCGCGCACGCCGGGGTGGACTTCGACGATCAGGCCGCGTGACACCCCCGCCACCCGCGCGATGCTCGCGGACGTGAGCGACAGCATCGTCGGGACGTACGGCGCCCTGCTGGCGCTCACCCTCGCGGTGCGCGGCGGGCGGGCCGCGTACCTGCGTCGCTGGCGCTCGGTCACCCTGACGTACCCGGGCGGCCGGGTCGTGACGGTGCCCATCGGCTTCTCGGTGCTCGAGGCGAGCCGCTACGCCGGTCTCCCGCACGCGTCGGTCTGCGGCGGGCGCGGTCGCTGCTCGACCTGTCGTGTCCGCGTCTCGCGCGGCCTCGAAACGCTGCCGCCGGCGAGCGAGGCCGAGCGCCGCGTGCTCCGCCGTGTCGGCGCGCCGCCGGACGTCCGCCTGGCGTGCCAGCTCCGCCCCGCGCACAGTGCCGAGGTCGTTCCGCTGCTGGCGGCCCGCGATCCGCTCGCGGCGCTCCTCGGCCATGAGCGCCAGGGCGTGGAGCAGGAGATCGCCGTGGTCTTCGCCGACCTGCGCGGCTTCACACGAATGGCCGAGAAGCGGCTCCCCTACGACGTCGTTTATCTCCTCAACCGCTACTTCGAGGTCGTGGGCTCGGCGATCGAGCGGACCGGAGGCATCGCCAACCAGTTCACCGGCGACGGCGTCATGGCGCTCTTCGGCGTCGAGAGCGGGCCTGAGCCGGGCTGCCGCCAGGCCCTGGCCGCGGCCCGCGCCATGATCGCCGGGGTGGACGCGCTGAGCCGCGAGCTGGGCGGCGATCTCCCGGAGCCGCTCCGCCTGGGCATCGGCATCCACGTGGGCCACGCGGTCGTCGGGCGCATGGGCTACGGCGACAGCACCTATTTCACCGCGGTGGGCGACACGGTCCACGTCGCCGCCCGGCTCGAGCAGGCGACGAAGGACTACGACTGCGAGCTGGTGGTCTCCGAGGACGTCGTCGCGCGCGCCGGGGGCGACTTCGGCGCCTTTCCGCGCCACGAGGTCGCGCTGCGCAACCGCGCGACTCCTGTGACCGTCCGCGTCGTCGAGCGGGTCACGAGCCTGCCCACCGCCTCGTGGTCCGGGGGGGCGCCGTAGGGGTCGAACGTTCCGTTCCCGCCAAGGGGCTACGGAAGCCGCGCTCAGCGCCGAGCTTGCCGGCGACCTGCCGGCGCCGCTGCGCATCGGCATCGGTATCCACGCCAGTCCGGCGGTGGTCGGGCGGATGGGCTGGGGCGACAGCCACGACCTGGCCGTGCGCAACCGCGCCGGCCGCGTCGGCATACGCGTCATCGAGCGCGTCGCCAGCTTGCCCGTCGCGTGACGCGAACCGAGCTAAAGTCGGCGCCCCGAGTCCTCTCCGTGTCGCCCGGCCGGACCGCCTCGAGAGCGTCGCCGACGTGCGCGAGCTGACCGACTGCTCGCCCCCTGCTAACTCAGGCGCCTGATCCTGATGTTCCGGAACTGCACTCGGGACCCCGAGTGGTGATTCTGGAGCCCAACGTGGCCCTTGAGCGGACGTCCAGTGTTGCGCGTGAGAGAGCTCACGGGCGTGGTATTAAGGATGACGTTCACGCTGTCACCTACCACGTGGATCTCGAACCGGTTCCATTCGCCGATGCGCCGCGCCGCTTGCTGCGTGGCTGGCGCGAGGGTGTAGACCGCGCCCGTACTGTGCGACGGGCTGCCGGCGGTGTTGGTGTCGGGGTTGTAGCCCCGGGCGTCGATCTGGACCTCGTAGCCTTGGTCGACTGCGAGCCGCCAGTCGTTGGCGGGATCGCTGCTGCCGAGGGCCGGGAAGCGCAGAAAGACTCCGGAGTTGTCGAACACGCTCGAGGAGCGCCAGTCCACCCTCAGGATGAAGTCACCGAACTCCTCGGGGGTGTACCAGAGCAGCCCGATGCCGCCAGCAGACTCGAGGATGTCGCTGCCGACGACGGCGAAGTGGCCCGAGCCTGCCATCTGCCAGCCCGTCAGCGTTCCGTCGAACAGCGACTGAAACCCTTCCTCCACTGTGCGGCCTTGGGCGACGATGGCCTTGGCCGTGCGCCGTGCGAGAGTGAGTGCCGTCAGCGATGGATTGGCGGAGCCAAGCGTCGGGAACAGCGCCGGCCCCGCTACGTAAGCGTTGACTACGTGATGGAAGCGCCCGTCGAGGTCCGTCACGGAGTCTTGGGCAGAGGCGCCCATCCACAGCGTCCCCGCCTCGTGATGCGTGCTGCCCAGCAGGTCGCGCACCTTGTTGGCTGGATCGAATGGGTCGTTGTTCAGGCTCGAGGGCGGCGGAGCCGCGTGCCAGGAGCCCGCATCGCGCCCGTCGTTCCGGAAGCTGTCCTTGTAGAAGTACTGGATCTTCGTCGGATCGCCTCCGGCGAGCTTCTGGGCCAGGGCGATGGCCGCGTCATCCATGACCCGCCACAGGGCGAGGTCCGCATTAGTGGCGACCAGATTGACCCAGGCCCGTCGCTTGCCGAATTCGTCGCGCTGGTCGGCGGTGTCGAACGCCAGGTTCATCCAGCTCGTGCCGGTGCTGGTCGGCATCGCCTGCAGGTTGCCGCGCATCTCTCCGATTCCGCGCAGCGTGAGCACGATCCAGTCGGGGTCCTGGTTGGCGGCGATCTGGTGGAGCAGGTCGATGTCCGGGATCATGTGGAACATGTTCTTCTCGGGATCTGAGCCCTGGACGTCCGCCGCTGTGACTTGCAAGTGATAGCGGCCCTGCGGTGTGGAGCCTCGGACGATCAGCGCGGCCGCCTCGAGGTCGTCGGGCTTGGCTTTGAGCTTCGGGAAGAGAGCGCGCTTGATCCGCACCGTCGTATTGCTCCGAAGGTGGGCCATGAGGTTCCGGCCCATCTCCGGCCGAGGGAAGGACTCCAGCGCCAGCCGCGTCGACTCGATGGTGCCGGCGGCGAGGACGACCGCGCACTCCGGCGCCACGCCGAGGAACCGACGCAGGCCGTTGACGTCCACCTCGATCTGGCTGACCACGTTGCCGGTGACATACAGCTTCACGACGTGAGCCCGCGGCACGAGGAAGAGCTGGCGTCCCGCGTCCAGGCTCGCGGCCCCCCGACCTCGCGCGTCGCCGAGGTCTTCGCGCACGGCGGTGATGAGGATGGGCGCGCTGCTGTACTTGTCGAAGCTGAAGAGCCCTGGTGCCGGCGGCGCTCCCTGGATGGCCAGCGGTGCCTCGTCGATCCGATCGACGCTGGGGACCTGTTTTGCTGCCGCCTTGAAGGCCTTGAGGAGCTCGTCGAACAGCGGTCCGCTGATGTAATCGGTCGTCGGATCGACGCCGATCTCCCGCTCGATGTCGTTGTAGGTTCCGTTCAGGTACTGGGCGAGCTCCGCCGGCCACCTTGCCAGGTCTATGGCGGTCAGACGCGGCGACCACCCACCCCAGTAGAGCGAGCGCCCTCCGATGCAGTAGGCGAGGCCGGGGAAGGGCTCGTTGCTGTGCCAGGGCAACCCCCACGTCGGCGCGCCGTTCGCGACCTGGCTCTGCGGGCTCGACTCCTCACCGTTGACGGTTGCGCGAACGGCGCCGCCGACGCCGAGGCCAATGTTGGACAGGTTCTGGACGTGCTCGGAGACGAGGAAGCTGCCCGCGTCGAGGACGAGGACGCGGCGCGCCTTCCCACTCTCGCGGAAGATCTTCTCGGCGCAGTAGGCGCCGAACATCCCGGCGCCGATCACCACCGCGTCGAAGGCGAATCCGCCGTTCCCGATCGTTCCGATCGCCTCGTCCCAGGTGTTGCAGACGTATCGTCCCTGGACGTCGATCGCGAAGGTCGTTTCCTGGACCAGGGTGGCATCGGGAGCTTCAATCAGTCGTCGAATCATGTGGCACCTCACCTTCTGTGATACGGAGTCGTGAACGTTGCGGCGCGCCGCGACGAGGCGGTGCACGGGCCGCACTACACACCTCTGACCTTACCTCGCCGGTGGGCTGACCGCGAGTGTCACGAGATGGCTGAGTCTTTCGCCCGTGCAGCCCATACGCTGTCGCGTCAATCCCAACCGGCCGCCTCGAGTTCGAGGAGGGCCGCCAATTGCCCGTTCCGAGCGAGGAGCTCGGTCGGTGTCCCTTCCTCTCTGGTCTGATCACTTCATTTCTCGCAGGGCTTCGACGGAGTGGATGGCCGAGATCTCAGTTGGGCTTATAGCGAATCTGAAGCTCGCCGCGACGCCCTTCCATCACGGTGACGGTCGTGGTTTTCAATCGCCACGCCTGAACGCCGTGATCCACCGATGTCGGGCGGCCGATTTTCTCCCTAAGCTGTAACAGCCCATCCCGGCACGACTTTTCCGCCATCTCGACTTTGACGTCTCCGCGATGGGTTAGGATTATTTCCGAAAGCGTCCCTCCGTTTGGTCCAAAATTTAGCAGCAACACATACTGGCAGCCCAAGTATTGGTAATTTGCTGCGCGGAGATATTCGTAATCGCTATGCGTGTTCTCCCGCAGCCTGGATACTCCGCTCCCGATAACCCTCTCAGCGTCGGCGATGTGCATGTTCCAGTTGATCGCCTCGAGGCCGGATCCATCGAATATCTCTGCGCGGGCCGGCGTGACCCAAGGACAGCAAACGAAAAAAGCCGCGCCAACAGCGATGAGAATCGTCGATGGCTTCCAACCCGCCTTGGCGGGCAGCGTGGCAAAAGAAAGTGACCGGACCTTCTCGAGTTTCCTGCCCGGGATCGTGGCAACGAGAGGCAGAAACCCCAGACGGCGCCGAATGTTCATGTCGCCACCTCCAAACTCTGATGCGCATCCGCTGCGTCTATCTCACGCCACCAGTCCCGCTCGCCCGGTAGAAGTCGCCCAACGATGAAGCGCTTCGCCAAAGCGACGAGACGGAGAAGCCGAACGTGATTCCGAGTGTGAACTCCCAGTCGGGAACTCCGCTGGCGAATCCGCGCCGGATGCCGGTATCGAACCATAGGTTCTTCGCGGACCAAGGCTGCCAGATGAGGCCCAGGAGAGCCGAATCGCGCTGTTCTTCCCGCCGGGGTTTCTCCCCGTTCACCTCACCTACGAGCCGGAGCCCCGTCGCGACCGGAAGCTCGCCGATCACGCCCCAGATCCCGACCAGATCACTAGTCGACCGCTCGACGCCCAGCCCGCCGTTGAGGTGAAAGATGAATGGACCGAGCTTGTCGGTTAGAATGCCGATCCCCTCGAACCCGAAGTTGCGCTCCCCCTTTTCGGTTGACGGTAGAAGCGGACCTACTTCCACGGCGATACCAATGCCCTCTTTGTTCTGGAGAAAGCCCTCCTTGAGGACCCCCTTAATGAAGAGCGCCGGATCGATGACATTGACTTCAGCATCGGGACTCCGTCGCACGGCGAACTCCGCGACGGCCTCCCAGTTCTTGAAGACTCCATAATTGATGACGACGCGGGGAATGATGAAGGAGTTCTCGCCCTTCTCGCGCTCGAGCGTGAAGTAGCCAAACTCGATCTCGACCTCCTTCGGATCGGCCACGGCGGCATCCGTCGAGATGAACGGCCGATAGGCCCACGACGCGGTCGGCGTGAAGAGCCACACCAGCAAGAGACAGGCGCCAACGGCGCGCCTGTGAACGCCCCCGGAGCGGCAGTGATGTATCGGTCCTTCGCTATGGCTGAAACGGGGCCGACCCCGGCGACGCGGACAGCGCCGCAAGATCGAAGCCTTGCAGAGCAGGCGTCTGTCGGCCATGACGCCCTGAAGGGGCGCGCCATGCCGACTCCCAGACCAGCACGCGCAGAGCCACGAGCTAACCTCAGCGCGAATCGTGAGCTTCGGAAGCAGTCCCTGGTGGCCGGTGGTCGCGCTCGTCCGCCTGTTCTGCGCGTGGACCGAACATCATGAGGCCCGACGCGAAGAGCAGGAGTCCGACGAACACGATGCCCCCGCCCCACATGGCCAGGCGGATGACGCGGGGGTTGATGCTTGGTTCATTCGGGATCCACGGGTCCTTCACGCCACAGGACGGGCACACCGTGGCGTCGCGAGCGACCAGTGTCGTGCATAGTCGGCAGGGGACGGTGTCAGCCGCTACTTCGGTCATGCGACGACTCCGTTAAAGGCACACGAAGAGGACCGTCGCGTCGCCATGGTCGTCTCCTCTTCCTACTTCACGAAGACCCATTCCGGCTTGAGCAGTGGGAACGCGATCAGGCCGATGATCGCCGTGGCGGCCACGAGCAGGGGATTGCTGACCTTCCAGCGGAACAAAACCACGAGGCTCCCGAGCGCGACGAGCGCGGTGAGCCAGTCGCCGATCGCAATCTTTCCGAGCAGGACGCAGGCACCGAGGATCGTGCCGATGGCCGCGGCGTAAGCGCCCTTGATGAACCCCTGCACGTGTGTGTTCGTCCGGTACCGGACGAGGATCGGCGCCACGATCAAGACCAGCAGAAAGGAGGGCAGGAAGATGCCGATGGTCGACACGAGTGAGCCCCAGAAGCCCTCGAGGAGGGAGCCGTGGAGACGGGCGGCCACGAGGTAGCCGACGAAGGTCGCGGTGATCACGACGGGTCCGGGACTGATCATGCCCATCGCGACGGCGACGAGGAATTCCCGCTCGCTGAGCCAGCCCGTTTGCTGCACGAGGCCCTTCTCGAGGAACGGCACGATGACGAGGCCGCTCCCGAAGGTGAGCGAGCCGGCCTTCAGGAAGAAGGCGAGCAGCTTGCCGAGGAGCTCGCCCACCGTGGCCGGAGCGGCGCCGACCGCCACGAGCGGCACGCCGAGCAGGACCGATCGCGTGGTGGACAAACCCCCGCGCGCGCGCGCGAGGAGGCCGTAGTAGATGACACCCACGATGCCGCAGCCGATGAAGACCAAGGCCACTTCGGCTTGCGCCGCGACGGTGA
>WNFH01001112.1_pt1 | contig 18009 bp, 22 predicted proteins | sample 5400411 | NCBI WGS metagenome assembly WNFH01 (sample SAMN13153347, study PRJNA577476) | soil metagenome | isolation source: 200 cm saprolite under Douglas fir tree site 2 hole 3 | place: USA:California | collected 2015-04-18
AGGCGCGATCGGCGTCGCGGTCCCTGCATGACATCCCCGCCCAGTATGTGAAAGGCGTCGGCCCCACTCGTGCCGAGCAGCTTGCGCGCCTTGGGCTGAGCACAGTCGAAGACCTCTTCTACCACCAGCCCCACCGATACGAGGACCGCAGCCACCTCGCGACCATCGCGTCGCTCCGGCGTGGCCTGAAGCAAACCACGCAAGGCGTGGTGCTCGCCCTGAGCGAGAAGCGCTATGGGAAACACCAGTTCGTGGCCGCCCTGGCAGATAACACCGGTGTGTTGCAGGCTATCTGGTTCGGGCAGCGGTTTCTGCGCCGCGTTATCCACCGTGGCACACGATTGATCGTCCACGGCAAGGTCGAGGGGGCAGGCGTCTTGCAGATGCTGGTGGATGAACACGAAATCTTAACCGGAGAGGAAGACGACACGCTGCACACGGGACGCATCGTTCCCATGCATCCGGCCACCGAGGGGCTGAGCCCGCGCGTCCTGCGCACCATCATCGCCCGCGCGCTGGACGAGTACCTAGACGCGCTCCCGGAACTTCTTCCTGCTCAGATTCGGGAGCAACTGGGGTTGGCTGGGCGCCAGGAGGCCGTGCGCAATTTGCACTTTCCGGCATCGATGGGCGATGCAGCCGCCGCTCATCGCCGATTAGCGTTTGATGAACTCCTTGTGCTGCAACTCGGCGTGCTCATGCGTAAGCAAGCGGTGCGCGTCGTGGACAAGGGAATCCGCTACAAGCGCCGTGACGGACTCTTAGCACAGTTTGTGGCCACGTTGCCGTACTCGCTAACCGGCGCGCAGCGCCGAGTCCTAGACGATGTGACCGGGGACCTCTACAACCCCCGGCCGATGAACCGGCTTCTACAGGGAGATGTGGGGTCAGGCAAGACCGTCGTGGCCGCTGCTGCGCTTTGGTTGTGCGTGGGCGGCGGGTGTCAGGGGGCGCTGATGGCCCCCACTGAAATTCTAGCTGAACAACACTACCTGACATTTCGCCGCCTCCTCGCTCCTCTGGGTGTGCGTCTCGCACTGGTGACGGGCAGCAGGAAGCGACCGGACCGAGACCGCATTCGCGCAGCGCTGGCCGCAGGTGAGGTCGATGTGGCCGTGGGCACCCACGCCTTGCTGGAGGAGGGAGTGGAGTTTGCGCGGTTGGGGTTGGTGGTGGTCGATGAGCAGCACAAATTCGGGGTGCTGCAGCGTGCGGAATTACGCCAAAAAGGCGAGCACCCGGATGTCTTGGTGATGACCGCCACGCCCATTCCGCGGACGCTGTCCATGACGCTGTACGGCGATCTGGACGCCTCCGTATTAGATGAAATGCCCCCGGGGCGTGGAGTGATCAAGACCTACGTCCGCGGACCGGAAAAACGGCCCGAGGTGTACCAATGGGTCCGTCAGCAGGTCGACGGAGGGCACCGCGCCTATGTCGTGTGTCCGCTCATCGAAGAATCCGACAAGCTTCAGGCGGAAGCTGCGATCCATCTGGCCGACCGGCTTCGGGAGGATGCGTTTAACGGAGTGACGGTAGGCTTGCTCCACGGTCGCATGCGCCCAGATGACAAAGATGAGGTGATGGAGCAGTTCCGCACAGGGGCGATTCAAGTACTGGTCGCCACGCCGGTGATTGAAGTCGGCATCGACGTCCCGGAAGCTACCATCATGATCGTCGAGGACGCCGACCGATTTGGCCTCGCGCAACTCCACCAATTGCGCGGCCGGGTCGGCCGGGGACCGCAAACGTCGTTCTGCGTCTTGCTGTCGACCGCGATGACGGAAGCCGCACGGGTCCGGCTGGAGACGATGGCCCAAACGTCTGACGGGTTCGTCATTGCCCAAAAAGATCTGGAGTTGCGGGGCCCAGGGGAACTGATGGGCACACGCCAGCACGGCCTGCCGGACTTGCGGATCGCTGATCTCTTGGAAGATGCTCCCATTCTGCAAGACGCCCATCGTGAGGCCGGCCATCTGCTAGGAGACGATCCCGATCTCTCCCAGGGTCACCACGCCGAGCTCCGAGACCTTGTTCGCCGTCGGTTCGTCGAACGACCGGGCGTGGCCGCCGTGGGGTAGGCTGCCGATGAGGACAACGGGACGACTGAAGACGCGCCGGGCAGGGGTCCGCCCGACACAGGCTCGGGTCCGGGATGCGTTGCTCAACAGCTTGGGACCGCGGATCGCTGGAGCACGGGTGCTGGACCTTTACGCCGGCACGGGGGCGCTAGGGATGGGGGCGTTAGACCACGGAGCCGCGTACGTTCTGTTTGTCGAACGCAATGCCTCGCTCGCGGCCGACCTGCGCCGCCGTCTGACCGCCGAGGGCATGAGCCACCGCGCAAAGGTGTGGGTCAAAGATGCGTTGGCTGCGGTGCGGGATCTGGGCGCGGGGCAGGGGAGGTTTGACATCATCCTGCTGGATCCCCCCTACGGCCAGGAGCTGATTGCTGTGACGCTGGACGCGATCACGCGCGCAGGAATCCTCGCCCCGTCGGGACTCGTGGCCGCCGAAGGCCATTGGCGGGACCACCCTGGCGAGATTCCAGGACTCGTCTGCAGCCGCGAAGCCCGGTACGGAGAAACGAGGTTGTGGTACTTCCAGCACTCAGGAGGTGAGAGTCCGTGACGAGTGCCGTCTACCCAGGCAGCTTCGACCCCGTTCACAACGGACACGTCGATGTCATCACCCGCGCGGCTCGGGTCTTTGACACTGTCATCGTGGCCGTGGCGAGAAATTCCGAAAAGGCTGGTCTGTTCTCTGTCTCCGAGCGCATGGACATGCTGCGGACAGCGACCGCCGCGGTGCGCAACGTGAAGGTCGACGCGTATGACGGGCTGACAGTGGCCTTCGCGCAAGCCCGGGGTGCCTCGGTCCTGGTCAAGGGGCTGCGGGCGGTAGTCGATTTCGAGTACGAACTCAAGCAGGCCTCGATGAATCAGCGCCTCGCGCCGAACCTGGACACGGTCTTCTTCATGACCGCCCCCCCGTACTATTTCTTGAGCTCGACGCTGATTCGCGAAGTCAGTCAGCTCGGCGGATCAGTCGCGGGGCTGGTCCCCGCAGGCGTGGAAGACCGGTTGCGGGCGAAGCTTAAGCCCCGATGATCATGCCGCCGACATCGGTTATGGACCTGCTCACGCGCTTGGAGACGCTGCTGCGCGGGGTGGAACAGAACGCAGCGTCAGGATCGCCGAAGACCGAGGAGGCGCTCGGATTGGTGCGGATGATCCGGCGGGCGCTTGCCCGCTGAGCTCAGCGAGGTCCACCGCCTTCGCGCGGAGGCCGAACGGATCCACCGTCACGCCCAAGACGAAGCCCGGCGGATCGTGCTAGAGGCCCAGGCGACCGCGCGCCGCCGCACCGACGTCGCGCCGCAGCCCATACCCACCGGACAAGATCATCTGGCCGACGTGCAGCGGAAGGCGAAGGAGATCCGGGAGGGTGCCGATACCTATGCGACGCAGGTACTGGGGGAGTTAGAAGGGAGCATCCTGCGCGTCCTAGAGGCTATCCGCAAGGGTAAGCAGTTATTGAAAGACGCTTCACGCTAAGCCTATACTGAATCGTTTGACATCGGGGAGTTCGGACGTGCGCATCGACGTAGCGGCATTGGAAATCGGGCAGGTGCGGCGCGCTGCGTTCGACGAGGTCGTGGATAGTAAGAGTGAGGACCTCGCTTTCGACACCCCCGTGAGGGGGAATGTCGAGGTCGATCGCACCGCGCAGACGCTCCGGCTGAGAGGTCATCTCGCGACCACCGCCCCCTTCGTGTGCGGGCGGTGCCTGACGCAGTACCGGCAGGACATCGCCATCGCGGTCGAGGAGGATTTCTTGGTCGGGGACATCGCAGTGCCCCGTGATGGGGCCCTGCGACCCGAGGACTTTGTCGTCCCTCTGGGGACTGATCTGGTGCTGGACGTTACGGAAGCCGTACGGCAGCACCTGCTGTTGGCCGTGCCGATGGTCCCGGTCTGCCGCCCCGACTGCCGGGGGCTGTGCCCCCGGTGTGGGAAGAATCTCAACGAGCAGGAGTGTGGATGCGAGCCTCTGGAGACGATTGATCCGCGCCTCGCGCCGCTGCGGAATCTCAAGGACACACGGAGCGAATAGCCCGATCCTAACTTTAAGCGGGAGGTAATGCATGGGGATTCAAAAGCGACGACGATCTAAGATGAGTGGCGCCACGCGGCGCGCGCACTGGAAGCTGCGCCGTATCACGTTGGTGGCCTGCCCGAACTGCCACGCGCAGATGCGTCCTCATCGCGCTTGCCCGACCTGCGGCCAGTACGCAGGGCGGGAAGTCATCAAAATCGAGAAGTCGGAAACCAAGTAACCCGCGGTGAACCCGTGAGCGCAGCAGCTCCTGGGGGCGATGCGGCGTTGACGATCGCCGTCGACGCGATGGGGGGAGACCATGCCCCCGAGGCGGTTGTGGCAGGTGCCGTGGCCGCCGCCCGCGACTTCGGGGTGACCATCCTGCTCGTGGGCCCTCAGGCATCTATCGAGCGGGAGCTGGCGCGTCACCACCCTGTCCCCTCCACCATCCGCATCGTGGACGCTCCCGAAGTGGTCGAGATGCACGAGGCACCCGCAATGGCCGTGCGCCGCAAGAAGCGCTCTTCGATCGTAGTGGCAATGGAACAGGTGCGCGACCGGCAGGCCCACGCCGTGGTGAGCGCCGGCCACACGGGGGCCGCCATGGGCGCTGCCCTCCTCCGCCTAGGACGCCTCCCTGGAGTCGATCGACCGGCCATTGCGGTCGTCCTGCCGACAATAGCAGACCACCCGATCCTGTTGCTCGACGTAGGAGCGAACGTGGACAGTCGGCCTCACCATTTGCTGCAGTTCGCCCTGATGGGATCCGTCTACGCGCGGCGGGTACTGGGGGTGGCGTCTCCACACGTGGGGATCCTCAGTAACGGGGCGGAAGAGGGGAAGGGATCCGATCTCACGCTGCGGACGACCGCGCTGCTGCGGACCGCAGGGTTGAATTTCATCGGGAATGTCGAAGCACGCGACGTCTTCACCGGCACCGCGGACGTCGTGGTGTGCGACGGATTTGTCGGTAATGTCGTCCTGAAGTTCGGCGAGGGGTTAGCCCTGGCGATTCGCGATATCGTGAAGGCGGAGTTCCAGGGGTGGCGCGGTCGCCTCTACCTGGTCTTCGTCGCCCCGCTGGCCCAGAAGCTCCGACGGATGTACCGCCGCATCGATTACCGCGAATACGGGGGGGCGCCGCTTCTGGGCATTGATGGAGTGTGCATCATTGCGCACGGGAGCAGCAATGCCCGGGCCGTCCGCAACGCCATCCGCGTCGCTATTGAGGGTGTGCGGTATGCGTTCGTCGAGGACCTGCGGGCCCAGATGCCCCAGTGGAGTGAAACGGTGACTAGTGCCGTGGAACCCACGGAGAGCCATCCGTGACGGAGTCCGCGGGCACAGGGATGAGCCTCCGCGGTTCGACGATCACCGGGATCGGCCGCTATTTGCCGCGGCGGGTCATGACCAACCACGAAATTGAGAAGATGGTCGACACGTCGGATGAGTGGATCGTCACGAGGACCGGGATCAAAGAGCGGCGGATAGCCGCCCCCGAGGAGGCCAGCTCGGATCTTGCCTACGCCGCCTCGCAAGAAGCACTCGCCGATGCAGGCGTGACCCCCGAGCAGCTTGACCTCATTATCGTAGGGACCGCGACTCCAGACATGTTGTTCCCGGCAACGGGCTGCATTCTCCAGGACCGGTTGGGGGCCAAGCAAGCCGGCGCTTTTGACCTGTCGGCCGCCTGCAGCAGTTGGGTGTACGCGGTGGCGGTCGCGCACGGGTACATCGCCTCAGGGCTCGCGAAAACAGTGCTCGTGGCTGGCGCAGAAACACTGTCGAAGTTCACGAACTGGAAGGACCGCAACACCTGCGTGCTGTTCGGGGACTCCGCCGGGGCCGTGGTCATGCAAGCCTGCGAGCCGAGAAGCGGATTCCTGTCCTTTTATCTCGGGGCGGATGGAGCCGGGGGGCCGTTGATCGCCTTGCCAGCCGGCGGCTCGCGGATCCCGGCCAGCTTTGAGTCGATCGAACGCAATCAACACTTCTTGCAGATGAACGGGCGCGAGGTCTACAAGTTTGCAGTCCGCTGCATCCCCAAAGCCATTGAGGAAGCCGTACAGCGCGCGCACATGACCATTGATGATGTGGACTTGTTCATCCCCCATCAAGCCAATATCCGCATCATCGACGCCGCCGCCGGGCGGTTGGGCCAACCCCGCGAGAAGTTCTTCATCAACGTCGAACGGTACGGCAACACGTCGGCCGCCTCCGTACCAGTTGCATTGTACGAAGCCGTGCACAGCGGCCGCGTGAAAGTCGGCGATACCGTCGTCCTGGTGGCCTTTGGCGGTGGGCTGACGTGGGGCTCCTGCGCCCTGCGTTGGACGAAACCGTCCTAACCAGATCCTCATGACGATCGCGTTCGTATTCCCGGGCCAGGGCGCGCAGCACGCTGGAATGGGCAAGGCCCTCGCCGCCGCCTCCCCCCCCGCCCGCCAGGTCTTCGCGCGTGCGGATGCAGCATTGGGGTTTGCGCTGTCGGCCCTCTGTTGGGAAGGACCGGAGGAAACCCTCCGCCAGACGGAAAATACGCAGCCCGCCATCTTGGCGACCAGTGTGGCCTGCCTGGCGGCGCTGCAGGCGCACGGCGTAGCACCCTCCCTGGTCGCAGGCCTCAGCGTGGGGGAGTACGCGGCGTTGGTCTGTGTCCAGGCCCTGCGCCTGGAGGACGCCCTCAACGTCGTCCGCCGCAGGGGGGTTCTCATGCAAGAGGCTGCCGCCGGGCGGCAGACGGCCATGGCTGCTATCCTAGGTCTGGGCGCGCCCGCTGTCTTGCAGGTGTGCCATGATGCAGCCTCCCGGGGAGTCGTGGAACCGTCCAACTTCAATAGCCCGGACCAAATCGTAATCGCGGGCGATGCCGACGCGGTGCATGAAGCTATCCGGCTGGCAAAGGCCGCAGGTGCCAAACGCGCCGTGCTGCTGCCGGTGAGTGCACCGTTTCACACTAGTTTGATGCGGTCCGCATCTGTGCAGCTGGCGGAGGTCCTCGCCGCCGTTCCGATCTCTGCCCCCATCATCCCCGTCGTGAGCAACGTGACCGCTCAGCCCATCCGCCAGCCCACCGAAATCCGCCGGCGTCTGGTTGAGCAAGTGGCGAGCCCTGTGCGGTGGGATGCCTCGGTGTCCGCCATGGCGGCAGCCGGCGTGGACACGTTCGTCGAGATCGGTCCGGGGACAACCCTGTCGGGGTTGATCCGCAAGACCGTGCCGTCTGCCCGAGTGACGAACGTCAACGATCCGGCCTCCCTTCAGGCGGCGGTCAAGCTTCTACAGCCAGTCGCCCAGGGTACGGGCAATGGGTAAACTCGACACGCAAGTTGCGATCGTCACCGGAGGCTCGGGGGCGTTGGGCCGCGCGATTTCCACCGCCCTGGCGGCGGAAGGCGCCGCGGTTGTGGTGCACTACGCCTCGCACCACAACGCCGCAGAAGCAGTCGTCGGAGCCATCAGCGAGCTGGGCGGACGCGCTGTGAGCGTTCAAGCCGATCTGGCCACGCCTGAGGGGGCGCGGCAACTGGTCTCCTCCGCTTTGGAATCGTTCGGAAAAATCGACATCTTGGTCAACAATGCTGGCATGATCCGCGACACGCTCATCCTGCGCATGAAAGACGAGGATTGGTCGACGGTCCTGCACACGAATCTCAGCAGCGCATTCTTCTGCACAAGAGCCGTGCTGCGCGAATTCGTCCGTCAGCATAGAGGCCGGATCATCAACATCGCGTCCATCGTCGCCGAGGTCGGCAATCCGGGACAGGCAAACTACGTGGCGGCGAAAGCGGGGCTCATCGGATTGACCAAAGCGGTGGCGCGAGAGGTGGCCACGCGCGGCATTACCGTCAACGCGGTCGCCCCCGGGTTCATCGAAGCCGGGATGACGTCTCGCCTCTCCGCCGAGCAGACGAGGGCCCATATAGAGCAGGTCCCGTTAGGACGAGCGGGGAAGCCCGAGGAGGTCGCCGCTGCCGTGGTCTTCTTCGCCTCCGACGACGCCGCGTACATCACCGGTCAAGTGTTGAATGTGGACGGCGGCCTCGTGATGAGATAGACCCGGGCCCCTGCTAATTAGGCACCGAACAGCACGAGGGATGGGACGTTTCGGGGCTAGATACCTGCCGCCGGTCTGCTAGAGTAGGAAGGCGGTAAAGCGGTTAGACTTATCCGGGGGTGGCAAGTCCGATGGCATCAACCTTTGATCGTGTGAAGCACATCGTCGTCGAGCAACTGGGGGTGGCCGCCGATGAGGTGGCACCCGCGTCGTCGTTTGTGGACGACCTCGGCGCCGATTCGTTGGACGTCGTCGAGTTGGTTATGGCGTTGGAAGAAGAGTTCGGGGTCGAAATCCCCGACGAAGACGCCGAGAAAATCGCCACAGTGGGCGAGGCCGTCAAGTACATCGAAACCCACATGAGCGAACCCGCCACAGAATAGCCTCCCGTGATCTGCACAGAGCAGGGGAAGATCTGATGACACCGGGACGCCGGGTTGTCGTCACCGGCATTGGGGTCGTCAGCCCGATCGGCACGGGCAAAGACGCGTTCTGGGCCGGCCTGATGGCCGGGAAGAGCGGGGTCGGGCGCATTACGCGGTTTGATCCCTCGGGGTTTGACACTACGATTGCCGCCGAAGTCCGCGACTTTGACCCCACCACCTACATGGACAAGAAGGAAGTCCGGCGGAACGACCGCTTTGTCCAGTTCGCCTACGCGGCCGCCCGCATGGCCCTCGACGATGGGCATTTCAGCATTACGCCTCAAAACGCGGATCAAGTTGGCGTCGTCATCGGATCGGGCATTGGCGGAGCGGAAACGTGGGAGCATCAGCATGAGATCCTGCTCAAACGTGGCCCCAGCCGTGTCAGTCCGTTCTTCGTCCCGATGATCATCGTGAATATGGCTGCCGGCGTCGTTAGCATTCTCACGGGGGCGAAAGGACCCAGCAGTTCGGTGGTCACCGCGTGTGCCACCAGCGGGAACGCCATCGGAGACGCCATGCGCCTGATTCAGCGCGGAGAAGCCAACGCGATGTTAGCCGGGGGGACAGAAGCCGCAATTACGCAGCTGAGCATTGCCGGGTTCTGTGCGATGAAGGCGATGTCCACGCGCAACGACGAGCCGACCAAAGCGGTGCGACCCTTCGACGCCAAGCGCGACGGGTTCGTGATGGGGGAAGGGTCCGGCGTCGTCTTGCTCGAGGAATTGGAGCAGGCGGTGACGCGCGAGGCCCATATCTATGGCGAGCTCGTGGGCTATGGGAGTAGCGAGGACGCATATCACATCACGCAGCCGGACCCCGAAGGAGACGGCGCCGCTCGCAGCATGGCAAATGCACTGCGGGACGCCAAAATGGAGCCCAGTGAGATCCAGTACATCAACGCCCACGGCACAAGTACCCCGTACAACGACCGCACTGAGACGATCGCCATCAAGAAGGTCTTTGGAGGGAACGCCAAAAAGGTGGCGGTGAGCTCCACCAAGTCTATGACCGCCCACATGCTCGGGGCGGCTGGTGGTGTGGAGCTGATCGCGTCTGCGCTGACCCTGCAGCATCAGGTGCTGCCGCCCACGATCAACTACGAGTTCCCCGATCCGGAGTGCGACCTGGACTACGTCCCGAATACGCCGCGCAAAGCCACAGTCCGGGCAGCCATGTCGAATGCGTTTGGGTTCGGCGGACACAATGCAACGCTGATTGTCCGCGCGTATGACGGCCGCTAACACCCCCCCCTCCGCTCCGGCGACGATCGACCCCGCTCGCGAGGCTCAGCTCTCCGATCTGGAAGGGAAGCTGGGTGCGCGCTTTCGCGACCGCCTGCTCCTCAGTCTGGCCCTCCAGCATGGCTCGTATGGGCAGGGGGGCGGCCACCAGGAGAGTTACGAGCGGCTGGAGCTGCTGGGTGACGCCGTCCTGAGCCTCGTCGTCTGTGATCACTTGTATCACCAGTACCCTGATGCTCCTGAGGGCGATCTGGCGAAACTGCGGGCGCGAATCGTCAGCGAGCCCTGGCTGGCGCGGATTGCGACGACCCTCGATCTGGGACGGTACATTCTGCTCGGCAAGGGCGAGGAGAAAGCCGGGGGCCGGAACCGACCGGCCCTGCTCGCCGATGTGCTGGAGGCGGTGCTGGGTGCCGTCTACATCGACTCAGGATTCGGCGTCGCCCACGCGGTCGCGAGCCAACTCCTCCAGGACGCGTTCGACGAACTCGCCCTGCCTAGTGAGGACTACAAGAGCACCCTACAAGAACTGTTGCAAGAGCGGGAACGACGGATTCCCCGCTACCGGATCAACAGCCAAGAAGGCCCCGACCATGCGAAGGTGTTCGTGGCCACCGTGGAGGCCGGAGGGCGGGTTCTGGGGGAGGGTAGGGGGCCAAGCAAGAAGCAGGCAGAACAAGCCGCAGCCCAGGAAGCGTTGCAGCGCTTGGCTCGGCGCACCCGAGACGCCGTCCCGCCACAGGCCTCCCGCCCCGGGGGGACCAGTCCAGAACCCCCACCTGCCGTCTCGCACCCGGGAGGGGGGCCCAACGCCGCCCGGGGAGCCGGTCGGGGCGCACCACACGGTAAAGAGACGGGGCCGCCTGGACGATGAAGCAACTGTGGGCTCCGTGGCGCGGCGAATACCTGGAACAAGATCCCGAGCAGGATCACTGCATCTTTTGCGAGGCGGCAAGCGGGGCGGACGATCGCGCCGCTCAGGTCGTGGCGCGGGGACGGCACTGCTTTGTGATCATGAACCGGTTCCCTTATAATTCTGGTCACGTGATGGTGGTGCCCACCCGCCACAGCAGCAATTTACCCGACCTCAGCGACGGGGAGCTCTCGGAAATGTTTCGCTACATCGACTACTCTGTTCGGGTCGCGAAGCGGGTGTTGCACCCCGACGGATTCAATGTCGGGATGAACCTCGGCCGTGCGGCCGGGGCTGGGATTGTAGACCATCTCCACGTCCACGTGGTCCCCCGCTGGGTGGGAGATACAAACTTCATGCCGGTCTTGAGCGAAGTCAAGGTGATCTCCGAACACCTGCAGGCAACGTACCAGAAGCTGGCCGATGGGTTTGCGATCGTGCTAGCGGAGGTCCAGCCCCGTGGCGCATAGGTCCGGTCAACAGGAGCGGACATCCCCCGCGATGACATCGGGAGAGGGATTGTGTTGAGGACCGTCGCCGAGTTCATGGCGAAGGCCGTCGTCACTGCCTCCCCGCAGGAGACGGTCGCGGCGGTGGCGCGTCGGATCACCAGCGCCGGGGTGGGAGGGGCACCAATCGTCGACGGGGACCGCGTCGTGGGTCTGGTCACGCTAGAAGATCTCGTCGGCCAGCCTCCGTACCGTCCCATTCGTGAAGTGATGACCGTTGATATCGTGACCGCCCCACCCACCGCGCGGATCACCGATGCCTCCGCGCTGATGGATCAGCATCACGTCGGGCGGCTGCCCATCGTGCAAGACGGCGCGCTGGTGGGCATTGTGACGCGGGGGGATCTCCTCAAAGAACTGGGCCGACTTACCGACCCGCTCACCGATCTGCCCTGGTCGGGGACGTTGCGCCAGCAGGCGGCCGATCTCCTAAAAGCGGGTCGAGAGATCTCGGTGGTCTTCATGGACCTCGATGACTTCGGCCTCGCGAACAAGCTCTACGGCCATGTCGTCGGTGATCGGGTCATCCAGGCCGTCGGCGCCCTCCTGCGGGAGAAGACGAATGCCGATACCGATGTCATCTGCCGGTACGCTGGCGATGAGTTCGCGATCGTGACCACACGGAGTATCGAGAATAGCCTGGAGCTGGCCCACGACTTGCGCAAGGCCATCCTCGCGCTCGATGTCGCCGGCGCACCCCCCGGGTCGATCAACGCCTCCTTCGGGGTAGCGGGCGGCAAGCGTGCCACGGAGCGACAGGACATCCACTACGACGCGACCGTCGATGACCTGCTGACGATGGCGAGCCGGGCGTCGACCCTGGCCAAGAAGACGAGCGCGCGCGTTCTACACAGCTCGCAGGTAAAAGCGGTCACCCAGCCCACCGTCGAGGCAGATCGTCGGATCGTCATCCGGCGCATCGATCTCGGCGTGGAAGACGGTCAGGGTACTGCGATCGTCGAATTGGAATACGAAGGCCGCCGGGTCACGGGCCGTGCCGAAGGCTCTGTGTTGGGCAGTGGCGGTTTGCGGTTGTTAGTGGACGCCACGGTGACCGCGGTGCGGCAGTGGTTGCCCCCGCACTGGCAGGTCGTCGTCGAGGAAATCGCCCGCACGCCCCTGGCCCGGGGAGAAGCCGTGCACATTTTGTTCGTCACGGGCGCCCCGCACAGCGAGGAGCGCCTCGTCGTCGGCTCTGCGCTGTACACGGCGGATCTCCACGAGGCAGTCGTTAAGGCGACGATGAAGGCGATGAATCGCGTCTTGGCACACACGCCCGAGGTGTCCGCCTAACCCCTGAACTCCCCGCAGGTGCCGCGCGTCGTTTGAATGCGCGGAATCAGGATGCCGTCGGCTTCCGCCGGATGTCGACGCGGCCGATGCGCCGACCCACGACGGTTTCCACCGTAAACTCCAGCCCTCCCAGCGAGAACTTCGTTCCTGGTTCGGGAATCGTCCCCAGGTGGTAAAAGATGAATCCACCCAGCGTGTTGGCTTGGTCGCTAGACAGCGCCAACCCGAACAGGTCGTTGAGAGTGGTCAAGTCGATCGCGGCGTCCACCACAATGCGGTCGGGCTCCTTCAGGTGCACGAGGGGCGGCCGAGACTGATACTCCCCCGGAATTTCCCCGACAATCTCCTCGAGAAGGTCTTCAATCGTCACGATCCCGGCCGTGCTGCCGTATTCCTCCAAGACGACGGCGAGTTGCGAGCGGCCGTGCCGCATCTCTTCGAGCAGATCCACGACTGGTTTGGTTTCTGGCACGTAGAGAATCGGCCGCGCCACCTCCGCGACAGGATGATCGGCGCGACCGTCGGCGAGTGCTATTAACAGATCCTTCGCGTGGACTGCCCCGATGATTTGATCGAGGTCGTCGCCGATCATCGGGAGGAGGGTAAACCCGCGTTGTCGGACGAGGTCGACTGCATCCCGCACCGTCTGGGTTTTTCGCACGGCGGCGATCGCCGTCCGCGGGGTCATAACCTCGCCTGCGGTGCGGTCGGTGAGGCGGAAGACACGCCGCACCAGGGACGCCTCCTCACCCTCCAACACGCCAGCGCGGCGGGACTCACCCACGAGCATGACGAGTTCCTCCCTCTGGTACGCCACGTGCCGCCCCGCCGGGGCGCGGAGGCCGAACAAACGCAGGGACCCGTTGGCCACTGTGTTTAACGTCCAGATGACAGGCCGGAAGAGGCGCGAGAGTGCCACGGTAGGTGGCAAGACCAACATGGCGGTGGATTCCGCATTCCACAGGGCCATGCTCTTAGGCGCGAGCTCTCCGAAGGTGATGTGCAAAACAGTAATGAGCACGTAGGCGAGGGTAGCCGACAGGGTGTGGAGGGCCACCGATCGCCAGCCGGTGGGGAGATCTGAGACCAGAGGCTCGATGACCGCGGTCAGTGTCGGCGTGCCAATCCATCCGAGTGCCAGGCTGGCCATCGTAATGCCCAGCTGCGTGGCCGCCACATAGGGCTCCGGGTGATCGATGACACGCTGCACCAATCCCGCGCGGCGGTGGCCCTGACGAACAAGTTGCGCAATGCGGGTTCGGCGCGTCGTGACGATCGCAAACTCCGCGGCGACGAAGAGGGCGTTGACCGCCACGAGGCCGGCCACACCCAGCAGCCGTAGCGCGATCACTCCCGGGGAGAACTCCATGCTAATCACCTCATTCGTTGGACTTCCGCGTAATCGCCGCGGCTTCCCTGCCAATCCCGCCTCATTGGGCGTCCTTGACGCTACGTAAACGGCGACGATACAATCAAGACGGCATGACCGACCCGCACGCCCTGCCTCCCGACGATCCCAACCATCTCGCTACATTTGAAGCCCACCTTGCCGCCGGAGACCGCATCGAGGCAGGGGAGTGGATGCCCCAGCTGTATCGGGCCGAGTGCCTCCGGCTTATCCAGATGCACGCCAACTCGGAGTTGATGGGGGCGTTGCCCGAACGCGAGTGGATCCCGCGCGCACCCACCCTGGCACGAAAGATCGCCTTAGTTGCAAAAGTACAGGATGAAGTCGGGCACGCCCAGCTCCTCTACCGGGTGGCCGAAGACCTCGGCAAGCCCCGCCGCCAAATGATCGAAGATCTCCTCGCCGGGCGCAGCAAGTTCCATAACGTGTTCCACTATCCGGCGGACACCTGGGCGGATGTGGCGGTGATTCAGGTGTTTGTAGATGGCGCGGCGATGCAGACTCAAGGCTCGTTGCGTGCCTGCAGCTACGCGCCCTACGCGCGGGTGCTAAAACGCGTGTGCTATGAAGAAGATTTCCACATCCGGTTGGGGATCGATGCCCATCGCGCCCTGGCCGAGGGGACCCCGCGCCAGCGCGCCATGCTGCAGAATGCGATCGACCGCTGGTGGCAACCGATTATGCACTTCTTTGGCCCGCGCGATCAAGCCTCGCCGCACCTGGAGACGATGATGCGCTGGCGGATCAAGGTCAAAACCAACGATGAACTCCGCCAGCAGTTCCTGCGTCAGTTTGTCCCGCTAATCACCGACTATGGTCTTCAGGTCCCCGACGCCCAGTTGCGGTGGAACGAGGCCGAGCAGCGCTACGATTATGGCGAGCCCGACTGGGAAGAATTCCGGCGGGTGATTCGAGGAGAAGGACCGAAGAGCGCTGCGCGCTTGCAGCTGCGCAACGAGTACTGGCGCAAGCACCAATGGGTGCGCGAAGCCATGGACTCCTGGGGGTTAGCCGCATGACGAGCGAGATGGCCGGGTTCACCCCGGCATACTTGTACGACTATTTGGTGAAATCCCGGTCGAAGCTATTTGACTGGGTCCGGCCCTTGAGCCTTGAGCAATACACGAAGGAATTCGCATTTGGGAAGAAGTCGCTCCGCGCCACCCTGGCCCACATTGCGGCGTCCGAGTGGTCCTACATCCGGCGCATCCGCGAGGAGTCGATAGCCCTCAAAGCCATCGAGGACCATCCATTCTGGAAATACAACGACACCGCCTTTGCGCCCCTGGAGACTGCGTGGAACGAGCTGTCCGAGGACACCCGCAGGACATTACGGCGGGTGACCGATTGGGCCAAACCCGTCGAGTACGCGACGACTAATGATCCGAAGGTCCGGATCCGGACGATCACCGGCGGAATCGCCGGGCAACTCCTGTTCCACGAGATTCATCATCGCGCTCAGGCGATGGCGATGTTGCGCCAGTTCGGCGTGGCCGCAGAGAATATCGACTATTCGGTCCTAAACGTCGAGCGGATTAAGCTGCCGACCTGACGGAAGGGGAGGGCATGCCCCGACTCGTTGAGTTGCTCGGGAAGGCTGAGGCCGACGCTTCGCGCCTCTTTGCCGTTCTTCGACAGGACTCGAAAAGTGAGTCCCACGTCCACGTCGGCGACGTCCATGCCACAGACGCCGAGATGGCGTTGATGCTGGCGAAAGAACAGTTCACCCGCCGTGAGCCGTGTGTGAGCCTGTGGGTCGTCCCATATAGCGCTATTGGCGCCACTTCGTACGACGACCCCGATCTGTTCACGCACGTGACCGACAAGAGCTACCGGTTCGGGGGCTCCTACCGGGAACAGCAGCGTCCGGCAGGCCCCCGCCGAAAGGACCGATGAGCGGGGTCACCGAGGGGGTCGACCTAGCGCGTCGCGACGTGCGTGACGCGCTCGCCGCCTACCTGGTCGCCTTCGCGGATGATGAGCTCCTCATTGGCCATCGCCATTCTGAGTGGACGGGGTTTGCCCCCGATATCGAGTCTGACATTGCGCTGTCCTCGATCGCCCAGGATGAACTCGGGCATGCCCGCCTCCTTTACGACCACGCAGGTACGCTCCTCAGCCAAAGCCCCGATGAATTGGCGTTTGGTCGGCAACCCGCGGCGTTTCGCAACGCCATTCTGGTCGAACGACCCAATGGCGACTGGGGCTACACCATTGTGCGGCTTTTCCTCTACGACCTCGCAGATCAGGTGCGTCTAGAGGCGCTCGCCTCCGGATCTCACCGGCCTCTGGCAGAGTTGGCCGCGGCCGTGCGACGGGAGGAGAAGTACCATGTGAGCTACGGAGAGCAGTGGCTGCGGCGGCTGGCCGGAGGATCAGAGGTCAGCCACAATCGGGTGCAGGAGGCATACAACCGGGCATGGCCGGAGGCCGCAGGCCTGTTTGAGCCGGTTAAGGGGCAGCAGACCCTACTAGAGGCTGGTGTAGTCACGGGATCGGCCTCCGGACAGATGGGGCGATGGCAGCAGTCGGTGCGGGATGTCAGTACCGACATAGGATTACAGGTACCGAGCGCAGGGCCGCAGGGCGGGGGCGGGGGGCGGACAGGTCGCCACAGTGAAGACCTGCAAATCCTTGTGGATGAGATGACCTCTGTGTGGCGGTCAGACCCCAAGGCAAAGTGGTAAGGCAGCCGCTGGCAGGGGCCAGAAGCGGCGGGGGTGAGACGGTGGCAACAAGCCAGACACTGAACGATCAGATCTGGATGGCGCTCGGAACCGTCCAGGATCCGGAGCTGCCGGTGACGGTCACTGATCTAGGTCTTATTCATGCTGTCACCGTCGATGGCGGGAGGGTCCACGTGACGATGATCCCGACGTTCAGCGCGTGCCCCGCGATCGACGTCATGCGTCAAGATATCCGAAAAACCCTACTCAACGTCCCGGGGGTGCAGACCGTTGAGGTCGAGCTCTCATTTGCGGAGCCGTGGACGATGGCGCGGATGACCGAACGGGGCCGACAGCGTTTGCTGGACCATGGGCTCAGTGTCCCGTCCCGCCATGCGCAGACGCCCGTCACGTGCCCGTTCTGCGGGTCAACTAACACTGTGTTGGAGAGTCCGTTTGGCACCACATTGTGCCGGTCGATCTATTACTGCCAAGACTGCCGGAACCCCATTGAGCGGTTCAAGCCACCCCCAGAATAGTCAACCTAACCAGACAGGAGCGCTCACATGATGGCCGTTCGTGAGAAGTCTACCGACCGCCAAGGCCGTCCGTTGACGCCCGGGGCTCGAGTGCGAGTTCTGGCGGAGCAGGGGCACCCCGAGGCGTCCGTCGTGCGGGTTCTTGACGACTACGGCGTGGTCACAGTGCAATTTGAGAAACCAACGAAGGTAGAGCGGATGTACAAGACGTCCGAAGTCGAAGCGATCTGAAGGGACGGACGAGCCCCTTAGATAGATCAGACAGTCCCCGTTAGCGGATGGATTCCAGTTCAAAGGGATCCGAAGTCGGTATTGCAACCGCCCAGACTAATCCCGTCTCTAATCCGAACGACCATCTGCATGAGTCGACGGCATCTGTTGAGACGTTGTCTAACAGCTAGACATTAGATCCGTCCCCGCTACCGAACGCGTCGCTAGCTCCCATCCGTCCGGCGATTCGCTGCCCTTGCCGCGGGGCGCCCTGATCGTGGGGGAGTGTTGGTTACCCCTTGTGGTGGGACCTGACTAATTTGGACCGTTCATACTACGGGGAAATAAAGCCGCAGCCGCCGTGCCTTCCTGATCCTGAAGTTTACATAACCGCCATTATCGGAAGTAAGCGCTCACCATCTAGGGACGCAATTCAGAGAGGACCTCGCACGTGTACTCGCGCGTTTACGGGACGGAGGGCTGGGTGGGGTCGGACTGGTCTGACTGGTTGCTGTCGGCGCGCTGGTGGGCTCGGTTGTCCTTTTCCGCTCGGTCAATGTCCTGCCACCGAGGCGTCAAGTCAACTTTGTAATCGGCAAAACCGAGCCTCAGTTGCCCTTCGAGACGACCCAGTCCTTTAGCGT
>WNFH01006731.1_pt1 | contig 17999 bp, 17 predicted proteins | sample 5400411 | NCBI WGS metagenome assembly WNFH01 (sample SAMN13153347, study PRJNA577476) | soil metagenome | isolation source: 200 cm saprolite under Douglas fir tree site 2 hole 3 | place: USA:California | collected 2015-04-18
CTTCGCCTTCGTCACCTTCGTTCAGCGCGTGGGCTTCGCTGCCATTGATCAGTGCAACGATCTTTGAGTCGTTAGTTCGCGTTGTCTCGTAACCTTGAAATGTTGTTGCGCCGCTCTTTGCTACCAGCTCGGAGTTGATCGATTTTACGGCCATCGAAACGTCGCGACCAGTCAGCTCAAAGGATCCCGTTTGCGAATGAAGGACTTTATGCTGTATCTGGCGTAGCGCATCATCAAAAGCTTCGTTGAAAGCTTCTTCATCTTGAGCGAACACTTGTCCGCGTTCAATCAGACTGATTCTTATCAAGTCGCGCGGCACTCCAAAAGTATCGTAAACGCGAGCGAGTTCTACCATTGGAATCATGCCGTCCGTCGGGGCGTTACCGAAGAGTTCATCAAGTCTGGCCAGCCCAACCGTCAGCGTCGCGCCAAAACGCTCCTCTTCTAACCGCACCATCTTCTTAATGAAATCGCGCGAAGCTTCCAGTTCCGGATAAGCCGCACCCATCTGATCGACGACGAAGTTCGTCACTTTGTAGAAGAACAGATCTTCAAGCCCCAGCGCGTGCCGCCCCTGATAGATCGCCCGCCGCATGATCTTCCGTAGCACATAATTCCGTCCTTCATTGGCCGGCAATATGCCATCGGCAATTGAGAATGCAGTTGCACGCGCATGATCGGCGATCACGCGCATCGCAAAGCCTTCCGCTGTTTCAGGTTCGTATTCTCGTCCCGCGAGCTTCGCGGTGAACTCAACAATGTCTCGCAGCAGATCCGTTTCGTAGTTAGACTTCACGCCTTGCAAAACAACCGTGAGGCGCTCGAGGCCCATGCCGGTATCGACCGAAGGCGCTGGCAGCGGAGTCAGCGTGTACTTAACTGAGCCCTCCCTTACGGTCGGGCTACTGCCCCGTTCGCCCTCACTCAAGCTCGTGCTATTGCCTTCGACTTCGCTGCGATCGAACTGCATGAACACCAGATTCCAAAGTTCGGTGATCGTGTCGCCGGGACCGTTGACGTTGGCAGCGCAGTTCTCTGGATCGTTTGCGTCCGGGCCCATGTAGTAATGAATCTCGCTGCAAGGCCCGCACGGCCCGGTCTCTCCCATCTGCCAGAAATTGTCTTTGCGGCCATAGCGCAAGATTCTTTCCCGCGGCGCGCCGACCTGCTCCCAGAACTTTTCCGCCTCTTCATCCGGCCCGACTTCGTTGTCGCCTTCGAAAACCGTAAACCACATGCGCGCCGGATCGAGCTTGTATTCATTGACCAGCAAGTCCCACGCGAACTTGATCGCGTCTTCCTTGAAATAATCGCCGAAGGAAAAATTTCCGAGCATTTCGAAAAAAGTCTGATGCCGCGCGGTCTTGCCTACTTCATCGAGGTCGTTGTGTTTGCCGCCGGCGCGCAGGCATTTCTGCGACGAACAGGCGCGCACGTACTCGCGCTTCTCGGCGCCGAGAAAGACTTCTTTGAACTGATTCATACCCGCGTTGGTGAACAGCAGCGTCGGATCGTTTGCGGGTAAAAGCGGACTGGAGCGCACACGCGTATGGCCGTGCCGCTCAAAATACTGCAGAAACTTTTCGCGAATTTCGTTACCAGTCATAGTTCGTCGGAAAGTTTAGCACGCGCACATGATGGAGTCAGTACCGGGAGCGGCCGTAGCGACCGGGTCGTAGCCAATCGCGGAATTAAGGTTGCCGTGGTCGTCAACCGGTCGCTACCGCTCCCGGCACTGACTCCATGGCCGCGCCCTGTGGCGTAGCGGACGGCCTCACTCCTCATCATCTGTGTTGCCCTTGGCAAGCGCACGAACCTTGTCGGCCACCAACTCAAACGCAAAACCCTGACGCAGCAAATGATCGAAGAGCTTCTTCGCATCAGCTCGCGTCTTCGGCTTGCCTCGTAACCGAACCCGCTTGGCAATGGCGCGGTCGATCAAGTCCCCTTCCGGCGTCGCTTCGAAAACCTGATCGAGCGCCGCGTCGGCAGTCTGCTTGTCAATCTTCTTCAGCCAGAGATCGCGCTGCAATCTTTGTCTGCCGATGGGCCTTTGCTGCACGCGCAGGGAGGCAAAGCTGTGCGCGAACCTGGCGTCATCGAGATAGCCGTATTCACGCAGACGCTCGATCACTGCTTCAACTGCAGCTTTGGTTGCGCCGCGGCCTTCGAGCAATCGTTCCCTTAGCTCTTCGACCGAGCGCGGCTTGGCGGCGAGCAACTTGCCCGCGCGCTCAAAGACTCGCTCGCGGGCTTTTGCGGGATCAAGTGGTGGCTTGTCCTCCGTTTTGATTGATCTGCGTTTGTTCCTCGTTTTTGTGTTCCTCTGCGTCCTCTGTGTTAGATGAATCGACATTTAACCACAGAGGGCACAGAGGAACACAGAGACAATAGCAGTTCAAAAACCTACAATAGCCGGAATGGATGGCGCGCTGATTATCGACAAGCCCGCGGGGATGACTTCGCACGACGTGGTCGCCCTCGTGCGCAAGACGATCGGTGAGCGACGCGTGGGGCACACGGGCACGCTCGATCCGTTTGCGACTGGCGTGTTGGTGGTCCTGGTCGGGCGCGCAACGCGTTTGGCACAATTTCTGAGCGGCGCCGAAAAAGAATATGAAGCGATGATCAGGTTAGGCTTTGCGACGGATACCGGCGATGTGACCGGCAAGCGAATGGCAGAGCCGGCGACCGGATTCACCGCAGAAACGAAGAGGACGCCGAGTTTTCGCAGAGAAGAGATCGAATCAGCACTGGCTTCGTTGCGCGGCGAGATTGAGCAGACACCGCCGATGTATTCGGCGAAAAAGATTGCCGGGAAAAAGCTTTACGAGCTCGCGCGGCGCGGAGAAGAGGTCGAACGAAAAGCTGTGGGCGTCACCGTGAGCCAGTTCGAAGCGCTCCCGAGCGACGGGTCGCTGTTGAAAACTAACGACGACGGCACCAGCGATCTGTTTGTGCGCGTGGTTTGCTCGGCCGGAACTTACGTTCGCACGCTCGCGGAATCTGTCGGTGAACAACTCGGCTTGGGCGCGCACCTCAGCGAGTTGCGTCGCACGCGCGCGGGCCAGTTTAAGATCGCGGACGCGATCACGATTGATCGATTGAACGACGTGGCGCAAACAGGCTCGGTCGAACAGGTTCTGATTTCGCCCAACGAGGCGCTGGCGCATCTGCCCTTTCTGAATCTCGATCAAGACGACGCGCAGCGTGTGCATCACGGCATCGACGTACAAATTGAGGACGCTTACGTTTCAGACTGGCCGGAGGGTCAACCGATTCGCCTGCGCGATCTGAATGGTGAGTTAATCGCCGTTGGAGTTTATGAACCAGGCGGAAGGACTATCCATCCCAGCGTGGTTATCGCAGTCAACAATTGACTCGGATTAGGTCTTCATTGAAGTACGTCGTTGAGAGACCAATGAGTACTGGTTCAGTTTGAAGACAGATAGCATCCGTCACTATCAGCCATCTTTAGATGGCTTTCCCGCAGGGTTACTAGACCAGCGCTTTTTAGCGCTGGGTGAGATAAGACAACTCTTCCTCAGCGCGCTTTAGCGCGCTTCAAGTGCGGTGCTTAGCAATCACTGGTAAGGCCGTTGAAACGGCCTTTTGGATTCGTTCGTATCTGATCCCAGCCGTAAAAACGGCTGGGCTAGGAACCCTGCGGGCAAGCCACCTGAAGGCGGCTAAAGAACGGCGTCTCCTGCACTGCGCGTTACATGACCGATAATGCATTGAGTCAAACTGAACCAGTACTCATCAGTGGGGTCCGATCTTCAGAGTGACGGTCGTCACATTGAGACGATCCACGAATCACACGAAGCGTGCGGGTCCAGTTTGTGTTATTTCGTGGATCGTTCTAATTCAAGGGAAGGAAATGCCCCTTGCCAACCTTTTTGACGAACGTCGCGATCGCATCGTCCGCTTCTTTCGGCTGATCGTCGAACACAAGCATGCGGGCATTGGGGATCTTGATGAGTTCGAGCTGCGGATGTTTAGGGACCAGAGTCTCCCATGAATCCAGAAACGCCGGTTTCGCAAAGCCGTTCGCCGGCTCGGCCAGAAATTTCTCGTCAAAGCCGGGCACGAGGGCCACGACCGGAACCTTTAATCTGTCAAAACTGCGAGTGACATCTGAAGCCCAGAATTCACAGAGATAACGAATCTTGACTTCAAGCGGCGCACTTTCGAGTTCGTCCCAGGCCGTTTGTGCTCTTGCAGGATCGACGCTCAACAACTGTTTTCCCAGATCGCCGTTCTTCCATGTTTCGGGAGTCACATATTTGAACCACTTTGCGGCCCAGCTCTCATCAACGAACCCACCGCGGTCCGCAAAAGCGATCGGCGTCTTTCTCGTAGGATCTTTGGGAGCAGAAAAGAACTGGACCAGGTTTGTACCTACCAGGACTACACCGCCGATCTGTTCGGGATGTTCAGACGCCAGTTCAATCGCTGCCTGCGCGGCCGGTTGGCGTTCCGCCACAATTATTGGTTTGGTCAGTTTTTCTCTGCGGATGAGATCGAGAATGTCCCGCTCAAGCCGGCGCGTCCAGGTTAGTTCGCTGAAGCTGGCGCCGACTGCGGGCATTGCGCGGGCCGGCGTCCCATTAATTCCCGGTGGTATGAGGAGAAAGAACTTGTATTGCGATTCGTTTCGCGCGATGAAGCCGTCAAAAGATCTGTTTCCGGAATACATGCCCGGAACCAAAATCAAAGTCTGCTGGCCTTGTCCCTTCTTAATGATGACCGGTGTCTGATTATCCCGAAGAGTTTTGTAACCTGGAGGAAGTTCGAGGTTGTTGCGGCTCACGTCAATCTCACGCACACCGGGCGTTGTCTTTGACAGATCGACTGTGGCAAATCCAGCATTGGGAATGTCATCGTTCCACTGCTGATTTGATCCGACCGCCGCGATCAACTTCATCTTCATCTTGTCGGTGAAGTCTGTGCGCTTGACGCCGATCAAGATCGAGTCGCCCTCAACCCGGATTTGCAGATTGTTCTGCCGCAGATTAGTGAATCGCTTCGCCGTGACTCCGGCTGTGTCGGCAACTCCAATCGTTCCCTCATAGCCCTTATCGCCGCGTGTTACATTCGCGGTGAGAAGCCGATCGAATCTGAAAGTCTTATTGGATCCCCACCAATTCATCCTGGCTGCATCATCACCGCCCGTATCAATCACGATGTTCACGCCAAATGCCTGCACGTTCGGCAAGCCATAGAGAGCTATTCGAAACCAAAGAAAGTCCTGCTCTTTGTCATAGCGATAAGCGAGTTGGGCAGCGTCCGCCAGAGAAGGATCGCGCCCATCGCCCTTGCCATCGAACGCCAGCACTGTGTAAACCTGCGCCGCGGCGACGGCTGGCGTGATCGTGATGAAAGCGAGGAGCAGCAGAATCTTTGCGACAGGAAATAACAGTCGTTTTTGATTGGTAGCCATGGCGATCCTCAGTTGTTGGAGCTACGCGAGAGCCTTCAAAAAGGTTTCGGAGTGAGGATATCGGCCGACCGTCGGATCTCTAAATTCTACGTCCTGGCCATGCTGAGTCTTTGACCCGCCAGCTACCGCAGGCTGTGCTGCACCTTTTGCGTTTTGCCGAATGCGTCTGCTATTAGCTTAACCATGGATCGCAAGCCCGGCCGTGAAGCCTTCACCAACAAAGAATGGAAACTGATCCGGCGGCTGAACACACCGGCAAAAGTCCAGCGCTGGCTGACTGCGACGCCTTACAACTGGGAACGTCAGGGCGGCACAATGCGGTCTTTTCGCGAAGTTGTGAAACGAAACGAAGCGCATTGTCTGGAAGCCGCGGTCTCAGCCGCCGTCATTCTGGAACAGCATGGTTACCCGCCGCTCCTGCTCGACCTTGAATCGTGGGACTTACTCGACCACGTCATTTTCGTTTTTCGGCAGAATGGATTGTGGGGATCGATTGGCCGCTCACGCGACATCGGGTTGCATGGACGCAAGCCGGTGTTTCGCAACCTGCGGCAGTTGGTCTGGAGCTACTTCGATCCTTACATAGACATGACGGGCCGCATTAAAGGCTATGGCTTAACGAGCCTCGACGACCTCGGCAATTACGACTGGCGATTCTCTGCCAGGAACATGCACAAGATCGAAGATCATCTGCGTGCGATTCCGCACCAGAAGCTTCGCTCATCAGATCGACGCTACGAGTACTGGCACGAGCGCTACCAGGGATACAAGAAGCGGTTTCCCGATCGCTCGCCCTCGTACTACGGCAATCGCAATCAATGGATGCTCTGAAATACTTTAAAGCCTGGTTGGCCACGGATGACGATCCACGAAGCCACACGAAGCAGCTTTGTTCGTGCGATTTGGTGTGGTTTCGTGGATCGTTCCGTGTAATCCCCAGGAACACACGAAGCCGTAACCAAGATACTATTCGACAATCTCCACTCGCGAACTCTTCTCTCTCGCGGTCACCAACATATGCACAATCACCGATGCGATGATGATCGCGCCTCCCAGGATCGCCCAACCCGCTGGGCGCTCGCCGATGAAAAGGAACACCCAGACAGGATTCAGCACCGGCTCGATATAGCCGACGATGCTTGCGTCAAGCGAGCGCAGGCCGCGCGCCATCGCCAATGTGAAAAGCAAATAAGCACAGCCAATCTGGACGATGCCGAGATAGCTGATGCGCGCGAGATCTGCGGCGCTTATCCCGCGCCGGGCCGCGCCAAAGAACGCCGGCGCGCAAATCAAGACCACGATCAGGTTGCCATAGATCGCCGACGAAGCGCGGTTGACGTTGCGCGCTTTTGAGTGCCGCAGCAGCAAAAAGAAAAGCGCAAAGCACACTCCGGACGCCAGGGCCAGAAAGTTTCCGTTCACGTCCTGCGGGCGCAGCTTGCCCACGAAAAACAACGTCATGCCGCCGACGCACGCGGCCACGGTAATCAGATCGCGCCGGCGAAATCTTTCTTTGTAGAACAGCGGTTCAAGGATCAGAACATAAACCGGCGCAGTGTATTGCAGAAAGATCGCATTCGCGGCAGTGGTCAGCTTGGTTGCCAGGACAAACAACAGCAGCAACGCCGCGTAAAGGATCGAAGTGATCGCGCTGACGCGGTTTAGGCCAAAGCCTTCGCGACGGGTGACGATGGCGATAGTGATTGCGGCCAGCAGCGAGCGGCCAAATGAAAGCTCGAATGCAGAGAGCGAGGTGGCTTTGATGAAAAGCCCGCCGGTGCTCCAGAGGATTGCGGCGCCCAGCACCAGCAGGAGGGGAGAGACTGTTACCCTGCGATCAGAAGATGACTTTCCATTTGTCATCTAACATAACTCTACATTTTGTAATTGTGCTTCGTGTCCGTGCGTGTGACTTCGTGGATCGTTTTTCTCTTCTCAGCCCAGGGCACGATCCCCGAAATCACACGAATCAGCGAGAGAGAAAGCCGCATGTCGGTTGACAAAATGTAAAGTGTCTTCGTGGCGACGGTCGCGATTCAAAAAGCTAATTCACGGCATCGTTCGCGCGGTCAGACTCCGTCTGTTCCTTAGGCTGAACGATGGGCGCGTTTTCCTTTTCCTTCAAAGCGCGCAGGTATTTTCCGAACTGGCCGTTCCACGGCGGAATCACGACCGAAACCGCCCCGTATGCCTGGGCCTGACAGGCGAGCCGAATCAGCGGCTTCGGTTCCGCAGTGTCGATGTATCCGAACTCTTTGATCTTTTTTCCTTCGCGCGCGCCGACGTCGGCGAGTTTTGCGGCGCCGCCCAGCACGCCCACCCAGCAAGTGCCGCACGCCGCCGAACGGCATTCGACGGGAATCGGTCCTTCACCGCGGCGCGGATCGATCGCTCGCCAGTCGCGCGAGTGATCTGAGGCGGCGCCCCAGGCCAGGTCCTGCGCTTCGCTCAATCTGTATTTCGCCGCTGAATCGTTTTCGTCAAAAGTGATCGTCCACTGCTTGTTCACCGTGCGCAGAAAACCAAGCAAGCCCTGGCTGTCGTCTTTCGCGCGCTCACGCAGAATTTGCTCGGGAGATTTCTTCGCGTGCTTGTTGTCGATGCCGATCACCGCGGGCGCTGCCTTGAACTGCGCAAGTCCGGCTTGCTGCACCGTCATGAAAGCGACGGCGGTAATTCCCACCAGCAGCGATTCGTCTTTCTTAAGCTGCTCCGCCACGCTTTGAGCCACGCCGAGAATCTGATCGGCCAGCGACGCGCGCGCCGTCTGGTTGAACGCATCCGTGTGCTGCTCGACGGCTTGCTTCACCTGCGGCCAGAAACGATGGCCATAAAGGAATCGGTGAGAAGTGTCGATCTGGTGCTTCAATTCATAATCACCCTGCAAGAGCAATTGCTGCACGAGCTTTTCGCGATCGTCGGATTGTTCCAGCGCGCGCAGCAACGGCAGCGGATAAAAAGCAAACCAAATCTGCGTGGCATTGCGATCGACTTCATGGATTGAGAAATGTTTCAAAAGGTGTTTCAGGGTTCATTGGGTTGTTAGATCAGAATTTCTCGGGTTGATGAAAACGTTTACTCTAGCAGCATCGACTGGGAGTCTCAATGCGGAACCTTAGCCGCGTAGCGGCGCAATGTTTATAGTTCGCACGGGCACATGCGGATCCGCAAGCTCCTTTAGGAGCGAAATGTTTAGTCTGTCGCCCATAAATGGGCTAAAAAGGAAATCTGCGGAGAGCTGTAACTATAAACATTTCGTGCCTACCGGCACTCTAAGACGCGTTTGACAAGGTACAACTCAGTCGGGTACAAGTCGTTTTCATCATGGCCGAACCGGAAGCCAAAGAGACAAAGCCCCGTCGCACTTTCGACAGTGCTTATGGGTTTTCTTTCGCCATCGCCATCGGCCTGGCCCTTTTCATTGCCGGCCTGGTGGTTACGCTCACGGTGGGCGAAGGGACCAGCACCGGGTTGATCTTTGGTGTCCCGCTAATCTTTGCCGGCCTCGTAATTCCTGTTTTTATGATGCGCGATCTATTTCGGACCAGCGAGATTAAAGGGCCCTGTCCCGGTTGCGGCGCGACGATCAAAACCTCAGACGCAACCCTGCAACTCAGATGTCCGAGTTGTCACAAGGTAATTAATGTGAGGGAAGAAAAGCTGTTTCTCGCGGAAGAATGAATTCGCGCCGGCCTCACATCGACGGCAGCCACGACCGCGTCGAATAGTCGCTGATCGTCAGCGCAAACAATAACGCCATCCAGAAGAGCGCCGCCGCAATCACCAGCCGGATCAATCGGGGACTGTAACGCACGTGCATGAAATAGAGCACGACCAAAGTGGCTTTGATGACGGCGATCGTTAACGCGATGACGGCATTCAACGGACCCGGAAAATCACGAAAAGCCGCCAGCACGGTGAGACCTGTGCCCAACATCAGCACCAGGAAAATGGCGATGTAGACTCGCGGATGAACTATGTGCTCGCTCATAAAAACCAGAAATCAGAGATCAGAAGTCAGAGATCAGTCAGTCACAAAAACAAATCCGCAATTTCCAATTCGCATTTCGCATTTCGAAATTCCTATCCCAGATGCCCTTCCAGATGCCGGCCGAGTAAGTAAAGCAGCGGAAACAAAAATATCCAGACGATGTCCACAAAGTGCCAGTAGAGTCCGGAAATCTCGACCGGCGCGTGATACTCAGGCCCGAAACGCCCGCGCCACGCCATGATCGTCAAAGTGATCAGCAATCCGATGCCGATGATCATGTGCAGCGCATGCATGCCGGTCATCGCGAAATAAATCCAAAAGAACAATTCGACGTTTTTCACCGTCGCGCCGGGAACCAAATGCAGCTTGTGCTCATCGGTTTCACCCGGCTTGGCAACTGCCGGATTAAACGGACGACCCGGAATTAGCTGGCCCGGGATCAGGCTATCGCGGTACTTGTCCCGGTACTCGATGGCTTTGATTCCCAGAAACGTCGATCCCAGGACTATCGTCAGCAGCAGACACCCGATCGAATTGCGCCGCTTGCCGACTTGGGTATAAAACACCGCCATCGCCATCGTGAAGCTGCTGAAGATCAAAACGACTGTGTTGATTACACCAAGGTGCCAGTCGAGGTGATTGCTCGCCGCCGCAAAAGCTTCCGGATATTCATAGCGATACAGCGTGTAAGCCAGAAACATCCCGCCAAAAAACATCATCTCAGTAACGAGAAACACCCACATGCCCAGCGTGCCGGCTTCACGCTGCTGCTCCATGTTCTCGAAATGATGCTGCAACGCGCGGTGCGTCGCGGCTTCGTGGGTTGCAGTTAGTCCTTCAGGCATATCGATCTCCAAATATGAAGTCAGTACCACCCGCGTTAGCGGGTGGGTCAAACGCTCAACGCGCGACTCGAATTTCGGATCCATCTGCTGACGCAGATGGTACTGACCTCATCATCATCAAGTCTCCGCCCGCTCTTTCCGTTCAAACTTGCCGACGACCGCTTTATGCTCCGGCGGCGCAAACTCGTACGCTTCCGTCGTCACGATCGGCGTGGTCAGGAAATTCTCAGTCGGCGGCGGCGAAGAGGTTTGCCATTCCAGTCCCGGCAGATTCCACGGATTTGCTTCCGCGATCCGGCCGTAGCGCATCGACCAGATCAGATAGACAAGTGGAATCAGCAAACCAACGCCGAGGATTGATGCGCCCGCGGTCGATAAAACGTGCAGCACCTGCCACGAAACCAAATCCGCCGGATAAGTGTGATACCGCCGCGGCATGCCCATGTAGCCCAAAACGAACTGCGGCGAAAACGTCAAATGAAATCCGACGAAAATTATCAGCGCCGCGAACCGGGCCCAACCCTCCGGGTACATGCGCCCGCTGATCTTCGGCCACCAGTAATGCAGCCCGCCGAGATAAGCCAGCAGCGTTCCGCCCACCATGATGTAGTGAAAATGCGCGACCACGAAATACGTATCGCTCAAGTGGACATCAGTCGCCAGCGACGCCAGAAACAATCCGGTCATACCGCCGATCGTGAACAAGCCGATGAAGCCGAGCCCGTAGAGCATCGGCGTGTCGTAGGAGATCGATGCTTTGTAAAGCGTCGCGGTCCAGTTGAAAACCTTGATCGCCGAAGGAATCGCGACGGCAAAACTGAGAAACGAAAAAATCATTCCCGCATAAACCGACTGGCTGGCAACAAACATGTGGTGGCCCCAAACCAGAAAACCAAACACCGCGATCGCCAGGCTCGAGAAAGCGACGAACTTGTAGCCGAAAATGTTTTTGCGCGAAAAGTTGGCAATCAACTCGCTGACGACACCCATCCCCGGCAACACCATGATGTAAACGGCCGGGTGCGAGTAGAACCAGAACAGATGCTGGAACAAAACCGGATCTCCGCCGGCCGCGGGATCAAAGATGCCGATGTGCGCGAGTCGCTCGAGCGCCACCAGCAGGATCGTGATTGCGATTACCGGAGTGCCCAAAATCATGATCAAGCTGGTCGCGTAGTGCGCCCAGATAAACAGCGGCAGGCGAAACCAGGTCATCCCCGGCGCGCGCATCGTATGAATCGTCACGATGAAGTTTAAGCCGGTGAGGATGGACGAAAAGCCGCTGATGAAAATTCCGACGCCGGCGGCAATCACGTACGAGTTGGAAAATGTCGTGCTGTAAGGAACATAGAAAGTCCAACCCGTATCGACGCCGCCGGCGAGCAGCGCGTAGATCGTGACCAGTCCGCCGATAATGTAGATATACCAGCTCAGCAGGTTGATGCGCGGAAAGGCGAGGTCCTTCGCGCCAATCATCAGCGGTACTAAAAAATTTCCGAGCGTGGCGGGAATCGATGGGATCAGGAAGAAGAAGACCATGATGATCCCGTGCTGGGTGAACGTTTTGTTATAAGTGCTGGCCTGCATCAAGTCGCCCTGAGGAGTAAGCAACTCGAGCCGAATCATCATGGCGTAGAGGCTGCCGATAAAGAAAAAGAAACTGATCCCGAACAGATAGAGCAGCGCGATGCGCTTGTGATCACGGGTCAACAGCCAGGACTTCACGCCGTATTCAGCGTTGAGATAGTTGACGCGTGGCGGTTTTGGGGTCTCGAATTCTTCCATGAACTTGTTTACTTGTTTAGAGTCGAGCTACTGCCCGACCATCTTCCCCTCTCCCTTTGCGAGAGGGTTAGGGTGAGGGCTTAGGCGACGCCAACAAAAATACCCAACCTATGTCCCACCTTGCTCAGCACTTTGGCAACCAGTCTCCATCCCCGCAAAGGATCAAGAGGGAGAAGGGGGAGTCCGTTTCGTCTAAACCCTCACCCCGACCCTCTCCCAAAGTGAAAGGGAGTTCTTCTTCATTTCGTAGTCGCGCGCGGCTTCGCTGATGCCGCCGGCCCTGGCGGCGTTTCAGGCTTCGCAGTCGACAACGACTTCACATAAGCGACCAGTTGCAAAAGTTGCTCTTCGTTCACCTGCCCCTGAAACGCCGGCATGATCGGGCCAAAGCCCGAGACGATCTTCGCTTGCGGATTCAGAATCGATTCGCGAATGTAAATTTCGTCCGCGTTCACTTTTTGCCCGCTGTTCAAAGTAACCTGGCTGCCAAACACTCCCAGCAAGGCCGGGCCGCGGCCGCCTTCTCCGGTCGCGCCGTGACAGGAAACACAGCCGAGCGATTCGTACATTTGTTGGCCGGCGGCGGCGGGCGACATTTGATTTGCGTTCCCGCTCAGCCAGTTATCAAAGTCGGTCGGCTCCATCACCACCACCCAGCCGCCCATGCCCGAATGATTCATGCCGCAGTATTCCGCGCAAAAGAAATGATAACGGCCGGGCTTCGTCGCTTCGAACCATTCGGTCGTGTACTTGCCGGGCACCACGTCGGCCTTAATCCGAAACGCGGGCACAAAAACGTCGTGAATTACATCTTCGGACGCCATGAGCAGCTTGACCTTCCGGCCGACGGGCACGTGCAGCTCGTTAATTTCGCGCTGGCCAGTGGCGTGCTGGAACTTCCACATCCATTGCTTGCCGACGACATAGATCTCCATCGCATTTTTCGGCGGCCGAGACTCCGCAAAGTAAACCTTGGCGCCCCACACGAAGATGCTCAAGGCGATCAGCAAGGGAATCACGGACCAGAGCGTCTCGAGTTTCGTCGAGCCTTCGATGGGCCGCGGAATCTCGAACGCGTTGCGGCGCCGATAGCGTATGACGAAGAAGATCACGACCACCGAAATCAGCAGAGTGAAAAAGATCGTCACGCCAGAGATGTAGAAGTAGATGGCGTCCACTTCACTTGAAAGTGTCGACGCGCTCTCTGGAATGATTGGAAAGGTTGATTGCATTTTTCAGTTAGTCCGTAGGGACGGCATATTTATAGCTCGCTGCACAATAGGTTTTGCCAGCTCCAAGGAGCGACATGTTCCACCGCCCCCGCATATCCCGCTCCTTGGAGCTGGATTTTCCAAATAGATCGCGGTGCTATAAATATTCCGTCCTACGGAGTGGTGCTATCCTCGCCCTCCAAACCCGACCGTCCTGCCACAGTGCTATTAGCCGAACCGCCGCTCCGCCTTCTCAAAACCAACAGCAATCCGACGATCAGCACCACAGTCACGCCACCCGCCAACCTCATGATGTTCATTACGACCGCGCCGTATTTTCCCGTTGCCGGATCGTAGTGATAGCAGTAAAGCATCAGCGCATCGACCGGCGTGCCGATCTTGTTTTGCGACGCCTCCACCAGCCCGAGCCGCAAATCTCTCGGCGGATAGTCGATGCCGTAGAAATAGCGCGCGAGCTTTCCTTCCGGCGTCAGCACCATTATGCCGCTGGCATGCGCGAACTGATTTGTCTGCTGGTCCCAAACGTAACGAAATCCCACGGCGTTGGTCAGACGCTTGATGTTCGCCTCGTCGCCGGTCAGAAAATGCCAGCTCGCTTCCGCGCCTGCGCGGTTGTAACCCTTTACATAGGTCTGCTTCTTTGCCGCGGCCAGCTCTGGCGTCTCGCGCGGATCGAAACTCACGGTCACGACTTCGTATTGATCGCCGATGTTGAAGGACACTTGCCGGAACGCCGAGAGCATTCCATTCAGAACCTGCGTGCAGAGCATCGGACAACTGTAATAAACCAAAGACAAGACAACCGGTCTTTTGCCGAAGAATCCGCCCAGCTTCACTTCCCTCCCTTGCTCGTCTTTGAAAACCGCGTCGAGCGGAATCTGCTCGTTCAATTTCTGATCGATGCCGACGTTGTTCAAAACCTTGGGTAAGCCCGTAGCCACCTGACCAGGCACAGGCCGCGCGCCATAAAGCGGCGAGTTGGGTTGCGGCACGCCGGGCTGAGCTTGCAGAGTGAGCAGTGAGCAGTGAGCGGTGAGCAGCAAGAGGAAGACAGGGAGAAAGGGAGAGACGGAGACGGGGCGCATCGAACGCGACCGTCCTCCCTGTCTCCGCATCTCCCCATCTCCCCGTCTGGTCATCGTTTTCCTGCTACTGCTTCCTGCCGTCTGCCGTCTGCGGACGGGTCGGCAATCCCTGCTTCAAAATCTCTTCCTTCGCCCGCTCGATCGGCATTCCATATCGCTTCCCGTCTTTATCGATGGGCCCGTGTTTGAGCACGTCGTTCCATTGATCGCGCACCGCTGTGATTTCCCAGAGCGGACTCTTTGGTTGATTCCCCGCGCCGGCGATCGCTTCTGATTCAGTCGTCGCAGTTTTTTCCAGCCCTTCACCAAAACCCGGCGCGCCCTGCAAACGCGGCTCGGGCGGCAGGCGTTCTTTGTCGCCCAGGGCCATCGGCGAACGCGGCGGTTCCTTGATGCGAGCGTCGAACACGCGAAACATGCCCCACATGAGAAAGAACGAAACGATCATCAAAATCGAGAGGCCAACCACGAACCTGGCGATGCCTGAGATATAGACATCGCTGACTTCGTGCGTGACGTCGACGTTCTTGATGTAAGAAACGTCGGGTGTCTCAGTCATGTGGCCTTTGTGATTCGGTTCGCTCATTGCACTGTTACTCTGAAGCTTGCTCTCGCCGAGAAAATCCGTCTTCCCTCTCCCTTTGGGAGAGGGTTAGGGTGAGGGTGTTACGGCGGCGGAGCAAAACAAATTAAATTAGACGAATCCCCTCACCTAACCCCTCACCCCGGCCCTCTCCCAGAGGGAGAGGGAGTTTCTGCTTACTCAATGTCCCCCATGCTGAGCGAGCGCCTGCTCAAGCTGCGGATCGTTAATCGGCATCAGAGGTCTTTGCAGCAACTGCCACGAAAAAGCTGCGAACCACAATCCGCCGATGGCGATGGGCGCAACCACATCCATCCAGCTCAGGCGGAAGCGCTCGCGATTGAACGTCGGCTCGATCAGCCAGATCGCATCCAGCGCGCGCATCAACAGAATCAAAAGCGCCAGCAGCGCCAGTTTGCGCCCACTGCTCTTCGCCGCCCGCGACAGCAGAATCAAGAACGGAAACGCAAACTGCAGGATTGCAATCGCCAGCGCAATCGCGCCCCAGCCGCCATGCTTGCGCGCCACGTACCAGGTCGTCTCTTCCGGCAGATTGGCCGACCAGATAATCAGGTATTGCGAGAACGCAAAGTAAGTCCAAAGCATCACCAGCGTGAGCGTCAGATTTCCGAGATCCTGAAAATGCGATGGCCGCAAGACCGCGTTCATCGGCTCGCGCTGTGACAGCCAGGCGCTCGCCAGAACTGTGAAAGCCAGGGCGCTCATCGTCCACGACGCGACAAAGATCAAGCCAAAGATCGTCGACGACCAGGACGGATCCAGTGACATCACCCAGTCGATCGCCGCAAACGTCACGGTGATTACAAAGATGCCAAGCCCGGGGCCGCTGAGCAGGCGCATTTGCTTGCCACACTTCAAATCGGCCGTGCGATCCTGTTTGAGCGATAGCCAGTTGAGCAACAACGCCAGTACCGACCAGAGCGCGAAATAGATCGCGGCGCGCGCAACGAAAAATGAAGGGTTCAGATACTTGGCAGCTTTCAACTGAAGCGCCGGGCTGCTCATTTCCGCAGCGTTCATCCACGGATAGATTTGCTTCAAACCGACGACGACCGGAATGAACAGCAACAGGATCAGCGGCAACGTGCGGGTGGACGCTTCGAGCACGCGCCGAATCACTACGCCCCACGCGCCTCCCGTCAGATGTTGCAACATCAAAAGCGCCAGGCTGCCCAAAGTGATTCCCGCCCAGAAAATAAATCCCACCAGATAAGCACACAACGCCAACGATCAGCCCGAGCGTGCGCACGCGGCTGAGTTCCGGTGGCGGTGTGTATCCAGCTTGAATCACGCTTATCTCTTTCCTATCCGCAGCCAGTGTCTCAAGAATAGCTTTACCGAGGCTTCGTTCTCTTGTTCGTGTGATTTCGTGGATCGTTCGCCCCGACCAAAGAAATCGATCCACGAAATCACACGAAACGCTGCGAACGAAACGCCTATCGGCCCGGGCCCGGAGGCGTCTGACTCAACTGCAACGCGCGAATGTATGCGATGATCTTCCAGCGATCTTCGACCGGAATCTGTGACGCATGGCTCGGCATCGCGCCCCAGCCGTTCGTCACCACGTCAAAGAAGTGGCCCACCGGCGCCTGGCGCAGTTTGTCCTGATGAAACGATGCGGGCGCGGGCTTGTTAAAGCCCCGGCGCGCAACCATGCCGTCGCCATAACCCGTCAGGCCATGACATGAGGAGCAGAATATTTGATAGCGCTCCTGCCCGCGTTCGAGAACTTCTTTCGTAATCGGAAACGGAAAACTCTCAACGTCATCGGGAAACATTGCGGCGGAGTTCGGAGCGCCCGCATCCTGCGGGCGGTTCGCGGGCATCTTGCCCGCGCTTCCTACCTGCTGATTGCCATTAGCAGTTCCACTCTTCTTACCGAAATAAAACTCGCGGTCCACGCGCAGGTAGCCACGCGGCACGGTGCCCGGAACCAACTGGCGAGAGGCGTTTCCGTCTCTGTAAAAGCTGCTTGCGCGATAGGCGATCGCCTTGGGCTGGTCCTGCATATCGCGGCGGCAGCCGGAAGACAGAAGGCAGAAGGCAAAAAGCAGAAGGCAGAAAAATACAGTGTGAAAACGCGCGACCCCGGCTACGGCCGACGAGTTGTCTGTCTTTTGCCTACTGCCTACTGCCTTCTGTTCTTCAGAGCTCCACATCACAGACATCCCGTGCTTCCAGACTCTTCAAAAACTTCATCACTTCGTCGTGATCGAATTTTGAATCCTTTGATTCGATCACCAGAAAGAAACTGTCGCGCGTCGCCAGCGCAAAGTTCGGCGCGTTAAATACCGGATGGTAAGGCTGCGGCAGCTTGTTCAGCGCCAGCATCCCGAGCACGGCCGCGAACGCCGCCACCAAAACCGTGCATTCAAACGTGATCGGAACGAATGCCGGCCAACTATTCAACGGCTTGCCGCCGACGTTGATGGGATAGTCGATCACTTCCATCCAGTACTGCATGAAAAAGCCGCCCACGCCACCGATGATGCCGCCGATCAAAACGATCAGCGGCAGACTCGTGCGCGTGAATCCGATCGCTTCCGACAACTCTTCGATCGGAAACGGCGAATAGCCGTTGATGCGCCGATACCCCGCGGCGTACGTTTCGCGCGCCGCCGCGACCAGCGTGCTGGGGCTGTCGAACTGGGCCATTACGCCGTAAAGTTTTGGCTTTGTTTGTCTCATCTGAGTTAGAAGGCAAGAGTCAAAAGTAAAAAGGCAAAACTCAGAGGCCAAAAACCGTGAACGCCGTTTTTACTTTTTCCTTTTTACTTTTTCCTTTTGCCTTCATTCCGCTTCCACCTCGGCTGCCGGCAGAATCGTGCGCATTTCGAAAATCGAAATCATCGGCAGGAATCGTATGAACAGAAACAGCAGCGCCAGGAAAAATCCGATCGTGCCGATGAACATCGACCAGTCCCACTGGGTCGGTTGATAAAAACCCCACGACGACGGCAGAAAATCGCGATGCAAACTGGTCACGACAATCACAAATCTCTCCAGCCACATGC
>WNFH01002049.1_pt1 | contig 17998 bp, 17 predicted proteins | sample 5400411 | NCBI WGS metagenome assembly WNFH01 (sample SAMN13153347, study PRJNA577476) | soil metagenome | isolation source: 200 cm saprolite under Douglas fir tree site 2 hole 3 | place: USA:California | collected 2015-04-18
ACGTCAAGGTGGTCCAGCGGATCATCGGCTCGAAGCGCGGCACCGGCGGCACCGCCGGCTACGACTACCTGAAGCAGCTCGTCGACCTGACCTTCTTCCCCGACCTCTGGGACGTCCGCACCGAGTTGAGGGGCTAAAAGCGAACGCGGAGGCGCGGAGACGCGGAGTTTGGGGGTCAAGAAAAACGAATCCTCCGCGCCTCAGCGCCTCCGCGTTGATCCCTTATCTCCGATGCGTGGCCGGTCCGTATGGCCGGAGCATCGGGAGAAGGCGCTGCTGGATGAGGGAGTGGGCGCGGGAATAGTCGACGTCGCGGGCGGTACGGGCGGTCTGGGTCAGGTCGCGGAGGAGGGTGGTCTGGAGGCGGCCGGCTTCCTGGGCGACGCGGTAGGGGACGCGGGTGAAGGTGACCAATTGGTAGCGGGAGAGGTATTCGCCGGGGAAGCGGCGGGACAGCTCGGCCTCGACCTCCTTCCAGAGGACGAACTCGGGGTCGGCCACCTTGTCGCGCATCTCGACGAAGTTCTCCACCGCCAGGTCCGCGATGGCGTCCGCGTCCGGCCGGCGTGTATCCGAAAGCTCCGCGAAAGCGCGGGTCCAGTCGGCCTCATGATCGAGGATCTCCATCAGCACCGTACAGTCCTCGAACCCCGCGTTCATCCCCTGGCCGAAGAACGGGACGATCGCGTGCGCGGCGTCGCCGATGAGCACCGCCTGACCGCGCGACCAGCGCGCGCACTTCACGGTCACCATGCGCCCGAGCGGCGCCTCCGCGAGCGCCTCGCCCAGCCGCGGGATCAGCGCGAGCGCATCCGGGAAGGTCTCCGCGAAGAACCGCTCCGCGTCCGCGGGCGCCTCGATGGCGGCGAAGGACGCAGGGCCCTCGAACGGCAGGAACAGCGTGCAGGTGAAGCTGCCGTCCAGGTTCGGCAGCGCGATCAGCATGAAGTTCTTGCGCGGCCAGATGTGCAGCGCGTTCGTTTCCAGGGAGAAGGCGCCGCCCGGAGCGGGCGGGATGGTCAGCTCCTTGTAGCCGAAGTCGAGCCAGCTCTGCTCCACCGCGACCCCGAGCGCTGCCCGCAGCGCCGACGCGCTGCCGTCCGACCCGAGCACCACGGGCGCCGCGACCTCGCGCTCCTCGCCGCTGTGCTCGTCCCGCAGACGCGCCCGGCCGGAGTCGTACCCGACCAGCCGCTGCTGGAACTCGATGCGCACGCGCCCGGTGCGCTCCGCCTCGGTCATCAGGAGCTTGTTCAGCTCGCCCCGCGACATGGAGTTGATGAACTCGCTGTCGTCGCGCCCGTAGCGGAGGAAGCGCGGCTCGCTTCCCGCGGCGTGCACCATCCGCCCGCGCATCGGGATGGCCTGCCGCAGGACCTCCTCTTCGAGCCCCACCTGGTGCAGCGCGTACAGCCCGCGCGTCGAGACCGCCAGGTTGATCGAGCGGCCCGCGCCGATCCCGACCCGGCGCATGTCCGGCCGGCGCTCGAATACCTGGATGTGATGGCCGCGGCGGGCGAGGAACAGCGCCAAAAGAGATCCGACGGGCCCCGCGCCGATGACCGTGATCGGCTCAGCCACGCGCCAGCTCCTCGCGGAGCAGCGTCGCGAGGCGCTGCACGTCGGCGAAGCGCGTGTAGAGCGGCGGCGCGGAGACGCGCAGCACGTCGGGAGGGCGCGCATCGCAGACCGCGCCCCGGGCGCGCAGCGCGGCCAGGAGCCGCGGCGCGTCGCCGGGCACCCGCACCGTCAGCATGGCCCCGCGCCGGGCAGGGTCCCCGGGAGTGAGCACCTCGGCAACGCCGCGCAAGAGCCACTCGAGGTAGGAGGTGAGCCGCACGCTCTTCTCTCGCAGCGCGCCGATCCCCGCGGCGTCGAACAGCTCGAGCGAGGCGCGCAGCGCGGCGAGCTGCAGGATGGGCGGGTTCGAGAGCTGCCACCCTTCGGCGCCGCGAATGGGATGGAAGTCGCCGGGCATGGCGAAGCGCGATTCCTTGTCGTGTCCCCACCAGCCGGCGAACCGCGGCAGATCGGCGACGGCATGCCGCTCGTGCACGAATGCGCCGCCGAGCCCGCCCGGACCCGCGTTCAGGTACTTGTAGTTGCACCAGACCGCGAAATCGGCGCCCGAATCGTGCAACGCCAATTCCAGATTTCCCATCCCGTGCGCCAGGTCGAACCCCGCGAGGCATCCGCGCTCGTGCGCCGCCCGGGTGAGCGCCAGAAGGTCGAACGCTTCGCCAGAGAGGAAGTTCGGAGATCCGAAGAGCAGGAGCGCGACGGACTCGTTCAGGTACCGCGCCGGATCCTGGCCGCGCGGCACCTCGACGACTGCGTCCGGAAAGCCGTGGAACGCTGCCTGCGAGGCGACCGCATACCGGTCTGACGGGAATGCGCCCTGCTCGATGACGATGCGGTGGCGGCGGCGGGTGGGCCGGTAGAACGAGACCAGCAGCAGGTGCAGGTTCACCGTCAGCGAATTCATCACCACCACTTCGTGCGGCCTGGCGCCGGCGAGGCGCGCGACCGGCGCGGTGAGCAGCTCGTGGTACGGCAGCCACGGCCGCTCGCCCTGGTGGTGGCCCTCGACGGCGCGCCGGGCCCAGGCATCCAGCTCCGCGAGAACGTTCTCTCGCGCGCGCCGGGGCATCAGGCCCAGCGAGTGCCCCGCGAAGTACAGCTCGACGCCCTCGGGGAAGACGAACTCGTCGCGGAAACGGGCCAGCGGATCGGCGGCGTCCTGCGCGCGCGCCCAGGCGGCGTCGTCGCGGAACTCCGTCATGCCAGGTCCAGCTCCCGCGGCTCGCGGCCCAGCCATTCCAGCGCGTTGCGCGACAGCAGCGCCTCGCGCGCGCCCTCGTCCAGCTCCAGGGAACGGATGAGCGCGCCGGGCCGCTCCTCGCCCAGCGGGAAGGGGTAGTCGGTGCCCAGCGCCACCCGCCGGGGACCGAACGTGTCCAGCACGAAGCGCAGCGCCCGCGGGTCGTGCACCAACGAGTCCACCCAGAAGCGGCCCAGGTAGCGCGCCGGCGGATGCGGATTGTCCACCGCCACCAGGTCGGGGCGGCACTCGAAGCCGTGCTGGATGCGCCCGAACGTCCCGGGGAAGGCGCCGCCGCCGTGGGCGAAGCAGACCCGCAGCGCCGGCAGCCGCTCGAACACGCCGCCGAAGATCATCGAGCAGATCGCCTGCGACACCTCGGCGGGCATCCCGACCAGCCACGGCAGCCAGTACTTTGCCATGCGCTCCTGGCCCATCATGTCCCAGGGGTGCACGAAGACCGCCGCGCCCAGCTCCTCCGCCTCGGCGAAGATGGGGAACAGCTCCGGCCGGTCCAGGTTCCAGTCGCCGGCGTGCGAGCCGATCTGCACGCCGGCCAGGCCCAGCTCGCGCACGCAGCGGATCAGCTCGCGCGCGGCGAGGTCGGGGGCCTGCAGCGGCAGCGTTCCCAGACCGACGAACCGGCGCGGGTGGGCGGCGCAGACGGAGGCGAGGTGGTCGTTGAGGAACCGCGCCACCTCGAGCGCGTGGCGCGGCTCGCGGATCCAGTACGAGAACATGATCGGAACGGTCGAGAGCACCTGCACGCCCACCCCGGCCTGGTCGCATTCGCGCAGCCGGACCGCCGGGTCCCACAGGTTGCTCTCCACCTCGCGGAACTGCGTCCCGTCGTCGCGCACCATGCGCGCCTTGCAGCCGCCGAGCTGCTCCAGCCTGACGAATCCGCCGTAGCCGAACCGCTCGCTCCAGCGGGGCAGCTCCGGCGGCAACAGGTGGGTGTGGACGTCAACGCTTCTCATGCACGTGGCCGCACTGCTTGCAGGTGGTGTGCTTCGGGTCGCCCCAGTACCGCGCGAAGATGGGCGGCAGCTGCTGCACGATGTCGGTCAGGTGGAACGACTCGCGGTACAGCTCGTGCCCGCAGCGGTCGCAGACCCAGAGGAAGGTGTCCAGCTCGTCGGGCAGGCGGCGCCGCTCGAGGACCAGGCCCACCGTGTTCGGCGGCCGCTGCGGCGAGTGCGGGATCCGCGGGGGCAGGAGGAAGATCTCCCCCTCGCGGATGGGGATGTCCCGCGGCTTGCCGTGCTCGAGGACGCGCAGCGTGATGTCGCCTTCGATTTGGTAGAAGAACTCCTCGCCCTCGTCGACGTGATAGTCGCTGCGCGAGTTGGGCCCGCCCACCACCGTGACCATGAAATCGCGGTCGCCTTCCCAGATCTGCGCGTTGCCGACCGGCGGCTTGAGCAGGTGGCGGTGCTCGTCGATCCAGCGCTTGAAGTTGAGCGGCTTGAGGTCCGGCATGGCTCACTCCACGGTGGCGATGCACTTCAGCTCGATGGCGATGGGCGTGGGGAGCGCCGCGACCTCCACCGTGGTGCGGCAGGGCTGCGCATCCTTGAAGTGCTCGGTCCACAGCCGGTTGTAGGCGGCGAAGTCCCGGCGCAGGTCGGTCAAGAACACGGTCACGTCGACCAGCTTCTCCCAGCTCGAGCCGGCCTCCTCCAGCACTGCGCGCACGTTGGCGAACACCGAGCGGCACTGCGCCTCGATGTCGTGGCTCTCCACGCTACCGTCGGCGCGCAGATTCACCCCGGGGATCTCGCGCGATCCGCGCACGCGCGGCCCGATCCCGGAGAGGAAGAGCAGGTTCCCCACGCGGCGCGCGTGCGGATAGGCCCCGACGGGCTCCGGCGCGCGCTGCGACTCGATCCGTCCGCTCATAGCTTCACGCACACGTTCTTGGGCTCGGTGAAAAAGCGCAGCGCATCGAACCCTCCTTCGCGGCCCACCCCGGACTCCTTCATGCCGCCGAACGGAGTGCGCAGGTCGCGCAGCATCCAGCAGTTCACCCACACGATCCCGGAGTCGAGCCGCGCGGCCACCCGGTGCGCCCGCGAGAGGTCCCGGGTCCAGACCGAGGCAGACAGGCCGTACCGCGTGGCGTTCGCGAGCTGCACCGCCTGGTCGGCGTCGTCGAACGGCTGCAGGGTCGCGACGGGTCCGAAGATCTCCTCCTGGTTGGTCCGGCAGGACGGGCCCAGGCCGTCGATGACGGTGGGCTCCACGAACCACCCTTCGCGGCAACGTCCCTCGACGCGCGCCCGTCTGCCTCCGCAGAGGACGCGGCCGCCTTCCTGCCGCGCCACCTCGAGGCACCCCATCACCTTCTCGAAGTGCTGCCGCGAGACCAGGGACCCCTGCTCCGTCGCCGGATCGAGCGGGTCTCCGATGCGCAAGGCGCGCGCGGCCGCGACCAGGCGCTCCTGGACCTCCTCGTACACAGGGCGCTCCACCAGGATGCGCGACCCGCACAGGCAGATCTGCCCCTGGTTCTGGAAGGCGGCGCGCGCGGTCTGCGCCACCGCTTCGTCCAGGTCCGCATCGGCGAAGATCAGGTTCGGGTTCTTCCCGCCCATCTCCAGCGACGCCTTGACGAACCTCTCGGCGGTGCGGGCGGCGATCTCGCGACCGACCCGCGTCGAGCCGGTGAAGCTGACCGCGCGCACCTCCGGATGAGAGACGAGCGCGCTGCCCGCGCGCGGGCCCAGGCCCTGCACGATGTTCAGGACGCCCGGCGGCAACCCGGCCTCGCTGCACAGCTCGCCGAGCATGTGCGCGGTCATCGGCGTCACCTCGCTCGGCTTCGCGACCACGCAGTTCCCGGCAGCGAGCGCGGGCGCCACCTTCCAGGTGAGCAGGTACAGGGGCAGGTTCCAGGGCGAGATGCAGGCGACGACCCCGAGCGGCTGCCGCAGGGTGTAGTTGAGCGCCACCTCGTCCGTGGGGTGCGCCTCGCTGTGCCATTGCGTGATCGCGTCGGCGAAGAAGTCGAAGTTCTGCGCGGCGCGCGGCACGTCCACGGAGGAGGCCAGGGCGATGGGCTTGCCGCCGTCCACCGCCTCGGCGCGCGCGAGCCGCTCCTTGTCGCGCTCGATCAGCCGCGCCACCGCGCGCAAGAGGCGCGAGCGCTGCGCGACCGGTGTGGCCGACCAGGCGGGAAATGCGCGCCGGGCGGCCGCGACCGCTCTTTCCACGTCCGCGGCGTCGCTCGAGGCCACGCGCCCGTACGGCGCTCCCGCGGCCGGGTCGACGTTGTCCAGCCACTCCGCCGCGGGGACGTGTTTCCCGTCGATGTAGTTGAGCGCGTCCACTGCCGTCCTACCTACACTCAGGCGCCGCCCGGCGTCGAGGCTCGAGCGTGCTAACGTGATCCCATGCTCGGCTCGAGGTGTCCGGCCTCGCGCCCGTCACGCCGCGGTGCACCTGAGAATGCGCTTCCTCCTCGAGTGGCTCGATCTCGCGCTCCGCTGGGCGCACGTCTTCGCCGGCATCCTCTGGGTCGGCACCACCTACTACTTCACCTGGGTCGGCCGACGCCTCGGCGAGGAGGTCGCGGGGGTCTCGATCGTGCACGGCGGCGCCTTCTATACGGTGCGCAAGCAGACCGCCCCGCCCGAGCGGCTGCACTGGTTCCGCTGGGAGGCGCTGACCACCTGGCTGACCGGGCTCGCGCTCCTCTGGCTCGTCTACTACCTCCGCGGGCGCGGCGTCGGCGTGGGCGGGCTCAGCGCACCGTCCGCGTTCGCCGTGGCGGTCGCGGTCCTGGTGCTCGCCTGGATCCTGTACGACCTGCTCTGGATCTCCCCGCTGGCGCGATTCGAGACGCCGCTGGTAGCGCTCTGCTACCTGCTGCTGGTCGCCACCTCCTACGCGTTGATGCAGGTCTTCAACGGGCGCGCCGCGTACATCCACGTCGGCGCGCTGCTGGGAACGCTGATGACCGCCAACGTCTGGCTGCGCATCGTGCCCGCCTACCGCCGCATCGTGGCCAGCGTGCGCGCCGGCGAGCCGCTGGACGAAGCCCTGATCGCTCGGGCGCAGCTCCGCAGCAAGCACAACGCCTTCCTCGCGATGCCGACCGTGCTGACCATGATCAGCAACCACTACCCGGCCTCGACCTACGGCTCCCAGCACGCCTGGCTGGTCCTGGCGGTGCTGATCCTGGTCGGCTGGGCCGCCGCGAAGGTCATCCGCGACCACTGACCCTTCATGGCGGGATCGCTTGCATGCGTGCCCGCGGGGTCGCCTGGCTGGGCTCGCCCGGTTCCGCCCCGTAGAGGGCGTGCTGCACGAGCAGCTGCCAGCGCGCGTGAAGCGCCAGGCCGTCCACGTCGCGCTGCGCGAGGCCGGTGAAGCCCGTGGCCACCCGGTTCAGCCCCGCCACGCGCAGATCGCTACCCAGCTCCCGATAGAGCGCGCGGGCCGGGCCGAGGCGCACCTCCGTGTGGGTCTCGAGGAACGTCTCCACCGCGCGCGCGTCTCCGGCGGGGACCGGCGCGTCCTTCGTGCGCGACAGCTCGCGCAGCCGCCAGGCGGGAACGTTGGCCAGGAGCGAATCCCACTCCTGGTTGAGCCGCACGAAGAACAGGCGCCGGCGCGGACGGCTCGGCTCCGCGCCTCGAATGTCGCGGACGATCTCCGGCAACGTCTGCCCGGTTGCGCCGCCGATGCGCTCGACCATCCAGGAGCGTTCGGCCTCGAGGACGGTGGCCGAACGCATCGATCGGTTCTCCTTGTCGTTCATCAGCTCGAGCACGCGTCGAAGCGACGAGGCGGACAGCGCGGCGATGGCGAACGCCGTCAGCCATTGCCCGGGCCTCCGAGGTCTCCAGGCCACGTCGCGCTGGCCGGCGTCGCTGACCACGATGTTCCAGGTGCCGAAGCGACGGCCCTTGAGCAGCGTCTGGACCCCGAGGTTCTCCAGCACGCCGCCGTCGGACAACGCCAGCGGATCCGTTCCCTCGAGCAGCCCGGCGCGTGGGGCGGCGCCCAGCTCGGCCGCGCCCAGCAGGAGCGGCGGCAGGCCCACAGGGAACGCCGCCGAGGCCGCCGCGGCGCGCGCCAGCTTGAACTCCGGCATGGGGACCGCCGTGGTTCCGCCGCCGAGCCGTGGCTTGCCAAGGTCGCGTGTCGAGAACCCGAAACGCGAGAACTTCCCCACCTGCCCATGGTTCAGCACGGAAGCATTGAGGCAGAGGATCGGCGCCTGGGGCAGATCGGCCAGCGTACGGCCGCCGCAGAGCACGCGATCGAAGGTGTCCGCGATCAGATCAGTCCGGCGGAAGCCCGGGACGAGCAGCAGCGGCACCTTCCAGCTCAGCAGGGACCGCAGGACGAATCCGCGGCGCAGCTCGGTCTGCATCGAGGCGATGAACGCGGCGGTGGTCTTGCCCGCCAACCGCGCCGCCATCCAGGCCGCCCCGAAGACCGATCCCCCCGAGACCGTGGAGACGACGTCGACCTTCTCCAGCAGATGCAGCTCGTCGAGGGCGGCGACAGTGCCGCAATGGAAAGCGGCCGCCCTGGACCCGCCTCCCGAAAGAGCGAGGCCCAGCGTGTTCGCGTCGGCCATGAGCCCCCCGCCGTGCGGTCGCTACCGCTTCCCGCTGCGGTTCTGCAGGATCTTCAGGAAGCTGCGGCTGCGCAGCTCGTCGAGGGTCACGCCCGTGGCGAGCGCCTCCTGCTCGGTGAGCGCGCCGCAGCTCACGCCGCGGAGGAAGAAATTGAGCAAGCCCTGCCCGGTGGCCGCGTCGTCGAAGACGTCGCCGGCGAGCGTGGCCTGGGCGGCCTTTCCGATGAAGTTCTTCAGCCGCTCCGAGGCGGCGGGCAGCCCCTCGAGGAAGAAGCCGTACACCGCGCCGTACCGGCTGGGCAGCTGGGCGGGGTGCAGATCCCATCCCTGGTAGTAGCCGTTCACCAGCGAATGCCGGACGTCGGCGGCGTGCAACCGCCACGCGCCGTGCACCGCGCGCTGGTTCTCGCGGGCCTGCTCCGCGGTGAGCTGCGCGCCCTTGGCCGCCTTGTGCGGCGCCACCGGCATCAGGGTGGTCGCTCCGTCCGACAGCCAGATTCCGGTCCCGGCGTAGGCCACCTTCATCATGTGCTTGGCGAAGTCGCACGCCGGGTGGCGCATCGACTGGTGCATCGCGGTGATGTCGCAGGACGCCGTGTAATCGTAGGTGCCGAAGTGCGCCGCCACGCAGCGGCCGCGCGCCGCCGCCAGCAGCTTGGGCAGCATCGACTCGCCGCGGTCGTCGAGGATCGACTGGGTGGTCTCGATCATCGGCTCCATCTTCAGCGCGCCGCGCGAGAGGCTCATGCTTCGCTCCAGCTCCTCGAAGGCGTCGATGAGGACCGAGACCTGCTCGGGGCTGACGACCTTCGGCAACGTCACCACGAATCCCGCCGGCAGCTTCCCGGCGCGCTTCACGAGCGCGGTGAGGAACAGGTCCAGCGTGCGCAGGGCGCGCCCGCCCAACTCGGCGGAGAAGGTCTTGATGCGGATCCCGATGAACGGCGGCAGGGTGCCTGCGGCGAGGCCCTTGGCGCATTCCTCGCCCGCGGTCACCGCGTGGCCGTCCTCCTCCGCGTCGGGCCGGATGCCGTACCCGTCCTCGAAATCGATGCGGAAGTCCTCGACCGCCTCCCGCTCGAGCTTCTGGCGCACGCGGCCGTGCACCGTCTCGGCGAGGGCGGCGGCGAGCCCGATCGCCTCGGCGAAGATGCGCGGCTCGGGCGCGTACTGGTCGAGCGCCTTCACCGCGAGGTCGCCCAGCTTGCGGGTGGTGTCCGACTTGAACAGGTGCGCGCCGCCGTAGACCGTGTGCACAGGCTGCCGGGTGCCCTGCTCGCCCGGATAGTGCTTCGCGAAGGCTTCCTGGATCTGCTCGAGGCGCCTGACGTAGTCGCGCAGCTTCGGCTCGGAAAGCGAGGTCATGCGGGGGCGCTCCTTGAGCTTTCTTCACCCTGCATAGCGCAAGAGGCTGCGCGGCGCTCCCGCGCGGCTCGGCTGGTGTCGGGTGCTCACTTCGATGCGCCCGAGGACTTGCCGGGCTCCGGGGCGAGGACCACGCGCACGTCGACCGTCTGGCAGCCGCCCGGCACGGGCGCGGTGCACACGTCCCGCAGCGCGGCCTTGTAGGGCTGGTACCCCGCCATGGCGACGTTCATGGCGCAGGCGAGCGAGACCGCGCCGATGTGCTGGGCGCGCAGATCGCCGTCCTCGTCGGACTTCCCGAGGTCCTGCGGGAGCAGCTGGCCGGGGCAGTCCAGCGTTCCGCTCGCACCCTCGAGAGGCTCCTGGGCGCTCTCCTGGCCGGTCGAGACGTGGGCTGCGACGAGGGCGGCGCGCCCGTGCCCGCACGCGGCGGCGAGCGCGAGCAGGATCGCAGCGAGGCGCATCGCCTCACGTTGCCGTGCGGGCCGCTCGTTCGCAAGCTCCCCGGCTCCACATGCTGGCGTTCTGAATCACTTCGCGGGTCCGATGAGCCGTTCGCCCGCGCGGCGCCGGAGATCGAGCGCGAGGAGAGTGCCGACGACTCCGCGCCGGAAGAAGAGCACGGTCAGGGCGAACACGGCGCCGGTGACCACTCCGCTGGCCGACGTGCTGAAGGCGAGCGTATCCTGCAGGAGCAGCACCAGGGTAGCGCCCACCAGGGGCCCGAGCAAGGTGCCCGTTCCCCCGAGGAGCGTCATCATCACCACGATGCCCGAGGTGCTCCAGTTGACCGCGTCCAGCGACACCACGCCGTGGCCGACGGTGTGCAGGCCGCCCGCGAGCCCGGAGAGCCCGGCCGAGAGCAGGAATGCGACCAGCATCTGCACGCGCGGGTTGTAGCCGACGCTCTGCGCGCGCACCCGGTTGTCGCGGATGGCGCGCAGCGCCTGGCCGAACGGCGACTCGATGGCGCGCGCGGCGACCAGGTACCCGAGCGCCGCCAGCGCGAGCGTGAAGTAATAGAGGTTCAGCGGGTTCTCGAAGTGGATCGGCCCCAGCGCCGGCCGCGGGATTCCGGGCAGCCCGTTCTCGCCGCCCGTGTACTGGTCGGCCTGGCGCGCGATGAAGTCGACCATCTGCGCGAAGGCGAGCGTGATCATCGAGAAGTAGATGCCCGCGCTGCGGATGGAGAGATACCCGGTGGGCAGCGCCAGCACGAGCGCCGCGACCGTCCCCTGCTCCGTTGCGCCCGATCAGCGCCACGCACTCGCCCTCGTTCACCTTCAGCGAGACGCCGTGCAGCGCCTGCGCCTGGCCGTACCAGGCGTTGAGGTCCAACACCTCCAGGAGCGGAGCGCTCAAGCGCGCACCTGTTCGCCGATGTACGCCTCGATGACCCGCGGGTCGTTCCTGATCTGCTCGTAGTTTCCCGCGGCCAGCACCTGCCCGCGCGCCAGGACCGTGATCCGGTCCGCGAGCTTCGCCACCACGCCCATGTTGTGCTCGACGAACACGACCGTGCGGCTCTTGGCCACCTCGCGCGCCAACTCGACGGTGCGCTCCACGTCCTCGCGCCCCATGCCGCTGGTGGGCTCGTCGAGCAGCAGCACGCGCGGGTCCTGGGTGAGCGAGATCCCGATTTCTAGATTCCGCTTCTGGCCGTGGGAGAGGTCGGCGGCGCGCACCTGCTCCTTGCCGTCGAGCCGGACCTGCTGGGCGATCTTGCGCGCGCGGGGCTCGAACTCGCGCAGCGCCTCGCGCGGCTCCCAGAACCGGACGGGGTGACCGGTGCGCGCCTGCAGGGCGACCACGAGGTTCTCCAGGACGGTGAGCGTCTCGAACACGCTGCTGATCTGGAACGAGCGCGACAACCCGCGGTCCACGATCTGGTGCGGCGGCAGGCCGGCGATGGTCTCGCCGAACAGCTCCACCGTGCCCTCGGTCGGCTGCAGGAACCCGGACAGGCAGTTGAACAGCGTCGTCTTCCCCGCCCCCGTTTGGGCCGAGGATGGCGTGGATCTCGCCCTCCTCCACCGAGAGGTCCACGCGGTCGAGCGCGCGAAAACCCCGGAACGATCGCGACACCCCCCGAGCTTGCAGCGCGACCGACATGGGACGCACTTCCCTACAACCCCTCGCTCATCCCGGCAAGGTATGGTGCCCGCCGCCAAGGAGGATTCCATGCGTCTTTCGGGCAAGGTGGCGCTGGTGACCGGGGCGGCGAGCGGGATCGGCCTCGCCATCGCACAGGCGTTCGCGCGCGAGGGCGCCCGGGTCTGCGTCGCGGACGTGAACGCGGCCGGCGCCGAGACGGCGGCGCGCGAGCTGCGCGGCTTGGGCATCGCGATGGACGTGACCCGGGAGGACCAGGTGGACGCGGGCGTGGCCCGCTGTGCCCGCGAGCTGGGCGGGGTGGACGTGATGGTTTCCAACGCGGGCGTGCAGCACATCGCGCCGCTGACGGAGTTCGCCTATGCCGACTGGCGCCGCGTGGTTGCCATCCACCTCGACGGCGGCTTCCTGCTCACTCGCGCCTGCCTGCGCGAGATGGTCAAGCAGAAGCGCGGCGGTTCCCTCATCTACATGGGCTCGGTGCACTCGAAGGAGGCGTCACCCCTGAAGGCAGCCTACGTCGCCGCCAAGCACGGCCTGCTCGGCCTGTGCCGCTCCGCCGCCAAGGAGGGCGCGCAGTACGGCGTGCGCGCGAACATCATCTGCCCTGGGTTCGTACGCACCCTGATGGTCGAGAAGCAGATCCCGGAGCAGGCCCGCGAGCTGGGCATCTCCGAGGAGCGCGTCATCAAGGAAGTGATGCTGAAGAACACGGTGGACGGCGAGTTCACCACCACGGCCGACGTCGCCGAGGTGGCCGTCTTCCTCGCGTCCTTTCCTACCAACGCATTGACTGGCCAGTCCCTGAACGTGACGCACGGCTGGCACATGGACTGAGTTGCGCCAGCGTTCGTAAGGTCTCACTTGCCGGCCGCGTAGCGGGAGACAGGTGGGAGCAATGGTATGATGTATGCTATCGCTTCTTCCCTTCGCCCCTGAGCGTCCGCCGACGCGATGGGGTTTTCTTGTCTTCCGGCCTACCTTCTACCAATAGCCGAAGGCTCGAGCGCAAAGTGGCTCGAAGGCAAACGGAGAAACAGTCCGCAAGCAACATGTAGATCTCAAAAAGACGGTACAAGTCGTCTTTGTTGCCTTTCTCGAGCCCTTCGTATCTTGACTCGAAAAGCAATGAAGGGGTTCGTTTGTCTCGTTTGGCTCTTCCGTCGACCTGAACGCGATCCCCTAATCTCCACTTAAGAGATCCTCGAGCAAATTCCAAAGACCAAAACTAGCCTCTTCCGCACCGAATACGAGGAGAATGTCTTGTAGCAGCGAAGACAGCTGGTCATAGGCGGCCGAATGCACCCGGATTTCTCCAAACCATTGAGCGAGCCTCCACATCCACCCGAGGTTTGAGCGCAGTAGCGCTAGTTCGTTAGCATTCGGGATTCCATCGCGATTTAGTCTGTTGCCGATCCTAGCAGAAACCTTCCTCGCAAACGCTGACGCCTTCTTCTCAAGCGCTGGATCGAGATAGTAGGGATATCGGTTTCCAGGTGACTCGCGCATTTGCCGCCCCTACTCGCAGTCGTCGGGTCGCCGTTTGCAATTCGGCGCAGCCAGGATTCTGTCAATGCTCGAGACGATCAAGTTCGCCGCGGGGCAACTCCCTCCATTGCAGGCCGCAGCCAGCGCGGCGCGGGCAGCGAGACACACCGACAGGGCGACGAGGATGCGTACGCGCACGATGTCCCCGCAGGCAGCGGGGCGCCTGGATCGCGGCGCGGTGACCGCAAGCCCGGTGTTCATCTTTCAAACAAGGGCCTGCTTGCAAGAGGCCAGGATTCTGGCCACTGCGGCTCGAAATCGGGCCTGGCTGGCGAAATCGCTAGGCCCAGCGGGCGCTGAAGCGGACCAGCGCCCCGCGATCGTCGTGGCGGACCACCTGGGGGCGACCCACGTCGCCCGAGGCGCCGCAAATTTCGAGGACGTATTGCAGGTTGCCGCGCGTGACGTCGAAGAGCGACTGGCGGACGCCTGCGCCCTCGAACTGCGCCTCGATCACGCCGGCCTTGCGGTCGGCATCGCACCAGGTGGTCTCGGGCGACGCACCGAACAGCGTCAGCGCCAGCTTGATGACCGGCTTGATCACCGAGCCGCCGAGGCTGCGGGCCGCGAGCAGCCCCAGCTCGACCGCCGCTTCCGGTCCCCCGTGGCGGGCCACCAGCTCTTCCAGGTCCTCGAGCCTGGCGGCGGGGATCCAGCTGAGCGGGCTCGGCGGCTTGTCCATCATCCGCGCCGTCTCGGGAGACGCTTCTGCGCGGATGGCCTGGCGCCAGCCCTTCTTGTCGATGAGATCGAGCGTCAGCCGGAAGGCCGATCCGAGGTACCCGCGCTCGCGCGGGGTTGCGACCGTGCTCTCCATGGCGCGCTCCCTAGTACTGCCACCCCACCCGCAAGTGCATCGAGGGAAGGGGATAGTGGCCGAACACGTCCACCACGCGGTCAGCCTGCGATTGCATGTCGGGCGGAGCGCCGGGCGGGAGCGTCACCTGCGCGTCGGAGCTCAGCTTGAGTTGCACGCCAGCGTCCACGCCCAGCACCACTCCCGGACCAACGGTCCACAGGTATCCGACCCGCGGCGTCGCGTACGTGGTGCTGACCGCCACGGATCCGTCGAAGTTCCCCAAGGTTGTCGACTGCGTGACCGAAGACTTGAACGACTGCCGGCCCAGCCCCGATCCGACGAAGAAATTTCCCGCTAAGGGGAAGACGCGCACATCCGCTTCCCACGCCGAGAACTGGTCGAGACGCACCGTGGTCTGCCCGTTCTTGAGGCCCGCGGCGGAGAGGAGCGGGTCGGCCACGAAGGCGGGGAAGTCGCTGTAGGAAAACCCGACCGAGACGAAGCCGAAGGCGCGCACGTAGAGCTGCGTGTCCAGGGGCCGCGGAAGGCTCAGCCCCACGGTCGCGCCGAAGTGCACCGGCAGGCCAGACCCGGAAGATTGCGGCGCCTCGTACGGGACCGCCGACCGCGCGGACGCCTTGTCGGCGGTGGGCGCATCCCCCGGCACTGGAGCGGTCGCCGCCGGGGGCGCGGAGTCGACCCGGACGGCTTCGAGCCGCCTGTCCTCCGCGCGGGCGGCGAAGGAAAGCAGCAGGATCGCCAGGAGCATTTTCTTCATCCTGCAATTGCGCACCGCTCCGGACGGAGGGCGCAAGGGCCGCTGCTGAGCGCCCGTACGGCGATGTAGGAGCGAATGCACCGAGGCCGTCTTCCTGCGCAGGTGGGCTTTCATTCGGGCCGTACATTGGCTACGTACACGGCCACCATGAACCGCGCCGCGATTTTCTTCGTGCTGGCCGCCGTGGGCTGCGCGACCGTGCTCCCCGGCCCCCGTGTCGATGCTTCCGTCGCGCCTTCGCCTGCCCAACGCTGGGTCCCTCCACAACCCCTGCCAGCGCCGCGGCCGCCGGAGCTAGATCCGGCATTGGTCGCGCAGATCAAGCCGGGGATGCAGGTCACTCTCCAGCAGTTGCTGGCCTACGCGTTGTCGAACAACTCGCAGACGCGGTCGGCCTGGTTGAACGCGCGCGCCGCGGCCGCCGGCGCGGCATCGCGCCGATCGGCGTATTACCCGACGGTGGACGCGAACGTGCAGGGAGCGTTCTCCCATCAGACCTTTCCGACCAGCAGCGGGTTCGTCCCCTTCGAGCTCTGGACGCTGGCACCGGGTGCGACCCTCACCTGGTTGCTGCTCGATCTGGGCGGGCGCTCGGCCGACGTGGCCGAGGCGGATCTGTTGCTCGACGCAGCCAACCTGAACCACGGCGCCGCGATCCAGGACCTCTTGCTTCTCGTCGAGCAGGCCTACTTTCAATACCAGGGCGCCAAGGCCCTGCTCACCTCGGCGCAGGCGAGCGTGCGGGAAGCGCAGACCTCCTACCAGGCGGCCGAGGAGCGCCGCCGCGCGGGGGTGGCCACCGTGGCAGACGTGCTGCAAGCGAAGACGCAGCTTTCGCAAGCCGTGCTCGCGCTGCAGCAAGCCGAGGGAAACGTCGCGACGGTCCGCGGCGCGCTGGCCACCTCGCTCGGCGTGCCCGCCACGATACCGGTGGACGTCATGGATCTTCCCGAGCGCTTGGACGTGCAGCCGATGGGCGAGGCGATCGACAAGCTGATCGAGCGCGCCCAGTCGCAGCGGCCGGACCTCGCCCGCGCCCGCGCGCAGGCGCTGGCCGTGGCCAGCCACGCCGATTCGATCCGGTCGCGCGGTCTGCCCAAGCTCACCCTGAACGGGAACGCGTCGCGGAGCTACTACCTCGACTCCCCCTTCACGGATTGCTGCTTTTCCCACGCCAACAACTACGGCGCGTCGGTGGTGCTCAGCATCCCAGTTTTCAACGGGTTCAAGGACACCTCGGACCTTTTGCAAGCGCGTGAACAGGCGAAGGCGGCGTGGGCCGACGCGGAGACGCTGGAGCAGCAGGTCATCCTGCAGGTCTGGACCAGCTACCAGGCGGTGAAGACGGCCGAGAAGCGCGTAGGCTCGGCGCAAGATCTGCTCGCCGCCGCGCAGCAATCGGCCGAGGTCGCGCAGGGCCGGTACAAGGCAGGCGTGGGAAGCATCCTCGATCTGCTCACCGCGCAGTCGGCGCTCGCGAACGCGCGTGCGCAGGACGTGCAGGCGAGGGCCAACTGGCTCCTCGCGATTGCCAGCCTGGCGCACGACACGGGCACCCTCGGCCCTCCCGCCGGGGAGGCGCGGCCGTGAGGAAGCTCCTCGTGCTCGTCGCGCTGATCGCCGCCTGCAAGCGTGGCGCCCCGCAGCAGGGGCAGCAGCAGGGTGAAGGCGTGCCGGTCACGGTGGCGCAGGTGGAGAAGAAGACGGTGCCGCAGCAGGTCACCGCCATCGGGACTGTCGAGCCGATGCACACCGTGCAGATCCGCACGCTGGTCGGCGGCACGCTGGTCGGCGTGCACTTCCAGGAGGGGCAGGAGGTGGCGAAGGGCGACCTGCTCTTCACCATCGACTCGCGCCCCTACCAGGCGGCGCTGGCGCAGGCACAGAGCGCGGTGCAGCGCGACAAGGCCAAGATGCTCGATGCCGAGGCCAACGCGCGCCGCTACGAGGAGCTGGCAAAGAAGGAGTACGTCACGCAGCAGCAGGCGGAGAGCGCGCGCGCCGACGCGGCGTCGCTCCAGGCGACGGTGAAAGCCGACGAGGCGGCCGTCGAGCAGGCCAAGCTGAACCTCGCCTACTGCGCCATCCGCGCGCCGGTCACCGGAAAGACAGGCAGCGTGCTGGTCCACGCCGGCAACGTGGTCAAGGCGAACGACGCCGCGCTGGTGGTCATCGACCAGATGCAGCCCATCTACGTCAGCTTCGCCGTGCCTGAGCGCGTGCTGCAGCAGATCCGCGCACGCGAAGGCGACAAGCTTCCGGTGGCGGCGCGGCTCTCCGATCAGAAGCCGGGCGAGGTGCCGGAGTCGAGCGCCATCCGCGGAGAGGCCGAGCAAGGCGTGCTCACCTTCGTGGACAACGCGGTGAACAGCGTGACGGGCACCATCCTTCTCAAGGCCACTTTCGAGAACAAGGACGAGACGCTCTGGCCCGGCTCGTTCGCCATGGCGACCGTCACGCTGGGCGAGATTCGCGACGCCACTGTCGCGCCCAGCCAGGCGGTGCAGCGCGGCCAGCAAGGGCAGTACGTGTTCGTGGTCAAGCAGGACGGCACCGTCGAGTCGCGGCAGGTCACCGTGTCGATGCAGGACGAGCGGCAAGCGGTCATCGAGAAGGGCCTCGCGCCGGGCGAGGTGGTGGTCACCGACGGACAGCTCCGCCTCGCGCCCGGCGCGCGCGTGCAGGTGAAGGGCGGAGCGGCAGCGGGGAGCGGGACATGAACATCTCCGAGCCTTTCATCAAACGGCCGGTCATGACCACGCTGGTCATGGCGGGGATCCTGCTCTTCGGCATCCAGGCCTACCGGCTGCTGCCCGTCTCCGACCTGCCCAACGTGGACTTCCCCACCATCCTGGTCGGGGCATCGCTGCCCGGCGCGTCGCCGGAGACGATGGCCAGCGCAGTGGCGACTCCCCTCGAGCGGCAGTTCACCACCATCGCCGGGCTGGACTCGATGACGTCCACCAACCAGCTCGGCACCAC
>WNFH01001114.1_pt1 | contig 17994 bp, 13 predicted proteins | sample 5400411 | NCBI WGS metagenome assembly WNFH01 (sample SAMN13153347, study PRJNA577476) | soil metagenome | isolation source: 200 cm saprolite under Douglas fir tree site 2 hole 3 | place: USA:California | collected 2015-04-18
TCTGGGTGAGTACCAAACCTGAAGCCCTGGGCGAGGGCGGCATTTTCAGCTGTACTACCGTCGGTTGGGTCGAGGAGATGCCCAGCTGGCTCTGGGCGCGCACACCCGGCTCCTGCAGCGCAATGCCGTCGATAACAGGCGCAACGTTGCGCGGCAAATAGGCGAGACTCACCCAATCAATGCCATCTCCCGGGCGGCCATCGTGAATTACCGCTTTCCACTGCACGAAGCGCGCGGAGGGCGCTTCCAGTGGAGCACCGGATTTGGTGTACGGGCCGTACCAGCGCGACCACTCTCTTCCCGGATCTTCCGTATTTCCTGAGCGCACGAAGAATTCGATCCGCGCGTCGCTCGCCTTGCCGGAGGATTTGGATGGAGCAGTTGCCGGAGGGCTCCACCATTCCAGGCGGCCCCACTGGGAAAAAAGCTGCGCGTCAAAGGAACGGGATTCGTACGTGCCTTCGGCTTCGTCTTCGGGGCCGGCAGAAAAAAGTTTTCCGGGATTGGCGGTGCACAGGAAGACTTTGCCGGCCTGGTTACGGGCAATTCCGGTGATTTGCGCGGAACCCGCTTTGGCAAGCTGCGCGAAAACGCCGCGTCCGTCGATCGCAAGAAGCGCGCCGTTATTGCCGGTACCGGCAAGGAGCCGGCCATCGGAAGCAAGGCCCAGCGCGTAAACGACGTCCTCGCGCGAACTCCACAGCTCTTCGGGAGCGCCGTCCGGGCTAATGCGAAAGATGGCGCTGGAGAGAAGCGGAGGAAACGGAGCGAAAGGTTGCTGCGGCTGCGCTTGTCCGGCGCCGATTCCGCCAGCGGAGGTGATCGTGGTGGTTCCCTGCGGAGTGGCGATGACCGCGGTGGGAACGGGCGTTCCGGGGCGTTGCTTTTCGCCAATCGCCGCGGCGTAGATGGCTCCGTCGCCGGAGACGGCGAGAGAAGTGACCTCCCGCTTGGACGTTTCGTAGAGAACGAAACCTTCGGTGCCGGGCGGGGCAGAATCTTTCGAACCCTTGCTCGGGGTTTTCCCTAGGCCGCCGGAGACACGGAGGATGCGGCCGCTGGGTTCGGTTCCAGCGATGACATTGCCTCTGGCGTCGAAGGCCAGGACGCGGATGTGGGCCTCGTCGCTGGAGTAGAAGAGTTCCCCCTTGCCATCGGGCGCGACAGCGAAGATTTGTCCCTTATCGCCGGTGGCCACGTAGAGCGTGCCGTCCGGGGAGAAAGCGAGGTCCCAGATATATTTGGTCTTGGGATCGAAAAAAACGGCCTTTTCGCCCGGAGAAGAGACACGATAGACCTTGCCGTCGGGAGAAGTACCGACGTAGAGCGCACCCTTGGAATCGAACGCGATCGCTTGTGCCGAAAGATCCGTGGAATCGAAGACGACGGAGGGTTTGCCACTGGAGTCGAAACGAAAAACTTTTGAGGGAGAGCCGCCCGCAGCGTAGAGCGTTCCTTTGGGGTCGAGTTTGACGGACCAGAGATAGGAGGCGTCGGCGTCAGCAAGAAGAGTGAATTTCGGAGCGAGTTCCAGGCGGCCATCGCTTCGGACGGCAACGCCGTGGGCGGTGCCTTTGAGGAATTCTTCGTAGGTAGACTGCCGCCAGCGGCGGGTGTGCTCCGCGTGAAGAGGGATGCAAAGGAGGCAAAAGAAGCACAGGAAGTAGAGGGATCGGAACCGCTGGATAGGCAACTCTCCGGAAGTGTTGAAGGTGCGCTCCTTAGGGCCGCGTTTGCCGCGGTCGAGACGAGGAAAGCCTGTCGGTTTTGTGACATCTATGAGGCCCTGTGGCACGAAGTTTTTCATAGACAGTCGTTTGCTATTCAGTGGAATTCTCACCGGATTTGAAGATTCAAAGAGACCACGCCGGAGACCGGGCCTCCGAGCGGAATGGAAGCCTCGCTGGCCAAGGACTCCCGCAGAACCTGCACGCTGCCCGGAGCGGGGCGGCCGTCCACGACATTGATTTCCGAGAGCGGGACGTTGGGGAGTTCCTTGTCGTCCCAAAGGAGCGTCGGCGCAGGAACGAAAAGCCCGACATAGAGACGATCGTTCCGGCGCTCGCGATTGAGAAGCGCGATAAGTTGATCGAGCCCGGTGGGGCCCCCTCCGGCGCCGGCAAAAGCAAAGCCGCGAGAGGCGCGGTTCAGGAGCTCGGCGTCGCTGACGAGGATGCGGAGGGTGGTGCCGCGGGCGACCTGCTCCGGGACCCGCACCGTGGTTTCTTCCACGCGAGCGGCGCCGCGATAGGGGCGAAGCAGCACCCGCACGCGGAGGGTTTCCCCGGGAGCGGCCTCGCCTTTTTCGAGCCAGGCGCTTTCGATAGAGAAGGATTTGCGGCCAGGAACGGACTCGACGTGGAGGGAGATTCGGTCCACCTTCGTGGGTTCAAATGTGTTGGAGAAGAGACGCGTGAAAACATTCTGCATGGTGAGGGCGATCGGCAGGCCATCGGGGGTGAGGAAATCACCGGGAGCAAAAGTGTTTTCGATCTGAACGACAGCGTGGCCTTGCAGACGAATTTCGCCGGAGAGATGAAGCGTGGTGCCCTCGCCGTAAAGAGAATTTTGCGTGAGGCCATTGAAGGTGGTGATGGCCACGAGCAGCGGGGTGAGCTTCGGATGATTCACAATTTCGAAGTGGAGCGTTTTTTGTTTCGCGGGGCCCGCGCCAGAGACGGACAAGGTGAGATCGAGGGGAATCATCGCCGGAGGCTCGCCGAGCTTGCCGGTGACGGCGGTAAGATGATCGCCGGTAATGGTGCCGATGGAGCCACCGACGTTCACAATTTTCGTGGAAGCAAGATCGGAAGAGAGCGTAGTGACGACGCGGCTGCGCGCCATGGGAAGCTCGACGTTGCCGAGGTTCATGAACGGATGGCCGCAAAGGTAGACACGATCGGCCTGAACTGCGGTGACGGTGCAGGCGGCGTTGATCGAGGCGTCGCCTTGTACCAGGACCATACCAGCCATGTCTCCCGCGGCGAGATGGGCATCTTCGGGACGCGGATCGGCAGTGCCACCCTGTGCGGCGATGAAGCCGTAACCCTGGATTTGACTGGAGAATTGCTGAAGCGTGTAGGCCTGAAAGCCGGAGAAAACCAGAGGAGTTTCAATGGGCTCCAGGGCGGAGCCAGAAGGCAGACCGGTGCGCATGGAGGCTTCGCTGGGAAGGGAGAAGGTCTGCGCAACGGATGGCGCGGAGCCTGGCTCGGAGGGGGGATTCAGGACATCTTCAATGGGCGTGACGCCCGCGAGGGGCTCCTTGGTGAATATCCCCAACTTCAAAGAAAGTGCGCCGGCAAGTTTGCCGTCGAGATAGACAGGGCTGCCACTCATGCCGGCAACCACGCCGGTATGCTCGACCTTGGGCCCTTTGAGCTGGACCAGAATGATGGATTGCCGGGGGCCGATGAAATTCGGAAGGATGCCGATGACTTCGAGGTCAAACTTTTCCACCTGATCGCCTGCGAAGATGGTGTAAGCGTAGCCCTGCATACCCGCCCGCACCTGGCTAAGGGGAAGAATTTCGCGAGACTCCTGGGCCGTGGCGGCGTGCGGCCCCAGACACAACGCGGCCGTAAACGCTAGGATGGCGAAGAAAAGACGACAGCGAGAATCAGACGGATGAATCCGGACCGTAAGCATGAATCGGTAATGATACCCGGCGGCGTACCGGGAAGCAATCGAACGCGCGTAGGGCCAAAGATAGGTCAAGTGAACTAGAAGTTCTAGAACTTCGTGAGACCGCTTTGCGAGTCCGGGTGGACACACCTAAACAAGCCGATTCCGCAGTATGGCGCGGTAATGTTAGAAGGCTTGTGCCAGGCGGACGGATCAGTCCATGCGGTGATGCATGGCGAAAACTTTGTCGAGGGCATCTTCATAGGGATAGACGTGGACCATCCAGCCGAAGATGGAGGGTTGGAAGCGGCCACCCGCGGCGTCGCAAGCTTGTTGCGTGCTGATGGAACCGCGAAGGCCAAACTTGGTCCAGTCTGCCGTGCGGAGTTGATCTTTCTGCGGCATGCAGAGATTGGTGTGGAGATGCCATGTCGCCACGCTGAGGGGGACGCGGGCGTTCAGCTGTTCTTCTGTGGCGCGCTTGGGCATGGTGTACATGGCGCCGACAAGTTCGTAGCCGTCGGAAGTCTTCCGGTACAGCAGGGAAGTCGGGCGCGCGGGATCAAACGCAATGGCATCGAGGAAACCGTTCCAGTAATTCGTGAAGTGATACTCCGGTTGTGGAAGATTAGGCAGGAAAATCTTGTAACCGTCGTTCAGGGCGACGCCGTAGTCCTGGTATTTTTCGATGCCGGAGCGAAGCTGGGCGACCACCTCATGGGCGCGCGCCGTGTCTTCCGGAGTTTGCGGCCGCATGGCGGTCATGGTCATGTGGGCGTTGTGCGCGTCGTGATGTCCGGGAGTCATGTCGTGGACGGCGTGAGCTTCGTTGGCTCGCGCGTCGTCCATTTCCATCCCAGGCATGCTGCTGTGGTCCATTCCCCGTTGAGATTCCTGGGATTGTGAGTTGGACGATTGCTGCGAACCCTGCGCCTGAGCAGCAGGGGCGCGGTGGCCTGGAATGGCTGCGAGCAGGACGCCCACAAGAAAAAGTGCACCGAAAAAAACGCCGGCTTTGGCGGCAAGACGGAAAAACGTACTGCGGGCTGGCATAACAAATCTCCTCAACTAATAGTTACGTATAGCGGGCCTGTAAGATTTCAAGGCGTGGTACAGGGAGTGTCCCGTGAAAAACTGGCCCGACGGACAGGACAAAGAGAGGGGATAGGAAGTTCTAGGGACTCGCGGCTTCCAATGCGACACCGAAGTTGCGCCTGGAGAGTTTGCCGGGCCGCGGGCAAAGCCGGAAGACGGCGTGCTAGAATTTTTGCGTGAGTAAGGAGACCATTCAACCTGCGAAATACCTGACCGGCGGACTGGAGCTGCCGGGAGATAAATCTATTTCGCATCGTTACGCGATGCTGGCGGCGCTGGCCGAAGGCACCAGCGAACTGCGCCATTTTTCGGCGTCGGCGGATTGTCACAGCACGCTCGGGTGCATGGACGCCCTGGGCGCGGGAGTGAAAATCGACCAGGATACGGTGCGAATTACGGGACATGGGCCGCGCGGTTTGAAGCGCAGTTGGCGGGCATTGGATGCGGGGAATTCGGGGACGACCATGCGGCTGTTGGCCGGGATTCTTGCCGGACAGGACTTCACATCGAAGTTGACGGGCGATGATTCGCTCCGGAAGCGGCCCATGAAGCGCGTGATCGCGCCGCTGCGCGAAATGGGCGCGGACATTCGCGGGCGGGAGGATAATTTTGCGCCGCTGGAAATTCGCGGAGTGAAGCTTAAAGCGATCAATTACCACGTGCCGATGGCCAGCGCGCAGGTGAAGTCGGCGGTGCTACTGGCGGGATTGTTTGCCGAAGGCGTGACGACCGTGACCGAACCGGCGCGCACGCGCGATCATACGGAACTGGCGCTGGAAGAGTTCGGGGTGGTGATCGAGAGGCGGGGACGAACCGTGCAAATTCACGGCTTTAGCAAGGGAAACGGAAGCGGAAAATTGGCGGCGCAGTCGCTGGATGTGCCTGGAGATTTGTCTTCGGCTGTGTTTTTTATCGCAGCGGCCTCGCTCCTGCCCGAGTCTAATATTTTGATTCACAACGTGGGATTGAATCCGACGCGCACGGCGATTCTGGATCTGTTGGTATCGATGGGCGCTCAGGTTCAAATGCAAGCACTGCGAAGCTCACACGGGGAAGTCGTCGGCGATTTAGCGGTCAAGGGAGCTTCGCTCAGAGGTGGAGTGATCGCTGGGGATCGGATTCCCCTGGTGATTGATGAGCTGCCGATGCTCGCAGCACTCGGGCCGTTCACGGAAGAGGGCATCGAGATTCGCGACGCGGCGGAGCTGCGAGTAAAAGAGAGCGACCGCATTGCGGCGCTGGCGGAGAATCTGCGGCGGATGGGCGCGGCGGTGGAGGAGCGGCCGGACGGATTGAAAGTGCAAGGGCGCCGTGCGGGGAAATTGCGCGGAGCGGAAATTGAGCCGCGCGGCGATCACCGGATCGCGATGGCCTTTGCGGTGGCGGGCCTGGCAGCGGAAGGAAATACGGTGATCCGCGATGCGGATTGCGCGGGAGTTTCGTTTCCTGGGTTTTTCAAGGAATTGAACCGGCTCGCCGAGAGATAGTTCCCTGGAGGTTGGCGGAGAGACGTGGGATTCGAAAAGAGCTGGCTCTGAGAAGGCCATCGCCCCCTTTGCCGGACACGGCGATACTAATGTGTTTCGGATTTCGGAAGGGGAGGCGGATTTTTCATGCGTGGTGACGCGGGCGGAGCCGGGAGTTCGGCACTCGTTCTGCGCAACGAAATCGCGCCGTAGCTTGTTTTGAGAATGATTTTGGGCCCGCGTCCGCTTCCGTATTTTCCTTCCAGATGAGAATCGCCGGAATGGGTAGACGTTTTCTTCAGGGAATCCGCGGAAAATTCCGAATCGATATCGCCGGAATGGCAATCGGCGAGTATCTCGAAGTTTGAAGATTCCGGCAGGCTGAGAGCGATGCCAGCGGAAGAATTGGTAATTTCGACATCTTCCTTGGGCGGAATGGAGAAGCGCACGTCTACGGTGCCATTGCGGTCGTCAACCTTCACCTTCCCACCGGCGTTTTCGATGGTGACGTCGTAGGAATTGGTACGCAGGGTGAGGTTGCCAGGGGCATCGGAGATTTCGAGGTTGCCGGAGCCCGCTTCCATGTGGCCGCTGAGCTGCGTGAGCGTCAAATCGGTCCGCTGGGAAATAAAGCGAACGCCCTTGGCGACTTTATCGGCGCGGATCGGGCCGAAGAATTCCCCGTCAATCGTCACCCCGCCGGTGACGGTGGAAACGCTGACTTCGCCGCCATGGCCGGAAATCTTGACGTCGCCCTTGGTATCGGAAACCTTGATGTCGCCCTTGCGGGAGTCAACGTTGACGTCTCCTACCGTGTCGCGAATTTCAACATCGCCGGCATTGCCGCTCACGGAGACGGAGCGGGCCATATCGGAAACGGAGATGTCGCCCTTTTCGTTGCGGATGGTGAGGGCGGATTTTTTCGGAACGGAAACATCCAGGTCCAGGCTGATCCGCGCATTGCCGGAACCGGTGCCGGCGGGATGAATTTCGTAGGCGTCGCCGTTTTGCGTAATCTCAACAGAGATGGGATTGGCAATTCGTTGGGCGTCGGTTTCGTTCCAGGCATTGGCGTTTTTCTTGCCCGCGACGCGAATCTGGGATTCATTTGAGGCGCGCACGCTGATGTCACCGCGCCCGTTGCGGATGGTGATCCGGGCATCGGGTGGAACGCTCTTGGGGGCGACATCCAGATCGAAAGGGAACTTCTCGCCCGTAAAAACAGAAACTTCACCAGGCAAATGCTGCTTGCCGTAATCGACGCCAATGACAATGCCCAGGAGAGTGAGCAGTCCCAGGATCAGGAAAATTTCGCCGGGGGTGATCCGGGCGGAGCCAGCAGCGCCGGCGCGGCTCGCGGCAGTGCGCTCATAAAGTTTGATGGCGCCCCAGAAAATCAGGATGAGCGGCCACCAGTGGCCGAGTGCGTGGGTGATGCTAAAGCCGTGATAATTGTGGAGCAACAGGAGCGCGCCGACGAGCATCAGGACGAGACCGGAAAAGAGCGAGCTGCCGCGTGGACGGAGATAGGCCATAAGGATCTATTGCCCCTGACCCAGTCCGGACAACGGATTCTGCGGCGAGTTCGGAGCGGAGCCTGGGGCGCCGGGAGCGGTGGGCGGAACGGAGCCGCCGAGGTGGCCTTCCATGGGTGCAAGTGCACAAGCAAGGTTAACCGCGCCGATGACGACGAGGATTACCGGCCAGGTGTCCGAAAAGGAAAAGTAACCGCCGCGCGTCTGGTCGAGCAGGAAAAGCACGCCGAGCGTGATGACGACCGCGGGGCCCATGAGGCTCCGGCAAGTGCAGCGGCGGCAAGAGCAACGGATACGATCACTCATCGAGATTCATCCTCCACAAACCTGCTGGCTAAGAACGGCGGCTGAGCCGGTTGCGAAACATCAGTACGCCGACGGCAATGAGAATCAACGGCCAGAAGCGCTCAATCCGGTAAAACGGAAACCAGTTGAAGTTATTTAGAAGAAAAAGCACGCCGAGAACAATGAGAATGATGGGGCCGATGGGCCGATCCTTGCTCCAGGACTCAAGCGGATCGGCGGATACTACGCCGCGGCGTTGCGACTCGGCCGTACGCATACTGTCGAATGCCATATAAAAGATGAAACCGGCGAGCAGAATTCCGAGCACTGCTTTCATCCCGCCATCCATGTCGCTCGAAAGCCCGAACACGAACGTCGCGAACACCACGATGTGAATCAGCGCTTTGTTATATTCGCCATTATAGACGGCCCCAAGTCCGGGGAAGAGAAACCCCAGTATGAAAGCCAGGGCGGGGCTTCCCGCGCGTCTCCCGTTTGTTGCGGATGGGGGCGCCACGGGCGCGCCAGCGGCCGGCACTGCCGCCGCTCCCGCGGCCTGGGGAGAAGGAATTCCTACGACGGTGGCGAGGCAATCTTCGCAATAGAGCACATCGCGCACCGGGCGCACGCAAGCCGAACACATGGCCTTGCCGCAATTCCGGCAGTAGCCGGCAGCGTCCACATCCGAATGGACGGCACACTTCATGGCAATCTCCTCTCAGCGAAAGAGCCACTCAGAACGGGGAGCTGCGCCGCGAGAACCTGGAGGTTCCGGCCGATATCGTTGGCACGGTTCTGCTGCTTGGGCCCGGAAGGATTCGAATTGTCGGTCCGGCCCGGATCTTTCTTAGGAGAGGTTTTCGGAACGGCTTCCTCCCGGGCGGCGGGATTCTGTTCGTTTTCACTCAAGCGCGATTGAATCTCGTAAACGACCCGGAGATCGCTGACGAATTTGCTGCTGCGGGCATAAACCAGATGCGCCTGGCGATCGGCATTGTGATAGATCGTGGCTGGATAAAGATCCGCGAGCTTGGGCTTATGCGAGAAAAAGCCGGAAGCCGTGAGGATCACAATGAAAGTTGCGGCCACGGAGACAGCGCTGTAGACGAAGCGTGGCGACTGGAGACCGCGCAGCCAGCGCCTCGCATTGCGCCAGGTCTGGGGGCCAAGAGTTGCGGTCAGAATGGAGCCAGTGAGGCGCGGAGGCGGTTCGACCTGCTCCAGCTTATGCAAAGCTCCAAGAGCGTGCGAAACGCCGGCCACGAGCGGCGTGCAGCGCTCGCAACCGTTCACATGAAGGTCAAAGGCGGCTTGCTCGGCAGGTTGCAGGAGCCCGTCGAGGTAATCGCTGAGGCGCGCTTCGGTTTGTTCGCACGTCCAGGTCATGGCATGCTCCGCGCTCGGTTCGGGAATCCCTGAGCAGGCGACCTCAAGCCCGCCTCCGGCCCGCGATGTGAAGGATTCGTCATGACGGGCGCACTCCCATCTGTTGCAGAATACGCGCCAATTCGATCCGTCCGCGATTAATTCGCGATTTCACGGTTCCTTCCGGTACTGCCAAGACTCGTTGAATCTCGCTGTACTCCAATTGTTGCAAGTCGCGCAAGATGACAGCTTCGCGCAATTCCGGGGAGAGCCGGGTGAGCGCGGACTGAACTTGACCGCTCAACTCGCCGAGGAGCGCCTGCTCATCCGGGCGGCGGGCGGAGGATTCCTTGTTTTCGACGACCGGCATGGCATCGTCGAGCGAATCGGTGACGCGGTCGCGCTTGGTCCTCCGGTAATGGTCAATCAGCAGGTTGCGCGTCACGCTCGTCATCCAAGTAGCGAAGCCGCCATAAGCCGAACGATAGCTGCCCAAGGTACGATAAACACGAAGGAATACGTCCTGCGAAAGGTCTTCGGCTTCGGTGCGGTTGCCGGTGAACCTGTAGCAAACGTTGAAGATGCGGCGCGTGTGGCGGCGCACAAGTTCCTCCCAGGCCGACCCGTCGCCCTGGAGGCATTGCTGGACCAGTTGGGCATCCTGCTCCAACGTATCATCAGCCTCAAATCCTGCTACGGTGCGAAGGGTGAAGGCCAGCGATCCCTTCCCTGACGGAATCCTTGGCGGTCAACCTCGGCCTGCACACTATGGAACGCAAACTGCTCTCGAAAAGTTCCCCTGGAGACCAGGCCCAACTGCCGACCGTTCTGCAGGGCATCTTACCGAGCAGGGCGCCGTTTGTACAAGGCTTGTCCTGGCAATCGGATACGGCAATGCTTGACGCTGGTCCTCGCTCCCGTTAGGCTGACCAGCGCATGCAATCATCGTCGAGGAAGCTTCTCTTCATTTTGGCCGGTCTGCTGGTGTTGGGCCTCATCATCTACCGTTCCAGTGGGTTGATCCATCTTGCAGATTTCAGCGGGGCGAAATTGCTTCATGCCGTCCGCAATGCCAACCCCTTTCTTCTGCTCCTTTCGATTCTTGCGATTTATCTCTGCTACGTGCTGCGATCGCTGCGCTGGGTAGTTTTTCAAAGGAATCTGGGATCTTCCCGGTTCGGAATTATTTACGGAATGACCCTCGCAGGATTCGCCGCTGTCTTCCTGCTAGGGCGCGCGGGAGAGCCCGTGCGTCCCCTGCTTCTGGCGCGGAAGGAGGGGTTGCCAGTCTCAGGCATGTTCGGGGTCTATGTGTTGGAGAGGCTATTCGACTTCGGGAGCATGGCAGTTATCGCCGCAATTGCCCTTCTCGTATTTAAGTCCGGTCAACATACAGGCAATGCAGCGAGCGTGGTGCAGGCGACCGCAAGGACGGCTGGTGCGCTCCTGGCGACTGGTGTCGCTGCAGCGATCGCATTACTTATCTATTTGCGGACACACGGCACATCGGTGTTAGAGCGGCGGCTACAGGGATGGCTAAGAGCACATGGTTGGCGAGCTAGCGTAGCTGGGATAATCTTAGGTTTTGCGCGCGGTGTGCAGACGATTCGAAGCTGGGGTGATTTGGCGCTCACAGTATTCTACTCAACGGTGCACTGGTTCCTAGTGTTGCTGATCTATTTTTGGGTATCGCATAGCTTCGGCGGAGCGCTGAGCACTCTTAGCTTGGGCGACGCAATGCTGCTGCTTGCGTTTACCCTCGTCGGATCTGTTGTGCAATTGCCTGCCGTGGGTGGCGGCGCGCAAGCATTGGCAATTTTTGCATATACGAAGGTTTTTGGAATTGAAACTGAGACAGCCGTAGCGGCGGCGATTGTTTTGTGGCTGGTTACGTTCGCGGCGTGTAGTCTGGCGGGCGTGCCGCTGCTCATTCATGAAGGATTTTCTCTCGGGAAATTGCGCCAGATGGCGAAACTGGAAAAAGGAGTCGCGGTCGAAGGTGTGGCCGGGCAAGGAGAATCAGCCCCGTGAAGTGTCCTTTTTGCGCGCATGTGGATGACAAGGTGATTGATTCACGGGAAGGCCGCACCGGGGACATGATTCGCCGCCGGCGGGAGTGCCTGAAGTGCGGGCGGCGGTTCACCACCTACGAGCGCATTGACGAAATTCCGTACATGGTGATCAAGAAAGACGGGCGGCGGGAGCGCTTCGAGCGCCAGAAGATCCTGCAGGGGCTGCTGAAGGCTTGCGAGAAGCGGCCGGTGCCCACGCCGAAACTGGAATCGATCGTGGATGAGATCGAGGGCGTGGTCCATGAGGCTACGGAGCGCGAACTGACCACGACCGAAATCGGCGAAATGATCATGCACCGGCTGAAGAAGCTGGACAAAGTGGCGTATGTGCGGTTCGCATCGGTGTATATGGACTTCAAAGACGTGCAGGAGTTCATGAGCGAACTGAAGAACCTTCTGAAGGATCGTGCCAAGAAGTAATTCCTTCTCTTCTCAAGGAGCTGCGATGAAGAAACATGCCGCGGTTTGCCTATCGGCGGTGCTTGCATTTGCGTGCGTTCTCACGAGGGTTGAGTACGCGGCGGCGCAGCGCAGGCCAACCGCGGCGCCAGGAAAGGCACCTGCGCCGCAGGCAGCTCTTCCGGAGATCGGCAAAGAGAAGATCCGGGCCCACGTGAAATTCCTTGCGAGCGATTTGCTGGAAGGCCGGGGAACAGGACAGCGCGGCGGAGATATTGCGGCAGAATACATCGCCACGCAGTTCGCGCTCTATGGATTGAAGCCGGGCGGAGACAACGGCACGTATTTCCAGGACGTGCCCATGGTGGGAGTGAAAACGCTCCCGGAAACAACCTTTACGTTCGCGGAGGCGAGCGGGAAGTCATTCGAGGCGAAGAACCTCATCGATTTCGTGACGAACAACGAGAGCCAGACAGAGACGGCGGATATCGACGCGCCGATAGTATTTGTGGGTTACGGAATCAAGGCCCCCGAGTACGACTGGGATGATTACAAGAATGTCGACCTCCGCGGCAAGGTCGCACTGCTGTTTGTGAACGAGCCGAGCTCGGACGATCCCGAATTTTTCAAAGGAAAGGCGCTCACCTATTACGGCCGATGGACCTACAAATTCGAGGAGACGGCGCGGCGCGGCGCCGTTGCGACGCTGATTATTCACCGGACAGATCTGGCGAGTTACGGCTGGGACGTGGTGCGCAACTCCTGGGGAACGGAGCGATCCTATCTGAAGCGTGACGCAACACCAAAATTACAGGCGGCGTCATGGATACAACTCGATGTGGCAAGGAAACTGGTGGGATTGGTGGGGTTGGATCTGGACAAAATGTTTCAAAGCGCGCAGAGGAAGGAGTTCAAGCCGCTGACGCTGCCGATTCATTTGAAGGCCCATCTTGCGAGCCAGTTGAGGCTTTTCGTATCGAAAAATGTGCTGGGGCTGCTGCCTGGGAGCGATCCACTGCTGGGCAAAGAGGCGGTGCTGTACACGGCGCACTACGACCACCTGGGAATGGATCCGAATATGAAGGGCGACAACATTTACAACGGCGCGGCCGACAATGCCACGGGATGCGGAATCCTGCTCGAACTGGCGCGCGTGTGGGGGGCCATGTCACCCGCGCCGCGGCGATCGATTCTCTTTGCGTCGGTGACAGCGGAAGAACAAGGGCTGCTGGGGTCAGAGTTCCTTGGTAAACATTCGCCGGTGCCACCAGGGAAGATTTCTCTTGATCTGAATTTTGATGATGTGCCGCCACTGGGATTGCCGGAGGAAGTCGAGGTGACCGGCGCGGAGCGGACGACGTTTTATCCCGTCGTGCGCATGACGGCAAAGGAGTTTGGACTTGGGATTCGTCCGGATCCGCGGCCGGAAGCGGGACATTATTACCGGTCGGATCATTTCAGTCTGGCGCGCGTCGGTGTGCCATCTTTTTCGATCAATGAGGGAATCAAATACGCGGGGCATCCGGCGGAGTGGGGCCAGGCGCAGGCCAAGGATTATACGGAGCACCGCTATCATCAGCCTGGCGACGAGTACAAACCGGAGATGGATTTTACCGGTGATGCGGTGATCGCAAAGTTTGGATTCGTACTGGGCATGAAGGCGGCGATGCTGCCGGTGCTGGCGGGCTGGGTCCGCGGGGACGAATTCGAGGCGGCAAGAAAGAGCCCATAGCGTTGCCAAGAGTCTGCCCTACGTCCTTATTCGTTCTGCGGCAGACTTTGCGAATTCCGCCCGGGGATGACACTCCGAACGATTACATATAGCACGGGGATGAAGAGCAAGTTCAGCGTAGTCGCGGCGATCATTCCCCCAAAGACCGTCGTCCCCACGGAGATGCGCCCAGCGCGGCCCGCGCCCCGTGCCAGAACCAATGGCACGACGCCAAGGATAAACGCGAGCGAGGTCATCAGGATCGGGCGAAGGCGAATCCGCGCCGCTTCGACAGCCGCCTCAACAACGGACATTCCTTGCGCGCGGAGTTGCTCCGCGAATTCCACGATCAGAATGGCGTTCTTGCTGGCAAGGCCGATCAGCATTACGAGGCCGATCTGGCAATAGACGTCGTTCTGCAATCCACGCAATGCCTGCGCGCCGAGCGCGCCGAGAAGCGCAACGGGCACGGCCAGCAGCACAATAAACGGGAGCACGTAACTCTCGTATTGCGCCGCGAGTGTCAGGTACACGACCACCAAGCCGAGGGCAAAGAGAATCAGCGCTTTTCCGCCGGACTCGATCTCTTCCAAGGAAAGCCCGCTCCATTCGAACGACATTCCGTTGGGCAAAACTTTCCTCGCCAGCATCTCCATCGAAGAGATACCCTCACCGGTGCTCCGACCAGGCGCCGGATTTCCGTTGATTTCCGCCGAACGAAAAAGATTGTAGTGGTGGATCACCTGAGGATTCGCGGTTTGCTCTAACGTCACGAGGTTGTCGAGCGAGATCATCTTGCCGGTGTCCGATCGTAGGTAGTATTGCCGTATGTCTTTCGGCTGCGAGCGGAACTGCCCGTCCGCCTGCACGTAAACGCGATAAGAACGGTTATTGAAATCGAAGTCGTTCACGTACACCGAGCCCATGTACACCTGCAGTGCGTCGGTGATCTGGCTGAAGGGAACTTGCAGGCTTTTCGCTTTATCGCGGTCGATGCGCACCAGATACTGCGGATCATTCGCCGTAAAGCTGCTGAAGAGACCGACCAGATCCTTGCCGCCGTTCGCTTGGGCCACCAATTTGTTGGCATTGTCCGCCAGGCTCTGCAGCGTGTTGCGTCCCAGATCCTCGAGCTCAAACGTGAATCCTCCGAATTGTCCCAAGCCAAATACAGCCGGTGGATTGAATGGCACCACTTGTGCACCCGATATCGCGGACAGGCTCCCGCGCAGCCGTTGAATCACGCTAGCTGCCGAGTGTCCTTCTCCTTTGCGCTTTTCAAACGGCCGCAGGGTTGAATAAAGAATGGCTTGGTTGGGAGCCGTGCCCCCGGCACCAAAACCGACGATGGAGAATACGCCTTCGACCTCCGGATCGCGCAGGATGAGTTCTTCCGTTTTTCCACAAACATCCCGCGTGTAGGCCAGGGAAGCGCCTTGGGGCGCTTGAACGATGAACATGATGTAGCCCTGGTCGTCTTCGGGAAGAAAGGCGCGCGGGACGCGCTGATAGACCAGATAGGTGCAACCGAGCAGCGCCATAAAAAGCACAAGGGCGGCAAACCGCAAGTCCAGCACCCGCCGCACGCTCGTTCGGTAAAGACGGGTGCCCGCGCTGAAAATATCGTTGAACAATCGAAAAAAACGGCCCTTCGCGCGTTCCCGGCGATGCCCGAGGAAAATGGCCGAGAGTGCCGGCGTCAGCGTCAGCGCGTTAAATGCCGAAATCGCCACGGAGAAGGCGATTGTCAGCGCAAACTGGCGAAATAGAATGCCGGTCGTCCCCGGGAAGAGTGCGACGGGCACGAACACTGCCACCAATACCAGCGACGTGGCAATCACCGCGCCGGCCACTTCCTTCATCGCCACAGACGCGGCGTTGTGCGGCTCCGTGATGCCTTCCGCGATATGCCGCTCCACGTTTTCGATCACCACGATCGCGTCATCGACTACCAGACCCGTGGCCAGCGTAATCCCGAACAAAGTCAGCGTGTTGATTGAGAACCCCAGCACTTTGACGAAGATGAACGTGCCGATCAGCGACACGGGAATCGCAATCGCTGGGATGAAGGTGCTCCGCCAATCCTGCAGAAAAATGTAAATCACCAGGATGACCAGAGCGATGGCCTCCAACAGCGTGAGGAGCACGTCCCGGATGGATTCGCTAATGACCGTCGTGGTATCGAAGGCGACCGCAGCCTTCAGTCCGGGCGGAAAATTCTTCGAGAGCCGCAGCAGCTCTTCCTTCGCTGCTTTGTCCACGTCCAGCGCATTCGCGCCTGGCAATTGCGTCACCGCCAGACCGACAGCGTCATGGCCGTTGAATCGAAGGATCGTCCCGTAATTTTCGGCTCCCAGCTCCGCGCGCCCTACGTCTTTCACGCGAACCAGCGTCCCGTCGCTTCCCGTCTTCAAAATGATGTTGTCGAATTCAGACGCCTCGCTGAGCCGTCCTACGGCCCTCACGCTGACCTGAAACGAGTGCTCTTGCAGTGTAGGTGGCAGGCCGATCTGTCCTGCGGCCACTTGTACGTTCTGTTCTTGCAGCGCTTTCAGGACATTTGTGGCCGTCAAGCCGTGCTCGGCCATTTTCGCGGGATCCAGCCACAGGCGCATGGCGTATTTCCGTTCGCCGAAGACAATTGCGTCGCCCACCCCTTTCACTCGCTTCAGCGAGTCCTTCACGTAAACATCGAGATAGTTGCTGAGGAACAAGCTGCCGTACTGACCCTCGTCGGCATACACGCCGGCGCCAAATACAAAACCTCCGATTTGCTTCGTGATGATGATTCCGGTATTTTTCACTTCGTTCGGAAGCCGCCCGAGCGCCTGGTTCACGCGATTCTGCACGTCCACCGAGGCCAGGTCCACACTGCGCGTCACGTCAAAGACTACGGTGATTTGGCTCGTTCCATCGTTGCCGCTCTCCGAGCTGAGGTACTTCATCCCCTCCACTCCATTGATGGCCTGTTCCAGCGGGATGGTCACGGCGGATTCCACCGTCTGCGCGTTTGCGCCAATGTAAACGCTACTTACAACCACTTGCGGCGGCGCCAGATCGGGAAATTCCGCGATCGGCAGTGTGGGAATAGAAATTGCCCCTGCCAGAATAATGAAGAATGAACAGACCGTTGCGAATACGGGCCGTCGAATGAAGAAATCAACGAACAAGGCCGGGTCCCGCCTTTGCTTGGGTTGGAGTGGTGCCGCTCATCTCGTCCGCCGGCTTACTTGGCGGTGGCGCTCTTACCGTCGGTCTGGATCTGCTCGGTGACCGGCATCCCGTCCTGCAGGAACTGGGTGCCGGAAACAATGATGTGCTCCCCCGGCTTCAAACCGTCCAGCACCACGAAGTCATTCCCCGTCGTATCCCCCAGCTTGACTAGCCTCTGCCGCGCGACAGTTCCTTTGCCCTCATTCACCGCCACGAACGCGAAGAACTGTCCATTGATTCGTTGCACCGCAAGCACGGGAATCACCGGGCCTTCGTGAATGCCCCAGGTGATCTGGGCGCGCACCTGCTGCGCAATCCGGACCTTCGATCTCGGGTTCTCTATAGGAGCCTTTGCGAGCACCGTCTGCGTGTCCGTTTCCACCTGCGGCGATACAAACGCCAGGCGTGTCTCGCTGACCGAGTTACCGGTGCTGTCGAACAAGCGTACTGGCAACCCGATCTTTAGAGTACTGGCCCGCTCGGCAGGAACATAAATGTAAGCCTCCAGTGCTCCCGGTTCATCGACGGTCGTCAACAGCGTACCTACGGTCACGCGATCGCCCACGTGCACGGGAATGTCTCCGACGAACCCGTCCATCGGAGAACTGACGCTGTAGTAGTGCAGCTGCACTTTTTGCTGCTTTACCTGCTCGTCGAGCGCCTTGAGCTGTGCCATTGCAGCGTCGTAGGCCGTCTGCGCATTGTCCAACTCCTGTTTGCTGACCACGCCGGCATCGAAGAGTTTCTGTGCGCGCTCTAGTGAAACTTTGGCGAAGCGCAGATTCGCTTCCTGCGCGGCCCGCGACGCTTCCTGGCTGTTCACCATGGCTTCCTGTTTCATTGGGTCGATCTGCAAAAGCGGCGTGCCCGCTTTCACGTGGTCGCCGGACTTCACAAAGATTCGCGTGATCTGCCCTTCCACCTGCGGATTAAGGGCCGCGGCGTGGCGCGACTTCAGGATGGACAGATACTCGGTGGTCTCTGGGATTTTCACGGAAGGCGCGACCTGCACCTGGACTTCCATGGCCGGCGCACCGGCGCCAGGCGGGTCGCCCGCAGCGCTCTTCTGGCAGCCGCCCGCAAAAGCGCCCGGCGTCAATGCCAGCAGCAAGGCGGCTGCCCGGTTTGCAGCGGCCTGCTTTTTCTTTCCCCGAAGATTGGAAAAACTCGTGGCCATCTTCATAGACACTGCCTCAAATATTACGCCACTTATGAATTTGAGCAAACCA
>WNFH01001115.1_pt1 | contig 17989 bp, 12 predicted proteins | sample 5400411 | NCBI WGS metagenome assembly WNFH01 (sample SAMN13153347, study PRJNA577476) | soil metagenome | isolation source: 200 cm saprolite under Douglas fir tree site 2 hole 3 | place: USA:California | collected 2015-04-18
TCTCATTTGAGATGCATCTCAACAAGATAGCAATTGGCGAGTGGCTCCGGTGTTTCAGATGCCCGCCTTTACGGGCACTACTTGTCGATCTGAAACACCACTCCTAATAGGCGAACTGGTTTCTTCATAGGTTTCATCAAGCCTCCTTTCGGCTTACTTTACCCACTTAGGACCTTCGCCCTAGAGTACCAGGGCCTCTTACTTCCCTGGTAAAGTCTATTATAGAATCTGATAAAAGCAATGTCAAAGTCAAGCATAAAACTCTGTTTCCATATGCGAAGGCTTATATCACACCGTTTCCCTATACCGATTAGTAATCGGCAGCCTCCTATCGCGGCCAAATGCTCTGGTAGTAATCTTCACGCCGGGAGGGGCCTGGCGGCGTTTGTACTCGCTAATATCTACCAGGTGCATCACACGCTCAACCGTCTTCGCATCGAAGCTCATAGCTACAATCTCGCTAAAGCTGCGATCCTCCTCGGCGTAGGCCTTGAGAATGGGGTCGAGTATCTCGTAGGGGGGAAGGCTATCGACATCCATCTGGCCTGGGCGCAGTTCGGCGGAGGGCGGCTTGTCGATCACCGATTGGGGAATGACCGGCCCGCTACCCATGCTGTTGCGATACCTGCACAGATCATAGACCAGTGTCTTCAGCACATCCTTTAGCACGGCGTAGCCGCCGGCCATATCTCCATAGAGCGTGCTGTAGCCAGTTGCCAACTCGGACTTGTTGCCGGTAGTCAAGACAATCGGGCCAAGTTTGTTGGAGATGGTCATGAGGATGTTGCCACGAATACGAGCCTGCAAGTTTTCAGCCGCTAACCCTGGATCACCCTCGCCAAGGGCGGGCTGTAGCATCTTGAGCGATGTGCGAAATGTCTCCTCGATGGGGATCGTCATATATTGGATGCCGAGGTTCTCCGCCAGAGCCTGTGCATCGGTTTTGCTGCCCTCCGAAGAATAGCCTGAGGGCATCGAGATGCCCAGTACGTTTTCAGCACCGAGCGCGTCAACCGCAATCACCGCCGTCAGTGTTGAGTCTATGCCGCCTGAGAGGGCGATAATGGCCTTCTTGAAGCCCGTCTTGCGTACATAGTCGCCCGTGCCCAATACCAGGGCGGCATAGATTTCCTGCAGATGGTCCATCTTTGGCTCAATACGTTGTGGGGCATCGAGGATGACATTGGCCTGTTGTGTTTGTTGGAGCTGGGAGGGTGTTGTCTCGACCTCGATGATCGATACTTCGCCAGGGCGTACCTGTAAACGTTCCTGGCGGCGGCGAGGGTCGTGGAGACGCGAGCGGAAAACGGAGGCCGTATCGAGATCAACCATCAGCATATCTTCTTCAAACTCTTTAGCACGTGCGATCAGAGCTCCCTGCTCATTAAAGACCATGCTGCCGCCATCAAAGACCAGTTCATCCTGCCCGCCGACCATATTGAGGTAGACAACGATGACCCCGTTGTCGGCGGCTCGTGTGGCCAGCATCTCTTCACGGAAGATACCCTTACCGGCATAGTAGGGCGAGCCATTGATATTGATGATCACCTCGGCCCCGGCATGGGCCTGCAGCGTCATGGGGCCGGTAGGATACCAGACATCTTCGCAGATGTTCACGCCAACATGTACACCGTTAATGCGAAAGATAGGAGCCTGGCGACCCGCCTGGAAATAGCGGTTCTCATCAAAAACCCCGTAGTTGGGCAAGTAGTGCTTATGGTAGATGCCGACCAGCCTGCCCTCGGCGATGATGGCGGCAGCATTGTAGATATCATGATCGCGGTCTACAAAACCAATAATCGAGGTCAGGCCTGGCAGGTCGCAGCTCTCCGCAACCAGTTCATCCAGCTTACGCAGATTATCGGCCACAAAGCCCGGCTTGAGCAAGAGATCTTCAGGAGGATAGCCCGCCAGTGCCAGTTCGGGGACACAGACTATATGCGCCCCCGCCGCGTGAGCCTGCTGCATGGCTGCGCGTATCTTGCCAGCATTCCCGTCCAGGTCCCCCACCGTCACATTGATCTGGGCAAGTGCCACACGGAGCGGTAAAATATTCATAATAGGTCCCCTTTCTGTGAGAGTCATATTTTTGCGTCAGCACTGGACATGGCTGAGGCAAGCGCAGCCACTACTATATGACGCAGCGTGCCTATCTCATGGTATAGTAGTGGCTGCGCTTGCCTCAGCCATGCTCACTCCCCTTTCTGCTCTTGACGAATCGTGAGAAACACACTACGCTACTGTACAGGAAAACACAATCACAACAACTCTTGAAGGAGCATGGCTGAGGTAGCTAGCGCAAGCGCAGCCACTACTATACATCGAAGGAGTCGTCTCGACTATGGAAATACAGGCTTTTGCCACACTGGTCATTCCATTTATTCTGCTTGTCTATGGCGCGGTTCTGCTTTTTGCGCGTCCGCCAAGGATGGTCGTGTTGGCCTCGCTGCTCGGCGGGCTAACGCTCGGCGTAATCAATATGCTTTTTGATCTGCTGGCCTATTATGCCCACTGGTGGCATTATACCCTCAATGGGCTGATTCTGCACTTGCCCCTGCCTTTTTATATCTCGCCCATCCTGATTTACGGCAGTATTGTCTACCTGCTGGTGTGGCGGCTCTGGTCAGGGCGGGGTCACTGGATAGCAGTTTTACTACTGGTCTTCGTGCCATTATTTAGAGCTACTACGGATATTGTGGGTACGATGGTCACACAATCGAGCTATACCCAATTCGATAACCTGCTGGCCGCACCCCTTGATGTGGTGATGTGGCTGCTGATGTTCTATGCCGGTTTTCTAGTGTTCACCCGTTTGACCCCCATGGAGATAAAGGTAAAAAATACGTAAATGTTGTGGTGGGATGTGCTGCCGGAGGCAGTACATCCCACCACAACATTTACGTATTTTCTTTTGCCTGGATGGTATTATGAGCGATACAGAACCCGATCAAACACAGGATGATGAAGAAGTCGAGATCATTGACCTGGACGACGTAGGGACCCGATTTATCGGGTTCCACGATAGCACCATCCTCCCTCCAGCTCTGCCACATCTACCCTTGACACGCCGGTCACGTCTCACCCTCAAACAACGTGTTCTGCGGCTGGCTTTGACTGTCGGTCTTGTGGCACTGGCATTGCTCATCATGCTGGGGAATATTGCCCCTGTACGTACCACCGCGCAGGGATTGTTCTTCAGGCCAACACCCACACCCATGTCGGTGCTGGTTCCCGGGTCTGATTTTTTCTACATCGACGCCAGTCCATCCTGGGGCCAGCTCCTCCTGGATGGCAAGCGTATCAGCCATCCTCCCCTGATGGGCTGGGATGCGCCTCTACACCTGTCACGTGGCCGCCACTCGCTTGTGTGGAGTGCCGACCCATTTCGACCGTTACGCTGCTCTATATCGGTACCTATAGCTTTTGATGATACCTGTCATTATGTAGCGGCGCAACAGGATGAATTCGGCCCCACTCATCCGAATGTAGTGCCCAATTCCTGGAAACTTCTGCTCTATGAGACCAAGTCCACACTTCCCTCTTATCAACGGACTGCATTAGTACAAGCGATTATGACGGCTGTCGATAGTTTACGATCTACGGAGACTGTCTATCCTGGTGAACGGTATGTTCATGTTACAGGGAATCATCCTATTGTAGACACGGCGACACGCCCTTTACAGGCAACGCTGCATTTTCAGTTAACGACAGCCGATGCAGCGAACTCGTCATGTACAAGCGACCCGGCTTCCTGTTCAGGGCAGATTCAGGGCCAGGGCTGCCAGGGAATTTGCACCCAACCAGGTCAATCCCCCGGCCAGTCACAGGGTTGGTTTGTCTTCGTTTCACTGTCTGCTCTTTGGGACTATGCCACGATGGATGGTCAGATTATCGCGCAAAACCAATCAGATAAACTTTCAGCTCCCACAACTGCCTCTGTTGACTCTGTAAACTTTGAACTACTACAGATCACCTGGGAGAGTGGGAGCTGGCATGTCGCCATCGGTTTTCGGGCGAGTGGTGGAAGCGGCCTTGCCTGCTCATCAGCATTTGAAATTGTTAATTCTGAGGTGGCAAATAGCCCAAATACAGGTTATCAAATGAATAGTTTTTCTGGATCGGTTGAAGCTGCGGGTTGTTTAGTAAGTGTAATAGCTCAACCGAGCAATCCAGCTACGCAGCCCTCATCTTCAGCATACTACCTGTATCGTTTTGGTGTGCTGCTGACTGTAAATGACCTGGCTCATCACCTGTCACCACATCTACCCGTGGTTGATGCCTACGAGCGGAAACTGGCGCAACAACTGATCCAGGCTAATATGAATCCGTAGGTTGAACATTAAAACGCGACCTTGCAACGACGCTCTCACGTCTACCTCTCGGTCAGCAAGGTCGAAAGGTAGTATAATAGGGCAAAGCGACAAAATGGAAGTTCAAAGCGTATGAGCAAACAAGAACAAGAACCACTTCAGGATGACGCAGTTGTCGAGATGGTCGACCTGGATAGAGATCATGACAATGCTACTCCAGACACCCCACCTCTGTCACGGTTGCATTGGACACGATGGTCACAGCTATCGCTCCGGCAGCGTATCCTGCGGCTGGCTGTCACCGCCTGCGTAATAGTACTGACGCTGCTGGTTATTCTGGATAGTTCAACTGCCACACGTAATGCCACGGTCAGCCTTTTCCTTGGCCCCTTGCCTACTCCGACTGCCACTCTAGCCCCAAGAATAGATCTCTTCTATACCCAGGGTATCCCACCGTGGGGGCAGCTCTACGTCGATGGACACCCCCTCTCGCAGATACCTGTCGCGGGTGTCACTCCACCCCTGCGCTTAGCGCGCGGCCACCATCAACTGCTCGTGCGTGCAAACCCATTTGAGCCTATACCCTGCACAGTCTCAGTACCCGTGGCTCATAATGACACCTGTCACCTCTCAACAACAGATCAACTGTTATCTGCTGGCTGGCAGATCACCTTCTTCGAGTCTCTGGGAACACTTCCCACTGGCGTGCGGACGGCTCTGGTTCAGGCAACACAGGCGGAACTCGATAGCCAGCAGTCCATCGCGCCGCTACAGCCTGGAGAGCAATATATCCACCTGGGAGTACATCACACTATCGATACCGCCACACAACCACTGCAGGCAACGCTGCGTTTCCGGCTGATTGTACCCGAACCCCTGAATGTCGCCTGTGCAAAGACTGATGAACCTACCGATCCAGCTTGTGCCACGCTGTTGCAGCACTGCTATTTATTTTGCTCCCTGGCGGGGCAGATGCCCTTCATATCCACTTTAAATAGGCAGTTTCCGCTCTCGTCTTCCGCCAACAGTTGGAACGTTCAGGTGGCAGTACGTGCTTTTTGGAGCTACACCACCCTGGATCACAAGGTGGTTGCCTCCGATCAACCGGACACTCTGCCCGATATTACGAATTTTGAACACCTGGTGACGCTCGGTATTACCTGGGATGGTGCGCAGTGGCACGTTGCCGTGATTGGACCTGGCATCCCTGTTGGCAATGACCTCGCCTGTATATCGGCGGAAGACAACTTCCAGAAAGTGCTCGTGTCGAGTACATCGAGCCTATCAAGCAGTTTTGCCGCTTTAGAGTTTGCCTCTGGATCACTTCCGGCTGCTGGCTGCCTGGTAATCGTCCAACAATTATTACCAGTCGGCACTACTCCTTCCTCGTCTACTTCAACAACAGCCTATTGTCTCTATCGCTTCGGCCTATTCCTGGCGGTCAACGATCTAGCCCATCGCCTCTGGCCGCAGCTACCCGTGGCCAATTCGTATGAGCGCAGCCTGGCGCAACATTGGGCCACATTGTTTGCAGGCAGTGGTGGCTAGCTAATGTAGGTTGGAGGAAGGGGTGTCGAACCCCTGGTCATCATCGCTATCTACCGCATATAATCAAGCCAGGGATGACTAACCATTTACGCAACATAACAACGAGAGGAAAACATTCGTGGAATTTAGCAGCGAAGAGATCATAGCACAGATAAATACTACCCGCGCAGGGTCGGTCTGGGAGATACTTGATATTACATTGGTCTCAGCCGCCAAAGATAGAGTAGTGGCGACGATGCCGATTGGGCCAAATCACCGCCAGCAGGTTGGCTATTTGCATGGCGGTATCTCGGTTGTCCTGGCCGAATCGGTCGCCTCACTTGGTACTGTGTTGAACATCGACGCAAGCAGGCAAATGGCGTTTGGACTGGAGATCAACGCCAATCACCTGCGGCCCAAGCGCGATGGCCAGCTTACCGCCGTGGCGACTCCCGTTCATAGGGGACGCACTACCCATGTCTGGGACATCAAGATCAGTGACGAAAACGACAAACTTGTCTGTACTTCGCGTTGTACCGTCGCTGTCGTTGATCGTCCCCCCAATAATGGCAATCCTTTTGAGAGAAAACTACCCAGTTTTGGCTAAAGATTTTCGATCTGCACAGGCTCTACCGGGTCGGCAAGGGGAAAGCCAAAGACCCGCGAGTAGAAGTACAGCTCTGCATCAAGCGAGCGTTTGATATTCTCGGCACGCCGGAAACCATGTTGTTCGCCCTCGAAGGCCAGGTATGCCACCGGTAGACCTTTTGCACGCAGCGAGTTTACCATCACTTCGGCCTGGTTGGGCGGCACAATCTTATCCTCAAGCCCCTGGAAGAAAATCACCGGGCAGGAGATGCGCTCGGTGAAGTGAATCGGCGAACGTTGCTGGTATATGTCGCGTCGCTCTGGATAAGGACCAACCAGCTTAACCTCATAGCGCGACTCGAATTTGTGTGTATCTTTGACCAACGCTTCCATGTCGCTGACGCCAAAATAGCTCGCCCCGGCTTTGAAGACATCGCGGAAGGTGAGCGCACAAAGCGTTGTATAGCCTCCCGCGCTGCCCCCGGCAATCATAAGGCGATTACCATCTACTTTTCCTTGCTCCGCCAGGTACTTCGCGCCATTCACGCAATCGTCAACGTCCACAATACCCCACTGACCCGCCAACCGCTCGCGGTACTCCCGACCATACCCTGTACTCCCACCGTAATTCACATCGAGTACGGCGATACCGCGGCTCGTCCAGTACTGGGTGCCCAGGTTGAGCATATCGTTAGTGGCAGTTGTTGGCCCACCGTGGCTTTGGACAAGAACAGGTGGAAGCTCACCCTCTGGAGCACCATAGTCTCGATTGCGTGGAGGGTAGAAGAAGGCATACGCCGTAAGCCCTCCCTCTGTCGGAAACTCGATTGGTTCTGGCACCGATATGTACGCACTATCTACCTTGATCTCGCTGGAGCGACGGATTATCTCAATCTTTCCCGTGTTCAGATCAAGCTGAACGAGTGATAGTGCTTCGGTTGGAGACCCACCGCGAAAGAATACACGTCCTGATGGTCCTGCTAGCGGTCCCCCGATGGTCGTATACGGTGTCTCAATCTGCTCGAGGGCACCTGTGCTTGTGTCGAGCTTTGCCAGGTAACAGATGCCTTGCTGAATATAGCTGCAAATGATCTGGTCACTCGAGGCGAATGTGAATGTAGACATGCCAAGGCCCCACTGTGGCAAACCAAACTCGGCTTCCATTGGGCAGAGCGCAGTCGTACTCCCATCGTCGTTCCAGCGATAGAGATTCCACCAGCCTGTGCGGTCGGAGATGAAGTGTAGCACTCCGCCCGGCGACCACTCCGGCTGGAAAATGGATTCTTCTTTGCCGCCCGCTACCTGTTTGCAACTGCTCAGCGAGCCATCTACTCCAATCTCTCCCAGCCACAGTTCTGTGCCATCCCATGGCATATTCGGGTGATTCCAGGTGAGCCACGCCAGGCGCGTTCCATCGGGACTCAGGCGGGGAGTTGAGTAGAAATCGTTGCCGGAAACAAGTATCGTTTCATCGTTGCCATCCAATCCGAAGCTGACAAGGGTATTCACTGCCTCGCGCCCGGCTACAGTGTGATCCTCACGCACCCAGATCATACGATTGCGCTGGCGATCAATTCGACCATCCGCGTAGCGCAAATCTTCAGCAGGGGTGATCGGCTGCGGTTCCGAGCCTGGTGACAGGCGATAGACGCGCTGTTCGGCAAAATTTGAGAAATAGACTGTGCCCTCATTGATTGCATAGCAGGTGCCCCCGTACTCGTGAACTCGCGTGCGCACATTGAAGGGAGGCGGGGTAATGTCGCTTATCTGCCCATCCGCGGTACGCCGCACCAGGACATTTCTTCCACCTTCAGATGGACGTAACTCCGTCCAATAGATGTCCGACCCACCAGACTCATCAAGCACGATTGGACCAAGACCGATGGTTGCAGAAACAATCAGGTCTGAGGTAATCGGCGATTTCCATGATCCGTATGGTGCTACCTGAGGCTTTGTCATAAGTGCTCTCTTTCTATATTTATGCGTATAAGGTACCTCTATAGGCGCGAACTTCAGCGGTGCGACCCCGCTTCCAGGGTACCCGCAAGGGGCAGGACCACAAACCCTTGTCTTAACTTGGCGCCTATTGGTACCTCTACTTTGTCTTGATCGCTTTGAAGTGTACGGCGATACGTGGGGAGTAGTATGGTACCCAGCCGAAAAAGCTGGGAGATATCGCTATCTGAGTATTCAGCGCATGCGGTATGCCACCAGGGCCTATGATGGCATGTGTCGCATCATCGATAGACTTGCCGGTCACGAGACTACGCACAGTATTCTCAGAAACTTGCGGCGCGACCTGCCCAGTGGCCAGGAGATTGAGAGCAAGCGAGGTGCCATCCTTTGATGGCGTGTTCTTGATCTGGGTCAACTGCACCACCTGCTGGGGAACAAGGGCTAAACCCGTTTTCTGCTTATCCAGCACAGTATTGAGTTGCGCCTTCGCCGCCACTTGAAGATCGGCGGCACGCACCACCAGCACCGTCAGGTGCAAGGTGACCGTCTCCGTGAAATTCCCATTGACCACCACATTTCCTGCTGCTGGCGTAGAAACAGGAGTTTCCGTCTGCATCATTTTCCCCAACTGATCGTTTGGCCCTACATTCTTTGTCATGAAATGCTGTACCTGCGCCTGGAGCTGGGAATCAAGGGCAGCCTTCTCCCTATTGACATCATCGTTGGACACGCTCGTGGCACTTCCGGCACCGCCACCAGTTGTGGGATCGGTATTGGTCACGCTCAACGCCAGCGGCGCGGTGAGACCTGAGTTGGCCTGGAGGATCTTCGCCTGGCTATCGGGTGGAATGACGCTAATGCTGTTAGCAGCAACGTTGCCGCTCACGCCCGCGATGACGGCCTGCACAAAGGTCGGTGGATTGTTATTGCCCGGCAGAGCCAGCACTTCTGCCTGTGTCAGAAACTGCACATTGTCTTTGGTTGCCACACTCGTTCCTGTTGGAACGACAATATTGCTTGACCCGGTATTGTTAAAGAAGACGGTACCCCTCGCCTGCACTGTGCCAACCGTGGTGCTTCCCGTGGCGTGTCCAGTTCCCGTGGCACTGGCATTAAAGGTGAGCACATGCGCGGGCAGTGTGTTCAGCTTCACATCCTGGCGACTGGTGGCACTGGCGGTGAGGGAGAGCTGCAACTTATAGTCATGCGATGGCAGGGTCACGGTGACATCGGCAGAGGGGCCGAGATACGCCAGTAAACCCAGCAGCAGCAGGATAAGCATACCCACCAGAATCGGTATACCTATGTTCCCAACCTGCATCTTCCCAGGCCGTTTGGCCTGGGGAGTAGCAGCTTTAGGGGTGGCACGCGCCGGTATAGCTCCTGTACTACCCTTGCCTGACGTACCTGGCGTGCCTGACTTGCCAGGCCGCTGCTTCTTCTGTGGCTGTGTCGTCCCCGGCTGGGTAGAGCGAGGCTGTGGAAGAGATACCGCCTGGGGAGGGCGATTCGGCCCGCCCAGGGCTGAGGAGGAGAGCGAGCCCGAAGGCCGTGACGATGTGGTAAAAGGTGAAACTCTCGTTGGCTGGTCGTACACTGGAGGTAGAGCAACTTCATCCTCAAAGCCTGGCGGTGGAGATTGAGGGAGTGATCTACTCATGCGACTCGTGCGAGGGTGCACACCATGAACGCGCGATGGCCCCGGCATGTCTTGTTCGCCATCAGGTCCAGCCCAGGCCTGAGAAGACGCATCAGGACGATGAAATGTATCGTCATCATCGCCAAGATCCTCAATGCTCAGGACATCGGTTGGGTCTTCAGCAATATCATGAAACGAGACTGAACCTCGCTGCTCAGGCAGCGAAGCTGGCTGATCATCCATCATGTAGGTAAAGGGGTCATCGGGATCGTCAGGAGTGGAGGGTAGATTGTATCTTCGTGGTGTATCCGCTGGTGGCACCATCTGATCAGATGGTGCAGTGGCCCCGGCGGTATCCAGCTCGCTCTCCTGGGCGGCTTCGCGAATCCTTTTAGCCTTTTGGATATCTTCAAGGTATAAATCGGGTTCATCGTCCTCGTATGGTGAGCCTAACGAGCGCATGGATGGGGACGAGCCAATACTGTAATCATACTCTGGACCATAGGGTTTCTCATTTCCTCCAAATGTCGATGAGGAAAGAGGAGAAGTCGCACCACCCGTGGAAAGCTGGTCTTCGCGAGAGATCCTATCGTCTACAGGTTTTTGGGTGGTAGGCTGATCGTTATAGGACTGCGAGGGGCGTTGGCGTTGATCTGGTTGACGCGCCTCGCCTCGACCGAGAGGGGTACGCAGGCGTGCCGACGTTTTTCCGCCCAGGCCTGCGCGGCCTGGACGGCTGCCAGGACGCGACTTGCCCGTGGCAGGCGATCCCTGCGACTCCGCAACTTGAAAACCGGCAGCTTTGGCTACCGCACGAATCTGGCTCTCAGGACTGATAACTAAAATCTCTTTGCCCAGCTCGCGCGCGCGAGAATGGAGCAGTCGCCAGCTCACAAGGCTGCGCATCTGTGTTTGCATTGGAAGGACCAGTTTGATACGCCGCGCCTGTGCTTTCTCCAAACGCTCACGTACGCTCGTCAGTTCTTCTTCTTGACTGAGAAGAATAATCTGCTCATCGGCCATATGCCCATTCACCCCCTACTCAGATTAGATATGCATCGTATGAATCACCCGGTAGAGTGCTCTCTCCAGCACGTTGTTCTCGTTTTGCAGCTCAATCGCTTGATAGGCCAGAGCCATTGGCGTGATATCTTGTGCGTTAATCAATAAGCCCGAGGGATCAGAGATGCACGCCACCATTTCCGGCTGGACCGTCTGTATAATGGGTGGGCGAGCAAACGGTAGCCGCTCAGCCCAGGGAAAAGTTTCAAGCTTTTGGCGCAGGTCCGGCAGTGCTGAGCCGCCCCCCACCGTGTAGATCGCCGGTGGCAGAAGTTCGCCTTTCGACAGTTCCTCAATCAACAATTCTATGCTATCCATCCATGTTTGACATTCAGGAGCAAGAATCTTCTGAATCTCGTCCCGGTCGCTGCCCTTGAGGCCACCATTACTGTAAGTCAACTTGAGTTTTTCAGCTTCTTTGTTTGAGATACCCTTGTTGGTTGCCAGGCGGCGCGTGAAAGTCCGCCCACCCAGGGCAAACATGCGCGTTTCCTCAATGCCGCCCTGCCGCACAAGCGCGATATCAGTCGTACCGCCGCCAATATCGATGAAGATGGCCCCGCTATCGCTGCTCGCGTTCGTACTCAGACAACGTGCCAGTGCATAGGGTTCCGCGACAATGGTGACCAGCGTCAAATCCAGGCCCTGTGCCACCGTCTCCAGCGCGCCCAACTGCATCAGTGGGGCAAAGGCGCTGAAGAGTGTGAGCGTGAAATGACGCCCACGAAAACCTATGGGGTTGGCCACGGTCTGTCCATCGATGCGCACCGAGATCACCGCCGCGTTGGTCAGGCGCACTTCAATGTTCTGATACCCTGTCTCGGCAGCAATGCGGTCCCTGGCACTCTTCAACAGTTTCTGCTGTGCGCCATTGATCAGTGCCTCTAACTCCTCCGCTGTAATGGGTTTCGTGGGTTGCTGCCGTTGTTTATTGATGGTGATCGAACTCCCCTTGACCAGCTCTCCGGCAATACCGATAACGGCGGCTGGGGCAACGACGCCACCTGCCGACTTTTCGGCTTTGATCAAGGCCTCGTTGCAGTTGGCTATCACACCTGAGATGTCGGTAACAATACCATCAGACATGTGGGTATAGCTTTGCGGATGCCGTCCAACGCCGAGTACCACCGCCTGATCTTCATGCACTTCGATGATTATTGCCTTGGCGAATGCAGTGCCGATATCAAGTGCAGTGTACAGTTGGCGTTGATCGTCTCCGCCAGTAGGCTGTGGCGAATCGTTATACGCCCCATCCTGGCCGTAGTAAAAACCGTTCTCTTCCTGTCTTCTCGGAAAGAGGTTACGCAGACTTTGCAGACGTTGAAAGAGATTTCTCATGCGCAATTATCCCAACTATGGTGATCGAGTAAATTGATGATCGACAGAACACTGGTCAATTTATGCATCTCATGTACGTTATAGCACAAAAACCGCTTGATAGTAAAGTTACTTGAGGTTGTCTCGCACATAGCGAGCGACCAGGTCAAGGGCCGCACCAAGTTCAGCCTTGTTTTTACCACCACCCTGGGCCGATTCGGGTCTACCCCCGCCTTTGCCACCCAAACGCTCGCCAACAACACCGGCAATTTTACCGGCATGAAGACCACGCCGCGTCAAGGCCGGGTCAACGCTGACCTGGATGCTTATGCGCTCGTCATACGTACCCGCCACCACCACCACGCCCGGCCCTCTTAGCCGGGAACGCACCATATCACCCATCTCACGCAGCAATTTCTCATCCGGCACATCCACCGGGGCCGCTACGACCAGCACGCCAGAGACATGCTGGGCCTGTTGCGCCAGTGCCCCGGCCTGGCGTTGGGCAGCATCCCGCTGGTACTGCGCGACCAGGCGGCGAGCAGAGGCAAGCTCCTGCACCAGTTGATCTACGCGGCTCTCCAGTATATCAGGCTGCGTCTGCAATTTGCTGGCCAGTGTATCCACAGTGGCACTGCGGCGGCGCAAGTATGCCTCGGCGGCTCTCCCAGTCAATGCCTCGATACGGCGAATACCTGCAGCAACGCTTGTCTCCTGAACGGTGATATACAGCCCGATCTGTCCTGTGGCCGAGCAATGGGTGCCGCCACATAGCTCTGTGCTGCTCCCCATCGAAACGACCCGTACAACATCTTCGTACTTCTCACCAAAGAGTGCCATCGCTCCCGTTATCAAAGCCTCTTGTAAAGGCATGATATTGGTATGAACGGTTTGATTGGCCCGAATCCAACGATTGACCTGTTCGTCAATCTGTGCCAGTTCGGAAGAGGTCAGTGGTCGGGGACAGGTAAAGTCGAAGCGCAGCCGTTCCGGCTCAACCAGCGAACCGCGCTGCTCCACCTGTGTCCCCAGCAGGTCTCGCAGGGCTTTGTGCAGCAAATGGGTGGCACTGTGGTTGCGCATGGTATCTTCACGGCGTTGCTCAATCACATTGGCCTGTATAGCATCGCCCACGCGCAGGTAGCCTTCGCGCATTTCTCCATAGTGAACAATCAAGCCTTTGAGGGGGCGGCGCGTATCTTGTACATGAAAGACGCCCACCGAACCGCTAATGTCGCCCTGGTCGCCTATCTGACCGCCGCTCTCGGCATAAAATGGGGTCGTATCCAGTATCAATAATGCCCTTTGAGGAGTACTGATACTCTCAACTTCAACACCATCGACGATTAAACCAACGACCGCACTGCTGTCGCTAATGCCCTGGTAGCCGGTGAATTCGGTCGGGCCAACGCGCCTCAGCAGCTCCGCCAGGGCCTGCTCGTCGTGGCCCTGCGTGAAAACTCCGGTTGCCCGGCTGCGTTCCTGCTGTCGCTGCATCGCCTGCTCAAAACTGGCGACATCAACGCCAAGACCATGTTCGGCAGCCACCTCCTGGGTCAGCTCAAGGGGAAAGCCATGGGTATCATAGAGCTTAAAGGCTTCTTCACCTGGAATAGCATGATGGCCCTTTTGCTTCAAATCTTCCAGCAGATTGTTGAGCAGGTAAAGGCCCGCATTAAGAGTCTGGTTGAACTTTTTTTCTTCAAGGCTCAAAATCTCGACAATGCGGTCGCGCTGCAAGCCCAATTCAACATAATGGCCTTTCATCAAATTGATAACCGTATCTGCCGCCTCGGAGAGGAAGGGTTTATCCAGCCCAAGCAGTTTGCCATGGCGCACCGCACGGCGCAGGAGGCGGCGGAAGATGTAGCCGCGCCCCTCGTTGCTCGGAAGCACCCCATCGGCGGCCAGGAAGACCAGGGCACGCCCGTGGTCGGCAATCACGCGCAGGGAGCTATCCTGCTCTGGATTATGACCATAGCTTGTATTGGCAAGAGAAGCAAAGCGATCAATGATGGCGCGGAACATATCCGTGTCAAAGACCGATTCTTTGCCTTGCAGCACCATCGTCAGGCGTTCCAGGCCCATACCGGTATCAATATTTTTCTTCGGCAGCGGTGTGCGTGCCCCGTCGAGGTCTTGATAGAACTGCATGAACACCAGGTTCCAGATCTCCAGGTAGCGCTCGCACTCGCAGCCGGGCTTACAATCCGCCCTGCCACAGCCATGCTCTACGCCGCGATCATAGTAGATTTCGGAGTCAGGGCCACATGGGCCGGAGGCACCCGGAGGTCCCCACCAGTTATCTTCCAGGCGTACAATCGCCTCATCTGGGAAACCTGCCACCTCGTTCCAGTATTTGGGGGCCTCGTCATCCTCTGGATGGACGGTCGGGTATAAACGCTCACCCGGCAATTTCAGCACCCGCGTGAGAAAGTCCCAGGCATACGTAATCGCCTCACGCTTGAAGTACTCTCCCACAGAGAAGTTACCCAGCATCTCAAAAAAGGTCAGCGTGCGCTCGTTGCCCACTTTGTCGATATCGGTTGTACGAAAACACTTCTGGGCCGAGGTCAGCAAGAGTGCCGGAGGTGCCTCGCGCCCCAGGAAGTAGGGGATCATCTGTTGCATGCCAGCCGTTGTCAGCAATACCGTCGGGTCGTTGTGTGGTACCAGCGACGAACTGGGCACTTTAAGGTGGCCTTTGCTGGCGAAGTAATCCAGGAAACGCGAACGAATTTCAGTACTTGTAAGTTTCATTTCAACAGACACTTGGTCTTTCCCCTTCACCAGAATAGAGGGTTTGTTGTGGCAAGATGTTGCTGCTGTAAGCAGCAACATCTTGCCACAACAAAAATAGGCGAGCTGCCTTCACCATTCCCCGAATGCGGCTGCCGCAGGCGGCGAGAAATCCTGCATAGTTACGAATATTGTAAGATACAATAAGGCATGTTAAGCGCATCCTTACGGGTTTCATGGTATATGTATGCACGCGCATTATACCAGAGGAGCGGGAGCATAGCAATAATGGAGACGGCCAAACCACCAATGCCAATAATTATACAAGTTCCTTCCAGAACGCTGCTGGTGCTGTGCGGGCCTGCTGGCTCCGGCAAAAGCACCTTCGCCGCCGAACGCTTTGGCGCAACGACCATCGTATCATCCGACCATTGCCGCGAGCTGATCTGTGATGACGTTACCAACCAGCAAGTTAACCGCGATACCTTTGATCTATTCTATTATATCATCCACAAACGGATGTTCCAAGGGCGTTTCACAGTTGCCGATAGTACGGCTCTGTATCCCGATGCCCGTCGCCGGCTGCTTGAATTGGCCCGCAGGCATGGCTATCTGACCTGCCTGCTCATCTTCAACACCTCTGCCGAAACGTGCGCAGCACGCAACCAGAAGCGCGCACGCAAAGTCGAAGATAAAGTCATACCCTACCACGCACGCCTGCTCCAACAGACACTACTCGATGCTCCCAATGAAGGGTGGGATCAGCTATATGTGTTGGAAGAAGAAAGCATAGCCGCGGGGGTGGCGATCGAAATTTCGTCTGCGACAACACTTTAGAGCATAATCAAGAGTGCAGACAGAGGTGTGCGTAGGATTTTGCTTCGAGCGTGGTGGGGCGAACATGGCTGGGGTGGCTACGCGAGCCCAGCCATGCAAAAATCGCACGCGCACCCGTTCAGGCAGCGGTGGTTCGGGCCCTGCGCCACTCGAAGCCCGCCAGGGTGAACAGCACAAGCGTCACCGCTAACAAGACTCCAACGATCAACCACTCAAGCGATCCATTGCGGTTATCTGGATCAATGTTAAAGACGATCTCGATCCAGTCTCTCCATACCAAGGTGATCACGAACAAAATACCGGTAATAGTAGCCATGCCAGTTTCAAGCCAGAAGATCGGTCGCAATGCTTTTTTCATTAGTTCAAGTCCTCGTTTCTCTAAAGCAGCTAATCCTCGTTAAGAGGGGGAAATTGGTTCATTTGGCAGCACGGTATCGTCCCACAGGCGAAGCGAGCCGGACTCTTGTTTATCCCCAGAGCTGCCTGATCCTGGGGAGTATCTCCCTGGCGTACAGTTGAAGGAAACGCGACTGGTCTTCGCCTGGCGCATGGAAGACCAGGTGGGTAAAGCCGAGTTCGACGTAGGGACGAATCTGCTCTAGATGCTCTTGCGGGTCATTGGAGACGAGCCAGCGACGATGTGCTTGATCGGCAACCTCCGCGGCTTTCCTCTCCATCTCGCGCGCGTCATGGATCTTGACCTTGTCTTCAGCTGGAAGAGCCAGGGCTGCCCAGATACGCGTATCAGCAAGAGCGCGGTCCTTATCGGTATCGAACGAGACTTTGACCTCGATGGTGCGCTCAATGCTGTCCGGGTCTTTGCCCGCAGCCTTTGCCCCCTCTTCGAGTGCCGGCAAGAGTTTGTCACTGTAGAGTTCATAGCCTTTACCGGAGGTACAGATAAATCCATCCCCGGCCGCTCCGGCGAATTTTGCTGCAACCGGTCCGCCCGCACTAATATATATCGGGATAGGCTGATCGGGTTTATCATAAATCGTCGCATTGCGGGTCTTATAATACTGACCCTCGAACGAGACAAGCTCTTCTGTCCAAAGCTTCTTGATCAAAGCCACAGCTTCGCGCAAGCGGGCGAGACGCTCTTTCGTTTCTGGCCATTCCGCGCCCGTCACTGCTACCTCGTTGAGCGATTCACCAGAGCCAACGCCCAGGATCATGCGGCCTGGATTGAGAACGCCGAGCGTTCCAAAGGCCTGCGCGACAACAGCTGGCTGGTAGCGGAACGTTGGAGTCAGGACGCTCGTGCCGAGCACAACGCGTTTCGTACGCTCACCAGCGGCACCCAGCCAGGCGAAAACCTGCGGTGCGTGCCCATCAGTATGCCGCCAGGGTTGGAAGTGATCACTCACCCAGACGCTGTCGAAACCACATGCTTCAGCCTCGACTGCATAATCAAGAAGGCGTCGCGGCCCAAACTGTTCTGCAGACGCTTTATAACCAAGTTTCAATGGATGTTTTGCCATTCTTATCAATCTCCTCTCTTCTTTGCAACAGGACCTCTCTAAGTGAAATCATACGACACCAACGCAAGCGCGTAAATACTTGCAAAAACACTATTGCTCCTTCACATTTTTCTCATTTGGAGATACCATATTAACTGTAGGGTTGCCGCTATTGGGCACTCTAAAGCGATTGTAGACACATGAAAGGCCTCGCATGCAAACCCACGTGACCTGGAGACGACCAAACCTCCTTTTTCCCCCCTCCTTTGACACCATCATCTTCGATATTGACGGCGTATTGATCAAAACCACTGACTCGTTCCGCGCCACCGATATTGCTGTAGCGGAATATGTTGCGGCGAACATCCACGGACTAAACTGGGGCCAGAACGAGGGTAAGCCGCTGGTAACTCTGGAGGATGTCAACGCATTTAAGCAAGCGGGGGGATACAATAACGACTGGGATATGTGTTATTTGCTGGCCTCGCTTTGTACGGCCCGCCTGCGCGAGTGGAAGGGAACGCCATTGGCAGAACGCAGCAGCCAGCAGTGGG
>WNFH01001116.1_pt1 | contig 17988 bp, 12 predicted proteins | sample 5400411 | NCBI WGS metagenome assembly WNFH01 (sample SAMN13153347, study PRJNA577476) | soil metagenome | isolation source: 200 cm saprolite under Douglas fir tree site 2 hole 3 | place: USA:California | collected 2015-04-18
TCCCTCAAGCGGGAAGCGGCCTATTTAGCCGTGAAATGACATTCGGATTAGACTACTCTGGTACTGGTTTCAATCCCTCAAGCGGGAAGCGGCCTATTTAGCCGTTCCTGGTTGATCTGGTGTACGGATGTCACGATGTGTTTCAATCCCTCAAGCGGGAAGCGGCCTATTTAGCCTGCTGTGCTTGTAGTGTAGCATGGGAAGCCAGAAAAGGCAAGGGTTTTCGAGAGGCAGGATTCTTAGGGGATAGTTCGAGTGGGGTTTGGGCGCATTTTTGGGGAGTAATGGCAGTGATGCGGCGTGGGGAGCGGGGCGAGAGGCTACGCTCAGGAAGTATGTCACTGCGCCTCTCGCAAGGATGAGCTTATTATGGATGATTTGGAGTGAGTAAATGAATAGTCAATACTTGCTAATTCATTCGTGCTCAGGTACACTTCAGGTAGGTGAGAGCAAATGGCTTCATTCTTTCACCAACCTGACTGACGCTAGTCAGTAGTGCCTTTCGTTCTGCCTGACTGACGAAGTCAGTAGACGCGCCAGCGTCGTTGGCAGAACGGGTAAGAACACGCGCAGCGGCGTTGGTTGGTGTCTTTCAATAGCTGATAGGTGCCTTTCGTTCTGCCTGACTGACGAAGTCAGTAGCCGCGCAGCGGCGTTGGCAGAACGGGCAAGAACCGACGCAGTCGTCCTATCACACATTCAAAGCAAAAGGAGGGGCCCTTGACAGTCGTGACCGAGGATTGGACGTTCGCGCATTTGAGGCGAGTCGAGACCCTGTGGGGACCGCATGGCTATCATCGCTATCCAGCGAAATTTATTCCTCAACTGGTCAGCCGCCTTATTGAACTGTATTCCGCTCCTGGCGACCTGGTGGGAGATCCGTTTCTGGGTTCGGCTACTACCGGCATCGAAGCGCTGCGCATGGGTCGGCGCTTCTGGGGGTCTGATATTAGCCAGGTGGCGCTGCTCATCAGCCGCGCGAAGTGTATCCCACTTGATCCGCGCATTGTACGCGAGGCATGGCAGCAGCTTGACCCCATGCTCGACAGTATTCCTCATCCTGGCCGACGACCTCTTAGCCGGGAAGAGCAAGATGTCATCTCCAGCATTGACATCGCGCGCGCCACAGGTGAAGAACGTCTTCACTACTGGTTTCCGGCTGCCTATCGCGAGAGCCTGACCATCATCCTGCAATACATCCTGCTCTTTCCTGACGAGGGTGTGCGAACTTTCTTCCTCTGCGGCTTCTCGAATATTTTGAAACGCTGCTCGATCTGGTTGAGCGGCAGCACCAAAGCGCAAAAGGACCCTGGCAAGGTGCTGGGAGACCCCGTCGAGGAGTTTCGCATACAGGCACATAGCATGATACAGCGCAACCGGCTTTACTGGGATGATCTGGTGGGACGCGCCATCAATCCTGCCGAACTGGTAGATCGATGCAACATTTATCAGCAGGATGCGCGCCGCCTCGCGCTGGCGGACGGCACATTTGACTTGCTTGTGACCAGTCCTCCCTATGCTATCTGCTATGAATATAAAGAAATCCATCAGCTTACCCAGCTCTGGTTTGAGCGCTGCGGTATTCTTTGCCAGGAACACCTGCAGGATGCCTGGATCGGATCCAAAGGCATCGCGCACAGGAGCCAGGCTGCTATTGTTTCGCTGCACACTGGGTCTGCCGCAGCCGATGCTGCCCTGTTAGAACTGGCTTCTCTAGCACCTGCAAGCTCTGCTCACGGAGTGCATAGAGAAGTACGAGCCTTGCGTTATTACTTTCAGGATATGTGCGCGGCTCTAGGCGAACTCGTGCGCGTCACGGCTCCGGGCAAACGTCTCGTGCTGATCGTCGGAGACTCCTATCGACGCGGCGTAACCATCCCTACGTCAGCCGCGCTTTGCGAAATGGCATGCAGCGCGGGCTTCGAGTTGGAGCGGAAGATGGTGCGCCAGATACCAGTGCGTGTCTTAGTGAGCACCCGCGACAAAAAGACGGGACGTTTCTCATCGAGCGCGCAGAGCGATACGCAGGTATATCCAGAGGAGCATGTGCTGGTCTTCAAGCGCGTGATCTGAAACTGCAAGCGCGTTCTTTCGCCTGGAAGAACAAGAAGCTGGCGATTGATGCAATAGCGTGTCCATTTCGATCTCTCAGGCGGGAACATGGTATAGAGCGATTATCAAAAAGTGAGAGGAATCGCAACAACTATGCAAGCGACGCCACAAGAATATCAATTTCACCAGCGCCTCTCCGCCAGAGGCGATCCTATCGCCTTCGCGGAACTGGCCGAGTGGCTCTATGATGCGCTGGTGCAGGATGTCCGCAAACGCGCGGGCTACCAGGCTGATCCGATTCTGGTTGAAGAAGCCGTTGGAGATGCCTTGCTGGATTATCATGACAAACCTGAGAACTATGATCCGGGTCGTATGAGCCTGCATGGCTACCTCGTCATGTCGGCTTATCGCGATTTCCAGAATGCCTGGGCCAGGGAATACCGCGTGCAAGCGCGCCAGGTTTCACTGTTTGACCCGGCCTTTCAAGAGCATGAGCTTGTGGAAAGCCTGGAAAACCTCGACGAAGAGATGCGAGCAAAAGAGCTATGGACCATCATCGACAAGACATTTCCTGATCCCGTAGAGCGAGGCGTTGTCGAACTCATCGTCAACCATGTGCGCTCACCAGAACCTTACATTCAACTCTTGTGTCTCGGTGATTTGCCCGGTGACGAACAGCTCAAGCAGGCGAAACTGGCACACTATCGTATAGCGAGGCGATTGCGCCGCAGCCTTACCCGCTGGCTCACTCGCGCCGAAGGAGAAGCGTAATGAAGCACTACAAACCCTCTCTTGATCGCCTGGCTCAGCTGGCGCGGGAACGCCCCAATTTGCTGGCCGGCCCATTGCAACTGTATAAAGAGCAGGAAGGATTGAATGACGAACAACTAGCGGCATTGCTGAAGTGTGAACCCGAGGCGCTTCCCCGCCTTGCGCTCTGCGAGCGGCCTCGCTCCGCGCCACATTTCCGCGAGGATGTTGAACGCATCGCAGCCTACATTCATGCCGATATGCTGCAACTGGCGATGGTGATACGCGCAGCCGAAACGCGCGCGGCGCTCAGTTCCCGACCCGCAACAGCCCGGCCAACCCTGCTTGCCGCGCGTGATTTTGAAGAGCCCGAGGAACCTCAAGCGCCGGGTAGCAACACTGACGAACACGAGCCGCCTGATGAATCATCCCGATAGTTTCTATCTTATCGAGAATACCGCTCAGGAGTTCTGGGCGCTGGCAGGTGGAACTGGCGAGTTCCCTCGCGATATGCAGACGGCGATCAATCTGGCGCTGCCGCTGGAGGTCTACCCGGTTCCCGCTTTGCGCGTCGCTCACGTCCTGGGCTGGACGCGGCGTGTCAAGATCACGCATCGTCTACCTGGGCGAGATCGCCGCCTGCATGGATGCCTGCTGGCGGATAAGGGGAAGGGGACGATCTTTGTTGACGCGAGCGATACTAACGAAGAGCAGCGCTTTACGCTGGCGCACGAACTGGCCCATTTCCTGCTCGACTACCAGCAGCCACGCCAGCGCGCCTTTAATGCGCTTGGCCCATCTATTTTGCCTATCCTGGATGGCGAACGCGCGCCAACAGTAGAAGAGCGGGTTCATGCCGTCATGAGCAGCGTGCCTCTAGGCGCGATGAGCCATGTCATGGAGCGTCCTGAAAGCGGCCTGCCCACCAACCTTGTCATCGACATTGAAAACAGGGCGGACCGGCTGGCTCTGGAACTGCTCGCTCCTGCCCAATCACTCTATGCCTTCATGCAGCAGGCGAAAGTTCCAAAGGGGTTCGACACGCGGCTGGTCTACCTTATCCGCATACTTACGCAGGAATATGGTTTACCAGAAGCAATCGCTTCATCTTACGCGCGCTATCTACTTGCTGAACTGGGAGAACCCACGTTTCGGGATTGGCTCTTCGGTGTTTCGTAATGTTGTCAAAATTTGTATGTGAGACAGGAATAGTAGAGTAGAGACAGAGTAAAGCCATCGCGTAGTGAGAGCGTAGAGCCAGATGTAGAAAAACATGGCAAGCGAGCAACCTTCTGACAGTGATCAGCATGATAGGTCGAGCGCGGACAACATCCTGGCGATGGAGGCCAACCAGTTTCAGGCCGCCTTTGGGGAGTCTGTCGAGAATCCCCTGGATATCGATACGTGGCAACTCGGAGATGACCTGGCCGCTATGTATTCGGCGCTTGAACAGCAGATCACACAGGCGGTTGAGCAGGAGGGGCGTATTCGCGAGCGCATCCGCACAGAACTCTTCCCTTACGTTTTTACGCATCCCCAGGCTCCCGCGCGGGCAGGGTGTTACAAGGTTGACGTGGCCACGCTCGAACGCATTCATCGCGGCTTGCTCTTCAATGGCGGAGTCGAGGCGTGTGATGGCACCAGCCTCGTGCATGACTCGCTGCCGATTACCATTGCGCAAATCGGGGTGTCGCTGGTCTCCTACCAGGGAAATCAAGGCACCTGGGTACACCGGTTGTACCGGCGCGATCTGCGCGTCGCCGGGCTTGACCCGATTGAAGAAGCGATGGCGCTGCTCGAACGACGCCGCAGGCGCGATAGCGCGGCAGCGCAGAGCGCGCGTGACAAGCTGAGCGACTTCACACGGCGCGGCATCATGGAATATGCGGAGCGCGCCATTCTCCTGCACAAATCGGAGGCGCTCTGGCGTATGGGGCATGGACACCCTGTGCCTTACGAGCTGCTGACCGGCGGCGGACTGGTAATCGAGGGCGACATGCCGTTACTACGTTACAGCATGAAGATGTGGCGCGAACTGCTGATGCAGCAGACACGCTGGGTGTTTGTCACCAGCGCGCCATCAGATCGCGTGCTGCTGACACTCGGCGACGCGCTGCGCCCACTTGAGTTCGCCCTGGTCGGGACGCCGCTGCAGTCCATGCGCGATATCGCCGCCGGGCATCTCCCCTCTGGCAAGGGCTTGAAGGCTGAGGTGCAGGCATTTGTCGAAGAATTGGGGCCGCAGATTGTAATCGGACTCTATCGCGCATCGTCCCAGGCACCAGCCCGCCTGTTTTACGCGCACCGCGATCACGCCTGCCTTGCAGCGTCGATTGCGATGGCGGACAGCGTCTTGCAGGAACATCGCGGCTTTCCCATGCTGATCGACCTGGCCGATACCGTCTGCCGTACCACCTTCGGTTCAAGCACATTTCGCGGCTTTATCGAGCAGGCATACACAGAGGCGGGTACCCCATTCCGCTATCTCGGCGAACGCGAAACCAGGTCGTGAATCCATATATAAAGGAAAGTGAACAAGATGATGGAGAGAACCAATAAAGATGTCCATGTATCGCCGGAGCAATTGCAGGTCAGTGTATCGCTGCCTGACGATGTGATGGAGCAACTTGCCAGAGATACCGCCGAGGCAGGCGGCGCATGGAGCGAACCGCCAGAGTATAGCGGGGCCATGGGCCGCACCATGTTCGATCTGCCCAACAGTGAGGACAACACCGTGACAGTGCTGCTGCCGAAGGACGATATTCACTCCGCGCCCTCGCAAGCGCTGGTGCGCATTCGCAGCGTCACCGACAACCGGCGCTATCTCGGTATCGTCGTCAAGGGTCCTTTTGCTGAACCGGATGGGCTGCGCGGCGACGCGCCCATTATGATTACGACGGCGGTACGCGGCGGCATCTTTATGCCGCGCTATCATGGCCGCGTGCAGGTCGAACTGCTCGGCGAAGAAGTGGACGGCGTGCTCATCCCACCCCGGCTGCGCCCGTTGCCCAATAGTCCCGTGTTTGTATTAGATATCGAGGAAACGGCGCAGACCCTGCACCTGGGCGGTGATATTCCCCTGGGTGTGCCGGTCGGCTACGAGCGGATCACAGCGGCTATCCCATCGGATAAGAAATCCGTTTTGCCGCGCCACATTGGCATCCTGGGGACAACCGGCGGAGGAAAATCAACCACAGTATCAGCGCTTATCAACGGCTTTCAGCAGGCTGGTGTCGCGACAGTTGTCATCGATACCGAGGGCGAGTACACGGAGATCTACCAGCCCACACGCGACCATACCATGCTGACGGCGCTTGCGAAAAGAGGTGGCGCGGCACGCGGCGTTGACCAGGTCTCCGTCTATCACCTGGTGGGGCGCGAGACCACCTGCCCGGATAAGAACCGCGCCAGGGCGTTTTCGCTGCAGTTCTCCCAGCTTTCGCCTTACCTGGTAATGGGGATGCTCGATTTGAACGACGCGCAGCAGCAGCGCTACCAGAAAGCCTATGACATCACGAAACGTATCCTGTATGACCTGGGCGTCTTTCCCTCAAACGATGCCGAAAAGCAGCAAGTGTTTGAACTGGATGAGATGGAGACCGGGTATCCGAAGATGCTCGCGCAGCATGTGTACGACGTGGTGAAAGCGTGCGCCGAACTCGCGGGTGGTGAGAAAACGCTTGAGGATCTGGCCAAACCCGACTACCGCTTCTATACTCCCCAGTTCCGGCAAAGGCAGGCGGCGGTTGCAGCAGCGTTCAAGAAGGAAAGCATTGAGCACATATCGCATCCCACGAGCTGGCGCGTCGTCCAGGGCAGACTGGGGCAAATCATCCGCCTGAAGATTTTTGACAACAGGGATGCCAATCCGCTGACCTACCGGGACCTGACCCAACCCGGCAAGGTGAGCATTATCGATTTAAGCGATACCGACTCGCCCCAGGTCAATAATCTGGTGATTGCCGAGTTTTTGCGCGGGCTGATGGAGGCACAAAATGCGAACTACGACGAAGCCGCGAAACAGGAAATGCCTCAGCGCCGCACCATGATTATCATTGAGGAAGCGCATGAATTTCTCTCCGCGGAGCGCATCCGGCAAATGCCCATACTCTACCAGCAGGTGGCGCGCATTGCTCGTCGCGGACGCAAACGCTGGCTGGGCCTGACCTTCGTGACGCAGTTGCCACAGCACCTGCCCGATGAAGTGCTGGGACTGGTCAATAACTATATTCTGCACAAGATCGGCGATGCCAACGTCATCAACCGGCTCAAACGTTCGCTGGGTGGGGTCGATGACTCGCTCTGGAACAGACTGCCCAACCTGGCTCCGGGTCAGGCCGTGGTTGCCATGAGCAGTTTCGCGCGCCCCTTGCTCATCAATATCGATCCGACGCCGTGCAAGTTGCGCATGGTCGAGTAGCCTCAAACCCGATGCCCGGCAAACCTGATGCCCCTTGTGGGCATCCAGCAAAATCACACCTGAAAAGAAGGAGGATTCTCTATGCCCAATCATCCTGTACCTGAATCCATCCCCATTTCCGCGCTCAATGCGCTGGAGTATTGTCCGCGCCGCTTCTATTACCAGTTTGTGCAGGGCAACACGCTCATCAACGAGTATGTGCTGGAGGGGACGCTAGCGCACCAGCGGGTTCACCAGGCAACAACGCGCACGACAAGCGAGGGGGAGATCCAGACGACACACCTGTACCTGTTCAGCGAACGATTGCGCATATCGGGCTTTGCTGATGTGACCGAAGGTCAAGGTGGGCTGCTCATTCCCGTGGAATATAAGCACGGCGCGCAAGGCAAACATGGAGGATGGCTCAATGATGCTGTGCAGCTCTGCGCCCAGGCGCTCTGCCTGGAGGAGAGACTAGAGAGTGCTCCGGAGCAAGGGCGATCGCAAGGGTCGTCCCTGCAATACACCGGGGCCGCTCAGAGTCTGGAAAGAGAGAGCGATCAACCAGGCGAGCCGCGTATCCCATATGGATACATCTTCTATATTGGTTCGCGGAGACGCGTGCAGGTGACATTCACCACTGAATTGCGAGAGCGCACGCTGGCCGCGATTGCCCGTGCTTTCCAGGTAGCAACGTTGGAAACGCCTCCGCCACCATTGAGCGGCGAGGATGTCGTGCGCTGTCCCGGCTGTAGCCTGCTGCCGGTATGCCTGCCGGACGAGGTGACACTGCTTCAATTGCAGAAAGGAGAATGGTATGTCAACACTCTATCTGAATGAAGAACGCTCGCTGGTACGTCGTGACGGTGAAGACGGCCTACTGGTGGAAATTCCAGAGAAACGAGGCACGGGAGGCGTCGTACTCGCGGCCGCTCGCAAGGAACGTATACCCCTGATTAAGATCGATGAGGTAGCGGCGCTGGGAGAGATAACCTTGACCGCTTCGGCGCTGCACCTGCTGCTGGAACGCAACATCGAGATCACCTTTCTGGGATACTACGGGCAGTTTAAGGGGCGTCTTTCGCCCCCGTTTTCGAAAAATTCGCTGCTGCGCATGGCGCAATACCGGGCGCATCATGATATGACGAAACGCTGCGAGCTGGCCCGGCGCTTCGTGATCGGCAAATTGTCGAACCAGCGCACCCTGCTCCAACGCTACCAACGGCAGCGCGACGACCCGGAGATGGGCGTGGCGATTGAGCAGATAGCCGATCTGCTGGCGAAACTGGCAAATTTGCCGGTGGATCAGCCTGGAGTTGTTCAGCAGGTCGCCAGTGGAGATAACCGCGTCGAGGGGACGCCGTTGGAGACGATCCTGGGCATTGAGGGTGCGGGCAGCGCTGCGTACTTCAGTAGCTTCGGCAAATTTCTCTCGGACCAGGAGCAGTGGCCCTTCCCTGGTCGCGTGAAGCGTCCTCCGACCGACGCGGTGAACTCGCTGCTCAGCTTCGGCTACTCACTGCTCACCAACAAGGTCGCCAGTGCGGTACAACTGGTCGGCTTCGATCACTTCGTCGGCTACCTACACAGTTCCTTCTATGGGACGCCTGCCCTGGCGCTCGACATCATGGAGGAATTCCGGCCCATTATCGTGGACTCGGTTGTCCTGACCTTACTCAATAACCGCATGTTGACGCCAGATGATTTTGTCGTAGAGCTTGAAGCCTATCGCTTGCAGAAAGACAGTCGCAAGGTCTTCTTTACGAAGTTCGAAGAGCGACTGAATGAAGAGATCACCCATCCCATTTTTGGTTATAAGGTGAGCTACCGGCGCTGCATTGAATTGCAGGTGCGGCTCCTGGCGAAGTACCTGACAGGAGAGATCGACGTGTATCCTCCGTTCCTGGTGAGATAAAGGACAAAGGGCATATGAGCAACAGAACAAAAGCAGCCTGGAAACATCGCAGGCAGGAGAACAGCCAGACCACCTGCTACGTTATTGCTTACGACATTCCCGATGATCGCAGGCGCACGAAAATCCACCAGATTCTGATGGGTTTCGGGAAATGGACGCAGTACTCGCTGTTCGAGTGTTTCTTGTCACGGAAAGAGCTGGTGCTGTTACGCTCCAAACTGGCAGGGCACCTGGTGGAGCAGCAGGACAGCGTGCGGTTTTATCCGTTGTGCGCGAACTGTGTGAAGCGTGTGGAAACGGTAGGTGGACCACCACCAGTAGAGGATTTGTTGTTTGTTGTCTAACGTCAACTAGAGATGAAATCAGAGGACTGCTTGAGGCATTGTTTGGGGTACCATTATCTTATTCACACAGGTATTGTTTGAATATTGAGGGCCAGTGGTAGCCCAGACCTCAACCTCACTATAGCCATTGTTGCCACTGGCATCAACAGGAATTATCTCCTGCCCTCCTGTAGGGCCATTGAAACATAAGGCAAGGTTCAATTTGGAAGAATTGTCCTTGACCGTTTGAACAGTCACCCTGATGAATCTTGACGACCGAATGGGGTCCTGTAGGGACAAGGGGCGGATGTGGGGCAGGGTGGGGGCCTGGTGCTTGTCCTGGTGGCAACGCGATCCAGTGGGGACTGCGTGGAGCAAACAGGTCGCACCCCAACCAGGACAAGCACCAGGCCTCCTCATCCACTCCACCCCGCCCCTTGTCCCTACAGGACCCTGAGCCGCAAGCATCTCAATGGATAGGATTCCCCGATTCGGTCGTCAAAATTCATTAGGGCTGGACCTTGCTGTTGGGTAGGAACTGTCACGTTCATTTGAACCTTGCCTTATGGTACAATAATGGCAGTTTTGTACACGAGGATGAGAGTATGACAAAGAAAAAAGCTACGAGCTTGCCAGCCTCACAAGAAGAGTTGACGCAGGTACAACACATGCTTGCGCAAGTCCACCAGCTAGCAAACAAACTCCATAGTAGCGTAAATGAAAATGAAGCGCATGACGCTCTTACAGATATCGATACGATGTCTGAAGCAGCACAGATGGCCTTGCTGAAAGCACTCTCAAAAGAACACGACACTGATGCAGCAGATGTTCTGATCGCTGTCAACGAACTCAGCCCCATCAAGAATGTACGTAAAGAGGCTCGTCGCTCACTGATACGGCTTGAAGAACTACGAGTCTACCCTCAATGGCAACCACCAATCGCTCGTACGCCCTTTCTTCAACTTGAAACAACTCCCCAGGGATTGATCCTGGATGATGTTGATCTTGAAGAAGACCAGGAACTCACCTCTACTAAAAAAGGCGGCGGCTCGGAAATGCGTCTGGTTCCACGCTTTCCACTCGACTTCGAGGATACATTCGAACCCGAGGATGTTGTCTATGAATTTATTGAGGCCTGGACCGATGAAGAGTATGATTTTGCGTATGAACTACTCTCAAGCGAGAGTGAGTTGCGCGAAGGCCTTTCACAAGAGGAATGGATTGAGCGTCACCGTGCCTGGGCCGAACAAGCACGACCCGGAGAATTATTCATCGCTTTTGTGCGCGAATGTGAAGAGGGGAAGGCAAACTCTGGCCTTCCTACCACATCAGATGGCGACCATGCAGTTAAGACGCGGGAAGTAGAAATTTCCTGGTCGCTCGAGCTGAAAGATACCCCCGCTGGTGAAGCACCTAAAGAGATGCCGATGGCAACTGCTACCTACCATGAAACAGGACGGCATTGGTTCTGGACAAGGTATACATTTGTCGAGGAAGAGGATGAGTGGCGTATTCAGAGTATGACGGATCAAGGAGCAAATGTACAGAAATTGCCTGTTGAGGAGTTGAAGAGTCGCATAGAGAAGCTCGATACAGAACTAAAAGAACTCGTGCGAGAAAAAAAGCTAGAAGAGATTGATACATTCCTGGAAGAACCTCGTTGGATAGCAGCCGAAGTGTTGCATTACGATGATGCCTTCATTGCCCTTCAACCGCAGGAAAAATCTATCTATGAATTGGCTACCATTCACGCCATGGCCGTAGAAGACGTAGAACGGGCCGCTGTTTATATAGAACTTCAAGTGGAACGTTTCCCTGAACAACGTGCAGAAAGCTTACGGCTGCTTGGAGGGACACAGCTTGCGATGAGTGAAGGCTATTATGAAGACGATATGGATGAGGAAGGTGATCATTACCATGCGCTTTCGATGTCAACATTGCGCGACTCGCTCGCACTTGAGGACGACGCGTTAACGCGTATCATGTTAGCAAATATGCTCTTTGATGATGATAAACTTGATGAGGCAGAAGATCAATTGCGCCAGGCCGATGCATTAGCGACTGAAGACAGCCAAAAAGCGCTCATCGAGTTTTCATTGGGAGATATCGCGAAAGAGCGAGAACAGATTGACCAGGCGTTGCAACATTTCTATCAAGCTGTGGAATTCGATGCGACCTATACCGAGGCCTGGCTCAATCTCGGCATGTGCCAACAGATATCAGGACAAATTGCAGACGCCGAAGTAAGCTTCAAACGCTCTATTGAACTAGATCCCAATGACTCCCATGTCTACTCTTTGCTTGGCACGATGTACCTGGAGAGCGAACAACGATCAAAGGCCCGCCAGATACTTGAGCAAGGTCTGCGTGTCAATCAAGACTCTGCTGAGTTGCGAGTATACCTTGCGATTGTCTTGATTGCAATGGGAGACGATCGACGTGCAGAGAAATTATTGGATGAAGCCGAAGAAATTGACCCTGACTTGGAGTTTATTCAGACGCTTCGTCAAGCACTCAAACAAACCAGCCCGCAGAAACATACTGCTAGGAAAAAGAAACGACGCGGTAGATAGTTCTGAAGCTGAAACGCATTTACGCTTACCCGGCCTCTACTTCTCTCCTTTTTGTAGGGCGGCTGCCTCTACGGCACTGTAGGCTCTTGAGAGGAGAGTGGCAATATTCTGGTTTCCAATGGCGAAGGGCGCGTTTCCTAGTCTTTTCAGAATGGCTTTGTCGATCTCAGGGACACCGGGCTTGACGGCAAAGGTGTCTAATGCTTCGCCTGCCTGCCAGAATGTGTCGAGGCGTTCTTCGAGCAGTGCGCTCTCCTCGGCCCCGGTTGAGGCTTCGCTTGTTGAGGGAGAAGCGCTTTCCGCTGGCAGTGTTGCGGCACGCTTTTCCCGAAGCACCTCGATGATCTGCTCCTTTGTTCGACCGCGCAGCTTGAAAATCAGGAATGGGTCTTCATCAAAACGCTCGGCCAGCAGGTAGTAGACGGCGGCAATATGCTTGCAAGGGTTAGCCCAGTCAGGGCAAGAACAGCTGGTTTCAAGTTCTTTCAAGGCGGTCGGGAACAATGAGAGCTTTACTGCCCCAAAGGCTTCCTCTATATTCTTGGGCATTTCGCCAGCTAGCAATTTTGCGGCAAAGATGGCCTGTGAAGCCATTGCTTCGGTGACGTTCTCCCAATCCTGATCTGAGAGGGTCTTGAAGCGGATCTCAACTTTGTAAGGTTTGGGTTGTGAGCCTTGCACCTTAGCTTGGACCATGCCCGGTTCGACATCTATCGAGATTACCTGTCCCTGGCGGGCGTAGGAGCGGCCGCGAGTCAGGCGCGTTCCCATGTTGAAGGACTCTAAAACTGCGATCCAGCGTTTGGACCACCAGGTTTCGCCGATCTGCCCGTATTCCTTTTTCGTCTTGATCCCGCCCTGAACTCTTATCGGGCGACTGGGTTCGTAGTAACCCCAATTATCGTAGTCGTCTCTCCATCTTCCCATAGATCATTCTCCTACTGCCTCGCGGCTCAGAGCGAACAGCTCCTTTAGCTCATCCGTTGACATCTCGGTGAGCCAGTTTTCTCCGCTGCCAATGATGCTTTCAGCAAGGCCCTTCTTCTTTTCGATCATCATATCGATGCGTTCTTCCAACGTTCCGACGCAGAGGAACTTGTGCACCTGGACATTCCGCTTTTGTCCAATGCGAAATGCTCTGTCGGTAGCCTGGTTCTCCACTGCCGGGTTCCACCAGCGGTCGAAATGGAACACGTGGTTAGCTGCCGTCAGATTGAGGCCAACGCCACCAGCCTTGAGCGAGAGGATGAAGATCGGTGGGCCACGGCGCTCCTGCTGAAAACGCTGTATCATCATATCACGCTGCTTCTTAGAGGTGCCACCGTGCAGAAAGAGCACCTCGCACCCCAGCGTATCCTGGAGATAATGGCGTAACAGCGTCCCCATTTCCGCAAACTGGGTGAAAATCAGCGCCTTGTCTCCTGCTGCCAGGGCTTCTTCAAGCATTTCCTGCAGGCGAGCCAGCTTACCAGAGCGGTCAGGCAAACTACTGCCATCAGCGACGAACTGTGCCGGATGGTTACATATCTGCTTGAGCTTCAACAGTGTTGATAGCACCAATCCTCTGCGCTGGATGCCCTCGGATTCTTCGATCTGCTCCAGCATCTCCTTGACCACAGCTTCGTAGAGCGATGCCTGCTCCTGGGTCAGGTTGCAGAACACCTTCATCTCCATCTTCTCGGGCAGATCCGCGATGATGGCCTTATCAGTTTTCAAGCGGCGCAGGACGAAGGGCTGGATCAAGCGTTTGAGCGTTTCCGCACGATCTTTCTCGCGATAACGCTCGATAGGGATGGCAAACTTTTTGCGGAACTCAGTAGCAGAACCCAGATACCCTGGATTCAGAAATTCCATGATCGACCACAGTTCGGAGAGCCGATTTTCTACCGGTGTACCGGTCAACGCGATCTTGTGCCTGGCGTTGAGATTTTTTATAGCCTGGGTCTGCTTAGCCGCCTCGTTTTTGATATTCTGCGCCTCGTCTACAACAACATACTCCCAGTCAATGGGGGCAAGGTGCTCCTTGTCGCGCAATGCAAGCGAATAGGTGGTGATGACCACGTCATGCTGTTTCGCCTCTTCCGCAAATGCCTCGCCAGCGAGCCGCTCGTGGCCGTGGTGAATCATGACTCTGAGTGATGGTGCGAAACGTGTGAGTTCCTTGTGCCAGTTACCGACGATGGACATCGGGCATATGAGAAGCGCCGGACCACGCTCTACTGTGTCTTGTTGCACCGTACGATCATGCAGTAAAAGGGTAATGAATTGGATGGTATTATGGCAAAGGATGTTATTAGCTACAAAGTTGTGATGGTTTTCAACTTCAAAATCATAGACCCAGCCATCGTAATCAACTTCCTCAATTCCCTTGATCCTGCAGTAATACACTTCCTGGTCAATCAGGTGTTGCAACTGCGCCCTGGTTGTAATTAGCAGTGGCCTGTCTAGTTCGGTGTAAGCGGCAAGCGTCTGAACTGTCCACTTTGAAGATGGTCTCTCTCGATACAGCCGTTCAGCTTCGCCATTGAGAATGCCATCGAACGCAGAGACTACCCGCTTCAGACTGGCGGGTGAAAATTGCTGCGAACCAGTGGTGTAGACGGGGCCCATCCCAAAATGACGAATAGGAAGCCTGGTAGCTGCAACGATCTGAGTCATTATCTCGGAAGCTGGAATCCCTTCTACATTGGTATTATTTACTCCCTCACAAATTCTCTCCAGCCGTTGTTGCTTTCTTTCACTCACAAAGCCTATCTCCTTGCAAAATTTCCTTGCAGCATTTCCTCCTAAGACACCAAACTGGTAGGGTCGAAAAATCCGAGTGCCGGTGGTTGCTCGCTTTTGCTTGGTAGATATCCTCATCCAAATGCCGAATCGCCGGAGCAGATAAGAAAGCTGCTGAATAAGCAGAGGCGATGCGGTACTGATCTCAATACTCTTCATACTCTCAATGACAGAAGCTTCGGCTTCGAAGAAATTCCGCAGAAAGATACGGATGCTATCGAGGTCAGCTTGCATAATGAAGTCCGGGATACGCTTCTCACGCGAAAGCTTCCCCCATTCGTAGCCTTTAGCTTCAAGAAAACGCCGATACGCTACGCTGTTAAGTTGCAGATAAGAAGATCGGCCATTATAAGTACGAATAGAAGGGCAATTAATCTTGATGGCATTCCTTTCACCCAAGCGTAGAATGCAATGCTGCAACTCTTCAAGTACTGAAGTATCTTTCTGTGTGATGTGAGCTGCAGTTTGAACTCGCACTTCGTACCCTTCTGCAATTTGCCAGGCGAGGAATTTTACAAGGTCAGGGTCCTCTGGCTTACCATCCCAAACAAGCCTTGCCGGAACGCACACGTAATCGCCCATATGAAGGTCATTTGTCCAGCCCTTGTCTGTGAGCAACTTATGCGGATAGGTGATGGTAACACTACTTCCATCCTCCAACCGAACTTTGCGGAGACGCTCGTGAACCTGCTGACGATACAACCTCTTGATGGGAGCTTGCATAATCTGTCCAGTTACCTGGTCAATCGAATTGGTAAGTAATGGCTCAGTAGGATCAGCCCAATAACCCTCCCCGTCAAATGTGGCTTCTCCCGCATAGTGATCCCAAATATCTTCAGCTTTCTGCAATATTCCATTAACTGCGATAAGCGAGCAAGCGGAAAGGCACTTGCCCAAACCCATGTCGTCTGCCAGGCAAGCGCCGAAGCCAAACTGCTTCAGAAATGCTAGCCAGGAAACTCCTTTGACTTGATATGGACGGAGTTTGCCATGGAAAGTTGGGGGCGTCTCGATAGTGGACAGCTTGACGCCTTCAGTAAGTTTAGCCAACAGATCTTTGATCCATCCCTCGCCTTCGATATCCATTACGGGAAGACCCACTTCAGAGGCTTCCTGTCCTAATCCGATGCGCAGGGCTTCACCGAGCGCCATGTTTCCGTTACCACGCTTTTTCTTGAAAAAGGCGATGGCAGCCTCAATTTCCTCTGGACGCAATTCAACCCATTGACCGCGTACCTGTATAAGAGGAACTTTCAGGTTGACTAATTTCTCAAATTCGCTGACAGTGAGCGTCGTATCTCCAACGGCGATCGTCCAATCGTAGGCGACAATACCCTGTAGACCGAGTAGCCCGGAGCTTTCCTGTGCGCCTGCTTTCGGCTTTAACCTCAATTTGACGCCGAGACGCGCCGTCCGTTTTGACCACCATGGCGGCACGAGCACGCCAAATCCACTCTGTTCCAGCAGCGGGGCGGACTCGCGCAGGAAGGCGTAGGCCTGCTCGGTGTTCAGGCTTAATTCCATAGGGCGGGCTGTTTTTAAGCTTTCCTCGATCGCAGGGAACAGGCGGGTAGCCTTGCCAAGGTCGGCCAGCAGTCGTTCCTGCGGATTCTCAAACTTGCGCTTGAGAAAGGTCAGGGTGCTCGAACGCTCTTTCCAGACCCTTTCTGACGGAACCAGCAGGCTGCGATCATCGTTGGCCTGGAGCAGAAAATTGATGTGCCAGTCTGAACTATTCTCATCCTCTGAAGGTGCATCGAGCCGGAAGCAGGTACGGAATGGCGCATCCTGGTCCACGGGCCGAATCTGAGTGAGCCAGGAGCGCATTCCAGTGGAAAAACTTTTCAGGTCTTCAGCCGATGCAGTGAGTTTCGGGTCATCGGAAGAAAGCGCTTGCAGCCATTGTTCGGGAAGAGGCACGTTCCTGGTGGTGCGATTCCGACGAGCAGGGCTGAGCGTTATTGACGAGAGACTCTCCCGAATAAAGGCATCGGTGACTGCATTGAGAAAATTCAGTACGCTATCGTGCGGCACCGAGGTCTTTTTTTCGCCGGGCGGCAGAAATGCCAGGCAGACGGACGGCATCACTGTTGACAATAGATGCATGCGCTCCTCGTCGTCCCCGGCAAGCACTACCTCCCAGGCTGCTCGATAAACGGTGGCTCCATTCTGCCGGGTCTCCTGCATAGTCGGCACAAAACACTGCCGGGTAATCAGTTCAAATGAGAACTTTGCTACTTCTGACCAGAAACGCAGCGAACTACCAAACGCTATTCCATGAGGAGGATCATTGGGCAGCGAGAGGAGGAAATCCAGTGCGGTATGCGCGTCAAATGTGAGGGTAAGGGTATTCCATTGCTCAAATCCTGCTGTACTGAGGTCTTCGTTCTCCTTCTCTAGAATGAGTTCTGGAGAAGGCAACGGACCTTTCGATGTTGACGGTATGCGCATGCTCAGGGTGCCTGAACCGGTGCTTTTCACCAGTAAACTGCCTGAAAGTTGGCCCACTGCCTCCATCAATGCATCGCGAGCAAGTGCAAAAGGATGCTGGCGGGTATGCTGTTTCGTACGCCGAGAGCTGGCAGCAGTGGCTGCCAGTTCGGATGATTCTGCCCAGATATGAAGTTTTGTGTTATCCCAAATTGTATGTAAGACGATCAAGTTTGTTCCTTTTCCCAGGTGATTATCGCGAAGTTTAAACCTGGGGAGACAGAGATGTACATGCAGAGATCACGCGCTACATCATGATGTCAAATAAGACATCTGGAAAGATGAGTGCCCTTGTGTCACTCTTATCATACCACATAGTTGCGCTTGAGGAAAGCGAGTAATAGCATTAGGATGCGTTCCAAATGCTTGCAATGAGCGGATTGGGTCTGACCTAGCGGGGACAAGCCACCGCAACTACCATGCTACGGCTGGCCAGGTTCTCGGCACAAAAAATACGAACCATACCCATAGCCGTACAAGATGGGAGTGTACTGTTGTACGAGGCTGCTGCGCGTGGATTGGCGGGCTTGTCAGAAGGAAGCGCCAAGCACAGCTTTATCACCGCTTAAACCAGCTCAACCCGTAACTCTCTGCCTACGACAGCAGCAGCACGTTGTATAGTTTCTAGTGATACCCCCGTCTTTTCTGGGTCTAGAAGTCTTTCAAGTTGTGATCTGCTCGTGTGCATACGGGTAGCCATTG
>WNFH01002690.1_pt1 | contig 17986 bp, 17 predicted proteins | sample 5400411 | NCBI WGS metagenome assembly WNFH01 (sample SAMN13153347, study PRJNA577476) | soil metagenome | isolation source: 200 cm saprolite under Douglas fir tree site 2 hole 3 | place: USA:California | collected 2015-04-18
ACGCTGCCGAAGGTGGCGACCGAGATGGCGCTGCACGTGCTCGCCTACAACCTCACGCGCGTGATGAACATCGTCGGTATCAAACCGCTCCTCGCGGCGATCCGGGCTTGAGGAGCGTGCACCGTTGTGCGCGCCGTGTGACCGTTCAGGTCGTTCTGCGTGGCGCGAGGTTGCGCCCGGATTGACTCCTGACTCGATACAGCAAAAATAGGCTCAGGCGGTCGCGTCGACGTGGATTACGCCCGGCTGCGTGCAGTTTTTGGGGGAGGAAAAACGTTTTCACACGGCCTGGGTCAATCGCTACCGAAATGGAATGTCCGCGTTACGTCCGCTTTCCCCCTAATAGCGACCGAAGAACGGACATCGCGGGATGTCTCAAACGTGCCAGTAGCCGACATTCCGTCCAAACTCAATTCGTGCGCGGTCCTCTTATTCGATCACCAATAAGATCACCAATAAGAAAGCGGAGGCCGACTAGCGCTCAGCGAGTTTTTTGTACTTTGCAATCGCCCGCCTTAAATCATCATATTCGTCGCAGGGGATGAGACAAATTCGCTCTAGCGCCGTGAGATGCTCTTCGGCCTTGGTGAGATCGCCTTGCACCAAGTAGGCTTCGCCGAGGTGTTCATGTGCGCTGCGGTGCCGGGGATTTAATGCCAGAGCCTGCCGATAATGCCGCATTGCCGGATCGAACTGCCGCAGGCGGCGATAGGCGTAGCCAAGATAGTTCTGAATATCGGCGTTGCGGTCGTCGCGGAGCCCAGCAGACGTGAGCGCCTTGATGGCCTCATTCCAGTCGCCGGCGACAATCGCTCGCTTGCCGGCCGCGAAATCCGGATCGAGCGCAGCCCAATCCGGCGTCTCCACCATCGAACCCATGGTCGAACAGATCGGCCAGTCTTCGGCCGGGGTGACCGTCCTGGACCTTGCACTGTCCCCGCCAGCCGGTGCCGCGACCTGATCATAGCGATCAGATGCGGTCAAAAAGTACGATGCCGGCACTGCGGCCAACACGCCCATCACGGCGGCGATTAGGATCGAACGCATCATGATCGTTGTTCCGTTAGCCGGCTGCCGGACAGTTGCGCCCGGCAGCCGTTCTATTCATTCTCTGCCTCGGCAAGTCTACTGCTGCATCAAGGAGGCCTTCGCCTCGCGGATTTCCACCCGATCGGCATCGGCGTCCTTGGTCATCTCAGCGAGTTTTCGGAAATAGACCGTGGCTTTCTCGGGCTGATTTGCCGCCTTCGCGGCGCTGGCTGCACCGTACAAGCCGCGCAGCCGGTTGGGCGTCGACACCAGCGAGGTCTCGTATTCCGTCAGCGCTGTTCCCGGCCGCTGCTGTTCGAGCAACAGGTCGCCCAACAGTTCGCGCATCGGGTAGAGCCGGTTCTCCATCGCGATGTGCTTTGCGCTGCTGTCCTCCAGATCGGCCGCCGTGCGCATCAGCTTCAGCGACATCTCCTTCTCCCCCTTCGCTTGCGCTATCCAGGCCGATGCGGCCAACATCTGGACTTCGACCTGCGAGGCCCAGTAAGACTGACTTGCGTTTTCCAGCGCGGCGCGAAGCGCCTTGAGTTTGTCGACATCGCGCTCGGCCGCAGCAACGTCGCCGCTGCGGGCCGATCCCATGGCGCGTGCAAAATAGGTGATGGCCTCGGCCTGTGGAAACTGGCTGCCCCTTGGCTCAAGCGCGGCTGCTTCCTTCCACGCCTGGCGTTCCAACGCAAAGCGCGCCGGCACCGCCGCTAGCCCGGTATAGCTGTAGACGGCTTCAAACCCGAGTTTCTTTATGGTGTTGCTGTCGTCGCGGAGCTGCTTCGCAGGTCCCTCCTGTCCCATTTGCAGCAGGGCGTATTCCATGAAGTCCAGCAGGTGCGGCTCGCCTGGAGATGTCGCCCCCGGCCAGAGCCTGGCCGCCTGCTCCCGGGCGAGCGCCCGCGTTTTCGTGTTTGAAGCGACCGACTGCGTCCACAGCCCGAGCATCGAATAGGTGTGCGAGGGCATGTGCTGGGCATGCGGCGCCGCGGGCGCGACCTCGGCATACTTATTGGCGGCATCAAGACCGCGTTGCGCAAGCGGCGGGTAATCGTAGGTGTGGATCAGATAGTGCAGCGCGCCCGGATGGTCCGGTAGTTTAGCCAAAATCGCTTCGAGGATGGCTCCGGCCTTGAGCTGGTTGGCGTAGGTCTTGTCGCTATGCAGCGCCGTCTCATTCAGAGCAAGCGCGTAGAAAATGGCTGCGTCCGGATCATTAGGATATTTCTGCATCAGCGTTTCCATCGCCTTTTCATAGGCGAGTCCGCGTTGCGTCTGATCGACCTTGTCGTAGGCCTTGTAGTAAGGCTCGATCGCGTCGAGCCAGTCGCGCTCGCGTTCCGTCTTGGCGCCGATTGCCTTACCCTTCTCCACCGCCTCCAATCCGTTCTTCAAGGAGGCGGCGGTCAACGGCAGGATCAGTGGGTTGGGACGGTTGCTGATGGCGATGCCCCAGTAGGCGATGGCGCATTGCGGATCGGCGGCAGCGGCCTCGGTAAAGGCTTGGACGCTGTTCGGATAGAAGAACGAATGCACCATCGCGAGGCCACGGTCGAATTTCTCTTGCGCCTGCGGCGTGCACGAGGTCTCAAAGTGGACGCGGCCAAGATCTTGCGCCCAGGCCGCTGTGGCGAACGTGCCTGCCAAAAGCGTTGTGACGAACGTTCCCAAATTTGGTTTCATGGCGTTCCCTCGTTTGCGGTCGAAGTGGCAGTTTCGCGCAATCTTCGCCGTGCGCACGGCGAGTGCTCAGTGAGAGACCGGCACAAAAGGACTGTCGGTTTTATTGAGAGTGCGATGCCCGCCGACGGCATCTCCCGCTGCCCATTCGCCTCGAACGGAGACATCGGCACGTCCCGTCTCGAATGGCAGCTCTAAGGAAGACTACACGATCGCACGCCCATCCAAAAGAGGCCTCCACATTGGCCGGGGCGCGGCACGAACAATTCGGTCAAAACCAGTGACCCAATGTCCGAGTCGGGTCAATCGCTACCGAAATGGGCTCTCCGCGCGACGTCCGCTTATCCCCCAACAGCGGCGGTATAGCGGACATTCCGGCACTTCGGGTTTGTGCCAACAACTGACTCATGCACCGCAGCAAACAGCATCGTTATTCGATCACCTCGTCCGCACGCAGCAGCAACGTAGACGGCATCTCAAGTCCAAGTGCCTTCGCAGTTTTCACATTAATGACGAGTTGGAATTTGGTCGCTTGACGAAACGGAATGTCACCCGGATTGTGCGGCATGGCGCCCAAGTTCCTCAAGATCGAACGCGTAGGCCATCAGTCCGCCGAGTTCGACGTGCTCACGATACGCATAGATTGCAGGAATCCGGGTTTTCGCGGCCAATTCGACGAGCAGCCGACGATACGCGAAGTGCTCGGATTCGTCGGACACCAAAATCCCATCCACTCGCTCATGTTCCATCGAGTTAAAGACCCGTTGGTATTCTTGTTCGTTAAAGCTACTCATCGGTTCGCCTGCCAACGAAGTGCCTAACCGCCGGCTTGCCTCTCGCACCGCAGCGCCTAGAGCTCGTTCCCAGCTTAGTTGCGATACAAGGAAACGAGCATTGGACAGTTTTGAGGTTGCCTCCAAGAGAAGCGCCAGGCGTTTGCCCATAACTTCGATTCCCGCATCGACACTAACGCCGGTAATATTTCCGCCAGGTCGTGCAAGGCTTGACACAAGTCCTCCGGCTATTGGGTCTGCTGTTGTTGTTACAATCGGGATCGTCGTCGTCGCGGCTTTGAAGTTCAACGCCAAACGAGTCGTTTGCGAATATATCAGGTCGGGATGAGTGTTGACGACTTCGCGGGCCAGGTCGGCATAGCGCTCGGTGCGTCCCTCGCCAGAATATCGTTCGACCACGAGGTTCCGGCCCTCATCGTACCCAAGGCGACTCAACTCCTCGAAAAACACGCGGTAAGCCCGAGAGCCATTTACGCCCATGTCGCCGATTTTGGTCGCCGGGCTAACTATCGCGATGCGCTTCATCTTCGCCGGTTGCTGCGCACGCGCTGCGAGCGGCCACGTCGCTGCTGTGCCACCGAAAAGCGTGATGAACTCGCGCCGTTGCATGCATCCCCCTGAGGGAAAAGCTCATCGACGCCTCAAGCCTAACACGTTGCGACGGGGCGGCGGTGAAAAAGGGCAGCCAATCGACCCTCGACGCTGCGACCCAATGTCCGTTCGGGGTCAAACTGAGAAGAACTCAGTGCGAGCATATGTTTTCCGCTTTGCCCTCAAACTCGGACATCGCTCGGCGCATTCGGGATGTCTCAAAGGTGCCACTTCCGGACTTATGCACCGCAGCAAAAACATGTTATGAACACTCCTGTCGGTGAGATGCGCGATGGGCATCGATCAAGTATCCGAGCATTATCGTCACTGCTGCAAGAGAAACTGACGAACTTGCTGTACTGCATCTTCCGCTGCGGCTTGATTGTATTCCAAATGATGACCGAACCCTTGCCGGGCTGGTTGATCAACGTTGAACGCATGATAGGCGCCCGGATAGACAATCATGGTAATGGATGCGCCTTCTCCCCGACCTCCCACAATCATCGGGCGGCAGCGTGCAACTGGACACCAATCATCTAGTTCGCCGATCAGGATCAACGTTGGCGCGGTCATGACGCCTTCTTCGATGGTGCAGAAAGGGTAAAAGGCTATCGCCGCCTTGAACTGAACTGATTGAGGTACTTCAATGAGATCGAAGCCTTTTTGGACCACGGAGAGCGCTGCAATGCCGCCCCCGGAAAAGCCAATAGAATGACGTGCTTGATATCGATGTCGCTTCGGTGAGACAAAAAGCGTAGCGCGCCATAAGCATCGGCGACGCGGTAGGTCTCGATCCCTACATCACACGTCTCTGTAACGCCACGCGCGGTGAAGCTATCAACGGCGAGAACCGCGTAGCCCCAATCGACCAGTCGGGATACCCATGGCCGGGTCGGATTTGAAGGGTTCGCTCAGGCCGTCGCAGCCGTGCAAGAGGACGATCGCGGGAAAGGGCCCGCTCGCGTTTGGCTTGACCAGATAGCCGTTGATAGTTGGAGCCGGGGGCCGCGGGATCTTATCTTCAGCTGCGCGCCGGGCGGCAAGAGCGCCCAATCGATATTGAGCGCTCTCGAAATGTACGATCTCAGTCGCCAATGCTTCGACGATCGAACCACCGACTGCAAGTGACACCAGCAGGAGAAGCACGAAGAAACGGTGCATAGTTCCCTTCCAACTCGGGCATACCAATGAAATCCTGAACTGGTATCCGTTACAACTGTCTCTTGCGATGTTCTCCCTGCCGCGGAGTGGTTTAGTGCAGTTTATGTTTTGCGACCCCAATATTTTGCGACATGACAGCGGCGGTTCATCGGAAGGACGACTTCCGCTGTGGGTCATTCGCTACCGAAGCGCGAGGTCCGCGCCAAGTCCGATTGGCCCTTATCAGCGGACATGCGGTGCTCGAGATGGCACGTCAGCTTCGTGACCTCTTCAATTGCGTAAACGGAACAGTTCAGTCATGGAGTCTAAATCGAAATCTGCCGCCCGATCTCAACGACCTGATCGTTGGGCAGGCTGAAGAAGTCGCTGACGTGAACAGCGTTGCGCTCCATCACGGCGAAGAACCGCTCCTGCCAGGCGGGCAAGCCCATGCCGTCCTCGCGGCCGACCACCGTCTCGTTGAAACCGAAACGCGCTTCCGCGCGCCAGAAATTCTTCGCGACTTCCTCGAGTGTGATGCGGTTGCGGGACGCGACCCACGGCACCGACTGGATCTCCACGCGCAGCACGAACACGTGCTCATGCAACGCACGGTTATGCCTGACATGCCAGACCATCACCGGCGGCGTATCGCGCTCGGTCCGGGTCAGGAACACGGCGGTGCCGGGAACCCGCGGCACGTTCCTTGAAGCAAGCTTGGCCATGAATTCCGGGACCGGAATCAGCGCTTCGTGCATCCGCATCGAGATCGCGGCGGCGCCGCGATGCCAGATCCACATCACGCCGTAGACAGATACAGCCAGGATCACCGGGACATAGCCGCCCTCACCGATCTTGGTGAGATTGGCAAGGAAGAAGGCGCTATCGACGATGAGAAAGAAACCTGCGACGGTGCCAGCAGCCAGCATGCTCCAGCCCCAGATCTCGCGCATCGCAATAAAAAGCAGCGCCGATGTCATCAGCATCGTCAGCGAAACGGCGATGCCGTAGGCGGATGCCAGATTATCGGATTTGCGAAACCCGATCGTGAGCCCGACGGTCACGATCATCAGCAGCCAGTTGACGACGCCGACGTAAATCTGACCGTAACCTTCTGAAGAGGTTTGCTTGATCCGCAGTCTTGGCAGCCAGCCAAGCTGGATCGCCTGCCGTGTCATCGAGAAAGCCCCGGTAATGATCGACTGGCTGGCAATGATCGTCGCTACCGTCGCCAGCGCGATCAGCGGTATCAGCAGCATCTCTGGACAGAGCCGAAAGAATATATTGCCGTCGGTAGGCGCGCCTTCAAGCACGAGCGCGGCCTGCCCCGCATAGTTCAGGATCAGGCTTGGAAAGACGATCGCAAACCAGGCAAGTTTGATGGGCCCTCTGCCGAAATGACCCATATCGGCATAGAGCGCCTCGGCGCCGGTGACGCAGAGAAACACCGCGCCCAGCACCCAAAAGCCGGTGGCCCCGTGTGAGAACAGGTAAGACAGACCGTAGACCGGATTGAGTGCGGCGAACACTGTCGGATGCTGCACGATGCCCGAAATCCCCATCGTCGCGATGGCGGCGAACCAGACCAGCATCACCGGGCCAAAGAAGTGACCGATCGCTGCCGTTCCCTGTGACTGGATGGCAAACAGCGCGAGCAGGATCGCAACGGCGGCCGGGACGACATAGGGCTGCAGTGCGGGCGTCGCCATGTTCAGCCCCTCCAGCGCCGACAGCACCGAAATCGCCGGGGTAATCGCACCGTCGCCGTAGATCAGCGCCGCTCCGAACAGGCCGACAGCCACGATGGTCGGTCGCTGTTGCTTCTTCACGCCCAACAAGGCCATCAAGGCCAGGATGCCGCCCTCGCCGTCATTGTCGACGCGCATGGCGAATGAGACATATTTTACGGTGGTGACGATGAAGAGAGTCCAGAGCACGAGTGAAAGCGCGCCGAGGACAACGCCGGCATCGGGCGCGGCTTCAGCGACGCCAAGAATGGTCTTGAACGTATAAAGCGGGCTCGTTCCGATATCCCCGAATACGATCCCAAGCGCTGCCAGACTCAGAATTGGTAGCTTGCCCTGCGGAGATTGTCGCACAGCTTCACCGGCATCCGGTGTTCGATTTTCGCTCACTTTATGTGCCATCCAATGCGGAAAATTGATCGTTAGTCGACAAGAAGGGGGCTTCCCGGACAATCGTATAAGGTCGGCGCCAAATAAACCCGACTGACAGCAGGAGCCAATCGCTTTTCGCACAAACTATCGCCTTGCATTGCGACACCCAAACGACCAGCGGGCCGCTTTGCTAAGGCGTGTACTCATAAATCCCAAACGCTGTGGTAGACGAGCAGGACTGCGTTCGCATGCGTTGGGAAGTCCGGTAGCGTCATTGATACCTTTGCCCTGCCGTCCGGCTGCGCCACAAAACTGTTGGTCTTCCCGACCCCATCCATCGGGGTAAAGGAAACCGGCGTTTGGTCAAAATGGTTTTCGAAGAGACTATAATGCGCGTTCGGCTTGAGACCCCTAAAATCTGCCTCCAGCAGCGATTTTCCGCCTTGCTCGGTGATGGTGACGCTTCCGGAAGCCGAAAGCCACGTCTGCAGGTCGAACTCGAGCGGTTTGTCTTCGGCGTTGTAGAGCGTGGAGGACTTCGCATCCTCGTCGATCAGCGGAGGCCGCACCCCGGCCACGTGCTTTATTCCCTGCGGCCCAGTTGCAGCTGGCGCGGCGGCGTCAAGGATGAAAACCTGGGGGTCGAGCGCTTTTGGCTGCTTAAACTCCGTGGAAAAGAAAGCGGCATGTGTAACGAAATCCATCTTGAGGGGTGACGCAGCGAACCCTCCGCCGACCGACGCGAGAAGCAAAGCTGCCGCCGCCGAAAGAATGGCAGGCACTCTCATGTTGTTTTCATAGGGTGACCTTTGTTGCATGGATTGTATCGACGATCCCAGCGCCGGTCAGCCGATGACCGGGAGCCTGTTGACCACACGTGTCGATTGCGAAGCCGACAGCGCCTGATTGCAAGTTCGCTACGACTGACGCCGAGGTTACGCATTCAAGGAAATTCTTTCGCCGTCGGGACGGCTTTTGAACTGCCCCGGTAAGCGACTGCAGGCGCGCTATCGCCGCCGGATCTTGTTATTTTCCAGAGAATTCGCCGTTATTCCATTCATAAATGGAATAGCGTAGGCTATGCCTCGTTATATCGACCGGGAGAGGCATGATGATGCGGCTTCACACCGGGGCGGATCAGCATCGCAGCACGGCTGCCGATATTGGTATCGTTGCCGCGCTCGCCGTCACTGTCTTGATCTGCGCTAGTCCGATTTTGGCGGATGACGTGGCGGGATCGGGCCTCCCGACCGATCGGGCTTCCGGTCCGTACGCCTATACCAACCGACTGATCGACTCTCACGATCCATATCTCTTGTTGCATGCCCATAACCCTGTGGACTGGTATCCATGGGGCGCCGAAGCATTTGCGAAGGCGAAGAAAGAGAACAAGCCGATCTTTCTCTCGATCGGCTACAGCACCTGCTATTGGTGCCACGTTGCCGAGCGGACGATCTACTCGAATCCGGACATTGCCAAGTTGATGAACCAGCGGTTCGTCAACGTGAAGGTCGATAGCGAGCAGCGGCCTGACGTCGATAGAATTTACATGATCGCTCGGGAGTTGATGACGGGCGGCGGCGGATGGCCGAACAACCTGTTCCTTACGCCTGATCTGAAGCCGTTCTATGCCGGAAGCTACTTTCCGCCCAGGGACGATCCCAGAGCCGGGCCGGGATTCCCCACCGTTCTCGCCTCGATCGATCACGTGTGGAACACCGATCGCGCTCAGGCCCTGAGCGTCGCTGACAACGTGATGGCAGCAATGCGTCGCGTGCAATCAGCCATCGTCGGCGGCGCAGGGGCGCCGATCAAGCCAGACGTATGGCTGGCAAAGGCGAGAGATACGCTGCTGCCGCAATTTGACCAAATGGACGGCGGCCTTGCCGATCGCCGAAGCGGCACGAAGTTCCCGAATTCGCCGCGGCTCGCATTGCTGCTCCTCGATTATCGGATCAACCAGACTTCCGCCGCTCTATCGGGCGTCCTGAATACGCTCGACGCCATGGTCTTCGGCGGGATTCACGACCAGCTCGGCGGCGGCTTCCATCGCTACAGCACTGAGCCCAGTTGGTCGATTCCGCATTTCGAGAAGATGCTCTACGACAACGCCCAGCTTTTGCAGCTTTATGCGGAAGCATTTCGCATCACGGGACTGCCGTTGTACCGCCAGATTGCCCTTGAGACTGCGGGGTATCTGGGCCGCGACATGATGGCGCCCGACGGCGGCTTCTATACCGCACGGGATGCCCAGCTCAATGGCGTGGAGGGCGAGGGTTATCTGTGGACCCGCGGCGAGATCGTCTCCCTGCTCGGCGAGAAGGAAGCAACGCGTTTCCTCAGCGTCTATTCATTGACGTCGGTGCCGCGGCCGGAAGTTCCGGACGTCGTCCACCCTCGCGACGTCAACGGCGAGCCGCCGGCGGTATTGCGGCTGCGAGTTCCGATCGATCAAACGCTCAAGACCGCCGACTTCAAGGAAGTCACGCAGATGCTCGCCTCCTTCGCAGCCGATCGGCAAAAGCTTCTTGTCGCGCGGGAGCAACGCGCACAACCCGCGCGAGACGAAAAGATCGTGATTTCGCTCAATGGGCTCACAATTGCGGCGCTCGCCGAAAGCAGTCAAGTCCTTCACGATCCTCAACTGCTGAATTGGGCGCAGAAGACAGCGGAACGAATCTGGGCACTCGCGTACGACCAACGCACCGGCCTGCTCGAGCACGAAATCTATCGTGGCCAGATCCAAACCAGCGGATTCCTGCAGGATTATGCCTCCCTCGGCGCCGCCTTCATGTCGCTCGCAGACGTGACGGGTGAAGGGATCTGGCGCGATCGCGCGAGGCTGCTAGCGAACAGCATTCTCGACCGGTTTGTCCGAGCGGACGGCGCCTTCTCGACAACCTCCGATGAAAAAGACCTGCTGATTCCGATCGCTGACGACGGAGATGCGGAAACGCCCTCCGGCACTTCGATGGCGATCGACCTCCTGCTTCGACTGCATGAGGCGTGCGCCGAGAGGCGCTATCTCGAAGCAATTACTCGCGCCACTACGCGGCTGAGTGGTCAGTTTCAGGATCACCCGGAATCGTGGGCGGCATCGGTTGCCACCCTCAATCGTCATCGGCTGCCGTTAAGCAGTGCCAGCACGACCGCTACAAACGGACCGCCACAGACGAATGCGACTGATGGAATCCATGTTCCCGTCACGGCTGATCACGTTGGCGCCACCGCCTCCGCAAGATCGGCCCCGGACGAAGACGAGGTGCTTGTCACGATCAAGGTGGACGACAAATTTCACATCAATGCGAACCCAGCTTCTTTCGACTTCCTGATCCCGACCACCGTCGAGTTCAAAGGTATCAAGCCGAAGAAGGTCGAGTATCCGAAGTCTACTCGATTTACCGCCGAGTTCGTCCGCGAGGGCCTTGACGTCTACGAGGGCTCGGTCGCCGTCGTCGCCAGATTTCCCAAGGGCAGTCTGAGCGAAAACAGCTCGATTGAGGGCGCCGTTACCGTGCAAGCTTGCACCAACCGAATCTGTCTGCCGCCTTCGACGCTTCCGATTTCGGCCGCCGTAGGCGCCAAATGAATCTCACTCGATGTTGCTTCCGACGGCCCCGCTCGCACCTCTAACGTGCAAGTCCATGAAGTCGTCGATTAGTAATCGTCCAGTATGACTCGATGCCGGCAATTGGAAATCTTTGGAACTTTTCTGTGGTCGGCCCGTTCATCGCGGGTTCAGTCCAAAATGACAAAGCTGGCTTGGTCGCAATGCTTGCAGGAAATCCTGACGGCGTTGTGGGCGTACAGCCATTCCAAAGGGAGCAAGTTCATGATTAATCGGCGTGTCGTACTCGGAATGATCGCGGCAGCTACCACGATCGACGCGTCTCGCATCGCCTTCGCGAAGGAGAAACACCATCTTAACGGAAAAGACCTTCTTGGCGAAGGAATCAAAAAGAATGGCAAGCACAAGATCCATACCACTGGAAAGAAAGTCGATATCTTTGCCGAAGTGACCAACGGCAAGGTTACCGCTGTCACCGCTGCTGGAATGCAGGTGAAGAAAGTGAGATCTCGTCAGAAGTTGGCTGAGACGACCCCTGGCATAACGCTTGCCAGCATGCAACTCGCACAAGCCGACGTCTACTACTACGGCTATTGGGTCTATGACGATGTTACTGACTACTACTACTGGTTCCCAGCGGACTACGTGATCGTTGATTCGTCTTGGGTCGAGTATACAGCTTAGGCTGGCGGAGTGGCTAGGCCGGTGATCCAACGCCGGCCTGGCCTGCGTCGTCAGCGACGAATTGTCCACGCGGCTCGCAAAGAACTCCGCTGAGACACTTCTGACCAGTGTGTCACCGGGTGATCAATGTAGCCTCGCGCAGCCTTCTGCGCGGGGCTGAGCTGTGGGAAATCGCCAAGCGGGCTATCCATAGCAGGCGCTTGCTCCGTGCAGATTGCGCGGATCGGCGCGTTACAGGTCTCTCACTTCACCGCGCGCCGGGTAGTTGTTCTTCAAGACATAGTCGACTGCCGCAAGAATGTCGGAGAAATGCGGTCGTGCGAACGGCATCGTCTGGACGCTGCCGAAGTAAAGCGTGCCATCCGGCCGTATCAGATAGAGCGCCGGCTCGGAGAAGCGCTCGGGCTCTTCTACCCCTGCCGACGTCATTCCGCGCCCCGCCGAGATGAACAATCCCCAGCTGCGCGCGGCGGCAAGGTCGAGACCGTAGCCGATTCGCAGCAGGGCCAATCCCCAGGCTTCCCTGTTCTGCGCTGCTCGTTCTTTCGTGTCGGACGACACGGCCACGACCGCAACGCCCCGCTTGTCGAACTCGTCGAGCTTCGATTCCAATTCCCTGAGCTGGCCCTTGCAAATGGGGCAGTGAAGGCCGCGATAAAACACCAGGAGCGTGAAATGCTTCGGCCTCTCGCTTCTGAGATCAAACAGGCCGCCGCCGGCAAGGTTGACATTGAGCGGCGGAACGGGCTGCCGCGGATATAGTGGTACGAGATCGGTCATATGGGTCATCCTTTTCAGTGTCTTTGATAGATCAGAACTGGCCTCGAGGCTTGTGATCCGTAGTGACGTCCTTGCCTGATGCTCTCGTTGAGGAAAGGACGTAGTCGGCCTGTCGCCGACAACCGGTTGGGGACTGTTCCTGCGACGTTGAACAGCTTAGTCGCGGGCATAGAATGTTCGTGGCGCGACCCATCGGAACATTCTCCGGCCGAACACGCCCGCCAGCCCCACAAACAGGACTGCGGTTCCGAAGTTCCACATCAGGATCATCGCGGTTGCGTCGATGGTGTGGAACAGCGACAGCGCCGTCGCCGTGATCGCGGCGACAGCCAGGCTGCCCATGAAGGTCGCGGCGGTCGGACGGAGCGGAGCGGCGTAGCGCAGCATAACCAGCATCGCGAGCGACAATGGCAAGCTCGTCAGCACGAGAGTGGCGAAGCAGCGCGCGGCCTCTCCCAGGCTGATCCCGTCAGGACCGATCGCAACCCACTGAACCAGGCACTGATAGCCGACATTCGCGAGCCACGCGACCAGGGCCGGCAAGGGCTGGAGGAGCCAGAGACGGGAGCGGTCCGGAAGGCTGACCAGGAACGCCGCGACGGCCGCCAGCACACCGGTCAAAAGCGAGGCCGTCATGCTGACGGCAAAGGCCGGCTCACTCAGCCGCTGAACGAGGTCAGGGCGAAGTCCTTGATTGACAGCCAGCAGCGTCAAGACGACGGCCGCGAGCAGGAGCCAGCAAGCTGCCCGCACCACGGGCGGCCGCAGCCGCCGCACCGGCGTGGCGTTCTCCGCAAGCGATGCAATGAGATCGGGTGTCTTGATCACGGTTCGCTCCGATCGACCAGCATTTTCCGAAGGTTTTTGAGGGCGCGGTGGACGTTGACTTTGAGCGATGCAATGGTCATTCCACTCACCGTTGCAGCCTCCTTCAACGACATCTCCTTGAGCTTCAGCAGCCGAACAGCCTGCTGTTGCGCCGGAGGGAGGTCATTGATCGCGCCCTCGAGCTCGCGCCGGTCCGGACTCTCTTCTAGGTTCGCTTGGGGCTCACAAAAGGTTTCATGCTCGGCGGTCAAAGGTATTTCGCGGTCGCGTCTGCGGCCTTGACGGCGCAGCCGATCAATAAAGCGCCGGTTGGCGATCGCAACCAGCCAAGGTGCAAATGGCCGCGTCGGATCGTAGGTCTGTCGGATTGAATGGACGGTCAGCAGGACGTCCTGGACCACATCCTCAACGTCGCTGTGGTCACGGTGCCGCCGCGCGGCAAGGGAACGCAGATACGGCGCGATCTCCTGCAAAAGTCGATGATAGGCGGCTCGGTCGCCCTCCTGAGCGCGGGCCATCAGAATGGACCAATCGACATCCCTGTTGACCGGTGCTCTCCCGTACGTGCTGCTGCTGTCTTCTTTTCCGACGAGCCTCAGCGACGGTCCGCGGCCGCTTGGGTCATGCGTCATCGGCGAAAGCTCCACTGAGCAGCTGGAGGCGCGCGTAAAGAGCCGACATCATGCCCCTCCGTGCTTCCAAGGCCGGGGCAGTTTCTCGAGCAGATGGTCGAGCGACAGCGCCCCAGGGCCAAGGGCAATAATAGCTAATGCCAAGGCGGCCCATGGCAAATGAAAGTTCGCCCAGCCTTCCGGCACGACGAGTTGAATGACGCCAGTCATGACGAGAAGCGCGACCGCGCTGAAGCGGGTCGCAAGGCCAACAACGAGCAGAACGGGGAGCACGATCTCGGCGACGCTGTCCAGATACGCGACCGCGGTGGGCAGGGGAAAATCGTAGGCTTGGCCGAAGATGTGCAGCTTGAACTCATCTTCGAACAGGTACTCGGCAGCCGGCGATAGCGACAGGAAGCCGTCCCATTTGGTCAGCCCGGATTTGAAGAAGGGCACAGCCAGCGCGATCCGAAGCACTGGCGGCGCCACGACCTGAGCGACGCGAGCAAGCCATTCCACGACATCTCGCACGGCACTCTCAACCCGTGTGATGTCTAGATGCGCGGTCATGCTCGCCTCGTGTCCGGCGCAAGGCTGTAACCGACGACGGCGCCCGCGCGCAGGAGATCGGAAAGATTGGCCGACAGGTCGAAATGAGAACTAGCGATCAGCGCCGCCTCCAGCGCGGCGAGCACCGGTTTTCCGTCGGCCAGCGCCTGGAGGAATTCCAGACTGCCGCTCGGAATCGACCGGACTTCAACATCGGACTGGGGGCGGACGACAAGTACGTCCTCGCCGCCGGCGGCGAGATCGACGGGGGCCGGGACACCGTCCGCGACATTCATCTTCCATATCGTCAGCGCCGGAAATTGCGACCGGAGGATACGGAGCGAGGGGTGAAGCGCTAGGCGGACCGAGGGAAGCTGGTCGGGCGCGATCGCCATGAACACGCCTGGATCAATAGGCGAAGCTTCGGGCGCGTGATAGGCCTCCGTCCACGCGCGCTCGATACGTGCAACATCTGCGAGATAGGGCAGGCCCGCTGCGGGGTCGAATTGGCGGATGAAATCCGGGAAACCGGCTCCATAATCGAGCATGATCGGCGAGCGCGGTGGTTCGACCAGGACGTAGGCGCGCGCCATGGCCCGGAAGAAATCGGTTCCGACGATGCGGTGCACGGCCGGGAATGCATCCTTCAGCGTCTCCGTCAGGCCGGCCACCACATTGTTTCTATAGACTGCAAACCGTTTCGGACCTGGTTCGCCGTCCGGACCGACAAGGCCATCGGGCATCGGCAGCCCGGGGTCCAGGAGAGCCGCGGCGAAACCGCGCTGCCGTTCAGCGAGCTGCTGCATGGCGCACGGCCTCCGGTTTCGTTGCTAGCATGATCGCCTCGGCGCGGTCGGCTTCCTGCTTGAGCGTGGGCCAGGCCGGCACGTCGGCGTCCCATTCGATCAGTGTGGGAACCGGGCCGATGAGTCCAACGGCATAAGCGTAGAGATCCCAGACGATCTCGTCGACCGGGCGATTATGGGTGTCGATCAGCAGCGGCCGTCCCTTGTCATCGGCCTCTCTCGTGTAGCCGGCGAGGTGAATTTCCTGGACGTGGGCGAGCGGATAGGCATCGATATAGGCGACCGGATCCCATTGCTGGTTGGTCGACGCGACGTAGACATTATTGACGTCGAGAAGCAGGCTGCACCCGGTGCGTCGCACCACTTCGGCGATGAAACCGATCTCCGAATAGGTGCTTTCGGCGAAGGCAAGATAGGTGGATGGATTCTCCAGCAGCATCTGCCGGCCAAGGCTATTTTGCACCTGGTCGATGTGCTCGACGACGCGGACGAGCGTCTCGGCGGTGTATGGCACCGGCAGCAGGTCATTGAGGAATCCGGTGTCATGTGAGGACCAGGCCAGGTGCTCCGAGAACAGACCCGGTCTGTACCATTCGATCAGCTCGTTGAGGCGCTGAAGATGATCCTCATCGAGCGGCCGATCGGCGCCGATCGACAATCCGACGCCGTGGAGCGACAGCGGATATCGCTCGCGGATGGCCGACAAATAGCGGTGCGGCGGGCCTCCCGCGCCCATGTAGTTTTCCGCATGCACCTCGAAGAAACCGATGTCAGGCTGCGATTCGACGATCGTACGGTAATGCTCGGCCTTCAGGCCGACACCCCCACGCGCCGGGATGCGATCTTTGGCGCAAGTTGATGGAAGCGGCACGGCAACCTCCAATCAAGGAGAGGTGGGCGGCAACAGCGCCGCCCGCCTTACCACACGGTATCAGGCTTTGGGCGTCACGCTTCCCGGTCCCTTTGGCGTCTGCATGGTCACGCAGGTGCCCTTGGCCTTGAGCTTGAATGCATTGCCCTGGTAATCGGCCGTGCTGGTCCCGGCGCAAGTTGTGCCCGCTCCTGCAAAGCAGTCGTTCTGGCCCTTGAGAGCCACGCCGAAGCACTTCTCCATCTTGCCGCCTTCCAGCGCCTTCATCGTCATGGCCTGTTTTTCCTTCATCATCTTTTCCATCTCGGCCTTGCTCTGCGCCGGGGCGGGTGTGGCGGCGAGCGATCCCACAGCGGCGACAAAGGCGCCGGCGACGAGTGCAGATAGCGTGCGATTGGACATTTCCATTCCTCCGATTGGGGTTGACCTTGCGACATGCGCGGTCGCTGTCTGGCGGGCGGTTCGGCGCGCCTTCCCCAAGATTCGTCCCGACGACCGGAAAGGTTACCCTCCCAGGGTCAGATATATGACGGCAATCGGATTGATCTTTCTCAAATACCAATGGATTCGGAAGCATCCTGGCGGTCCAAGCGCTGAGCGGGAACCGCCGTCGTTGCGCAGCCGACCGGTAACCTTTTCGGGCAGTCGAGCGAATAACCAAGATCGACACGGGGCAGATCGCGATAGAGGCGCTGAGGCGGGCAATAAAGCTCCCCAGCGGCGCGCAATTGAGGTTCCGAAACGGCATCCGAGCGATAGTGCTGGCGGCGACGCTTGTCGCCGCGGCCATCAGCGCGGCCCCTGGCAGAGCTCCAGTCGAGCCGGGAGGCTGGCGAGCGGAGTGGCCCGGCACGGACTTCTCGCAGCACACTGTCCCGCTGGAGGAGATTAAGTCGGGCGGGCCGCGCAGGGACGATATTCCATCGATCGACACGCCTCGCTTCGAGCGGCTCACCGATGGCGTTGCAGCCGGATGGGCTAGCCGCATCGGCAATGCAGAGCCGGTCATCTCGCTCACCATTCGCGGCGACGCGCGGGCCTATCCCCTGAGCATCCTGATCTGGCATGAGATCGTGAACGATAGTGTCGGGGAAACGCCCGTGACTGTCACCTATTGCCCGCTTTGCAATGCCTCACTCGTTTTCGAACGCACGGTGGGGAACAGGGGTCTCGATTTCGGCACGACGGGCAAGCTCCGAAACGCGGACCTCGTGATGTACGACCGTCAAACCGAGAGCTGGTGGCAACAATTTGGCGGCGACGCCATCGTGGGCGTCATGAGCGGGAAGCGCCTTCATTTGGTGCCGTCACGCCTGGAATCCTTTGGCCGCTTCCGTCAGCGGTTTCCCAATGGGCGGGTGTTGGTCCCAAACAATCCGCTCGCGCGCAACTACGGCACAAATCCCTATGTCGGATACGATGCCAGCGGCCGACGGCCGTTCCTGTACGACGGCTCATTACCCGACGGCATCGATCCGATGGAGCGGGTGATCGCAGTCGAAACCCGGCCAGGTCATCACGAAGCCTGGTCGCTGCCACTGCTGAGAGAGCGAGGCACGATCGAAAGCGGCGATATTGTTCTGAAATGGGAAGCCGGGCAAACCTCGGCGCTCGACAAGAGGACCATCGCGGGTGGCCGCGACGTCGGAGACGTAGTCGTGCAGCGACAGCAAGATGGGCAAATGGCGGATATTCCCTACGACGTCACGTTTGCGTTTGCATTCCACGCCTTCCGGCCGGGCAGCCCTATTCACAACGGAACGTCGGCCGGTCTGGAAAATTGAAAGCCCTAGGAGCCCGTCTAGATAGGGCGTCGTGACGGGGCACTTGTTTCAGGTTGGCCGGCTCAGGCTGCTTTTGCGAGGGTGAACAGCTTGAGGAGATTGTGGGCGGTGCAGATCATGGCCCATTCGGCACGCACTTTGT
>WNFH01001120.1_pt1 | contig 17955 bp, 18 predicted proteins | sample 5400411 | NCBI WGS metagenome assembly WNFH01 (sample SAMN13153347, study PRJNA577476) | soil metagenome | isolation source: 200 cm saprolite under Douglas fir tree site 2 hole 3 | place: USA:California | collected 2015-04-18
CGGGATCAGCCGTTTCATCGTCGTCGCCGAGAGCGACCAAGAGGCGCTCCGCGTCGCGCGCCGGGCCTACCCAATATGGCACCGGAGCTTCTACCATCTATTCCGGCTCTATGGAGGTAGTCCGGCGCACCCGCGGCCGCCGGATTTCGACGGCATCATCGAAGCCGGCCAGGGCATCGCCGGCACGGCGGAGACAGTGGGCGCGTTTCTACAATCACAGCTGATCGAATCGGAGGCCACCTACCTGGTCGGGCAATTCGCCTTCGGCGATCTTTCCCTCGGCGAATCTCTGCGATCGGTGGAGCTGTTTACCCGGCAGGTGATGCGGGCGTTGCGGCAGTAGAGGGTCAAATTTGCATGGGTGAAGGAATCGAGTCGTCACGTTTCAAAGGGAAATCTAGGGGTCTGGCGTTGGTATCTATACAAAAGAATTGGAGAAGGGGGATCAGATGGAAAAAGTTGGAATCGTAGGTGTGGGTGCGATGGGGAGCGCCCTGTTGGAGCGCTTGAAGTTGGCGGGCGTGGAAGCGACGGTATTCGATATTGCTCCGTCGGCCGTTGACGCGGCGCGCTCGCTGGGAGCGCGCGTCGCTCCTTCGGCGAAGGCGGTGGCCCAAGCGTCGACTATCATCGACGTCGTGGTCCGGACCGACCGGGAGGTCTTGGATTGCACCATGGGCAAAGATGGAATCCTGGAGGGAGCGGGAGCCGGCGCCCTTGTACTGTTGCACAGCACGATCCGTCCCGACACCACAAGAAAGGTGGCCGAGGCGGCTCTCGGTCGGAATGTCCACGTGATCGACGCTTGCATGACTGCCGTGCCCAGGATCGTACGGCAAGGGGGGCTGACTTTTCTCGTCGGCGGGCCTTCCGATCTGATCGAGCGCGCGCGACCTCACCTTCTTCATATGGCGAAGGAGGTGATCCATATGGGACCGCTGGGCGCGGGAAATGTGGCGAAGCTGATCAAGAACCTGGTCACCGGCTCCGAGGCGCTGATCGTCCATGAGGCGATCCGGATCGGCCTGGCCGGGGGAATTCCTTGCATGGATGCGCTCGAGATGATGCGTAAGACCCGTTCCGAGTCGGTCTTAAACCGCTGGCAGGAGAGGTTCGACCTTTCGGGGACGACGCCGAAATTCCGCGCGGGTCAAAACGTCTACGAGAAGGATGTTCCTCTGGCGGCCGAGGTCGGGCGGCAACTCGGGGTTGATATTCCGATCACGGAGCAGCTTGCGACCAGCGGGCTACGTTTAATCGGCGCAAGACGATAACAGAGCGTTCGGGCAGCGGGAGGACGATATGGAGATTGCCGATGTGCGGAAGTTTTTGGCGGTCAACCACCGGGGCGTGCTGGCAGCCCGGAAACGGGACGGCTGGGCTCAGTTGACCCTCGTTTCCCCCAGCATCGATGCCGAAGGGCATGTGATCCTCACCTCGCGGGGAACGACCTACAAGGTTAAAAATATCCGGCGCGACCCGCGGGTTTCTCTCGTGGTCTTCGGCGAGCAGTTTCATGGCTCCAAATACGTCCAGATCCACGGCACGGCGGAGATCATCGAGCAGCCGGAAGCGATGGATCTTTTAATCCACTGGCACCGGCAGGTGAAGGGAGAGCACGCGAACTGGGACGAATACCGGGAGACAATGAAACAAGAGCGCCGGGTCATTCTCCGCATCAACATCGAGAGAGTCGGCCCCAATCGAAGGGGCTGAGCGTATATGAAAGGATGAAGGCAAAAGGATAAAAGAAGATGGAGGATAGAGGAGCGCGAGAGGAAAGAGGATGAAGTGAAAAGGCACGAGGCGATCAAGCCGTCGCCGGAGCATTGTTGATCGCAAAACGAGCGTGTGATACTTCGATATCAGATTCAAATCCCTGAACCACGATTGGGAGTTCTTGGATTTACTGAAGCAACAGGTGATCCGCGATAGAAGGAGGGAGAGATATGGAAAGTGCGACGACTTTGGGAATGGGAGCTAAAGTTTCGCCCACAAGGCAACCGCACTTCTCCGGCATCAGCCACTTAAGCCTTCCGTGCCGCGATCTCGAACAGTCGAAGCGCTTCTTCACCGAAGTCATGGGGGGCGAGCTGGTGCACGATGTCAGCGGATTCGCCGAGGTCCGCATTGCCGACATCATCATCGGGCTCTCAGAGCAGCCTGGAGGCTGGACCGGCTGGGATGCCGAATACCCGCATTACGCCTTCTTTACCGAAGGGAAGGACTATTGGCCGATGAAGGAATGGCTCGATAGCTATGGGGTTCCCACCCATCCCTGGACGCGCGACTATAAGACGGCGCTGCTGTATTTCCGCGATCCGTCCGGGAACCTCTTTGAGATTTATTGTGACAAGGGGTACGACGGCATCAAGTCGTTGCCGCTGGGACCTAGACAGGGAGGGCAACCGATCGACTTCGGCAGGCTCAATTACCAGTGGAACGGCAAGAGCGCCGCGGCCCGCTCCCATATAGAGGAGCAGAGGCCGCGCTTCTCCGGCTTCGGCCACGCAAGTCTTCCGTGCCGCGATCTCGCACAGTCGAAACGCTTTTTCACCCAAGTCATAGGCGGCGAGCTGATACACGATGTCAAAGGATTCGCCGAAGTTCGCGTTGCCGGGACTATCATTGGGCTATCGGATCGATCCGGTCGCTGGACCGGTTGGAATGCCGAATATCCCCACTACGCCTTCTTCGCCGACGCGGAGGATTTTCTGCCGATGGTCGCATGGCTCCGTCAAAGCGGCGTCAAGACCTCGGAGCCGTGGACCCGAGACGGCATCAAGGGTCTCATGTACTTTCGCGACCCATCGGGAAATCTATTTGAGATGTACTGTTCCAAGCTCAAGGAGGCCGCGTCGTTTCTCCGTGGGGTGAAACAGGGCGGAAGCTATGAAATCGACTTTGCAGGCTTGAACTACGAGTGGCAAGGATAAGAACTGTTACCGTGCCATTTAGCCGTTTCTAAACAAACGCCACGCGGCCCGTTCCCGGCTGCTTGTTCCAGCGCTGCTCCAGTTGCGTGAAATATCTCCAGGCCCGCTGGCAGCGCATCTGCAGATCGACATCCGCATCGAAGCCCAGGCATTCTTCCGCGCTGAGAGAGTGCAGTTCGCCCAGGGCGGCCGCTTCCATCGCTTTGCGCGCCTCGTCTTCGAGGACTAAAGAACTATAGAACATCTCTTCGATGTCCCGGCCCGCGAGGGCGATGCCGTGGCCGCGCAGGAAGGCGGCGCGCTTGTCCCCGATCACTGCCGCGAGGCGCTGGCCCTGGGCGACCGTCTTGACCAGTCTCGGTTCGGTGTAAAGGGGAACTCCGTTGCCGAACAGGGCCCCCTGAAGGGTCACGGGGCGGAATTCGCGCCGGGCGATGGCGTAGAGCGTGGCGCAGGGCGCGTGAAGATGCGCCACGGCGAGCGCGTCTTTCCGGGCCGCGTGCAGGGCCGTATGGATCGGCCACTCTATCGGCAACCGCTGCTTGCCTTCGAGAACTTGGCCCGACAGGTCGGCAACGAGAATGTCGGCCGGCTGCACCGTCGATTTCTCCGCGCCCATGCTGGGGGAGAAGTAAACGCGCTGCGTATCCGGATCGTACGCGCTGATGTGGCCGAAAAGTCCGAGCAGCTCTTGCATGGCAAAGATGCGGGCGCAGGTTGAGAGTTTTTCGCGCAAGGCGGCTTCAGCAGTCACCCGTCAGACTCCTTCATCGGTATTTTCTCTATCCTCTATCCTCAATTTTCTATTCTGGTTTGTCTTCCATCACGCCGCGGCGGGAAGGCGGTGACGATCGTGCGGCCGGTCGAGATGATCGAGGGTCGGCCCCGTGGGCACAATGCCGGTCGGGTTGACGTTCCGCTGGTCGTAGTAGCCCGCCTTGACCTTATCGAGATCGAAAGTCTCTTTGATGCTGGGCCACTGATAGAGCTCGCGCAGGTAGTTGGCGAGATTCGGGTAGTCCTGAATGCGGCGGATGTTGCACTTGAAGTGGCTGTAGTAGACGAGATCGAAGCGCAGCAGCGTCGGAAAGGCGCGCCAGTCCGCTTCGCTGATGCGCTCGCCCGCGAGGTAGCGGCGCTCGGCAAGCCGTTTCTCCAAGGTGTCGAGCCCGTAAAAGACTTTCCGCACCGCTTCGTCGTATGCGCCCTGAGTCTGCGCGAAGCCGGTGCGGTAGACGCCGTTGTTGAGATGCTCGTAGACAAAATCGTTGATCCCGTCGGTTTCTTGACGCAGCCCTTCAGGGTAGAAATCGAAGCTCACGTCCGTCCACGCGTGGAACGCCGAATTGAACATCCGGATGATCTCCGATGACTCGTTGTTGACGATCGTGCGGCGCTTGCGATCCCACAGCGTCGGCACCGTGATCTTGCCGGTGTAGTCCGGGTTTGTCGCCTGGTAAATCTGATGCAGGCGGAAGACGCCGTCCGGGCATGGCTCGAGGTCGTCGATGGCCTGCGAGTAGGCCCAGCCCTCGGCTTTGGGCCGGTCGGCGATCGACATCGAGACGATCTCCTCGAGTTTTTTGAGCTTGCGCATGATGATCGTCCGGTGCGCCCAGGGGCAAGACGGGGAAACGAAGAGGTGATAGCGGCCGGGCTCGGCCTTGAAACCGCCGTCGCCGGAAGGTCCCGGGCTCCCGTCCGCCGTGACCCAATGGCGAAACTTGGAGGCCTCGCGGATATAGCGTCCCCGGGCGTCGCTCGGGATAGTGGCGTCGTTGTCCCACTTGCCATTAATCATGAGACCCATGAGAGGATTCTCCTTTCGCCGGCCGCTCGGCCATAAGACCGCTCGTCATTCTTGCCTTCTTCTATCAAAACCGATGCGGAGAAAAAAGGGAACGTTGAGAAAAATATGAGCCTTGCGCTGCGGCGTTGAATTAAGGTAGGAGCAAGACAGGTGCGTGCACCGGCAAGGAGAAAAAGTCATGGCTGAAGCCCAGAGAGAATATATCGTCGGATGGATCAGTCCCACGAATAGGCCGGGAGGAAGAGAAAGGCAACTCGATGCCAAGATGCCTCCTAACATCCGCCATGTCAGTCTGACCCTGAACTTTACGCGCGGCACCGAGGATGAATTCGGCGCCGCGATGCCCGCGTATGAGTCGAAAGCGGCGGAACTTGTGGCCATGAACGCCAACTTGATTATTCCAGCAGAAGCGCCGCCGTTTATGCTGCTGGGCTTCGAGGGCGAGCGGCGGATGATTCGGGGCTGGGAGAAGAAATTCGGCGTGCCGATGTTTACCTCAGGCCAGAACCACGTGCGCGCGCTGAAGACGCTGGGTGTAAAAAAATTCGTCGGTGCCAGCTATTTTCCGGAAAAGCTGAACGCCGCCTTCAAGCGGTACTTAACCGAGGCAGGCTTCAGCGTGCTGGCGATGGAGGGTATCCCGGTCCCGTTTGCCGATGTGCCGAAGCTGCCGGCGTCGCAGATATTCGATTTTATAAAAAAGATTTTTGACAGACACCCCGAGGCGGAAGGGGTTTACATGCTGGGTTCTGCCTGGAAGACCCTGGATATCATCGAGGAGCTGGAGCAAACTTTCAATGTGCCGGTGGTTCACCCAGGACCGGCACGTTGTTGGGAGACGCAGTTACGGCTCGGTCTGCGCAAGCCAATTTCCGGTTACGGCCGGCTTCTGGCGCAGATGCCGGAGGCTGCGCCTCTGGAGTGAGGATACCTCATTCCAAATCTAAGATCTTCTTGCCAGCTTCTCTAGGCTTTGCATAGAATCATCTGTCTGCCGGAATAATAGGAGGGAATCATGTGGTATCTGATCTTTCGTAAAGCGATACGGCCGCGCGAGGAGTGGACCGTTAGTCTCGACCAGCATCTCGTCTGGATGAAGCAGCAGCACGAAGCCGGACGGATACTCTTCTCCGGCCCGACCTCGGACCGAAAGTTGGGGATTTACGTGATTCGGGCCGGCTCCAGAGAAGAGGCCGAGCGAATAGCCGCCGGCGATCCTTACACGAAGGCCGGCTTCTGCGCCTTTGACCTTTTTGAGTGGGAAGTCCATCAAACCTTGGGGGTCGGGCCTTTTACCGCCGCTGAATTGCGCGCTCATCACTAGATGAAGGAGACAGTCCGGATTTTACGCGCGTACAATCTATTGCTAGCCGTTTGCTTCATTGCTGCGTTGTTGATTACGCCTCTCGGGATCGCGGTCGCTCAAGAAGCCAAGGTGCCTGCGGAGGTCTGGGAAAAGGCGCAGATTGCGGGGACAGTTCTAGTCGTCGTGGGGTTGAAGGCGCCGTGGCAGCCGGAAGGGAGATTAAGCAAGGAGGTGGTGGTTGCACAGCGACAGGCCATCGCCGCTGCTCAGAGCTATCTGTTGACCGAGCTGGCGGGGACTAAATACCGGATCACTCGGCAGTACGAGAACATCCCCGGCATTGCGCTTGAAGTGGGATCGGATGCCCTGGCCGTGCTGGAAAAATCAGCCGCCGTCGTCAATGTCATCCAGGATCGTCCGGCTAGGCCTTCGCCAGAACAGAGCGCGGCGGAAAAAACGCCGTGAAGAGACTAGCTCTCGCTCGAATCTTGGCAATCAGCGGTAGGTGACTTCATGGACGCAGGAATGCGCGGTGAGGGATGAAGGAGGATGGAAGACGGAGAATCGAGGATTGCGGAAGAAAGGTGAGAAGGCGATCAAGGACTATTTGAATACCAAGGGATACCTCCCCTACGCCGCGGACGCCGAAAAAGCAGGCTCCGGATTGTGATGGCTTACCTGCGCTCGCCTTGACTTCAATGACGGGCGTGTCTAAGGTCGGCCTACGGCGCGCAAGTCCACTTCGAACGCATCTTTAATGAAGCCCGTCAATATATCTTCGGTCATCCTTTTTTTATTACTTGGGCTCTATTTTCCTCTGGTGGGATGGAATGGGAAGGCTCAAGCCGCCGAGCTTGAGAAGCTCAACGTGTGTTACTCTTCGATCGCTGCGACCTCGATCTCCACATGGGTTCCGAAAGAAGCCGGGATCTACAAAAAATACGGCCTCGACGTGAATACCATTTACGTCGCCGGAGCGCAGGCCATCACTACTTTGATTTCCGGAGATACCCAGGTGGTGCAGGGATCCGGGGCTGCGGCTGTCCTTTCCCGCCTGTCGGGATCGGACGTGATTATCATCGGAACCACGATCAACGTGATCCCCATGAGTCTGGTCACTACTCCCGACATCGCCGAGCCAAAGGATCTCAGAGGAAAAACCTTCGGTGTCAGCCGCTTTGGCTCCTTGACCGATCTGGGATTAAAGAAGGCGGTCAGCGAATTGGGTCTCGATCCGGCGAAAGACATCAAAATGATCCAGACCGGCGGCGTGCCTGAAAATCTTCTCTTTATGCAGCAGGGAATCATCAAGGGCGCGCTGCTCTCTTCTCCCACTTTGGAGAAGGCAAAGGAGATGGGCTACAAAGAATTTTTAAACCTCGCAGAGATCAAGTACCGCTATCCGGGCACCGCGTTGGTGACGACGGAATCATTCATTCGAAGCCGCTCTCAGACTTTGAATCGGTTCTTAAAGGCGACCCTCGAAGGGGTCAAGTACGCGAAGGCCAATCCCGATTTTACGATTCAAGTCCTGGGAAAATATACCCGGACCTCGGACACGAAGTTGCTGACCAGCGCCTTCAAGAGTTACGTGCTTGGCTATATCCGAAATGTCCCGACCATATCTTCCAACGAAGTCGAGGCCGCTTTGGAGGATGTTGCCACCAGGAGCCCCAAAGCGAAGGGAGCCGACCCAAGGCAATTTTACGACCCCGCTCCCCTTGAGCAGTTGGCGAAGGAAGGCTTTATCAAAGAGCTCTATCCACGGTAAAATAAAGTCGAATCTTTTTGGGCTTTTTCGCCGTAAAATCCGTTTAAAGTCTGGGACGTCTGGTGTCAAATCTGAAGTTGACTAAAAGAACCATAGCGGATATTCTATATTTCAACTGCTGACGGAGGGTTTGGATGCAGGTTTATTATGATCGAGACGCGGATCTAAAACATCTCAGGGGCAAAAAGGTGGCTGTCCTGGGCTACGGGAGTCAAGGGCACGCGCATGCCAACAACCTGAGAGATTCAGGGATCGATGTGGTAGTGGGGCTGCGAAAAGGCAGTGGCTCGTGGGCCAAGGCTGAAAAGGCCGGGCTCAAGGTTATGGAGACCGCAGATGCGGCGAAGGCAGGGGATATCATCATGATCCTCTTGCCCGACGAGCTCCAGGGCGAGGCCTACGAAAAGGAGATCAAACCGGGACTCAAAAATGGAAACTACTTGGCCTTCGGCCATGGCTTCAACATCCATTTTAAGAGAGTCGTTCCACCCGCCGGAGTCAATGTCTTCATGGTCGCGCCAAAGGGGCCGGGCCATCTGGTGCGCAGCGAGTTTGAAAATGGCAGGGGCGTGCCTTGTCTTCTCGCCGTTCAGCAAGATCCCTCAGGGGATACCAAACAGGTGGGGTTGGCCTACGCCAGCGCCCTCGGCGGCGCGCGCGCGGCGGTCATTGAGACAACCTTCAAGGATGAGACGGAGACGGACCTTTTCGGCGAGCAGTCGGTTCTCTGCGGCGGACTCACGGCGCTGATCCAGGCGGGTTATGAGACTTTGGTCAATGCCGGCTATCCGCCGGAGATGGCCTATTTCGAATGCGTCCATGAGGTGAAGCTGATCGTGGATCTCATCTATGAAGGCGGTCTGGCGAATATGAGATATTCGATCAGCAACACGGCGGAATACGGAGACCTCACGCGGGGCAAGAGAGTCATCGGTCCCGAAGTCCGGCAGGCGATGCAGACTATCCTGAAGGACATTCAATCCGGCAAGTTCGCCGAGGAGTGGATCACCGAGCATCGCTGTGGCATGCCTCACTTCACAGAACTTAGAAAAGAGGCGGCGAACCATCCCCTCGAGAAAGTGGGAGCGCAACTCAGGTCGATGATGCCGTGGTTGGGGCAAAATCGCCTGGTCGATAAGAGCAAAAATTAAGGCAATGGACGAGAGGCAGCAGTTGCTTAAGCCTCGCGCCTCACGCCTCAAGCCTATTAAGGATGCGTATTGCCAGGGAGGGTTATCCGTTCATTCTGACTCCTGCTTTTTTGGCTCTGCTTGCCTTAGTGGCAGGATGGAAGGGGACCGGACTCGTTCTCGGACTCTTGAGCCTTCCCTTTATCGGTTTCTTTCGGGATCCGGAGCGAAAGCCTCCCGCAGGTGAAGGGCTGATTCTCTCGCCGGCGGATGGACGAGTCGTCAAGATTGGACCCTCAGAAAAAGAGGGACCGGGAACGAAGATCAGTATTTTTTTGTCGCCGCTGGATGTCCATATCAACCGTGCGCCGGTCGGCGGCAAGGTAGAAGAGGTTAGGTATCAAAGCGGAAGGTTTTTTGCGGCATACAAGGACGAGGCCTCCGAGAACAACGAAAGAAATGCGCTAAAGATTGTGGATACCAAAGGTCGAATTTTAAAAGTCGTACAGGTTGCCGGAGTCTTGGCGCGGCGCATTGTTTGTCATGTGAAGAAAGGGGACTCGTTGCAGCAAGGACAGAGATTGGGACTGATTATGTTCGGTTCTCGGGTAGACCTGTTTCTTCCCGAGACCTCTCATGTCAAGGTCGCGGTGGGGCAGCACGTGAAGGGAGGGGAGACGATCATAGGGAGGTTCGCATGAATGGAATGAACGATCCGCAAAACGACAGACTGACTCTGAGAAAAGTCCGGCTCCTTCCCCGAAGAAATGCGGCGCGAGTGCCTCTGAAGCAGAGGGTTCCATCCGCCCGGCTCAAAAAAGGGGTCTATCTTATTCCGAGTCTCTTCACCACGGGCAACCTCATTTGCGGTTTTTTTTCCGTCATCTCGACTTTCAACGGGCAGTATCTTCAGGCGACGATATTCATCATTCTAGCTCATCTGCTCGACGGTCTGGACGGCTACGCGGCGCGGCTGACCAAGACGACGAGCCAGTTCGGCGTCGAATTTGATTCTCTGGCTGATCTGGTTTCCTTTGGGGTCGCTCCCGCGGTGTTAGTCTATTATTGGGCCCTCGTGCCTTGGGGCACTTGGGGATGGTTGGCCGCTTGTCTCTATGTCGTTTGCGGCGCTCTCAGGCTTGCCCGTTTTAATGTTCAGGCGCGCAACGTCGAGAAGACCCATTTCGTCGGCCTGCCGATCCCGGGGGCGGCGGAGATGATTGCAGCGATCGTGTTAATGTATTATTTTCTCGGAGGGGAGGGGGCTACGAACAAGCAGGTGATTCTGCTTCTCGTCATCTATCTCCTCGCGGGATTGATGGTCAGCAATTTTCAATATTTCAGCATCAAGCAGCTCGATCTTAAAAAGAGGCATCCTTTTTGGCTGTTGGTTTCTGCGATCCTCGTCATCAAGCTCATTATTGCGGAACCCCAGATTATGTTTTTCACGCTGTTTCTATTATATATTTTATCCGGTCCCCTGTTATGGTGCCTGACGCTTTACAAGCGGCGGCGGGAGCGAATGGGGGAGATCGCAGTTATACAGTAGATCTCCCTCTCCAAGATTTCTTTTGACGCTCCCGTTGGCAATGCCACGGGAGCTTTTTTTTATGGAGGAAAATCATGTCTGCGAATGTTGTAAACAATAATGTCGTAAGAATCTTTGACACGACCCTGAGAGACGGCGAGCAGTCGCCTGGGGCGAGCATGAACGTCGAGGAGAAGATCCTGATCGCGCGCCAGTTGGACAAACTTGGCGTGGATGTGATCGAAGCGGGGTTTGCCGCTTCTTCTGAAGGAGACTTTGAATCGGTGGAGCGCGTCTCTAAGGAAGTCAAGCGCCCCATGGTGCTCAGTCTGGCCCGGGCTCAGGAAGGAGATATTAAGAAGGCCCTGAAGGCGGTGGAAAAGGCCAAGCATCCCGGCATCCACATCTTCATCGCGACCTCGGACATTCATATGAAGCACAAGCTCAGAATGTCGCGCAACGAAGTCCTGGATGCGGCGGCATGGGCGGTGGGTTATGCCAAGAAGCATATCGACTACATCGAATTCTCTGCCGAAGATGCTTCACGGAGCGAGCGGGACTTTCTGGTCCAGGTCTTCGGTGAAGTGATCCGTGCCGGGGCCAAGACTCTGAATATTCCCGACACGACGGGCTATGCGATCCCCTCGGAGTTCGGCGCGCTGGTGCGTTACCTTGTGGATAAAACCGAGGGCTCGGATCGAGTGACCTTCAGCGCCCACTGTCATAATGACTTGGGATTGGCGGTGGCGAACTCCCTGGCCGCGGTCGTCAACGGAGCGCGGCAGGTCGAGTGCACGATCAACGGCATCGGCGAGCGGGCGGGCAACACCTCGCTGGAAGAAGTGGTGATGGCCATCAAGACAAGGAAAGATCTCTTCGGCGTGGAGACGAATGTCGTCACCGAGCAAATCTTTCCGACCTCCCGTCTGCTTTCTCAGATCACGGGCATTCCTATCCCGATCAATAAGCCGATTGTCGGCGACAATGCCTTTGCCCATGAAGCGGGGATCCATCAGGACGGGGTTCTCAAGCAGAAGATCACCTATGAGATCATGACTCCGGAGTCGATCGGGATCCCCGGAAACCGTCTGGTGATGGGAAAGCATTCGGGACGCCACGCCTTCAGCGAACGGCTCAAGGCGTTGGGAATCAGCCTCAATGACGTCGATATGAATCGCGCCTTTCTTCGCTTCAAGGAGTTGGCCGACAAGAAAAAACAGGTTTACGACGAAGACATCGAAGCGATTGTCGCGGAAGAGATCCTTCGGCTTCCCAGACGGCCGGACCGATTCGAATTGCTCTATCTCAATGTGAATTCGAGCTCCAGCGCGATCCCTTCGGCGACCCTGAAGATGCGGGTCGATGGCCAAGAGCGCCTGGATCATGCGACCGGCGACGGAATCGTGGATGCTTGCTATAAAACGATCGCCAAGATCACGGGCTCGCATTCTCACCTGGTGCGTTACACGGTCAAAGCGATCACAGGAGGAGCGGACGCTCAAGGGGAAGTCTCTTGCTTGATCGAGGACGGCGGGATCAGGGTCTCGGGCCAGGGGGCGCACACCGACATCATCATGGCCAGCGCCGTCGCTTACATCAATGCGCTCAACAAGCTCGAATATCGGAAGCACTATAGACAGATGGTGGAAAGGCACGGCCCGTGAACTACAAAATTCTAATTCTTCCGGGAGACGGCATCGGGCCCGAGGTTGTCAGAGAGGGGACCCAGCTCTTAAGCCAGGTGGCCCGGCTGCACGGATTTCAGGTCGAGTTTGAAGAGGGATTGGTCGGGGGCGCATCGATTGATGCCCATGGGAAACCTTTGACCGATCCGGTCTTGAGGCTTGCCAAAGAGAGCCATGCGGTTCTTCTCGGCGCGATGGGAGGTCCCAAGTGGGACGGGCTGGACTATGCTATACGTCCAGAGCGTGCGCTCTTGGCTTTGCGCCAGGAATTGGGTTTGTTCGCCAATCTCCGTCCGGTGAAACTCTTTTCCGCGTTAGCATCAGCCTCGACGTTGAAGCGCGAGGTGGTCGAGGGAACCGATCTCCTGGTCGTGCGCGAGCTCACGGGCGGAATCTATTTCGGCCAGCCCAAGGGTGTGACTCGGCTTCCGGACGGCACGGAGCGTGGCGTCAATACCGAAGTCTACACGACTCCTGAGATCGAGCGGATCGCCGCCGTCGCCTTTGACGCGGCGCGCAGGAGGCGCAAGAGAGTCATCTCGGTCGATAAGGCCAACGTGCTGGAAGCCACGGAGCTTTGGCGCAAGGTGGTGACGCGAGTGCACAAGGAAAAGGGTTACAGCGATGTGCAGCTCGAGCACATGCTCGTCGATAACTGCGCGATGCAGCTCATCCGCAATCCCAAGCAGTTCGATGTGATCGTGACGACCAACATGTTCGGAGATATTTTAAGTGACGAGGCGGCCATGCTTACCGGATCGATCGGCATGCTGCCTTCGGCCAGTCTCGGCGGCAAGGTGGGAATGTACGAGCCGGTCCACGGCAGCGCCCCGGACATAACCGGCAAGGATATGGCCAATCCCCTGGCGACGATCTTGACCATCGCGCTCATGCTGCGCCACTCGCTCGATCAAAGCAAAGCTGCGGACGGCATCGAGAAGGCGGTGGAAGAAGTGCTGAACGAGGGCTACCGCACGGCGGATATCCAGGAAGAGGGCCGTCGCTTGGTGGGCTGTAAAGAGATGGGGCGGCTGGTTCGGGAAAAGATAGATAAAGAGTTTAAGGGTTGAAGGGATTAAGGGTTAAATGCAATTTTGGATTTTGGATTGCCGATTTTCGATTGGGGAATCTTCAGCCAAAGGCTGATCCTCGGCCTGAGGCTGATCCGCCTCTCTTTGTGGCGGAGCCTCGGGCGGAAAAATCCAAAATCTAAAATCGAAAATGGATAAAGGGGATGAAGAAGGAGAAATATAACGTTGCGGTTGTTGGGGCTACGGGAGCGGTCGGCGAAGAGATGCGCGAGGTTCTCGAAGAGCGCGTCTTTCCCGTGGGAGAGCTTCGCTTGCTGGCGTCGGAACGGTCGGCTGGACAATCGCTGGAGTTTCACGGCCGGCACATTCGCGTGGAAGTGCTGCGCGAAGATTCATTTAGAGGAATCGACATCGCGCTCTTCTCCGCGGGAAGCGGCGTGAGCGAGAAGTTTGCGCCGTTGGCGGTTGCCTCCGGCAGCGTGGTCATCGACAACACGGCTCGCTTCCGGATGGAACCCGATATCCCGCTGGTCGTTCCGGAAGTCAACGTCCAGGAGATTGCAAACTATAAGAGCCGGGGGATCGTCGCTAATCCCAACTGCTCCACGATCCAGATGGTCGTAGCCCTGAAGCCGATCCATGACGCCGCCCGGATTAAGCGAGTCGTTGTCTCCACGTATCAGTCGGCCTCCGGCGCCGGACGGATGGCGATGGAGGAGCTGAGCCAACAGACGGCCGCCCTGCTCAACGGAAAAGAATTAAAGAAAGAGAAGTTTCCCCATCAGATCGCGTTTAACTGTATTCCCCACATCGATGTCTTCCTGGATGGCGGCTATACCAAGGAAGAGCAGAAGATGATTCATGAGACCCGCAAGATTCTCGGGGAACCCTCCCTTCGGATGACAGCGACAGCTGTGCGTGTGCCGGTCTTTTGCGGCCACTCCGAGTCCGTAAATGTCGAGACGGAAAAGAAGCTCACAGTTCAAGATGTCAGAGCCATCTTGCGGGAGGCGCCGGGAATACTACTCTGTGACGATCCGAAAAATAACGTCTATCCTATGGCGATTGATGCCGTCGGCAAAGACGCGACTCTGGTTGGAAGGATTCGCGAGGACGATTCGGTCCCGAATGGGATCAACCTCTGGATTGTCGCCGACAACCTGCGCAAAGGGGCCGCTTTGAACGCCGTTCAGATCGCCGAGATTTTGATCCGGGAATATCTGTAACGCTCACACTCAGCCGTCGCTGCAAGCTATCCGTGTTAGCTCTGTTGCTTGATGACTCGCTGATACTCATCATGAGGACCGATCCAAACTCAGATGAAATCCGCCCGATCCTCGACTGCCAGCGCCCGATAATGAGGCCCGGCCCTCACGGACCACAGCTTGCCAATCTTTTTGAAGTGTAGCGACGGGTGTGCAGGATTTTCTTTTAGCAGGTCGAAGTTTCGGCGGGCCACTCTCTGGACAGCTTCCGGAAGACGCGCATAGCAAGCCCAAAATCGGGCCGTTGAGCGATGCTTCACAGATCCTTGAGAGTCCCTTTTGCTTTCGCGTCGAGAGCCTCACGCATCAGGAAATTCAGCTTTCCAGCCTCAGAGTCGGCTTCGATCTCCTTGTCCCACCTCTCCCAATCCTTTTCTGACAGCCACCGGACGAGTTCGGTGAATTCCTCCCTTGGGAGTCTCTCGATTTCCGTCTTAAGTTCGTCTACCTTCGACATGGTTTTTCCTCCCGACAATGCCTTGGAACACCGATTCACTGGGCCTGACACATGACGCGGAGTAAAGCCTTATTCAGAAGCTTAGTATGCCACCCTTAGCTGCTAAGCGCCACACCCCGTTGCGCGGTAGGTGGCGAACGCTGCGATTGAACCGTCCGTGTTTTGCGAGCAGCGGACTCCAACCGGTTGTTAGGCAAGCGTGTCAATAATTGGACTTATCCCCTTTTTCTCCTTTCAACAGTATTTGGGCAAGTGGGATGGCAAGCTGCCACAGATCATGACCGGAGGCGTCCAAGGACCGTTGATTATGTTGCCGAGCAATCTGATTCAAGAGAGACAAGAAAAGAAGTGACTTAAGTTAGCGATGCTATGGAAGCGCTTCAGAGGATAGACATCGCCGAGTGTTTGAGATATTTACTCAAAACGAGGGAGGTGTTGGTTTTATGAAGAATGGAGCGACAATTGTGCGTGGATGTTTTCTGTTTGTTCTTCTTTTGCCCACCATCCTTTTGGCGCAGGAATCAAAGTTGGTGGATGCCGCCAAGACGGAAGGCGGCAAGGTCGTTGTCTATGGCTCCCTTGAAAACGAGACCATGGAATTGATATCCGGCGCACTAAAAAAGAAAAGCGGGTTAGAGACCGAATTTTGGCGCGCATCCAGCACCAAGGTGATGGACCGAGCGATCAACGAGTTCCGGGCGGGCAAACCTCTTTTTGACGTCGTGCTGATGAACGATGCGCCCATGCAATTTCTTCAGAAGGATGGAATATTCACCAAGTACGATTCTCCGTCATCGAAGGCCTTTTCAAAGGAAGTTATCGACAAGAACTTGGGCCCGCGCTATCGCAACGTTCTGATCGGCATCGTCTACCATACGGGCATCATCAAACCTGCCGATGCGCCCAAGTCTCTGGAGGATTTGTTGAAGCCACAATATCGGGGCAAGTTGGTCATGCCCGATGCGAGCCAGCACACGACCACGGCGCAATGGCTTGTGAGCCTGCAGAAGATCATGGGCAAAGAGAAGGCGGAGAAATTCATCCGCGACCTGGCTGCGACGAAGCCCCTTTTAGTGGAATCCTTGACTCCCGCCGGGGAGCGCATCACGACAGGTGAAACTCCCATAGGGATTAGCTTCATCAAGAATGTCGTCTTCTATGGCCAGAAGGGGGTGCCGTTAGACTATGTGCGGCTCGACAGATTTATGGGTGACGGCCAGTACATTGCTCTGAGTATCAAAGCTCCGCACCCGAATGCCGGAAAGGAGTTCATTGACTTCTTCCTGGGCGAAGAAGGGCTACGGATCATGGCTAACATCGGCGAGTTTGTAAACCGCAAGGGCATCTATCCGCCGTTGCCTGATGCCGATAAAATTAAAGTTGTCGAAATGGTCCCAATGGACGAGAAAGCCTTCGCCGAAAAAATGCGAGAATATCGGAAGATCTTTTTGCAGTAAGTTATCTTGGTTGCGACTCCACAGCATCGTGCAGGGTCTCCTAGTCGATCACGATCGAATATCAGTCTCATAGGACCCGACCGTAAGGTCGACCGCGCTGAGCTGACAACCTGCGCAAAGGCGCCGCCCTCAACGCGGTTCAAATCGCCGAGATTCTGATTCGAGAATATTTGTAAATAGCAATAGCGTCCGGTCCTAGGATCAGCTCTCACTTGGGCGGGCGAGGCTTGTGCAAGATTAGCTCCATGACTCCGGCCTAACTTTCTCTGACCACAGTACAGATTGATCTAACGTCCCGATTGTGGCGCGCCGAAGGAAGCGCCCGGCGCTGATTCGTAGGCGTCGCTCACGAATCGGCTGTTAGGCGCCAACGGCGCGTGTCACTCCACAAACGGCTCCACGCCCATCGCCTTGAGCACGGGCGCAGCCGCCGGCGCGGTGAAGAATCGGAGCATCGCACGTGCCGCCTCCGGCTCCTTGGCGGCACTGGCTACCCCTGCCGTGAATCCGATCCAGGTTTGCAACTCTTGCGGAATCCGGCCAACTAGCTGGACCCCCGGCACGCCTGAAATCCGCGACGCCACCACGACGACGAGCTCTACCTCGCCGCGGGCCACCACCTGCACGTTGTATTCCGCCGGCATCGGCCGCATTTTCGGTTTCATTTCCGCAGCAATCCCAAGTCTATCGACCAAGCCGACAAAATACTTGCCGCTTGCGCCCTCGCCGGGATAGGCCACGGACTTGGCGTTGAGCAGTGTGCGCTTGAACGCCGCGACGGAAGAGATGTCGGGCTCGGGCGCACCCTCGCGCACCGCGACGCCGATGCCGCTGCGCCCAATGACGGCACGCGTGTCGCCAGCGATCTTGCCCTGCTTGATGAGATCGTCGAGCACCGGCGGATTGAGGATGGCGACATCGAAGCTTTCGCCGGCCTCGATCTTCCGCTTCACCTCGGGATTGACCTCGAAGCGTATTGTGACCTTGTGCCCGCTCGCACGTTCGAACTGAGCGCCGAGCTCGCTTACCGCGGCCCTTGCCCCGTTGCCACTCAGGACCTTGATCTCAGCGGCCTGCGCCGAGACGCCGACTGCAAGCAGAATCATGAGCCCGATACCTCACGTTGAAAATGAACGTCTCTTCATCGAATTCTCCTCTCAGGCGATTAGCCCTGGCGGCTAACGACCTGGCGATAAGTGGCGGACGAAGTTCGTCCGGTTCATCGCCTCGTTAGCCGCCACTCTCGCCTGCCTTGGAGTCCTGCGTGGGAGTCGGCGGCACAGCAGTGGAGGCAATCATCACCTCACCCAAGGTGAGATAGGTCTGCAGGAAGAGCGCCTTGGCTTCGTTGGCCGTCACATCGCCGTGCGATCCTGCTGACGCCCTTTCCCAGATCGCCCGCAAGTTTCTGTTCATCCTTTCACGGCGCCCCTTGGACTTGCACTTGTGGCTCAAGAAGTACTGGATTCGGTTCAGTACCTTGTCTGAGCCGATGTTGTATCTCTCGCCATCTCCCTCGACCTCCTTGTCCTCTCCTGACTGGACTGCGTCAGCGAACGCCTTAATCATGCGTCGGCAA
>WNFH01003060.1_pt1 | contig 17946 bp, 18 predicted proteins | sample 5400411 | NCBI WGS metagenome assembly WNFH01 (sample SAMN13153347, study PRJNA577476) | soil metagenome | isolation source: 200 cm saprolite under Douglas fir tree site 2 hole 3 | place: USA:California | collected 2015-04-18
GCACCGATGAAATGGAGCAGGATCGTTGGGGAGAATTGGTCACCGATATGGGCAACGAGGGGTTTGGGAGTTTTCAGGTTCCACTGGAATATGGACGTGCTCTGATTGCTGAGGCGCGTGCCGTCAGTAAACGCACGCGGCACAAATTACCTATCGCCTATGCCATCTGGCGACCTTTCCTCGAAGGAGAGGAGCCGCCCAAAAAGCACGCTCCTCCTGTCTCCACAAAACTGGAGTCAATCGAATTCAACCCTGCCGTTCTTCAGTTGGCACTGCGTGGCGATGAACTCTATCAATTGTCAGAATTTAACTCCTGGATGTATGAACCTTTAGATCGCATCCAGCCATACGTAGACCGTTACTGGTCAAACCGCGACCTCTTTGATCTATCCAACTTTGCCCCAAAAAGCCATGGACGCAAAAGTACTCAGAAAAAACAGAAACCGAAGCCAGACCTTGAGGCACTTATCAGTGAAGCGATAGACGAGTTGGTAGATAGTAAGTGGCGCGCGCTTTATGAGGCGCGTCTGCTGCGCCAGGGTGCCCTGTTTCAGTTCGTAAATCGTACTGAAGATGTAAAGTTAGCGCGTGCCGTTGCTGCTGCCCTCCATCCTGACTCTACGCTCCCGCCGCATGATCAGCCATTCCTACGAGCCATGATACGTCTCTCCATCGAGCAGGGCCCGTTCCGCGCTTTAGCCGAAGCACTCGAAGCTTCGCGGCTGGGCAATATGCCCATAGATCTCTTTCCCGATCACTAATCAAGAAGCACATGAGTTACTCTGCTTTTTCATGAACAGGTGCAACAATTTGGGCGTTTGACTTTGTCAAACGCCCAAATTGTTGCACCTGTTCATGAAAAAGCTCACCACAGGGGGTTTATGACCAGCCCTGTAATCAATTTTGGATAATAATAGGTGGACTTATGTGGCATACGCTCATCGGCCAGTGCCACATCGCGAACCTGCCTCCCTCGCGTTGCATTCAACAAGAGAGCCACCTGGGCCTCCTTCGCTTGGATGACCTCTAGTGCCTGTTGAGCATCACGAGTATAGCGAACATATACCCCCGCCGATATGTCCTCCTCACGGATGCCAAGCAATTCGTCCAGCACCAATCTATGCGCTACTGCTACATCCAGATCGTTCCACGCTGCCGCGTGTCCACTCTCCATCATGCGCCTTCTCCCCTGCTCGTTCAGGCTCAGCAGCAGATTCTGCTCAGGCGTACACAGCGCAAATGATAGCTGTTCTTCTCCCGCCTGTGCCAGTTCTTTCAAAATGGTCCCGCTCGTTGCATCTGTACCGATATTCCGTACCGAGAAATATCGTTGTAGCGGAGGTGCCTCTTGCCCTCCTGTGCTGAATAACGAATTCAGTACGTCGGCATTCAGGCCAGAGAGCAGGCGATGCGTAGGCAATACCAGCATGCCAGGATCGTCAACGTCGATCAGTGCCATTAACACAAAGTTCACCGCGTCATCATCGTGTATGTGCCGCCTCTGTTCCCGAATCTCGTTGCGGTAGTTCAAAGCTGTTTCGTAGCGGTGATGCCCGTCCGCCATATATAATTGACGCTCGGCAAAGAAATCCTGGATACGCGCAATCTGCGCGGCATCAGTAATAGCGTGCAGGCGATGCCCTTCACCTACCTCGTCCGTAATCTGCACCTCGGCATTGGCGGCATAAGCGGCGAGCAAGCGGCGTATGCGACCCTGCGGGTCATCGTACATAGTCATCAGGGGACTAAAATTGGCAGCGCAGGCGCGTAGGAGCTTCAAACGATCATTTTTTGCCTTGCTATGGGTCAGTTCGTGCGGCAGTACTACTTTCGTGCTCCATGGCTCCAGCCGCACGCGCGCCAGCAGCCCTGTGCGAGTGTAGCTCTGACCATTGTGCGTAAATGTCTGCTGGTACAGGTAGTAGCAAGGCACAGTTTCTTGACGCAGCACGCCGTTTGCACGCCATTCAGCAAATGTAGCCGCCGCACGAGTATAGCGGTTATCCAGCGTCGTGTCTTGCACTTGCTCCTTACCAAATTCAAGTCGAATCACATTATAAGGACTACGGGCGTAATATCTTGCCTGGTCCTCTTCAGAAATCACATCAAAGGGGGGAGTAACCACCTGTGCCAGGTCGCCTACCCTCTGGTTCCTATATCGTATCCCTCGGAGTGGTTGCACATCTGCCATACGAAAAACTTCACTTTCTCTACTAAAAAATTTGTTCTAATTTCCTCTTGACATTCCCATCCGTTCGTGGTAATATACATCATGTTAGTACAAACGTTCTAAAACTGAATATGCTCTCCCTTACCCCTATCTTTCCCCTACTCAACCTCATTTGGCGGTCGGGTACCCCTCCCTCTCTCTCCCTATCCCGACCGCTGTGGTGGGGGAATGATCCCCAACACGAGACAATTGTACACTATCTTGACGCCCTTCCTGCTGAGACGCTACAATGGGTACACCGGCAAAGCATGTTTCATGAATGTATGCAAAGGACGTTTAAGGCATGGACCCGACAATTGTGAGATATATCACCTTTATCGTCGCCGCCCTCATCCTCATCTGGGCTGCCTTTGAAATTAGTTCCAGATTCTCTCGCCGCAAAAAGGCCGACATGAAGGCACTGAACACCTGGGTCAAGTTGGATTCTACTACCAAGGATGCCATCATCGAAGAGGAGCCGTTACCTTTGTCTGACGAAGACAACGACGAACCAGAAGAGAAACCTGGAACAGATATCCATATACGCGCGCAACAAAACGGCCACTATTCGCCAAGCAAAAAACCATCGTAGGAATATCTAAGGTAAAGCCAGGCGGGAGGTGCAAACTCCCGCCTGGCTTTACCTTAGTTGCGGAACCTCAATCCCGCCTTCTTATATGCCTCGTGATCGGCGCGGAAGCTATCGGCATTCGTACCACGCGCCGTTGCTAAAAACTCTGCCAACAATTGTACAGGCAAGGCAGCCAGCAGGGGTGTCAGTTCCTCAGGCAGATCAACACCATCACAGATAGCGAAGCGCGCCCACCTATCGCGCTGGAACAACTCGGCTGTCTCAGCACCAGGAGCCTCACCGATTAGCCAGACGCGAGAACCAATCTCACTTGTTGCCAGCAAGAAATCGGTCATGCGAGCTTGCGCACCCCCTTTGACAACAATGGGAATAAGCAGGTCTTCGGCCTCAAAAGCCACCTGTGGCCCATGAATAGCCTGCTCCAACTCAAACCCCTCGGTTGTCACGTATGACGCCTCTTTTGCTTTGAGCGCACCTTCGGGAGCGGTTGCCGCGTTTGGCCCTGCACCTAGAAAGTAGATACGCCGTTGCTGCGCTACCGCCTCCGAGGCAATCTTACGCACCTCATCTTCGCGAGCCAGGATATCCTCCATCAATGCGGGCAATGCCGCCAGCCCTTCTTCCAGGCGTTGTGCCTGCTCAGCGTGACCAAGCAGGGCAGCCAACCGTGCAGCGATTTGACCCAGGCGTGTCAGAGCCGCGACATAGCTGATGGAATGCGCAGAAGATGGGTCCTGGTCCACCGTCTGTATCACTAGCTCAGGCCCCTGCATCTTCGTGCCTTTGCCTGTAATGCCTATCGTCAGTACTCCGGCCTCGACGGCACGTTGCACCGCCAGGTTGCCATGCAGCTTGCTGCCGCGATGGCTGACCACGATTACCCCATCATCTATTCGTAGAGGTCGTGGATAGTGGACAAACTCAAATGAGCGTACCGCCCAGGCGTCCGCTCCGGCCAGGCGCAGCAAATATTCACCTACTATCGATGCGTGGTAACTTGTACCAATGCCCGACAGCAAAACACGGGAACTCCGTGCCAGTTTCTCCGCTGCCTGTGCTGGGCCATCCCAGTCTGTCAATAGCTCGCGAACGGCCCCAGGTTGGGCGTGTATCGAGCGATACAGCCCGGTAGAACTCTTCTCTGTCATCGTAAAAATGCTCCTTTGCACAAATCTCTGTCTGCAAAGTGTACCTTATTTCGCCCAAAATGAACACAGCCAAGCACGCCCCCCGATCTACAGCCAAAGAGGCTATTTCCGTATCTCATGGCAGCTTTTGCGTTACTTCACCGAGCTCAAAGCGTATATGTACTATAACAATGTAGAGCAAGTCAGGAATATTACCTATAATTCATACGTTTGTCGCAAGCCAAATTTGGCTTGCGACAAACGTATGAATTATCAGTCATTTAAACTCAAATATTGACAGTGGCTATCTTTCTTGTTAGAATCAAATCAGTTTCTTCTCGTGTCATGGCAAACCATCGTATCCCAGGTGTTACACCACACTTGCCCGCTCTCGCGCCTGAGAGCTTGATAGGATAGCTAGCATGTCTACGACCAGGGGACAGTACCTGATTGGTAAAACACTCGGTTCGTGCGTCATTGAGAAACTCCTGGGCTATGGGGGAACAAGTGCCGTATTTCTGGCCCAGCAGCGCACGCCTGAGCGGAAAGTCGCCATCAAAGTCTTTTTGCCGCGCTCCAATTTGAGCGTACAAATGCAGAAAGATTTCTATAGCCGCTTTCTTCGCGAGGCAGAGTCCGCCAGCGCACTGGACCACCCGAATATTCTGCCTATCTATTCCTACGGTGAACAGGATGGATTACCCTATATCATCATGCCCTATATGGAGGGTGGTACATTGGGTGAATACGTTGCTGCGCATGGCTGTCTCTCCCTGAACGAGGCACAGTGGTACCTGGAACAGATTGCTTCCGCGTTAGATTATGCTCACAAGCAGGGCTGCGTGCATTGTGATGTCAAGCCCGCCAACATCCTCCTGGATAGTGACGGCAGTGTCCTGCTCTCGGACTTTGGGATCGCGCACATGATGCAGCCAGACATAGCCAGCGGGCAACCCCTCACAAAGTCGCCAGGGACACTCATGGGAACCCCCGACTATATCTCGCCGGAGCAAGCTTTAGGCCTACCCCTGGACGGTCGCTCGGATATCTACTCACTCGGCATCACTCTTTTCTATCTTTTAACCGCTCGCTTACCTTTTAGAGCGGATTCTACCATTGCCGTTGCCCTCTTACAGGTGCATGAAGCTCCACCAGCTCTCAGTTTGCTGCGTGCGGACATCTCTCCTTATACCGATAGCGTCATTCAGAAAGCTCTATCCAAGCGGCCAGAGGCCCGCTTCCAGACCGCGGGCGAGTTCAGTGCCGCCTTTGCACATGCCATTAACACTGCTGGCAAAGTCTATCATATTGATCCCGATCACAAACCTCCTGTAATATTGGACGAACCTGCTACAAATTTGAGTAGTGGGAGGAAGCGTGCATTATCTAGCTTAAAACCGGTCGTTCGTGTCAGACCTATCTCGCGAGGCTCCTCTAAGCTGCTACGGATCATCATTGCCTCCGTTTTACTGCTGGCTGTGGCCGCAGGCGCGGCGATTGCCGGTGGAGTAATTACCTCACATATTGCCAATGGCACCTCCGGCGCTCATGTCCAGGCGACTGTACCGGCCAACGCCGTAGCTGATGACCTGACAAATACAAATGATTGGCCCACTGGAGGCACCTTCTTCTTCATCGATCAGCAGTATCATATTCAGAACAAATCACCTCACAACGTGGCTCTGGCCTTCTATGCCAATCATCTTTATACGAACTTTCGCCTCACCGTTACCATGTCTGAAATTCATGGCACTTTGGACGGGGCAGACTACTATGGGGTGGCCTTTCGCGGAGACGCAGATCAATCCCATTACTATCTCTTTGAGGTCGTTGCCTGGGGCGGTGGTCAATATCAATTCTTACGCTACGACGGTGATGCACACTGGAAGACGCTGGCAGGTGGTCCTGCCTCCTCTATGCTGGCCACTATTGGCAAAGACAATACCATCACCGTTCTGGCCAATGGGAATACCTTCAGCTTCTTGATTAATGGAAAACCCGTCGGACCTGCCATCACCGACTCTTCTCCATCCGCCCTCTCCACAGGTGAGGTTGGCTTCTCCGTAGAAGAGGAAGGGGCCGAGATCGTCTTCTCTCACCTCTACTTCGACACCCCCTCCATAAAGAAGTGAACGATTCAGAACAAAACAGGCGTGTTGTTCTGAATCGTTCACTTCTTTATGAGAAACCTGGTCTGTTGCGTCAAAATACAGTTGCGAAAAACTTGCAATAAGGAATTTTCCATGGTATGCTATTAATTGTCACAAGTTTGTAGTTAAGGATGATCTAAACGCGACACCTCGCGCCTTCGGGAGGAATAATGAGTAGTAGCTCAAGCAGCTTTGGGATTTCTGCCATATCCCGTGTCTTCAACGACAGCTCAACTGACGTAAGAGGCAAGGTCATCGGCATCTATACGTTCCTGGCTATTTTTAACATCGCCGCCTGGATAGTAGCCCTGGTTACCTTTGCCCAGGCTCCGGCCCTGCTCGGACTTGCAGTGATCGCCTACACCTTTGGGTTGCGCCACTCGGTCGATGCCGATCATATTTCGGCCATAGACAACGTTACCCGCAAATTGATGCAGGAGAATAAGAAGCCTGTCGCTGTAGGTTTCTTTTTCTCACTCGGCCACTCCACCATCGTCATCGGCCTGACCGTAGCTATAGCCATAGCCGCGGTATTCATCAAAAACGCTATTCCCAGTCTCCAGTCGGCAGGCGGCTTAATCGGCACCTCAGTCTCGGCTGCCTTCCTGCTCTTGATCGCCTTCATCAACGGCCTCGTCCTCTGGGAAATCTTCCAGGCGTTCCGCAAAGTCAAAAGTGGTGGTGAATACAACGATCAGACGCTCGATGAATTCCTGAACCAGCGTGGCCTGATGGGCCGCTTCTTCAGGCCATTGCTGCGAGTTGTGGGTAACAGTTGGAACATGTATCCCATCGGTGTCCTCTTTGGCCTGGGCTTTGACACCGCTACCGAGGTCGGGCTGCTGGGTATAGTAGGCATCCAGGCGGGCAGAGGTCTCCCCATCTGGGCCATCCTGATCTTCCCAGCACTCTTCACCGCCGGTATGTGTTTGCTAGACACCACAGATGGCGTTTTGATGCTCGGTGCCTACGGTTGGGCCTTCGTCAAACCGGTGCGCAAACTCTACTACAACATGAACATCACCTTTATCTCTGTATTGGTCGCTCTAATAGTAGGTGCCATTGAGGTGCTCAGCATCATCCAGAGTCAGACAAACTTGAGCGGCCCCTTCTGGGATGCCATCGGCAACCTGAGCAATAATTTTGGCGTCATCGGCGGCGTCATCATTGGCCTCTTCATCCTGAGCTGGCTCATCTCAACACTGATTTACAAGGTGAGAAAATACGACGATATCGAGGTGAAGGTTGCACCCAAACCCGATGAAAGCCTGGTCGGGAGCCGAGTCTAAAGATAGGGAAAGGCAGGCAAAAAACATGTACCCAGCAGTTGACGCAGTCAACTGCTGGGTACATGTTTTTTGCCTGCCTTTCATCCTTGTTGCTCAGGGAATTGACATTGCCTGCTCAACACTCTATACTGAAATCGACCGAAAAATTGAACTTTGTCGCCATGCATACAGGAACTAGCATAGCGTCCAAGAGGAGGATAACTGGACCATGACGTATGTAATCACTCAGCCCTGTATTGGTGTTAAGGACGCATCCTGCGTAGATGTCTGTCCCGTTGACTGCATTCATCCTGCACAGAACGAAGAAGGATTTGAAGAGGCTGAGCAGTTGTATATTAACCCTGATGAGTGTATCGATTGCGGTGCCTGCGAACCCGCATGTCCCGTGACAGCTATTTTTGAAGAATCAGCCACTCCTGAAGAGTGGAAGCAGTACATTAAGATTAATGCAGACTTCTTCAAATAAAACATGGCTGTGTTACAAGATTGTTTGGAACATAGCATCAAGAGGTGCCATGTTCCATACGATCTTGTAACACAGCCATTTCATCGATCCAACCTTAGACATTTTCCCTGCGCTGTGTTATAATGCTCTTTGCAAACGCAGTACGCACACACTACTTCTGAGGGAGCAGGCTCCTATGCCAATAACACGACGCAAACGCGTAAATCCGCCCGATCAACCAGAAAATAATAACCACCTCGCGGAACAAACCGAGAAGGCCGCGGAATCGCTCACAAAAGAGCAATCTTCTACCGTAACGGATGCGGCAGAGGGAAATGCAGGTGTACCCGTTACAGATCAGAGCGTAACAACCACCTTTATGCCTCCTGTTCCGCCCACACCGGTATCAAATGGTGTAGAGCAATCCCCAAACCATACACTTCCTCCTATCGAAGGTGGGCGCAGGACTGCTCGCGGCGAACTTTTTCGCCGACCGCCACAGCCACCACCGGCTCAACCATCGCAGATTCCACCGACCGTACCAGGGCCAGCCGCAGCGGCACCTTTGCAGCCTCCCACCCATGAAATTTCTTTGCCATTAGGGAACCTGCTACATCTTGCCTATAACCCCGGCTATACTGGCGCGGACGAGGCTCGCAGCACGTTGTTGCATCAGTTGGAAAGCCAGAGCAAAGCTGGCGGTCGTGCGCGATGTTGGAGCTGCGGCTCTATCGCCATCGTCTATGATCGTTGGAATACACGCAGCAAAACCTTTGGCGAAGTTGGCGTAGCTTTCTGTGAAATTTGTGGCGTGTGGAGTGTTCTCTAATCTGGCCTTTCCTCCACCTGAGGATGCGGCTATTTCTGTTTGTCTCAGAGGAGAACTAATCAGCATGACAGAGGGTCAAGGAGAACTTACACCGCGTTATTGCCCGCGTTGTGGTGGACTTATGCGTAAACCTGCGGGAAGCCCACTCTATTGGCACGCCGATACTAATCACCCACGCTGTGATATTACCAATATCGTTGACCCTCTTATGGGCGTGCAGGCTGCCGACGAGCCACCTCCACCACCCCACAGGGGAAAACGCCCCAAAAATCCTTAATAGTTACAAGCAAAGATGCAACTGATTTCTCCTATTCCTCGTATACTGAGATGAGAAAGATGCTTATTCGTAAGGGAATGAAGGGGTAACGCCCCTTGTTTATATACAGTAGTAGTACAGTTCTTGACGCCTCACCGCCTACGGCAGCCGCATTCGGGGAATGGTGAAGGCAGCTCGTCTATTCATGTTGCTGCAAGATTTTGCTGCTGTAAGCAGCAAAATCTTGCAGCAACAAAAACTCTTGCGAACTGCCGTAGGCAGTAGACGTCAAGAAGAAAAGATACTGAATAGTTCAATATTGAGGTTTATCATGTTTAATCCAAGAAGTAGTACACCATTCGGAAGAAATAAAGGAATGTTTGGCTCCTCACGCTATCAATACCAAACACTCCCCTATGGATATGAAGGCGTACAGGCAGGCAGCCTCATCAGCAAAGTCATGGGCCTCCTCGCCTTCTCCTTCCTCTTCGCCACCCTTGGTACCTTTGTTGGCTCATTTGTCGTAATTGGCCTTGGTACCTACTGGATCGTCGCATTAGGAGGCTTAGCCGTCCTCATTGCTCTGAATTTTGCCATTCAAAAACCAGGACTCAACCTTTTCTTGCTCTACCTTTTCACCTTTCTGGAAGGGATGGCCATTTCACCAATTATTACCTATTACCTGGCCTACCAAAGCAACATACTCGGTGAAGCCTTCTTAATCACAGCCATTACCTCGTTCGCGCTGGCTGCGTACGCCTGGACCACCAAGCGCGACTTCTCCCGCCTCGCCGATTACCTTTTCTTCGGTCTCATCCTGCTGCTCGTGGCCAGCCTGGTGGGTCTGTTCTTTGGAGGAGTTTTTCACACCCCCTTCTTCGGACTGATCATCTCCGTCTTTGGCGTTGCCATCTTCTCTGGCTATGTGCTCTTCTACGTCCAGCGAGCGAAACACATGGCCGATACCATGCCAAACGCCATCGGTTTGACCGTCTCCATCTTCATCACCGTCCTGAACCTGTTCCTGTACATCCTGGAATTGCTCTCCATCCTGCAAGGAGGCCGCCGCAGGTAATCTAGATCATGAAACGATTTCGGCACCTGAAAGGTGCCGAAATCGTTTCATGATCCAACTAACTGCTATAATAAAGAGGCGGAATAAGAGTAATCACAGATTTGTTCCATTAAGTAAGGAAGTACATACAGTATCTCTGTCAGGCTGCAATAGTATTGAAGGGTAGATAGATACACATTCTGCCCTCAAGAGAGTGAGAAAAAACATATGGCATCACATGTCAACCTTGTTTATGTCGGCGATCATGACTTTGAGTCAAAGGTGCTCAAAGCGGATGCGCCAGTTGTGGTAGATTTCTGGGCCGATTGGTGTGGCCCGTGTAAATCCATTGCCTCATATTATGAATCATTGAGCGAAGAATACCAGGGAAAATTGCTCTTCGCCAAAGTTGATACCGACGCGAATCCATACACTCCTACCCGCCTTGGCGTTCAAGGCATTCCCACCTTCATCATCTTCAAAGGCGGCGATGAAGTTGGTCGCGTAGTTGGAGCGGACCGCGTTAAACTGAAAAAAGAAATCGATCGCGTTGTAGCCAACTCATAACCTTTCTCAGGTGCTATATATAGGAGCCTGAACGGAGGGCGCAATTGCATTGCGCCCTCCGTTCAGGCTCCTATATATAGCACCTTCTTTTTTCTTCTCGACTCTCTACCTCTTTTATGGTATATTCTTCTCTGTACTGTGCAATGTCAGCACCGTCGTCTTATGAATATCTGTTGTCTGGACATAGGGGAAACCACATATGCCAACGTTAGAACGTTCAAACCCACTGCCACTCTATTATCAGCTCAAAGAAGTGCTGAAACAGCAGATCCGCTCGGGCCATCTTGCGCCCCATACAGCCATACCTTCCGAACCCGAACTTGTCACCAGCTATCATGTCAGTCGAGCCACAGTACGCCAGGCTCTCTCAGAACTTGTCCATGAGGGACTGCTCTACCGGGAACATGGAAAAGGCACCTTTGTTTGTGAGCCGCGTGTGCAACAGACCATGAGCGAACTGAGCAGCTTTAGCGAAGAGATACAGCGACGCGGGCAACGTCCTGGCGGGCTACTGCTTGTCAGCGAGCTTGTACGGGGTACTGAAGCTGTGCGCCAGCGACTTGCTTTGTTAGATAGCGAACAGGCCATCCGCTTAGAACGGCTGCGAACCGCCGACGACATCCCCATTGCCCATGAAATCGCCTATCTGCCCTATCCCCGCGCCGCCAGCATATATGAACGTGCCAAAGAGCTAGCCAATGGCTCACTCTACAGCCTCATGGCTGCGGAAGGTCTCAGTCCATATATTGTTGAGCAGCAGCTCAAAGCAGGCGTAGCTACCGGGCGTGAAGCAGACCTCTTACGTTCCCAACCGGGCGAAAGCGGGCTGCGTATCGCCTCTACCACCTTTGACTCGACGGGTTCGCCAATCGAATATTCCGAAACCTTTTGCCCCAGCAGTCATTACGATTACTGCGTCACATTGCGAGTCAAAAAGTAACTCTGGAGAGTACGGACTATTTTGCCTGGCATGTGGCCTGACGCTCGCAGAGCGTCAGGCCACATGCCAGGCAAAATAGTCCGTACTCTTACAAACCACTAGTGCAACCTCCTTGAGCGTGCTATACTACTCAAGGACTTTAGATAAAACAGTACCTTTTGCTCGAACAAGCAAGCAAAAGAACCCCTTTAACCAATCAATTAAGCACTGAGGAGAAACGCTAAATCGTATGGATGACATGCAAAATCTACAAAACAACGATTCGAACGGAAACTTGCTCCAGGCCAACAGCCCTGAAGAGCAGCATTTGAACAGGCAGTTCAGGTTAGTCCCAACGACGCCAGGGCACGCTACAACCTGGCACTGGCCCAGCAATACCTGGGAGACTCGGAACTTGCCATCGCTGGCTACCGCCGGGCCATCGACCTCGACCCCCAGCTCATCGACGCCTATATCAACCTTGGCAACCTCTATGGCGAGTTGGGCATGCATGAGGACTCAGTAGAGACATTTCAACTGGCCCTGGAACTGGACCCTGAGAACGATGAACTCTACCTCAGCCTTGGGGACGCTTACCGTACCCAGAACCTCTACCAGGACGCCATTCAGGCCTACCGGCAGGCAATTATCTTCAACCCTGAGAACATCAATGCCGTCGACAACCTGCGCGATGTTCGCGAGCGCGTCAACGATCAACTGCGTCGCCTGATGGAGCAAGAGCGGCGTATAGACGAAGACCCACGTAACGCATCACGCTACGCCGAACTTGCCAGCCTCTACCTTGACATGCGCCGTTACGACGAGGCACTTTCCATCGCCAATGAGATGCTCACTCTTGAACCCGAAGGACGTACCGGCTATGACATGCTGGCAACTGTCTATGAGCAGATGGGCGAGCGCGACCAGGCCGCCGAAACCTACGCGAGAATCGTGGAGATAGCACCGGATGACGCCGAAGCGTGGGAACATCTTGGCACATGGCGTGCCCTACAGGGCAATACAGACGAAGCAATCGATGCCTATACCCACGCGCTTCAACTTGATCCAGCTCGTAGCAGCGCACACTTCAGCCTCGCCGAAACATACCTGGAAGCAGAACGCTATGAAGAGGCTATGAGCGTCTATCAAAACCTCGTCCAGCAGGGCGAAGACCTGCAGTCCGACGACCTCGCAGCCGCCTACGCCGGTCTTGCCGACACCTACAACTCCCTGGGACGCTTTGATGAAGCTATCGAAACGTGCAAAACATTGCTGGAACAATTCGAGGATGACCCGGAGGGCTACTACCAGCTTGCCACCGCTTATGATGGCCTCCAACGCTATGATGAAGCTATCGAAAACTACCAAAACGCCATAGACAGCGACCCCATCAACGCCGACTACTACAACGACCTGGCAGACACCTATCGCGAAGTCAAACGCTACGACGAAGCCCTCGATATGGCCCAACAGGCCATCGCCATGGACCCCTCGCTCGTACTTGCCTATGAAACCCTCGCCCAAATCTACGACGAGACGGGCCGACCAGAAGAGGCCGCAGCCACCAGAGCACAGGCCGAAGCCCTTAACGTGGTTGCCGAATAGGCGTACTCTTGTCAGTCTATCAATCACAGAAAAAACTCAGCCACTCGCAAGAGTGGCTGAGTTTTTTCTGTGATTAACTCCCTTGTTTCTCTTCCACCGTATCGGCAAACATCTTCAAGTCATCGAGGCGTAACTGTATATGCTCATAGAGCAGATCGTGGTTAAGTGTGCCTGGATCATGCACCAGCGAGTCGCGCAGGTTGGTCAGAACCTCCAGGCGGTATGCCAGAGCCTGTGGAATAATCTTCTGGCTGGCAACAATGCTCAGCAGTTCATGAAAACCCTCTGGACGGCGCAGCCCAAGCGATGCGACCAGCGTGCCGCAGATCTGCAGGCAAGCCTCGATCGCCAGTTGCAGGTATCGCTCCGCCAGGCCATAGATGTGGTAGTCAGTCGTAAACTCCTCGCGCTTCTCTTCCCCCAGGCTGCTCAGAATAGTAATCGCTTCACGCAACTGTTTGACCTGGCGTTGTACCAACTCTCTATCAACCTGCAACACCTGCCCATACAGGCGGCGACTCAAGGCCTGATTCTGAATCTCATCGAACTTCTTGAAATCCAGGTAATCCATCACCGCCTTCGTCTCAAACATCACCCGCTGCTTCTCATCCCGGCTAAACAGAATCTGCCCATATTTAATCACCTGCAATTTCAGCAGCAGGGAAGCCTGGTTCAAAATCACCACATCGATGCTTTCAGACTCTAACCGCTTCGCCAGCTCACTGAAAAAGTAGAGCTGATAATCCAGAAACTGATCCGACTTAATCTGGTCCATCAAGAGAATAGCAATGTCCACATCACTGAGATGTCCAAACGAGGTACGGCTAGAGAGGGAACCGGCGAGGTAGGCAGCATTGACGGGACTGTGTGTGAAGAGTTGGTTAAGCTGAGATTGTTTTTCGAACAGGTTCATTAAAAACCTCCGAGAAAAAGGAACGGCGATGATTACCTATACTAACTATACCATATGGAACACTGAAAACGTAATCACCTTTTATCCCTCAACCCACTCCTCACCGTTGGTGGCAACCTCTTTTTTCCAGATGGGTACAGTGGTCTTCAAGGTATCAATAATATAGCGGCAAGCCTCAAAAGCCTCAGCGCGGTGTGGCGTCCCCACCACAATAATCACGCTGGCCTCGCCAATCTCCAGGCGACCAAAGCGGTGTGCCACTGCCACATGCTCTACCCCCCAACGCCGTTCAGCCTCGGCAATAATCTCGCGAATCTGCTGCTCCGCCATCTCCAGGTAGACATCATATTCCAGGTAGCGAATCTGCTTGCCCCGCGCATTATCGCGTACCACCCCTTCAAAAATGGCAATGCCTCCGACACCAGCATCGGCGACAGCCGCGATCAGGGCACTTCTATCGAGTGGCTCACGAGTCAGTTGAATCAATGGTTCCATAGCAAACACTACTCCTGCGGGCATCCACCGCCCATAGGTGGAATAAACGCCAGCTCATCACCGTCACGAAGTGCCGCCTCCGCCGCCACATACCCCTGGTTCACGGCACATACCGAACGTTCCATAATAGGCTGCAAGCGCGGGTACCGCTCAAGCAGCAGTGCCCGCACCTCAGCAACGCTGGCCCCTTCATGCACCACCAGCGATTCCTCGTTCAGCCCCGTAATTTCACGAAATGAGGCAAAGTAACGAATACGTATCTTCATAGGGAGATTATATCATAGCGGTGTGGTACCTTACTGAGCTCTGCGTCAACTGCTAAACTTCTGACGCTCACTATCCTTGCGAGTGAAGTGTAGGGGCCGATTTATCGCGTCCATCGCCGATTTATCGGCCCACTATAGAAGTTTAGATTCCCATACAGAGATCAGTAATTGGTTGTTCACAAGTGGCTCTTTGAAGCTGTTTCCTTTGCAGCCAGCTTTTTTGATAGGTCAAAATAAAGCCGCGTTATTTGCGGGAGCGTTTATTATTCTCTTTTTCAAACACAATATCTTCATAGGCGTCTGCCACAGGAAAATGGATATTGATGCTTGCTAACTCAAGTTCGTCACGAGGTCCAAAGGCGTAGTAGACCCACTTCGTTTCCTCTTTGCGGTACAGTTCTATTTTGCATTCCCGCGAGTCAACCAGCAGGTATTCTTCAACAGTTGGGCAAGCGAGATAACACTGAAGCTTTCTCCCCCGGTCGCGTGCTTCCGTCGTTGGAGAGAGGACTTCAACCAGCAAACGAGGGAATTGCACGACATCAGTGGTTCCCTGGTCGCGCGCATCACAGGTGACCGTGACATCAGGATGGAAGTAGTGAGTTTCGGAGACCCGTACTTTCACATCGGGGTTATAGACACGGCACCGTTTCCCACGCAGGAAGTTTTTGAGGATGGCATAGATATTCCCTCCTATGGCAGCATGATTGAGAGAGCCGCCCGACATCATGTAGACATAGCCGTCTAGATATTCGTATCGCGTATCTGGATGGCTTTCTTCAAGCTCGAAGTATTCTTCGATGGTCATGGTTGAGAGATGCTCTGATGCCATTTCGTTTCCTTTTTCCCTGCATCTCTTACCCTGGGCGCGTTCTGATGCATTGGTTCTATTGTACCATAAGTTGGCTTCATCCCGGTGCCGCTCATCTCAGGAGAGGATGACCAATTGTGGCCCTTTTCTATTGTGACTACAGAGAGCTTCTCTACAGTCACAATAACGCTTCCTTGCATCAAACTCAGCGTGACACAAGAGCTTTTCCTGTCAAGAGCCTCCGATGCAAATGAAACCCTAGACGCTGGTAGATACGAATGGCACTGCTGTTATCTTCAAATACATTAAGGACAATGGTAGAGTAGCCCTGATCGAACAGCATTATCACTAATGCAGCGGTAATCGCCGTTGCATATCCCTGCCCACGCGCTTCTGGTGCTGTCAATATGTTTCCGAGAACGGCAATGTGAGATGTTGGTGCCAGGGCGTGTGTTCCACCGGCGGCGATGAGACGCTTCCCTTTCCATACGCCAACATAGACGCCTTGGGAGAAGAGATTGGCGGAAAATGTACTCTCAAGATGTTGGGCATACAGGTTCTTCAGAGCAGGCAAATCAGAAGTGGTCAGTCGCTTTACTTGCCGGGGAGGCTCACCTATCAGGGGCTGGAATGTGGTTGGGGTGACCGCCATTCGCCACATCCCTTTCCAGTTCGTCTCTGGTTGGTAGTAGTGTTGGAGTATTGGGATATGCATCTCCTGGGCCTGGATCAGTGGATGTTCAGGAAGAGCCAGGTGTTTCAGAATGGCTGCTACACCCTCTTCCGGGCCAAATGGCGAGAGGACCTGTCCTATGATGGGATGGCGCAGGATCAGACAGATCGCACGCTTGTTGCTCTCATTCTGATAAGCAAGGGCGAATTGACTATAATCGCGCAGTGGCAACTCCAGATCGGCTAAAGCGAAACAATTCCAGATCGGATCCTGGGAGAGTATCGCATATGCTTCGTCATTGGTCGCATCTAGTGTGATGCACCAATGGGCGGTAGGTTGCGTCATAGCCCCTTATTCACTTTCCTCCTTAACCCAACACCCCTTCTCCCTCATCAACTTCTCGATATACGGAGTCACACCCCAAAAATTCATCAACTCCTCATACTCCTGCCTAACCTTCTCGTCTCCGGGCTTTGACCGCTTCACCGCCCGGATCATCAGGTTTCTATCCGTATGTTCAGACGAGACAAACTCAACCACATCCGTCTTATAGCCCATCATGCGCAGCACCAGTGCTCGAAATGTATCTGTCAGAATATCGGCCACGCGCTTCTTCAAGATGCCGTGCTGGAAAACGGGCTTAAATGGAGCCACCGCTTGAAGCTGTTGATGCAATTCATGATGGCAGCAGGGAACACTCAAAATCAGTCGCGCATTCCACTGGATGCCCTGCACAAGAGCCTCGTCCGTCGCCGTATCACAGGCGTGTAAGGCCAGCACTATGTCAGGAGGTACGTCAGGCACATAGTCGATAATCGCCGACTGCTGGAAGCACATCCGCTCAAAGCCCAACTCCTGGCCTTGCAGATTGCTTTTCTCCACCAACTTCCCATTGGTATCAACCCCCACCAGGGTCGCGGCAATCCCTCGCACATCGTTTAAATAGTGATACACTGCGAAACTGAGGTAAGCTGACCCGCAGCCGCAGTCCAGCATATTCACAGGCATCTTCTCAAAACGCTCAAGTTCACCCGTATGCTCAAGCAGCTTCAGAAACTCATTGATCTGCGAGAACTTATCCTGCATACTGGGCAGAACCTTGCCCTGCTGATTCATAATGCCGAGAGCCTGCAAAAACGCATCGGGCCGCTCAGCAGGCAGAGGCAACTCTTTACTCGCGTCATGTCTCAGATCAACCACCTGCTCGCCTTTATTATGCTTCGTCCGCGAGAAGATCGCCCTGCCCTCCTTCGTGACCTGCACATGGACATCCTCTACCGTCGATTGAACAGAGATCGAGCTGAAAGGCACTGCAAGCACCTCGTCCAGCTTCTCAATAGCTTCATCATCCTGGTAGTTCTTCGTAATATCTTGCCTGGCGTCAAAATAAGAGAATTGCAAATGTCTCGCATTCTTAATCAGCACGGGACGCACCACAACTCTACGCCACGGCACCTCTTGTCCGCGAACCGTGCCCTTAAGCGTCAGACGCAAGAACGTATCTTCATCCAGCACCAGGTGTTTGATTGTCTCTTTGTAATCTTTGACCATAAAAATTATCTTTATCAGGAAATAAATATTGTGTATGATCGCCAGGGTCGACAACGTCAACCCTGGCGATCATACACAATATTTATTTCCCCATGCGCACTGCAAGCTCTGCCAGCGTGCGGACAGCCATGCCCGTCGCCCCCATCTCCTGGTGCGGCTTCTTACTATCTACAAAGCTCGTTCCCGCGATATCCA